>Ga0126342_10000579_pt1 | contig 41844 bp, 48 predicted proteins | sample Cyp1metagenome_FD_92528 | JGI IMG/M metagenome (GOLD analysis project Ga0126342, IMG submission 92528) | Coral microbial communities from Lord Howe Island, Old Settlement Bay, Australia - Cyphastrea 1 metagenome | ecosystem: Host-associated > Invertebrates > Cnidaria > Coral ...
CTTGTGATCAATCAATATTTTAAGCAAAGATCTTTTACTGCATTGAAACCTGGAAGAATACCATTGCATATGCAGGAAAAATGTAGAACACTTGTGCCTGTAAGGGCATAGGTGACTTATATGTCACCCATTCCATAACTGTATGTACTATATAAGAAAATGTATACATAACATAGTTGCATTCTAAGTGCGTATGCAGCTTGGATGTGTTGACACAGCAAATGGCTATGGTACCCGCAAAAAAATGTTGCTTTTATCACAAAATACCCTCTAGATATCAGTGCATGTTTGAAGCTGCCATGTCTACTGTATATATATATATATATATATATGCTCATACTGCACACTTGCGACAATGCGCTTGCATACTGGTTGAAACCATTCACCCACTAAAGCACAAACAACCCCTGAAACTGTTCATACAGTTTACAGATCAAAGAACTAAGAACAAGAGTGAGTATTGATCAAAAGGATGGAGAAGGGACCCCTTTCCATATGAATGCATTCTGGGAGCTGCTACTTCCTAGTCCCACGTGTTATGTCATAGCTGTTTTCTGTCAAGTTTTATAAACAGTCTTACCTCTTTTTAGGTGTTACTCATCCTGCCATCAAAAATCATAAAAGCACAGCCAAGCAATTATGGTAACAGGGTACCTGGATTAGATATGCAGTGGCATAGCAAATTACGGTGAAATATACAGGAAATATTTTTTTGGAGAAAGTGTAAGTTGGAGCTGTCCTTGCCATGCGCCAACCCTTATGAGCAAAGTCAGTTGCAACCAAAGAGTCTTTATTGCAATCAACCCTGGAAGAATTCCATTACATATGCAAAGTACATGTGGAAAATATGTGTACGTATTGGTATGTGCTACTTATGTACCATCCATATCATAGATGCATACAGTAGTACTACCAAGAAAAATGCAAGTCCATCAATTTTTATAGGAGGGCTATATATAGGAGGGCTAGGAGAGGGGAGAAGCTCGAAAAAAAAACGCTTCTTTTCCTTGGCCACCTCCCCCTAAGGGAAGCCATATATATATGTATACACACTATGTTTGTTTTTCCTCCTTCCTTTTCCCTGGGGATCTTCATGACTCTCTGGACATTCTTTGGCAACCTCTGAGGAAGTCTGACAATCTGTGTGGGTCTCTAGCGATACCATCACAGGTATATGAACATAAAGGATCGAACATGATGTAGCAAAAACACTGCATTCCCAGAAACGTGGAAACATGGGGAACTGACAGCGTCCTTTTCTGAAAAAAAAGGCTATAATAAGTTCAAATAAGTTTTAGGATACGTTATGATAAGTTCGATTACGTACTGATATTTTCATTAAATGCCTGAAGCGAAAATATTTGAAATTAGTGGTCTCAGTTCTCTGTCCGGCGCAACCCTCTGCGGAGATCGTGCATGTCAGACGCGCAAACGTGTGGTGAAATGCGAGTTTTTTGGTGGCCGGGCAAGACCCTTTCGCACGAAACGAGGGCCGAAGGTCAAGAACTGGTGTAAAATTCCAAGTGTGGAACTTCAAACGCAACCCTTTCGCACGAAATCAGGCCGAAGGGCAAAAACTTGTGAAAAAATTGAAATTTTGCAACGTCACAAAGGTACTCCGTTGCAAACGTTCTCTGTGGGTAAAAGCTTCTGTGTCTAACACCTCTGTGTGTAAAAGCTTCTGTGTGTAAACACGTCTGTGTGTAAAAGCTTTCGTGTGTGTAAGCGCGTCTCTGTGTAAAAGCTCCTCTGTGTAAAGACTTCCCTGTGTAAAAGCTTCTGTATGTAAACGCCTCTGTGTGTAAAAGCTTCTGTGTGTAAAAGCTTCTGTGTGTAAAAGCTTCTGCGTGTAAAAGCTTTTGTGTGCAAACGCCTCTGAGTGTAAAAGCTCCTCTGTGTAAAGACTCCTCTCAGTAAATGCCGCTGTGTGCAAGAGCCCCTCTGTGTAAAAGCTTCTGCGTGAAAACGCTCCTCTGTGTAAAAGCTTCCGTGTGTAAAAGCTCTTCTGTGTAAAAGCTTCTGCGTGCACAAGTTCCCATGTGTAAACGCTTCTGTGTGTAAAAGTTTCCATGTGTCAAGTTCAAACACCTCTGTGGGTAAAAGCTTCTGTGTCTAAAAGCTTCTGCGTGTAAAAGCTTCTGCGTGTAAAAGTTCCCATGTGTAAACGCGTCTGCGTGCAAAAGCTTCTCTGTGTAAAAGCGTATGTGTGTAAAAGCTCCTCTGTCTAAAGACTTCTCTTTTTTGCGAAAAGCTTCTGTGTGTGTGTGTGCGTGTGGCGTAAGCTCCTTTGCAAAAGGCTTCTGTGTGTAAACGTGTCTGTGTGTAAGGGCCCGCCTGTGTAAAAGCTTCTGTGTGAAAGCTCCTCTGTGTAAAGGATAGTCTGTGCAAAAGCCTCTCTGTGTAAAAGCGTCTGTGTGTAAGAACTCCTCTGTGTAAAGGCTTCTCTGCGCAAAAGCTTCTGTGTGTGTGTGCGTAAACGCTTCTGTGTGTAAAAGTTCGTCTGTGTAAACGCGTCTGTGTGTAAAAGCTGCTCTGTGTAAAGACTTCTCTGTGTAAAAGCTTCTGTGTGTAAAAGCTTCTGCGTGTAAAAGCTTCTGTGTGTAGAAGCTTCTGCGTCTAAAAGCCTCTGCGTGTAAAAGCTTCTGTGTGTAAACACGTCTGTGTGTAAAGGCTTCTGTGGGTAAACGCGGCTGTGCGTAAAAGCTTCTGTGTGTAAAGACTTCTGTGTAAAAGCTCCTCTGAGTAAATGCGTCTGTGTGCAAGGGCCCCTCTGTGTAAAAGCTTCTGCGTGAAAAAGCTCCTGTGTAAAAAAAATCTGTGTGTAAAGCTTCTCTGTGTAAAGACTTCTGAAGTTTCTGTGTGTAAAAGCTTCTGTGTGTAAAGGCTTCTGTGTCTAAAAGCTTCTGCATGTAAAAGTTTCTGTGTCTAGAAGCTTCTGCGTGTAAAAGTTCCCATGTGTAAACGCATCTGTGCGTAAAAGTTTCTGTGTCTAAACGGGTCTGTGTGTAAAGGCTCCTCTGTGTAAAGACTTCTCTGTGTAAATGCTTCTGTGTGTGTGTAAGCTCCTTTGCAAAATGTTTCTGTGTGTAAACGTGTCTGTGCGCAAGGGCCCCTTTGTGTAAATGCTTCTGTGTGAAAGCTCCTCTGTGTAAACGCGTCTGTGTGTAAAAGCCCCACTGCATAAAAGCTTTTCTGTGTCAGATTTCTGTGTGTAGAAGCGCCTCTGTGTAGAGACTTCTCTGTGTAAAAGCTTCAATTTGTAGAAGCTCCTCTGTGTAAAAATGTCTCTGTGTAGAAGTTTCTGCGTGTCAAAGTTCTTCTGCGTCAAGACTTCTCTGCGCAGAAGTTTTTTGTATAATTCCCTTGCTTCATCGCAGTCATCTGAGTAGACGCCATGGGGAAGCACGAATTTACATACGATAGAATACCTTCATAATCATTCAGTATACAATCATCAACCATTATGCATCCACAACCTCATTCATCATTCATCATCATTCATAACCCTTCGTCAGCATTCATCATCATTCATATTCATATTTTCTCTTCCATCCTCTTTTTATATCCGCCCTCCTGCTTTTCTTTCAGGCCACACTGCCGTCTAGCTTTTGAAGTGCGAAAAGACAATGTGACATCCGACACGGCCTTCAGAGAGGAGAATAGAAAATTGCACTTTGATAACTGTACTGTATGTATGTGGGATAGTTAGCAATTGAACAAAACGACTCTACCAAGTGGAAAAAGTAGAATAACAGGTAGGGCCTATGTCACGTCAATGCTTGGTCGATCTTGTTCAGCAGCTGAACCAGGTTCAAGAAGAAGACAGGCCCACCTGGCGGGATGTTCTATTGCTATCTATTGCTTTCTTGAAATTGTAACCAGCAGGTGCTGTCAAAACAAGTTCACGCTACCCGCCAGCCTGTTCCAGGCTGTGATGTGTTGACCAACAAGAAAGCTTGCTTCAAGTTAGAGGCCTCGAAGTGTGGAACGGTATTTTGTTTCGCTGCAAGTAAACTTCCCGGCCACAGCAACGTGTGAGACAATGGGAAACCGGCAACGTTGCTTAAAATCAGCATGGGTCAATGGTAACAGGTAGAAAGACGGTCTGCTTCAGGTTTTTACAGTAATGCAAATTTGGCAGGAAACTAGGACGCTTCCAAAATATTCAGTACGTGCTTCAAAAGCCACGTTGAAAAGAGTTGTTCTATGTTGTTCTCAGAGAAATCAAACAGGTCCCAAACGTTTCTCCAGGGGTCGTAAGCGCAGCAGGGGCAAAGCCCCGATTTTACCAAGTCATCAATGTGAAGATATCGCGCGCATAGTTCAAAAGGCATAATAAGTAAGGTCTCGTTTTAGGCCTTTCGGGATGGGAAACCAAACAGCAGGACGCAGTGGCGAAGACGAAGAAGATACTCTCAGCAAACTCGGAGGCAGATCCCTCGTGCTCGAAGTTACACATTGATTGCAGAAGCCGTTTTGCACCAATTTGATTTGCGCATAATCTGACAATTCCAGAAAGGCATTCAGGACATTTCAGGACATATGTGGGAACAGGTTGCCGATTTCTTTTGTAAGGCAGGGGTTTCCTGTGAGTGCCTAATGGAAGACCAAGACTTTGGCAGCTGCGCCCTCAGCAAGTGCAAGTGGATTTGTTGCGTGTACTCCGTTTCATGTATGTATCTTACAGTCTCCGTCCCATACTTGAAGTGTTGTTCCTGGCATCTTAAATTACTGTAAATGGATTTCTTGATTCTGAAAGTTGAATATATTGAAAGTGATGGCACGTATTTTGCCGCCCTCTTGCTGCCACAGCTGCCGCGCCTGCTAGCTGCTGACGTTGATGCCGCTGGTGGTGCCGGCGCTAGCACAAAATTCCAGTCCATCCCACGGCTGCGCATGTAGCGACAGCATCAGCAATATCTCCCCCGTCAACAATGGCTGTGCTTTGTACTCATCCTCTTCTTTGGTAGAAACATGTATATAGAAACCATCCTAGGCTCTTCTGCTGCATCATACCCGTTGCTTGCTTCTTGATTACCATTGTCGGCTTTCTAGCTTTGATTGCCGTGACACCTGTGATAAGTGCCAAGGCAATGTCGATAGGGACACCTTTCTGGACATGTGCAAGCCGATGATGAGGAAGGCTGGTGGCCGAATAGAGAGATTTAGAATGATATAGATACACATTGGCAGAATGTGGCATCAAGGTGTTGTACAAGGTGTTGCAGAAAAGAGCAGATATCTTTAGATCTTACTCTCACAAGCACGCACGTAGATTGCAGAATTTTGTTGCCATATATATATATAGAGACTAACTCGCAGCAGGACCAATCCGACAGCGTTCTACGCAGTTTCAGATTTTAATGACGGTGCTGCGAGGTGAGCGACGTCCTCGAAGCTGCAAAAGCTGCATGCAACATGAGCGTTTCTTCCATAGATGCTGCTGGCTCCCAAGAGGTCCCAAGATGAGCACACTACCTCTGTCTAGCACATACTGTATCAACGATCTGGGATCAAAAGCTCAACAGGGCATGAATCTGCATTCTTATCATGGAAATTGTCGGCTGCCCAGGTGGAGATTTGTGGTGGGGCTGCTCGAGTTCCATGGGTCAAGGACGAGATAAGAGTCTCAGAGTCGCATCATACCTATCCAAATTATAGCTATGACGTCACCCGAAGGCGCCGCAAAATTAGACTTAATCTGCTGAAACAAAAGCCCCCCTGCCATTGCATGTTCTTCCAGGGTTTGTGGGCGCGCGCGTGCTGCGCGTTCCGCCCCTGCATGTCGGCGCGCAGGCTCCAGATGCACTTAAGACGTCTTCAAAATAATAATAACATTTGGGGGGCACAGGGATACGCCAAATTGCACCGGAAAAAAAAAATGTTTTTTTGGGCTAGCAAATTGCATCTGGCACCGTCCCAGCCAGCTCTGCGACGAGACCCCGGAGGGAACTATTGGGAATTGTTTCTAACGCTGCCCTCTTCTCTTTCGAGTCCCAGCCATCAATCCAGAATGTTTCTCCTGGCACAATACAAAAACTTTATGCAACAATATGTTTTTCTATCCCTTTAAGGTTTCAAACTTCAGTGGGTGATAGTGGATGTGTTTTTTCGGATCTAGCTAAAAGCAATTGCATGCGTGACAGCGATTAAAACATATAAAAACCCACTGCGTGTCGAAACCGGGTGCTTAAAAAATCTCACTAAAAGCATTGCAGGGTGCGCCAGGCGGACAGGCAAGCGGCCAGACATGCCAAATTAGAAAACATGCACCCGTAGCTTCCGATAAAAACATACAGTCAGCGTAACTTCCCCAATGCGTTGTCTGCCCTGAAACAAACACCAAAAGATTCCTACAGTTACGGCATTTAACAGTTATAAATGGAATTATAGCTCTTGGCATTAAGCTTATATCATTTAAATGAGGTATACGGTAAAAATAAGTTATAGCTGTTAAGGGCTTTGGCTGCACTTAAGACCCAGAAAAACATTGCAGATTCTTAGTGGTATTCCTGTTGCAACCAGATCCTCTGCGCACAGTGTGGAAGCCGCTAAATGCATACAAGATACCTTTGGCTGCTAAATGATCATAAACATCCTTTCGTGGCGGCCTGCGTGCCGACATGCGTGCCAAACGCAGCGTAGTGTGTGCTAAGTGGCGGGGCATCTAAGCATGTCAAGTCTTTTATTTCCTGCGTTTGCAGATTGCAAGTCGCAGCTTTACACTCCGCTTAGATATGAATCAAGCAGTGGCTGCACGGATCCTTTGGCAATTCTTTTGGATTTTCCACGCGCCAAATTGCCCCCTCTATGCCCCACTTTTGTTCACTGCTTACGCTTCTTGTTCCTGATTTGGTCAGCGGGGTCGTTTCTAGTTTCATGGCTACGATGGACAAGCACCCTGTAGGTTCATGGTGGCAATGGAAAGCAATCCTGCTTCAGATAACTGCATCTGCTTTTGCTTTCGGCGGGCAGGAGATGTGTTCTAAAGCCTTTGGTGGGAAAGAGCTGTCAACGACAATGAACGCAGACGAATGTGTCGCACGAGGTTGAAGGGCCGGGAAGATTGAATCGGGCCGGACGTGATTGGCATCGCGCTTTGAGACTCATGACACATGTGAACCAAATATTCTTGCACAATCGTGCGCAGGGAGCAGCAAATTCGAATCTTGAAAGCACGGATGATACAACAATTTCGTCACTGCACATTCCAACCTCCCACTTGCACACATGTTGTGAGGGTGCGCTCTTCAAGCAGCCATACTGTCACCTCTCTACAAAGTGCGGGAATTCAAAGTCGAGGACGTATGCTCTATCAATTTGCAAATTCAATCACCGATAGCTGAGCTGTCCATTCTGCTTAGCTTAGCAGTCGTCAGCTTGGCAACAAATATGAAAAGTGTGAGTATGCCTTGTACGGATTGTACTAGCACTTGTGCATCACATTAACTTCATTTTCTTCTAGCTCGTGGACGATGGCCTGGCCAGAATGGTAGTTTTTGCTCTGGTTTGCCAACGTATTTGTGTCGGGGGCTGCCAACGAAAGTGTTCCCAACTCCAGAATTCACGGGTGTTCACTGGCGGCTAAGCACGCCGCTGTTGTGTAGGAGTGTGGTTTTCCCTGGCTTTTGCCAGGAAGGGGTTGCAAAAGAGCGTTGCAAAGAAATGTCGTCAGTATCTATGATGCTAATTGTTCGTTTTTAGGATCTGGTTTGGGTGTTTATTTGCAACTTGGTTTTTTTCAACTATTGGGCTGATGCTTGCTTGCCGTTGTCATCCATCATCCCTGCTCACCACACCACTTTAGGGAAGCCCTGATCCTTTCTATTCCACGGCTCAGCCTTGTCAGTATATATGACTCCTTGGACTGTGCCTTCATCAGGGTTTCAAGAGATGCCCTACATGCCAGTTGCTACTTGGATCCAATGTGTTGTTTCCATGGCTGATATTCCAGAGTTTTCGGTTCCAACGCCTGAAAATCGAGGTGCAACCCCTATTGCAAAACATTCCCAAGGATCCCGAGTTTTGAGCGGCGGCGGTCAACCATCAGTTTTGGTGGTGTTTTTACTCTGTCCGAAGTTTGAAAAGGTTGCAGCAGTAAAGAAATGCATGACAGAGGGAGTGGAGACAGGATTTGTCTAGACCTGGCTGCATCATAGTTTCTTCGCCCCCTGCCCCCTGCATTTCGTATTGCTGCTTCTTGTTTTTTACTTGGAACCATCTGGAACCTGTCTCCCCCTGCCTCCTCTTCTTAGTTCTCCGCATCCCTCTTGGAAATGAGACGGGTTGACCCAAGAATGTGATATTCTAGCAAAGCAATCATGCCTTGCAAGAAAGTCAGATGCACCAACCCTTTCACGGTGACTCGTACGACTATCATCTAAAAACAATATCTATGTACATGTGTACAGACTTATGGCTAGTTAAAGATATGTGATCTGGGCCATTCTGGGCCCATAGGTGATGTAATAAATACATGGTGTAGCATGTAAGAGTCTCATTATGTTGTAGACTTGTTTTTATTTATACATGTTAATATGTATACGTACATTGGTATGCGGAAGTATTTGATCATCTGTACCGGTAAAGCTCAATGTAATTTAATGTTATACAGTTATACTGTTTTACTGTGTGCTAGTTGATATTTATATTTATATTAGTATATATATATATTGTATATATATGTATATTTGCTGTATACATATACAGATACATATCACATGTATATATATATATGATAGATGTGTCTTCTGAATATATGATTGTATATGTATATATATATATACATATATTGATACAGGCAAGTACATCTGTGTAATATATGTGTATTGTTTTTTATATGCTGCTGCTTCAGATGACGTCGTTCGCTACCTCGCTCGTTCTGTGGGTAGGTTTGGCCGGCGATTTAAAGGCGAGAAGTTGTTATTCCCGGCGGCCAAAAACAAAATTTCCATTGTACACACTTGTTCTCTCGCGCCGCCAGGAGTATGAATAGAACGAAGGCGGCCACAATTTACAAGGAATAAATTATTAAAGTCCGATTCCGCAACTTCTCCGGATTGCGCAACAAGGATGGCGCAACTCTTTGGTCGGATTGCGCAGTTAAGATTGCGAAACTTGGCTTGCCCAACCCCCAGGATTGCGCAACTCCGCTTGCGCAACTTCCAGGATTGCGCAACTCTCTTTGCGCAAGTCGTGGGAATGCGCAACTCTGCCTGCGCAACTGCTTTTGACAGATTGCGCAACTCCCAGGATTGTGCAACTCTGCTTGTGCAACTGCGCTGGACGGATTGCACAGCTCTGCAACTACACTTCCTCCAAACAATTCCAGCCCCCATAGAACTTGAAAATGGCACGTGCCGTCCACAAGAGCAAGACGTTATCAAAATTCCCACCCCCATGGAACTTCAAGCTGACTTGGAGTGTCCACAAGGTTAAGACGATATCAAAGTTCCCACCCCATTGGAACTTCAAACTGACTTGGAGTCTCCACAAGGTTAAGATGATATCAAAATTTTCACCCCCATGGAACTTCAAACTGACTTGGAGTGTCGACAAGGTTAAGATGATATCAAAATTTCCACCCCATGGAACTTCAAACTGGCTTGGAGTGTCCACAAAGTTAAGATGATATCAAAATTCCCACCCCCATCGAACTTCACATTGACTCGGAGTGTCTACTGATACCAAAATTCCCACCCCCATGGAACTTCAAACTGACTTGGAGTGTCCACAAGGTTAAGATGATATCAGAATTCCCACCCCCTTGGAACGTCAAACTGACTTGGAGTCTCCACAAGGTTAAGATGATATGAAAATTCCCACCCCCATGGAACTTCAAACTGACTTGGAGTATCCACCAGGTTAAGACGATATAAAACTTCCCTGTTAAGATGATATCAAAAGTCTCACCCCGATGGAACTTCAAACTGACTTGGAGTGTCCACAAGGTTAAGGTGAAATCAAAATTCCCAGCCCCATGGAACTACAAACTGACTTGGGGTGCCTGCAAGGTTAAGATGACATCAAAATTCCCACCCCCATGGAACTTCAAACTGACTTGGAGCGTCCACAAGGTTAAGATGATATCAAAATTCCCACCCCCATGGAACTTCACATTGACTCGGAGTGTCCACAAGGTTAAGACGATATTCAAATTCCCACCCCTATGCAACTTCAAACTGACTTGGAGTGTCCACAAGGTTAAGATTATATTAAAATTCCCACCCCTATGGAAATTCAATCTGACTTGGAGTGTCCACAAGGTTTAGACGCAAAGTTCCCATCCACATGGAACCTCAAACTGACTTGGAGTGCCTACAAGGTTAAAATGATATCAAAATTCCCACCCTCATGGAGCTTCAAACTGACTTGGGGTCTTCACAAGGTTAAGATGATATCACATTTCCCACCCCCATGGAACGTCAAACTGACTTGGGGTGTCCACAAGGTTAAGATGATATCAAAATTTCAACCCCATGGAACTGACTTGGAGTGTCCACAAAGGTAAGATGATATCAGAATCCCCACCCCTATGGAACGTCAAACTGACTTGGAGTGTCGACAAGGTTAAGATGATATCAAAATTCCCACCCCGATGGAACTTCAAACTGACTTGGAGTGTCCACAAGGTTAAGATGATATCAGAATTCCCACCCCCTTGGAACGTCAAACTGACTTGGGGTGTCCACAAGGTTAAGATGATATCAAAATTCTCACCCCCATGGAACTTCAGACTGACTTGGAGTGTCCACAAAGTTAAGATGAAACCAGAATTCCCACCCCTATGGAACTTCAAACTGACTTGGAGTGTCTACAAGGTTAAGATGATATCAAAATTCCCACCCCCATGGAACTTCAAACTGACTTGGAGTGTCCACAAGGTGATAAACGTTGGATTGTGAAACTTGGACGTCGCATTCTGAGACTTGAGGCTTTGCTTTTGAAACTTGGAGTTTCACTGTTTCCTGATCTGTCTTCAAAGTTTCGCAGTACCCGTGAAACAATCTCCCCCTAAAGTTTCACCTTCTCTCTGCAGACTTTCACAATACCAGTTTCGCAATCCGTCCCCATAGTTTCACAATCCGTCTTCAGATTTTCACAATACCAGTTTCATAATCTGACCCCAGAGTTTCACAATCCGCTTTTAGAGTTTCACAGTACGAATTTCACAATCCGTGCGGCAAGTTTCACAATCCAACTGGCAAGTTTCACAATCCAAGTTGCACAATCCGTCTGGGAAGTTTCCCAATCCGACCGGGAAGTTTCACAATCCGACGTTGACCATTTACAAGGGTTCCACGTTGTCTTTTGTTTTCTTGAAGATGTTGGAACACGCCTCATTCAAGAAGCAATGTATAGTTCATTGCTGCTTTTGGGTTGCGTTTGAGGGGAAAGGCATGATTTGGGCATTACTTTTTTTGAAACTTCGATCATATGGTGGAAAGGCACGTTTCCAGGACGCAGGCGTCACTTCTCCTTAGGCATGAGTTTCGGGCATCCCTGTATACGTCTGTTTTCACTTCAAATTTGGCGAGCAACTTGTTGTCCACGTCGCTATCCAATCCCACCCTTAAGATGTCCAGTGCTAAAAGGACAGCACACGGTTTCCAATCAGCTGGGAACCTCAGTTACAACCTTGAGGTGACTGGTTGCTGTTTGTCGCGAGGTAGGATATGCTTTCCTAAGTGAACAGTCAGGTTTGCCGAAGCTTTGAATAATCTCTGGTTTTATCGTCTCCACCGCCTCATGCGAAAGGTCTTGGGTGGCAGATGCCTGATGGGAACAACGGCGCTGCCAAGGCTTCTTCACTGAGAAAATGATTAGTCAATGATTAGTCCTTGAAACGATTTGCTTGGTATGCTTATATAGTGCCCAGGGTTAGAGAATCTCTTTCGGGTGCTGCGTGGCGCCGTACCATTCTGGATATTTTGCCGGTCTTATCACCATGCAGAACTACAAACAAAGAGCCAACGTTTTTCAGACGATTTTCGGCCCTATCCGCTCGTCCAAAATATTTTTCCGTTTAGCGCGATGCTTGGAGGCCATGTCTTCCGTTGTGTTCGCCGAGGACTCTGTCATGAATTTCATGAAGGCAGCCAACACGCATGAATTTTCCGGTTGTTCACATAAAATAGTTCTGGCTAGGGCTCACATTGCTGCGGTCTTTATCCTATGATGCAATCGCCGCGCATTGGGGTGCAGTGGATGGTACATGGTTCAGATGAGTCTGGACACAGCATATCACAGCACAGTGTTCTTAATTTGAAGCAGACTAAGACATTTGTAGCTTGTACTGTGTTGTATCATGTTGTATCTGAATCACGTACACCCGCTTTACAAACTCTAACATGCGTCGATGCGTGTTCAAGAAAGGGCTTGTCGAACGAAAGTCACGTTGGAAATTGAACATTTACCTCAAGGGTTTCCCGGTGCAGCGATTCTTGAGATATCCTGAGGGAAGGAATGACACGATGACAAAAGTTCAACAAGTATCACGAGAATCAAACATGATAAAAGGTTATATATATATTTATATATGAAAAGGGGGTGCCTGGATGTGCCTGGCCAGAGGGTTTCCTTGTGTACAACTCCAAGCAAAACTATCAGGCCAGACCAGACGAGGTTTGAAAATATAGCTTAGCAGCTAGCAGATGACACGCATGCGATGACCCGCAAGCAAAGCACCCATATCGAAAGTTGGACATGTTTGCTACGACTACTAGCTGATGCTGGCTGAACTCTTGCTAGATTTGTGATTGGACCATCAATGCGCTGAAGGTCATCACTTTCAGACGCAGGGCACCTTTCGAGCTCACAGCAGCATACGCAGATGAGAAGTTGCTTCCAAATGGCACTCCCAAGGCTTGATGGGAAACTAAAAGCTTGTTTGAAAGCACATGTCAAGCAACGAGTTTGTAGACTTTATGACCCTTCAGCAGCGTTCCAGACATGCATCAGCTACTACTTCCTGTGGTACTAGTACGAGCATCAAGATGATTCAAATTCAGATATTGATTCAATGTTCTGTTTCTTGTGGGCATTGCTTGCTTCAGGGACGGGGTGACGCCATACTTCGCAATGTTGTGCCATACCAGTAAATATACTTCACGGACATACTGTCCTGTGGTTATCCTATGGTCGTCCTATGGTCTCCTGTTGGCCTATGTTGCTTTGCTCTTGGCCGGGGCATAGCATTTTATTTGCCCTGTGTGGAATTATCGTGGTTTTCGCACAGTTTGTCGTTCTTTTTCGGGTCTCTTTGCGGCTCTTGGCCAGCTGGACTGGGAAGGTGCCCTTTAGCCTTTGGCTCCTAAAGGCTAGTAGATGCTAGTGGTCTGGTCAAGCTTTGGTCGGCTGGGTCCGTCAGTTTGATGTCACAAAGGGGCATCGACAAAGGAGAATTCATTTACCTCAAGGCACTGCGGCAGCTTTCCCTGTTCCCTGCCTACAGGATCTTGGCACCTACACCATTGATGTGCCGGTCCAGGATGCCCTTAAAAAGGTAAAGGTAAGGGACCTGGCAAACACAGTCAACCAAAGCTCCTTGTGGCCTTTCAGTCGCAAGGTCAAGACAGCTTTGACTCTTCATGGCACCTTTTGCGTGACTCAGCAGCAAGATCGGCTGCAGTGCACATGGCGCGCGACAACATCAATCATTCGGAAGCTACTGTTGAATTTAACAGGCTGGGCTTTACATAGATGACGATAGTCCTCGTTTCCTAATTGTTCCATAGCACATCAACTCACGACTAACCAACAACAAATCTGTATGAACATTTTGAGTCTTGCCCCCGCTCGCTGCGTGTGGGTCATGTTCATGGTTGGTAAGGGGCAACCCTAGACCTCAGTAGCTGTAATTCCTTCATTTTCTAGCTCATCGATGCTCATGGTGCATACGGAAAAGGAAAATGCTCACGACCGCTTTCATTTTGGGGCACAGATCTTTAGTCTTGTGAGCAATGTCCACTTCTTCTCGGAACGCACAGTTGCAGTAGCTTAAAAAGTCACAGCGAAGTAGCCAAAGCGCAGCGGTGCAATTTGCATATCGGTATTGATACAAAGGTCCTTGGAAGAGGCTTTATATGATTGCAATGACCGCGCTTCTATCCCTCACGGAAGATTTGCGAAAGTCGTATATCATAAAGCAGCAATGGATATACAATCAGTATGAACCAATACAAATATGACCTATGGACTAATCACTTCTCCCTATTGCTAAGTGTATATAGCCGAATTTTAAAAAATCAGGGTTCTTTTTCAATTCTGGAAATTTCGGATTGGCCAATTTGATCTTTAACTGACTCTCTTTAGAAAACAATTTAAACATGAAGTTCTCATGTGAGGGTTTCACCCCCTAAGAATGAAAACTCGTCAACACTGGGCTGCTTTAATGAGTGAGAAACCTGAGCAATCCTGAGCTAACAGCTCAGGTGCAAGGTGCCCATATTGTGGAAGAGCTTGAGGGTCTTGAGGCAGGGAATGTTACAGGCGGATGAAAGAATTGAAACGCGCTTCTCAACATTCTAGAATTCAGAAATTTTAGAACTGAGCGAAATTTGACGCCAATGCTTTGATAAGTTTTGTGTGGGAAGATGAATCAAGTGATGCTGATGCCCAGTCCGACTGAACGGAGCTTTATTGTCCAATAAGTTGCAAAAGATTTACAGAGATTATAGACATCAATATGTGAAGGAATCGGGGCTTCATTTGGGCTTGGACAACAAAGGTATGGCAACAAAACCAGCAACTTCATAGAAGGAGCGACACAAGATCGCTGATGGCTTTCAGCAGGGTTCCTTGTGGTGACCACTCGCCACGGGAGCGAAAAAGACCCGGAAGTTACCTGGGCAAATCGTGGATCTGTAGAAGTCGGCAATTTTCAAGAACTGTTCCTGCGCTTTCCACCAGTTTGTCTCCTGTCTTGTGTCATTTTTCCTCATGTTCTGGGCGACACCTGTCAGTGCGTGTATGAATCTTTTCAAGGAACGCAGATTGCTGCTATCTCACTGTACCAACATGGTACTGGCCTTCCATGTTCAATATATTTTTATATATACATACATATATATATATATATGGGTTTCTCCATTGCACCTGTCATGGCCTTTTATTAAGGCCTTTGAGTTCATAAGACTTTCTTATATACACCAGTTCTTTCAGGAAGAGGATGCACCTGCGGAGGCTTCAGAAGATCACGAGGACTGGAATGTGTTGCGAGCGCAAGTGTCACCTGAAAGAAACATGGTGCTGGAATGTGATGATATGCTACAGTGCCTCCCGGAACACGGAACAGAGATTGCTGGCCACATCCGTGGTACAAGGCCTCCAGGAAACGAAAAAAGATCAGACGTGTCGACCTACACATTTCAAAGAAAGGTTGCTGGGGCCCCGGATGCAAAGTCTATTGGAGAGCATTTGCACGTGTACCTCTGACTGCCCATACACCTAGGTTGCCAGGTTGTTTCTTGCAGCCATATTTTAGAAAATATTCGTGGGCCACAAGGCCCGTGCACAGTCTACTTTGCGCTGGTGCTTGAGACCCTTTCAAAAGATGCCACAAGGTCAAGACAGCAAGCTTTGAAGTGTGAGTGTAGAGGTCATTTTCAACTCTTACCAGGGGTACATTGGTTGGGCGTTGATTGGGCATGAATTCTGCTATGCCATCCAATTCCTATAAGTGTACAGCTCCTGGGCAATGCTTTCCCTGCTGCAAAAACTAGTGCCATTGCTGCGCCGGGTGCAATTCGCTGAGGTCCAGGACTTGGAGAGGAAGCGTGCGAACCTCAGAGGCTCTCTACTGACACGGGTAAGACGCTGCTCCCTGCGCCGCATGTTTGCAAAATATGCGTCTCACTTATTCCCCAAACAGCGCATCCACACTGAGGGTTCTTGCAGTAAGGGTTAAGGCCGGTGCTTGATCAGGGTGCTTCATCCGGAGTTGCGGCTTTTTTTCTGTAAATTCCCGCATACAATGGTTCTTGTGACTGTCCACATGCAGTTCGACTGTGCAGGCTCGCGCAAAACGGTTGTCGTGGTCCTGGGGCACGTCATTTTCCCTGAGAATTCGTGCGTAAATTGGCTCCTGTGGCATGTCCAAGTACATTTCAACTGTGCAGGCTCGCGCAAAATGTTTCGGTCCTGGGGCGCGGCATTTTCCTGAGACTTCTCGTGTAAAATGGTGTTGTGATGTCTCCTTCTGCATTTCGACTGCGGAGGCTCGCGTAAACTCTGCCGCTCGAGCTTTCCTTGATTCCCCAAACAGCGTGTCCTGACTGGGGTTCTCATGGTAAGGCTCAAGGCCGGTGCTTGATCAGGTTGCTCAATCTGGCTTCCGGCGTTTTTTCCCTGTTGATTTCAGCATAAAATGGGCTGTTGTGACATGCTCGCACAAAGTCTGCCGCGCGACTTTGGTCTGCGGCATTTTACCTGTAAATCTCCGCATAAAATGGGCTCTTGTGACATGTCCATGTGCATTTCGATTGCATAGGCTCGCGCACAAAGTGTGGGCCCCGGTCGTGGGGCACGGCATTTACCCTGAGAATTCTCGCATAAAATGGGTCTTGTGATGTCTCCGTCTGCATTTCAACTGCGGAGGCTCGCACACAACGGTTGCCGTCCTCCTGAGGCGCGGAATTTTTCCTGTAAATTCTCACATAAAATGGCTCTTCTGCGATGTCCAAGTGCATTTCGAGTGCGCAGGCTTGCACAAAACGGCTGTCATGGTCCTGGTGCGGCATTTTTCTGTAAATTTTCGCGTAACATGCTTCCAAGTGCATTTCGACTGCGCAGGCCCGCGCAAAGTGTGACGTCCTCTCCTGTAAAGGTCCTCGTGACAATATCTTGTGCAGATCCTGTTGAAATCCTCTCAAAGGTCCTTGCCTGATCTTGCACAGATCCTTATGATAAGATCTTGTGACAATCCTGCTGAAATCCACTAACAGGTCCTTGCATGATCTTGCACAGATCCTTATGACAAGATCTTGTGGAGATCCTGGTGAAGTCCTCTCTAAAAGGTCTTTGCATGATCCTGTACAGGTCCTTGTGCGAAGATTTTGTGGAGATCCTGTTGAAATCCTCGCTACGAAGTCCTTCTATGATCTTGCACAGATCCTTGTGAGGAGATCTCCTGGTAATCCTGAAGAAGTCCTTTCTAAGAGGTCCTTGCATGATCCTGTTCACGTCCTTGTGAGAAGATCTTGTGGAGATCCTGTTCAAATCCTCCCTAAAAGGTCCTTGCATTAAGATCTTTAAAATGCTCTCCCTTAACGGTGTTTGTATGGAAATGCTTCTGGGATGCTCATGGGAAGTTCTTGTATGAAGGTCTAGTCAAACCCTCTATTCTTTGATGATCTTGTGTCTCTTCGATGTCCTGGTATAAGGTTCTGGTATTAGGTCCTATTTAACACATTGGCTTCCTACCTCCCACAGTGTTTGAGGTCTCTTGACGGTGTATGTTTTTCTGGGTAGGAGACAAGATGCCCCATGCAAAAGTGAAGTATGGGACGTCGATGGTTGGCTTCATGGGAAATCGAATGCAATTAGAAGTGCTGACACTGAACAACTTGCAGTTGTGACAGGCTGCTGTAGGAACTGGATGTCATAAGGTTGAAGAGAAGCAAGGAGAAGGAAGAGAAAATGATACAAGATATGCAGGACAAAGGGAAGGCTAGGGGATCAAATGTAACAAGATGTGACAAGCCAGCATTACCCCGCATTTGGTTTGCACAACTACCAGTTTTTTGCATGTTTTTGTTGCTGATAACATGCCAGAATCCTTGTAAATTACAGTTACTTTCTTTTCTGTCACCTCATCCGGTTTACCTGCTAAATTCATGCTGCCGGGATCAATATCAGATTCTGTTGGCTTGGGTCAGCCTCATGGATTCGACGCGGGCTCCAGGAGGTTATCGAAACCAATGCAAGGCCTGGGTGTGTATTGTGTAGCTATACAATGCAATCCTTGCAATGTGCAAATTTGATGCGCAAAATCCACCAAAGACCGAAGATACCTTCAGTCCACCCAGTTTAGTGCGGCCCTTCGGTATGTATTTTCAACATGTGAACAGCTTGCTTGTTCAAAAATGGTTCGAACGGTGCCGGGGCACAGACTGGAGTTGTATTTGTCAAAAACGTCAAAGCTTCGAAAGCCTGTCCTTTTCTGCCCTTTCACCCTTGATTCACCACTTCAATGGCCATCCAATGTGCCAGGAAGAACGACTTGGAAGCATACATCCTCGGCATGCGTGGGGGTGATCCTGGCAAGTTCATCGGTGGGCGGCCATCCTTTCATATCCCGTAAAAGCTGTTTGACCACTCCTATATACATAACCTTATGCTCACAAGTTTTTCAACATATCAACGTACCGATGGTGAACAGATACAGGCACAGGACCTTTGAGCCCAGCAATTTAGAACATGGAAGCCGGTCGCAACGTCGTACTGGATTTTTGTGCCGATGCGATCGGGTACAGTAATGACGGATTTGATCCACCACCGATTGGATCCTGTGCGTTCCATGCCGCCACCTGCTTTTCTGCCAGGCATTGCTGAAGGTGGAAAGTATGCTGCCTACGTCAAGGCGGTGTGGAGAAATCTTGAGATCAAGTGGATTGCATATTGGTCGGCAAAGTCGTTTTTCGAACCTTGTCACTTTGTCGCAGCATCCACCTTCTACAAACGGAGCTGCAACAAAGCTGAGTGGCTATTGCGTTCGCAGTTGGATATATAGTCTCAAAAACTTGCTTGTGCTAGCTTCTAGCCGAAGTAACTCTTGCTTTGGCAAAGAATAGGGAGGGGCTGGGACGTTGGATTGTGAGAAAGTTCCCCCGTTCTACCAGTTCTGCCACACACAGATCTGTTTATTGAAGCATCACGATCAGTATCATTGTCACATCACGTCCTCGTGTCATCTATCTGGTCTCTGTATACTTCCTTCATGATTCATCATATTGAATCACAGGCCTTCGGCTTCCGTTTTGGGTTTTTGTCTACTCATGTTCTTTCCCCCTTCTTGAATCTTGAACTATTTAATGACCCTCTGGACATATGCAACACTGGTTCTCCAACTGGACGCTCGGCGGTTGCAACAGATGAATCAACACATCGTTCTGATCTAATACGGCCATGCACACCTACAACTTTCGTGCATCTAAAACTTTCGCGCATCTAAATGCATGTACCTGCCTTCTAGCTTTCATACGTTTAACTGGTTTTCCATATTGCCCCCGTGGCCACCAATGGCCTGACATGTTCTTTGCTCTACTCTGTAGCAACTTCTCGATGTGCTCCCATTCATTGTTGCCTACGAGGGGTTCCAAAAAGGTGGCCTGAGGATGCCTTAGGGTGTTCCGTCAGCTGCTAAACATGTCCCGTTGCCAAAGAGTTGTGGAGGCTGACGATGCTGCGGCACTGTCAAAGCAGCTGGAGAGCGCCGAGGACAGGAGGTCCTAGGAGTCCTTGGAGTCACCAAGACAAGACTACCTTTGCCCAGCTGTAGGAGTGGCTGTATGACCACCCTGATGATCCAAAGGAAGCTTTCGTCCAAAAGCTCAATGAGCTCAAGGTGCCTCTTGAAAGTATTTATCATTTCATTTGTGCATTTCCATCGCTGCTTCTTTGCTTTCAAACCCTGCTGGGTTGTTTGGAACCTAGGGCAGATTTGTTGGGACTCTTGAAGAAAAGCTTTTGTTGTCCCTGTTTTGATCAGGGCTGGATGAGGACCCATACAAAGCACAAACACATGGACATGCGCCCCTGCGCATTTGTTCTTTCTGCGGTGATGTATATGTAGCTCTTTTTTGAGTTGTTCGTCCATTGCTTTCCTTTCAAACTAACGTCAATCCCCATTTGAAACGACAGCTGCGTTCTTCGCGCCGCTTCAGAAACAGGTTCTTGGAGGACCTGTGGAGTCTCGTGTCTCGGCTGCCAAGTACACAGGCTTATGTGAGGAAGGGCTTGAATTAAAAGAGACAGGAAGGGACGATGAAAATGAATGAAGTTTCATGAAACCTACATCAAAGATCATCAAAGTACAAGTACGAGCTCACCATCAGCTCACCCTTCTCACATGACTCACATGCCCTTTGGAGGTTACCGCAATGACATGCGGCGTCCAGAGCTGATCAATGCTTTGGAAGAGTCAATCGTTCGATTCAAGGCAAAGCGCCCAGGGAAATGCCCAAGTGGAGATGCGAAAACGATCGGAAAATGACCAAGACTAAGTACAAATAGTGTGTATTTCAACAGAAACTGAGGTGCGCTCTTAATTACTTAGTTTGTCATTGTCGAAGTACGCTGCTCATCATGAGATTTTAACCGATTTCGCCTGAAACATGCCTGGGTAAAGGATTAGAGCGGTTACCAATGGATTGGAGTAGCTTTTTGACATTAGTTGGATATAGTTGGGATACTTTGCACAAATATGTGTTAATTTCATTGAATGACTTGACATTCATGCAGTCTTGCATCGCCTTCATTATATATATATGTTTTTATATTTATATATACACTTGTGTATTGCACGTACATCTGCGTATTTTTACACAGAGAACACACATTTATACATATATATATATATATATATATCTATCTCTCTCTCTTTCTTTTATATATAGACACAATTTGTCTATGTGTATACATATATATATATATATCCATCTTCACTGTGTGTTGAATACTGTTGAATACACTGTGCACTGATGTCCATTGATAAACTGACTGTTTATGTCACGGGAGATGTTTTGGGAGATGTTCGGCACAGAGGCGGCTGCACAGAAGCCTACCCGGAGCATCACGGACAATGCGAAGCTTCAGGGCTTGGAGAAGACATGTGATGAGGCACGTGCCACAAAACCACAGTCGTGACACCAACGCATAGGCTGTAGGCCTTAGAGCTGATTTAGGCTGACAGTGGCTGATAGCATGTGTGAAAAAAGTCAAGGGGCATCATGGAGCATCATGGAGCATTGTGAGCCCATGTAAGTTGCTGCAAGCGCTGGAAACGATTAGAAACGTATAGAAAAGTATTGATAACGTTGATGATATTGGATGATCAAAATACAAGTCGTACCCGGGCAAGCCGGGAGCGGAAGTTTCAAAATTGAAAAGCTTATAGCTTATAGAGCGGGGCAAAGACTGTGTCCATAGGATGCGGCGAAGGCTTTTGTGCTTCACAGCAACAATCTCTCGACTTGTCAATCTGATGCCATGTCTTGTGAATGTTGGATCTTTTCCCATGTCATTTTTCTGATCTCATCGCGTTGCAGCTTCTCTTGGAAATTGCTCATTGCGTCCCATTGTCACCGAAGTCTGTGTCATCCCATCTCATTTCAACTCATCTCATCTCAGCTCATGTCTTCTCAGTTTTTTCACCTCATCTCATCTCATCCCATTGTTCTCTTCTCTCCCCATGTCACCTGAGCATGTCTCATCTCTTCCCATCTCATCTCAGCTCATATCAGTATTCCACAGCTCTTCTCAGCTCTCCGCAGCTCATGTCAGCTCATCTTGTGTCTTCTCATCTCTTGTCTAAATCTTCTCACATCTTTCTAGGCTTTTCTCCTCAGCTGATTTCAGCTCTTGTCAGCTCGTCTCACCTCAGCGCACTCTCAAATCATCTCAGCTCTTCTCTGGCCCAAAACCTGCTCCAAAAACGGATCCCAGCGCCAAAGCAAGCGACCCCTACGCTTTCTACAGAGAAGTTTTTGCACAGAGAAGCCTTTACACAGCTTTTTCACATAGCAAGCTTTCACACAGAGAATCCCCTGCACAGAAAAGCTTTACACAGAGCAGCTTTTACCCACAGCAAGCTTTTGCACACAGCAAGCCTTTACACACAGCAAGCTTGGAGAAGCTTTTGCACAGAGAAGCTTTTACACACAGAAGCTTTTTCACAGAGCAAGCTTTCACACAGAGAAGCCCTTGCACAGAGAAACATTTACACAGAGAAGCTTTTAAACACAGAAGCATTTACACAGAGAAGCTTCTACGCACACCAGCAGCTCCAAAACAGGATCTCCACGCCAAAGCCCAAAAAAAATGAGTCTGAAGCACTTTTTTTAAATGTTAAAAGGAAAATGTCAGCGCCAAAACTGAGAAAATCCGCTACCTTGATGCAGCCACTCCACTACGATTTACGATGTCCAGCTGCAAGAGACATTTGTATTACGCACGCAACCGGGGCACCAAGCAACCTTGACGCAGCCATTACAGTGCGATCTGCACAGGCTGAGTTGCAAAACGCAGTAGAACTACGCGCAACGGCGTCAGAAATTGCAGCTCCAAAACTGGAGCTCGGCGCCGAAGCAAAAAAGAAAATGATTTTGAAGCACGTTTTAAAGGAGATTTTGAAAGGAAAATCACAAGCGCCAAAACTGAGAAAATATGCTCACAAAGCGCTGTTGCAACCTTGATGCAGCCACTCCATTACGAATTACAATGTCCAGCTGCAAAAGAAAATAGTATTACGCACGCAGCCGTGGCACCAAGCAACCGTGACGCAGCCACTACAGTGCGATCTGCAGAGACGGAGTTGCAAAGCACAGAGTAGAACAACGCGGCGTCAGAAATTGCAGCTCCTCGGCGAGACTTCCCTCAAAATCTGACAGTGGAAGATGTGAAAACGAAGCTTTCATGCGAGACTTTCCTCAAAAGGTGAAAGTGGAAGATGTGAAAATGAAGCTTTCGTGCGAGACTACGGAGGTGTTTTCTAAGAAAAATGATAACCATATCTTCTTTAATACAGGTTTTATACGTGGCCATTTTTCTAGGATACCTCAAATAGGCTTGATGTCGGAAACAAGTGGAGACAAGAATTCGGGAAGGCGGACACACCATCCAACACAGGCACACATGTGGGGAGACAATGAGAGACAAGGGGAGGCATGGGGAGACAAGATCTCGGGAAGGCGGACACACCATCCAACAGAGGCACACATGTGGGGAGACGAGACAAGGGGAGACAAGACCTCGGGAAGGCGGACACACCATCCAACACAGGCACACATGTGGGGACACAAGGGGAGAAAAGGGGAGACAATACCTCGGGAAGGCGGACACGCCATCCAACACCAAGGCGGAGACCTTATGAAAACGTTAAGAACCCCTACTGTAACAGCACGGCGATTGGGGAAAAATCTGCTACACGGAAGTATATATTTCTAGACTTCTTTTTTTCAAGTCATGATCATCCACCATCGGTGATGCCCGCGAATTGGAGGCAACGTCCCGGTCCCATTCTTTGCTTTTTATTTTCAACCTTGTACACCAGTATGTAAACGTTTCCCTCACAACACTTGACCTGAACATGCTCCACAGAAAGTATTGCATGTTGGGCCGTTTTGTTCACAGGTACGCAGTTGGCTCTCTGATATGCCCCTTGGCATACGGTACACGCTGAATCGTTTGCTTGACATGGGTAGTATTTTTTGTGCGTACTAAAAGGATGAAAAGCACTTGAAGTAATTGAGTCATATTTGGATATATTTGGGACATCTGGGTTCTTCAAACAGGGGGTTGATTGTGGTTTGTTTTCGCTTGGAATCTAGATCAGTATCTATTGTGCCTGTGCAAGTGGTGCTCTAGAAAAATTGCTTGCTGCGACGCTCACTTGTTTCGGTGGAGCTGTATCAGATTGCGTGCGCTCCTCACTCAAGGAAGGAACAGCAGTCCAAGCTGTCCAAGCTGGATGATTCAATCTTGACAACAGAAACTTTGGAGGCGGGGGAAGTCCTTTGATGCCATGGGATTCATAATGCAATGAACTTCTCAGATATGAACCTAAATGCGAATAGTTTGAAATGCAGGAAGCATCTGGGATCTGTGCATCCCTCGAGGCAAAAACGGAGGAACTCATCAAAGTTGCTGATTCCGTACTGGGGCAAAGCTGCTTGGCATTGCTTTGTGTCAGTCACTGCTAAAAGTACTGGAGGCGTTCATTCGATGAAGTCACTTGATGTCAACTGTGAAAATAGCGAATAAGAGCAGGGTCAAGCCAAAGAAGTTTCTGCCGAGCTGCAGCCACAGGCGACTCTGCTGCGCCAAACGGTTCAGGGAAAGCCGTGGATGCAGACGCGACAGCTGGCCATGGAAAAGGGTGAAGCTGGTAACCCTTATTTACCGGTTTGCAGGGTTTGACGATTCCCGCAACTACAGCAGTGTACAAATCACTTCTCGCAGATGATTGAGAGGAAGGGTGGCTTAAAGGTGCTCAACCTACCAAATACAGGCAGAAACGGACAGATAGATGGAAAGATAGAGACAGAGATGGAGAAGGAGACAGGGATAAAGAGAGAGAGAGAGATGGGTAGGTAGATAGGCAGGCAGGCAGATAGATAGGTAGAGAGATAGAGAAAGGGGGAAAAAGAGAGGTACAGAGATACAGAAATTGGGAGAGGTTTGCAGAGAGATGGATAGATAGGCAGGAGACGATTTAACTTTGAATTGGGTTTTCGTTAACTCAGCAAAAGTTGATCTGTCACCCCTTGAAGTTGCTAGTTTTCGCATACTGTAGAAAAAAGCCACGAAAAGCTAATAAATTTCAATTGTAAGCTTACTAGGGACAAGCTTACTTTTAAAAAACGAAGGAAAGAAGAAAGAGGTTTGAAGTGGGCAAGTCCAAAAAAAGGCAGTGGCCATACTTCGGTCAAATGTAAGAAAAACAGTGTACCTATGGCCAATTGCAACCCAAAGGATTTACAGCGGGCAAGTCCAAATAAGGCACTGGCCATACTTCGGTCAAAATCAAAAAATAGTGTACCTATGGCCGTTGCAACCCAAAGGAAAAATTAGGAAAAGAGAAAGGAATGGGCACTTCGCAAAAATTTAGGAAAGAGAAAAAGGAAAGGAAAAGGAAAGGAAAGAGGAAAGGAAATGAGAATAAGAAAAGAGGAAAAGACTCATCCAGCTGATTGGGTCAAGAAAAGGGAGCGGCCATACTTCTGTCAAAATCAAGCGAAAAAATTGTATGCATGGCCAGTGCAGCTTAAAGGAAGAAGGAAAGGGAAAAGGAAAGGGAAAATCAGAAAGGAAAGGGAAAAGGAAAGGAAAGAGGAAAAGGCTCATCCAGCTGATTGGGTCAAAAAGGCAATGGCCATACTTCTGTCAAAACCAAGCAAAACATTGTATCATCACCGCCCTTTTCGTGGGGTGTAAGCAAGGGGGACGTACACAAAATGTAAGCTACAGTTTTGACCCCCCGGGAAGAAATCCGAGGGGGACGGCTATTTGTATGTTAGGCCCCTCCCAGGTCCAAAAGCAAGCACCATAATAGATACATTTGATGGGGGGGCCCAAAGTCCGTAATACCCCGTACACCTGTTTTTGTTTTGGATTTAACCATACCAGGACAGAGCATGAGTACTGAGCACAGTTTATATACGCTGCGAAGGCTCAAGAGGGAGATATAGAGGGATAGCTTGTACTCTAGGCGCTGCACTGACTGGCTATTGGCCGACAGAGGAAAACTAACTAATGCTTGCAGCCTGGGAAGGCGCTCTAGCTGATCCTATCAGGACGCTATTGCCCCTCTTCAAGTGGTAGCGGAGCTGCGATCCTTCAGTGAAGGTGAGCTCCAGGTAGAGCCCGATATGGCAAGCCATGGCTATGATGATGACTTCGACATTGTCGATGCAGATGGCTGGAATCAATATGACCCTTTTGCAATGGGAAGAGCACCCCAACAACCAGCAATCAAGATGACTCAGCAGATGACCACGAAGGTTGCCCCTGCTTATGATGGAAGGAGCAGTTTCTTTGCTTTCGAAGATGCAATTGATGATTGGTGCGACATTACAGAGTTGGAGCCTGAAAAACGTGGACCTGCACAAATTCTTGCGACCCTATTGTTTCATCAAGGGAGCCCAGGCAGTGTTCTTGCGTCGGTTCATGCAGTTCATGAAACACAACAGAGGCACGATGGATTTACAAAAGAGGATGAGCTTACTGGAAATAGACTTATTGAGTCTTGGATGGATCTCCTAACAGATTTGGAGACCACTAGTCCAGAAGCAATTGCACATGTTGCACGACGTCGTCAAGAACACGAAGCTCGACAAGCTGAACTTGCAGGCATTGCAGCAGCTACTCCAGGACAAGAACCACATGTCAATGTACCTTGGACAGGTGAACTGGCATTGGCAGAATTTCTACAACTCAACGCAGACAGAAGAGCACAACAGAGATTGGCATTTCCCTTGGGTGACAACTTGTCAGCATTGATTTTTGTAAGTCTGGCAGATTTGACGCAAGATCAGAGAAACACACTCACTAGCATCATGACACACCGTGGAAAAACATTAGATCAGTACAATGTGCAAGAACTCAGAGATTTATTCCTGGGCATGTTTTGCACTACGAGAACAGCAGTTGACAATCCTATGATGCAACCCTCTGGCATTGGACAGAGAAGATCTTTCCTCGTCCTGGAAGAAGGTGAATTGGAAGGAACCGATGCCTATTGGGCCGAAGATGATGAAGATGGCGCAGAAGGATTCCTGGATGCTTTAGAAGATGTTTTCTGGGTATATGACGACGCTGAATTCACATGGCATCAGAAAAGGTTCCAAGGCAGACAGACCAGACGAGGCAAAGGTAAAGGCAGAAGGAAAGTAAAAGGAAAAGGCAGAGGAGGAAGAAGATTTTTTCAGATCAAGGAAAGGAAAAGGCCGAGGAAAAGGAAGAAGAAAAGGCCGCTCCCACATGGTGAGTGAAGAAGGATATGAAGAAGAATGGAATGACGGAGATGAATTGAATGATTCCTATGATGGCTATTGGGCTGATGTTCAAAACGGGAATGAAGGCTATTGGGCGTATGAAGATCTGTGCTACATAGATGAGTATGGATATTTCCAGGGAAAAGGAAAGAGAGGCAAGAAAGGCAAGGCTGATGAAGGCAAAGGAGGAAAACCAGGAGATGGAAAAGGAAAATCCACTTATGTTCAACCTCAGACCTCGTCGACTCCTGCCATACAGAATCAACAACAACAACAACAACAACAACAGCAAGCTCATTACTCTTCAGCAGCATCATGCTCGGTTTCTTTGCAGAGACTGACCCAGCATCATGCTCGGTTTCTTTGCAGAGACTGACCCAGCACGTGTGGATGTTTTGACAGCCACCTTTCAAGAGCAAGGGCTCAAGAGACGCACTCGTCGAGGAGGACAAAACCAACGTGATGAAGCTGCACGGCAGAACAGAGAAGGAACCAAGAGATTTCCTGTCTTGGTTGGAGATCTTGGAGCACTTCGACCAGGTCTACAACGTCGACCAGCACCAGTGCGTAGAGAAGTTGGTTTACAAGACAGTGAGGCTTCGTAGAAGCCGTTGGCAAAAGGCACATCATTGTTTATGCATGGATACTCTGAGAACACAGAGATACCCTCTCTCACTCTGAAGGCCCTGTGAAGATAGAGGTATCAGGTGAGCAGAAGAGTGCTTTTTCATTTCATACCACACAACCTGTTCAGGCATGAGAGAATGGATTCGCTTTTCACACAGAGAATTCTGCGCCACCAACTGTATGTATCCTTGACCTTGGATGCACAAGAGCTATAGGCTCTCGAAAGGCAGTTGAAGCTTGCTGCAGATATGTTGACTCACATCCCAACAGTGGTCTTTGGTATGACAATCAGCCAACAAGTTCAAGATTCTTCTTTGCAAATTCTCAACAATCCTAGTGCACTGAGAAGCTTGTGATATTCATGTATGATACTGGATGGAACACTCAGTTCACAGAATTTGACATTGTCAAAGAAGGTGATGTCCCATTGTTGATGTCACTTCCACAAATGAGAAACCTTGGGTTCCAATTCGAACTCACTCCAGACAGGGCTTATATGTCCTGCGCACGTATTGGTATGAGAGAAATGGTCTTGAAGACAGCCATTAGTACTCATCTCATTCTGGATTTGCAAGATATTGCATGGTACATGAGCCAAGTACATTTCAAAACTTCAAAAGTCAAGAGTTTCTTCTCACAACACGATCACTTTGAGTACAGTCAGATTGCTGTGAAGCAAGATGTTCAAGAAGAAGAAGAAGCTGTGGTGACTGGTGACTACTGGCAAGTCGATGGACTACGTCGTGAACCTATCAGGCATCACAGAGACAAAAGACAGAACCTATATGAAATGCAAAGATCTGAGACAACTCCAGTTCTTCAAGATCAACTTCTTGATGAGAGAGAAACTCACACTCAGTACCAGAAGATCAAGGAAGAAGGTTCTCCACAAGGACAACTGGCGCACCGAGAAGAAGAGGTTTTCTGACAAGATGGCGGAATTCTGGAAGGGCAAGGCGGTCTACAAGATCAAGAAGGACTATGACATATGAGACTCCCGAAGGTGTTGTCCGAAGTGACATTGATCGTCAAGCCAAAGTTTTCAGAGGAGAGATCGATGATTTGTTTCACCCTGAGTCAGCCTCTTCTTATTGACCAGGTGTGCAGAAGAAGCCAAGCTCTCAAAAAGGAGAAGTAGGCACCGCTCTCAAAAAGGAGAAGTAGGCACCGATTTCGAAGGGACCACGCTTGAAAAAGATCGAGGTAGGTCCTCCAGCAGCAAAGAGGCACGTAGGTAAGCAGAAACCAAAGGTTGCAGATGACTCTCAAGGAGGTTCATCACGAAAGAAGGTTGCTGTTTCTTATCCCAAGCGACAAGATAATGATGAAGATGAACTTGATGAGGTTATAGGGAAATGAACCTTGAACCAGATGAACCTCAGGTCATTGAATCCAATGCTTCTGCTCCTGCACGTGCACGTGGTAAGCAAGATTCAGAAAGTCAAATTGAGAAAGTAGGTAGTGAAGCTCTTGAGCTTAGAAGGGTTTCTGTTCCACTACCTGGTAGTGAAGCGCAAGCCATGACACCGTCATACAAGAAGATGCTGAGAAAGCTTCAAGATAGTGTAGAATTGTACAAACTTCATGTCAAGCACTACCACATGTCTCCTACTCAATTCAGACGAAGGACTTCCATGTTGGGACTTCCTGACTCCGCTTATGAAAAGATGAAGACATGTACCACAAGCGTCGTGTGCGCAGTACTTCAAGTGCACCACCGCCGAGAGCCAGGGTTTCAGGCATACGAGCTTCCAATTTTGGGGATGTCATCTTTGTTGATCATGCCGAGATCCTGCTGAGGAAGAACAAGTACATGGTGTTACTTGTTCATGGTGGCGCATCAAACTTTCTTTGGGCTACGGCACAAACCTCACAGAGCAACAAAGAGACAATTCAGGCTCTACGGTCGTGGACTGATGAAAACAATTGTATGCCTAAGGCCATTGCAGGTGATGAAGCCTTTTTCCAAGAAGAGTGTCTGACTTACTACAGAACTCACGGTATCAAGGAATGCCCCTGCGGTTCAAGAACCCCATGGCCAAACAGAGTTGAATCAGCTGTTCGACTTTTCAAATGACAATGGCAAATCATGTCCAAGAACCTTGAAGATGATAGGTTTAGAGGAGTGACTATCAGAGAATCTGGAAAACCTACTGTTTGGACCAGAAACACTCAACTTCCTGTTAGTGGTTACTCACCTTTGGAAATTGCCACTGGTAGACGACCACCAAATCTTCTGAAGTTTCAACATGATCCTGCTCAACTGAGCGTTGGACCCTTAGCTGAGGACAGAACGCAACAAGAACTGCAAAGGTTAGCATTGAACGCATCTCAGGAAGCAAGACAAGCAGCTGACCTTAGACACGACATGGCCAAACGAACTATGCCATCAGATGGTCCTTACAAACCAGGTGGAACCCCATGGCCAAACAGAGTTGAATCAGCTGTTCGACTTTTCAAACGACAATGGCAAATCATGTCCAAGAACCTAGAAGATGATAGGTTCAGAGGAGTGACTATCAGAGAATCTGGAAAACCTACTGTTTGGGCCAGAAACACTCAATTTCCTGTTAGTGGTTACTCACCTTTGGAAATTGCCACTGGTAGACGACCACCAGATCTTCTGAATGTTGAAACTTCTGATCCTGCTCAGCTGAGCGTTGAACCCTTAGCTGAGGACAGAACGCAACAAGAACTGCAAAGGTTAGCATTGAAGGCACATCAGGAAGCAAGACAAGCAGCTGACCTTAGACACGACATGGCCAAACGAACTATGCCATCAGATGGCCCCTACAAACCAGGTGACATCTTTGTTTGGATGACCCCTGCAAATGCTAACTCTATTGCGTCCAAGGCTTTGAGAAAGGAAAGGTGGATCAGAGGTATGTTATCTCACAAGAAGATGCTTTGGTCAATGTTCATGTTGACAACTCTGTCATACGTGTCAATCAATCTAAGATCAGACGTGACCATGATGAATGGCATGATGTTACTGCTCCTGGACTTGACAATCCAGATCCTGTCCCACTTGCTGTTGAAGATGCCGGTGACTATGAACCAGACATAGCTGAATATGCTGAGGATTACTTTGGTGAGCAGGCTCACTGGCTTTGTCAAACTGGCAAGTGTGACGTGGTTGAACTTGTCAGTAGCAACACTGGTCTTAGTTGGCACATGTCAAGAATGAACATGAAGGTTGGTGAACCTATTGATCACAAACATGGTTGGAGTTTCAAGAGTAAAACCAAACAATACCAAGTGTGGAAACAACTTGAGAAGTTTGATCCTGAGTATGTGTTGATCACAGGTCCTTCCAAATTCCTGGAAGTACTCGGTTTACAAGTTCTGCCGTGACGTGATGAAATGGCAGCTTGATCGAGGAAAAGTGTTTCTTGTGATCACACCACCTGATTCGGGTTTTGCTCAGTTTTTGACTTGGAAGAAACATCAGGAGGACGGAATCAAAATGCATCTTGGTTGTCTCTTTATTGATATGACCTATTACTGTCGATGTGATCCTTCACTCAAGAACATGTGTGTGTGTGCACCATAACCATGATGATGATTTTGTCTTGATGGAACCAAAGTATGCCTATGAGACAAAAGGGACACTTTGGACTTTGGACACAGATCCACAATGAAAGATCTTGCCATCACGTTTGTGCTCATTCATTGCACACTTCACTCAACTTGTTCCTTGGAAGGACATGAGACAGAACGAATCACTTTGATGATGGAGCACTGTGTGGTGCATCGCTGTTTTTGGATCGTGGTGCTGAGTGTTCATGCTTGTTGCAAGACTTGCATCGTGCTGAGACTTCAATTCCAGTGCCATTGAAGCACATACTTTCACAGAAGTTTACCACGCAGTTGCTTATCCAAACCTTGAGGAAGATTGATCAGTTACCAAGGAGTACAGAGGCTAGTGCCCGAGAATCGACTGATACCAGAATCACTGAATTGATCCCTGGACTTCAAGGTACAAAGCAGAAGACATTGCCCCAAATGTACTTTGAAGATTGCAATGTTTTCAGTGGAACTTGTGGACGAGTGAATCCTTTGCTCCAACATCCTGAGGACACTGTTTTGCTCATTTGGAAACCTGGTGACTATGTTCATGTCTACTTCATGTTTGTGGCACAGTTGTATCCACATCATGAAAAGTTCCATATCCATGACCGGAGTATTATCGTCTTTTCACGTGAAATGACTGGTGCTATCAGGAGGGGAATTGAAGATCCTCCAGCACCAGGAAATATACCACCAGATGATGACAATCCTATTCATCCAGATCAGCATGGTGATGTTCCACCACATGATGAGATGTTGAGTGGTGATGAACCAGAGGACCCTCTGGATGATGACCATCAACCTAATTTTTACACTGGACCTGATCCAGATGACATTACTGATGATGATCATGAGCACATCACTCCAGGTGACTATGGACCACCACCTGGCGATGACTTAGACATGCCAGGAATTCAGGATTCGGGGGAAGCACATGACCCAAGTTCACCATCAACTCCGTTTTCAAATAATGATCTTCCAATCGAAGAAATTCCTGATCCTGGACAAGATGATGATCCTTTCCCAGGACCTGATCCAACTTCTGAACCAATTAGAGTTAAAAAGAAACAGAGACAGATTTCTGCTGATTCTACTGATGCTTTACCAAAGGGAAAGGGCATGGTGATTATCAAAAGGCCAAAGGTTCAATTACCAGGTCATGTTCATCCAATTTCAGTTCCTACTCAGAAATAAGATGATGAAGGACTTTCACATGATCCTCAAGTCTCTAGTTCAAATGATCAGTCCATTCCATTGCCTGCGACTACACCAACGTCATTCGTGCCAGGTGATCATGCGCAGCCAGCGCAACAGCGGTCATCACAAGGAATGCCAGAGTTGGTATCATCACAAAACGATGATGAAACAGAACCATCTGACACTGATGACACTCCTGTTTTGACTGAGGAAGAGATAGCTCAGCTTCAGGAAGAAGATGTGGACACTGAACCTTATACGCCAGACCACTCTCATTTTGTCCACATGGATGGTACCGTTGTTCTTCCTTTAGGACCCAAAATCCAAGCTGCTCCTGATTTTGGTTCATATGATGTCACTGGTTTCAATCAGTTTGAACCTTATCTTGCCAAGAATTGCAAGAAGCAGCCAAAGGCAGAATCAGCTATCACTCAAGAAGTTCCGAAGAAGTATGCTAAGGATATCAAACAAGCCAAGCTTGAAGAACTCAGAAGTTTTCTTGATTTCACTGCCATGACCTTTCGTGACAAGAGAAGGCATAAGATTGATAATTATATCACTGGCAGATGGGCGCTTACAATCAATGTTGATAAGGATGGACAGTTCAAGAAGTTCAAGGCTAGATGGGTATGTAGAGGCTTTCAAGATGCTCGAAAATATGATTTACAGACTGATAGCCCTACTGCTACCAGGTACGGATGTCGTGTGGCATCTCAGCATGCCACCTTGATGTACTGGGATTTACTCCGTTTGGACCTGAAAACTGCCTTCCTTCAGGGGGAAACGTACGACTTAGACCGCTGCGTTATCCATGCTCAGTTGCCTGTTTGTGCACTCGTTCCGTCTATGGACTTGCGGACGCACCTCGAAGATGGTGGAACCGCTTAGACAAATTTCTGATTTCGCTTGGCACTCAACCAACGAGAGCGGACAGATGCACATATGTGTGCTGCGAAGGCGCCTTTAAGGAGCCAAAACAGGTTGGCTTTGCTGACTCTGAGGCAACAGAACCCGCACCTGTGTCCTACTGCGGCGTATGCTCACAAGAAGGTGAGGAAACTCGTGATGAATCCTCCGACACTGCTGGGGAAGTTCATACGTCTCTTTGGTTGAAGAAAGATTGTTTTCAGCTTGTTATCAACAACCCAAACTTAGAAACAGAGGAAGGAGTTTAAGGAGAAGAAGGTTGAGGACTGTGCATGGACTCCTGTTGTTGATTAAAACATGCTGAAGTTTTTGGAACCTGTTGAACACAAGTCTGGTCGGTATCCTTTTGAAAATGGTCATGCTCAAGTTGCTTATGGTGCCAAAGCACTGAGAACTCCTGATCCATATTATGCCAGAAAGAAGTTTCACTTGAGGACTTCCATTGTGAGGAGAAGAGGAGTTTGGTGGTTACGTGAAGTGAATCATGACATGAACAGAGAACTCGTTTCCGCAAGTTTGGAAGAAGAAGCTGACGTTCTCGCTCTTACCTTCAGAGCGTACATACCTTGCCACGACACCGCAGTTGACACCTGAGATTGTTGAAGAACTCTTGGAACACTTCACGGAACCTGTGAATGGCAGTGATGCCAAGGAAGAAAACCAATTGGCAATTGGCATGTGCTGTTTTCATGTTGATGACTTGTTCATTGCTGATCATTACTGGAACTCCAGAGTTTCTGGAGAAGTTCAAAAAAGTTGTCAAGTCACAAGTCAAGATTGGCCATGAAGATGTGAGTGATTTGATGTTCACCGGCCAACGTATCAAATGGATCATTGATGAGAAAACCAAGAAGTAATCTCCCATCACTGTTGAACAGTCCTTGTGCGTCAGTGAACTTACTGAAGTTGTCATACCCAAAGGTTCGAAGGATGAAGACAAATGCGACCAAGATCTCCACTGCCTATAGGTCACTCTTAGGTAGTATCAACTGGTTACAATCAAGAACCCAATTTCAGTCATGCTATCAGTTTTCACATTGTGCTTCTGCTGCTGCTGCGCCCACTATAGGTGACTGCAAGGCTTTGAACAAACTTTGGTGGCAAATCGCAGGTGATCCAATGGAACTTATGCTCTGGCCACTTCAAGGTGATCCTAGGTTAGTTGCCATGCCTGATGCGGCATTCAGAAACAACTTCACAACGTCACAACGTGCTATGGTTGTTTTCATGGCTGAACCACGAAGAGAAAGGAGCAAAAAAACGAAGGTTCCTTGATTTTCTTTGAACCCAACAAGATCAAAAGACCGACTTTGAGTACCACTGTTGCTGAGTTGTATGCACTGATGAAGCGTTATGGAACTTGTCAGATGTTAAGAGGACTCATCAAGGACATCACTGGACGTTCAAGTGAGATTCACATAAGGACTGGTGCAAACAATCTTGTGACTACTGCCAGTACCACTCATGTTCCGGGACAAAAAACTATTCACATAATTCAGATGCTTAGGAAGGAAGCATGTTCAGGTTCCATTGCTGACTTGTCACATATCAGAATTCAAAGGTGTTTGGCTGATTGTTTGACCAAGAAGTCTGCTAATCCTCAGACTCTTTTTGATACTATTTGACAAGGTGTTCTTAAAGAAGTGGGTGCTCATCCTCCATTCAGATCGTTACTGGAACACAAGGCTTACCTCAGGCCATGGCTGCCTACAGTTTGCAGTCATGTTGATTTCAGACATGATGTATTTCTGTTAGGTGACGCCCTGAGGGATTCTTGGCTTTTTTTTGAATTTGTGCCTGCGGCTCAAGAAGTAGAATCGCACTCTTACATTACTACTGTGGTTGGCTCTAATCGGTGGAGTAGGTCTTCCGGGTCGACGGCACAGGCCTCAAGCAGGCCAACATTTCCAGACTCTCAGTATGGTGATGGGGAAAGATATAGATCACCACCAGGGGGATATTTTACTCGAAAGAGAGAGGAAATCCCACCTGAGAATCAAAGAACACCAGTCACGCTACCTAATGATGTCCACATGGCCTTCTGTGAAGGATATCGTCATGAGACAGATGGTTTCAAGCTCAGGAAAGGCTGAGGAAGAAACGCTCAAGATCAATGCATTGTGTCCTTGGACCAAACAACATGTCAGGTTTTGATCGTATTCAAATGGCCATGGATGCTGTCTCATGGATCCTCTATTGGGGCTCAGCCCACAAGGAGTTTGACAAATCATTGAAATGGCTAGCTGAGTTTGTGAAGTATCTTTGTGGATGGACAACTCAGGCTGAAGAGAACTGGCTAGACCAACAGGCTACCAAATATTGTGTTGACCTCACTGGACGACCAAAGGACTCAAACTTTTTGACCTGCAGAAAAACTTTTTCCAAAGAACTCAGGCATAATATGAAGAGACGGTTATTCAGTGGAAGAGGCAGCATGAAGATTGCAAACCTGTTTGATGAGATGGGCTACAGCAGTCCCAATGAATACGTATGTCAGGGGCAGAGTTTGCAGCATTTTTGCTGTGCAACCCCAAGCAGAGAATTTTCGTGGACATTCACATGCAATGGGAATGGAAACCGTATGGTGTTCCACCTTCGTATCCATTCGATGTGAGACTGAGCTGCACACAAGGTCATTCAAACCAGGTAGTTGGCCCTTACTCTACACATCATCCACTTACATTGGATGAAGCTATGTGCCTGGGATGGATCTTCCATGTGACTGATGCAGCAAACAAGACTTCGATTCAATAGAATGGTCTGGTTACCAATGTCAAAGGTAGTGGAAAAGGTGGCAGAGGCTCCATACACTTCATGTACCACAATGACAACGGTCCAGGCTACATAAGGATGGCAGAAGGCACCAAACCACCACGTCATTACAATCAGCAGGTGTACTTCGTACTGGTTCCAGATTTCTTCAAAAGCCGGCAGCTATTCCTTGGAAAGAACGGAATCGTGCTGTTCTATGCCAACGTGCCATCACAGTTTCTCAGGGTGGTTGAGCAGTTGCCTACATTGGCTAGCAATGTCCTTAGACCCGGCAGAGGACACATGCTGCCATCGTCAGTCACTGGTGGAACGTGGCCACCTGATGTCAGTTATGAATGAACATGTTCTTCGAGAGAAGGGTGGAGGCTTTGTAGCCGGAGGTGACATTCCAGACAACATCAGGACTACAGCCTGGCAGTTCATGGGTCAAGAAATTCCAGCAAATTTTGGAAAGCTCGTTTTTGGCACGCCTTTGGTGAAGAAGGCTGATTTTGATCCAGCAGCAGAATCCAGTCATGGTTTGTTGTCAGCAAGCACTGAAAAGAGAGAGGAATCTGAACAAGTTGATCAGCCAATGGAGAACCCATTTGAACAGCCATCCAGACATACAGGAAGCTCTCAGAACAGAGAGGAACCTGTGAATCAGTGGGAACAACAATGTTCCTCACCGGGGAGTCCAGAACCTCAAGATGATGCCGGACAACATGTTGCACCTCCTCAAGGCCTCAAGGTGATAAAGAACAAGATCATGTACCTCCTCAAGAACAAGATGATCCACTGGGTGAAGAGGTCGTTGATCTTTGGGAAGCAGAAGATAGAAGAAGATTGAAGAAGATTATGTGGTAGAACAAGCAACACGTTCATCCATTTCTGCATCAAATCCCCGGGTTCTGCATGAAGCAGGCATTATTTGTTCTCGTTATGAAGATGGCCGCATCAAGCCAAATCCTTCTGAGAAAAGGTCATCACTCTCAGGGAATGGGCATTTTTGCCATCCCATCAAAGAGTTGCTCTGAGAAGACAGCCAATAGGAGGAGCTGATTGGGAGAAAATTCCATGGTCAGGACACATGCGCTACCTTTTCTCCGAAGTTGGGAAATGGGCAGATTGAGATCTTCCTACATGAAAACAGGTCAGCACAACAAGATTGATGATTTTCTGATGGAATGCAGAATCAACGGCACAGACTGGATGAGGGCGCAGGCGAGCCACCAGGATGGGAAGACAGATTTTCCATTGACAGAGATCAATGGTCAGAGAACTGGCTTTTGTACGAGCCTGATGAACAGATTCAACAGGACCTGGAATGGTTTGCGGAAGCAGTATTCTTTTTTTACCAAATCCATCTTGATCGGTTGATCCAAGACAATGATCGGCTTTGGGTTGATTTCTGTCGAAAGAAGTTTGATGCTGATGGAAATGAAGTGGGACTTCAGCCGAACATGTTAGGATATGACGCATCTCGACCTGACGTCACAGTTCCCATGAACAAGGACACAGTTATTCCAGATCCAGAAGCCCACTTCTCATTCTCCGCAAAGCTTATGGTCTTGGCCATTGAAGTGTATCAAAGAGAATCACCTCGTGACTTCTGTCATTATGTCAACTTTGCTACAAGAAACTTAACAGCTTGTTGAGAGTAGGAAGGAGATGACTGCCCAGCCATACAAGTTCTTAGTTGAGCATGCTTACAATCAGTTCTTTCAGCATGAAGCCTTCAATGAATCTGCACGTGCAAGAACAAAGACAAAGGATCTTGGTACAGGTGAATTTCACCCATCGACCAAGCTTGATGGCTATGTTTGGATTGGCACCCGAGACAATATTGTGCATATTCCAGAAATTCACACAGAAGATGTTGAAATGCAGGAAGGTAATGCTGAAGAAGAAGAGGAAGAAGAAGATACCTTACCAACTCTGGAAGTCAGTATCAGACGTCAACCTCAAGGGGAAGAGAAAGCAGAAGATGTAGGCTCTCAAAAGGGAGAGGAAACATCACATCACCCAGGACACTCTGATGATGCAGCGATGCCTGCGGTGGAACCCTTGCCAAGAGGTCGCACAGCTGAGGAAAGGTATGGTAACTTCATGATTCAGCAGCTCAAACCACAACACCGAGAGCTATTGAGAACATGCGCATTCAATTCTCAGAATATCCTACGAGGTGATGATAGGAGGTCCAGAAAGAGAACTGACATCTCGTGATCAAGCTGGTTCTTTTGCCATGGTCTTCATGATGGAGCTCATGGCTCATGAATCTCATGATTCCTTCATGGATTTTTCCAGTTTCAACACAGACTGACATTATGGATGAAAAGTATCACGAACTACGTCTTGACATCAAAATGGTCTTGCAGGAGAATATGCATGTTGGTCAAGACTCTTTTGGGGAAGATCTTGAAGAAGAAGATCCTAACAGATGATCAGGGCCCAGGCGATCCAGAGTTCAAGGCTACTGTTGAACGCTTGAGTCGTGAAAACAAACATATTATTCTGGAAACAGAAGACAATGCACTTGTTGAATGTACCATCCAATGGCTCAAAATGTATGAAAAGATTCTCAAAAGAGAATCATGGAAAGAGTTGCCAAGAAAGAAAAAGAAGAAGAAGAAGACATGGATGCTGAAGATGATCAAGCTGAACCTGAGGAGCCTAAGGTACCACCACCTGAGAAGGTGAGCATGGAGATTCAGACAGATGATTCATTCCTGTCTGATCAGAAGACTGGAAGCTCTTCAAGGGAACAGATACCAGCTCCATCTGGAAGCTCTCAGAAAGGAGAGGAACCAGAGGAGAAGAAAGATTATATTCAACATGATGACACGGCTCCAAAGAAAGAACCTGCCACACGTTTCTATCATGGTCAGGATATCACTGGAAATGAAGATAATTCAATTTCCCGAGAACTTTCCAAGTGTTTTACCAACAACTACTATGAGGAATGGTCGGGTTTTTACAATCACGGTTATCCAGCTTCTAGTCAGCATCGACACATGTTCTGGTATGTAAAATACAGGGAGACCAGTGAACCACACAAAGACCACTGGTACACCGACTCTGACAAGCAATTGATGCATGGCCAGACATAAGGATGAATACCCACTGTCATTGTTAGAGGACCTTCGCAAGGTGCTGTCTATGGTTGCTCGGACCCTCGTCTTCATCTTCGAGGACGTGAATCAGTTGATCGATTGACGGATGAAGCCGAGAAACGGTTAGTAGATGACTTCCAGACTCTTTCTAGTGTTCTCGCTGACTATGTGGAGCAAGATGGTTGTTTACCATAGCGCGTAGTCCTTCAGTGTCTTGCACCACTGTATTTTGGAGCTGGCATGCTTGATCCAGAGTTTTTGAACAAGGACTATCCCTATCGATCCTGACCACAATTTTCCTTGATGTTCTGGAAGTTAGGAAATTGGTGTAGGTCACGTTTCAACAAATGCCCACTGCCTGAGAAGTTTCAAGAGTTTGAGGCGCATATCAATTATGAGATTGACCGTGACCATGAGAAGGTAGGGGACAAGCCACAGTTCAACAACTAATTTATCAACGTTGTCAAGAATCTTGGAGCAATTTTTTTTGCGAATTGCGAGGCGCAAAGCCTCTATCCTTACAGGTCCTTGCTTGAAGAGGAGCAGTTCAAGACATGCTTCAATGGTTATCGTGGCCTTATGGTTGCTTCTCCTGTGGGAAGAAACGGATATATTTGACAAATTGCTGGTTACAAAACTGGTGAAGATGACACACGTGCCAGATACGTATCATGGGCAAGATTTGAGATTTTGTGGGGCACAGCTTTGAACAGAGACACAGATGAAGAAGAGCCCCTCACCCGAGCAAGAATGTCCATGTGTCGTGTGTGTATCTATCACGTCGGACAAGAAAATATTTCCAAGTCGCAAGGAATCTGCGGAGAAATTCTTGCATGCATGTCTTGGGAATGTATCCGTTTCCAAGTTGACGTGATAGCAGGCGTCGGAAACAAAGCTTGCTACCTTGCCACTCCGAAGGTCGGAGGCTGTCCATCATATGAAGTCAGCTTGCTTCAGTTTTGGATCGATCGTATGATTGATACATCCACTCAGTCGAAGATCAAGAATTGCGGAAAGGCACCACCCGTTAGGGTTAAACACTTTATTTCTTGTTCCTATAAGGACATCGTATTCTTGAGAACCGAAACTTATACTCCTGAACTGGCCAAGAAAACTGAGGGTGCTGGCGACTGCTGTACGATGTCCATTTGTGAATGGGGACACGCAAGGCTAGCTTTTGAGGAGGGCGTCAATGATTTTGATGATCAAGACATCATGGACTTTGTTGGAGACTTTTCTTTTTGAGTCCATGAAACCTGTTTATCTTGTGACCATAACATCTTCATGGCAGCCCCAACTGACACTGATGCGCACAACCCGCTTCTTGTTCATTTGAAGCCTTCTGACATGGGATGGAAGGAAAAACATGCCTATGTACCTCCAGCTAAGAAGATTCAACGCAAGGAAAGGAGGAAGGATATTCAGAAGCAGAACAAGCGCAAGGGTCAAGGCTTTGGTGATGGTCCCTTACTGGACTCATCATGGGACAACTGGGATGGCAGTCCAACACTGGTTTTGGTGGCTCCTCAGCTTCGTCAACATGGCAATGGAGAGCTAAGAATAGATGAGTGTATACTTCCTAAAGGAGAAGATAACACAAGATGATTTTTCTCTGTACACTTAGTTTTTCTGTGTGCCGATGTTTTTTGGACAAAAAATGGCATATGCTCCTTCAACGAAGAGATAATACCTTTGTACAGAGCTTTGTCTTTTTCAGTGATGATATACACTCTTTAACGAAGAGATACTATCACATTTGTCTCCTTATATTTTCCGCCGAGCAGAAAAGCCTGATGCGAATGAACTTTATTCCAACCCCGAATTTTGTCCATTGTCCGCTTGAATGAGCGACTTTGGAGGTCCGAATTTCATTCGTGTATTTCGTGTTTTGGTCAATTGTTTTTGTCTTACCGAAATTCTGAATATTGCGCCTACGTTTGGAGAGAACTTTTCACCGATAGAGAATTTTGCCATGATCGACCGCGCATGGCGCACCATTGTCGAAACATATTCGCAATCGGCTGTTTTTCACTTCGACATGTCTTCAGAACATTTTGTATAGAATCCACTGTGCACTCTCCGCTATTTTTGCTGATTAGCCAAGGTGTAATCTAGTTTACCGGCTAGAACTCTTACTCTCACTTGGGTACTACAACGGCGTAGTGCTCAACCCATTGCGTTTGAAATTGTGCCTGTGTTTTTGTTTTGGATTCAACCCTACCAGGGCATAGCATGAGTACTGAGCACAGTGTATATACGCTGTCAAGGCTCAAGAGAGAGATATAGGCCGACAGACGAAAACTAGCGCCTGCAGCCTGAGAAGACGCTCTAGCTCATCCTATCAGGACACGGTTGCCCCTCTTCAACCCCCCCATTCCCCCTGCCTCACCCCCCCCCCGTACTCTACGGATAGGGGGGGAGGTAAAACTGACTCTAAGAAGTCTGCAGATGTTTGTAGTCAACCTACCCCTGTAAGGTCCATATTTCGTTGCAGGATGTGCTCAAGATAGATGGTAAAGCTGCAAATAAATGATGTAACCATCGCTCATCTGAGGTCCATAGTTCTTTGCAGACCTTAGGTGTAGGATGGTTACATGATTTTTACATTTGTATTCCATTGTTTTCGCATTGGTAGGAGGCAGATTTGTGAAGACCTTCGACATCTCATTTTACATTTATTGAAGTTCAATGATTTTCCTGGAAGTTGCAGGGGATGCCAGTAGTACCGCACAAGGCGGTGGCGGAAGTTTCAACTAGACGACGGATGGCCCGAGAGCGTAGAGGAGCAGAGTCTTCTGTTGTTAGTATGGAGACACGCTTTGTAAACACAGGCTCTTTTACACACAGACGCTTTTACACACAGACACTTTTACACACAGACGCTTTTACACACAGACGCTTTTACACACAAACGCTTTCTACACACAGGGGCTTTTACACACAGAAGC
>Ga0126342_10000580_pt1 | contig 41836 bp, 47 predicted proteins | sample Cyp1metagenome_FD_92528 | JGI IMG/M metagenome (GOLD analysis project Ga0126342, IMG submission 92528) | Coral microbial communities from Lord Howe Island, Old Settlement Bay, Australia - Cyphastrea 1 metagenome | ecosystem: Host-associated > Invertebrates > Cnidaria > Coral ...
AGATAGATAGATAGATAGACAGACAGACAGACAGATAGATAGATAGATAGCTAGCTAGGTAGGTAGATAGATTAGATAGATCAGATAGATCAGATAGATTAGGTAGGTAGGTAGGCAGGCAGGGAGGTAGATAGATAGATGGATGGATAGATAGGATAGATAGATAGATAGATAGATAGATAGATAGATGGACATGTATGCGCATGTGTGTAGTATAGTATGGTATATGGATACGCAATTGATGCGGCACAGCCCAGGGCTCTGCCGCACAGCTGGAGTTGCAAGTGGCCAAGCGGTGCCAAGAGTTGCAGCGATTGGAGGTTCGGGGTGGGATGTTGAGGAAGTTGCAGAAGAACTGATGGATGTCAGCTTGAACACAGATCATCGCATCAAGCCCTGATGAAGAATTTTCATGAATTTCTGGGATCATGTTCTGTTGCATGCAGGAACCTGCTGATACCCACTCCACCAGGAAAGTTTGCATCCGTGGGCAGGCAGAAGCTGCCAGGGTGCAGGAAGCGCTCGCGGTGGCCAAAACCAAGGTGCAAGAGGCTTGTCTCATTGCACCGGCGGGTCAAGTGGACGGACTGGAAATTGCCCAGAACAAACCTGGAAGTTACCAACTCAGCCTTGTGAGAAGGCAACGCCCTCTCATCGTCAAGTAGCGGAATGTAGAGGATATGTCTAGGAATGTCGCTAAATATAGAATTATTCTCTGTATACACATGCAGTTACACACGTATCTATCACATATAATGATAGAGCATCAAAACATATCAAAACATATCATGCAAGATGCATTGTGGCCCGTGAAATAGTTCCGTTTTGGGCCTACCAGGCCGACGCCCAGCAGGAGGCGGCGCAGCTGTCCTTGGCCAAGGAACTCCAGGCATCGCTGCGTGCCGAGAAGGAACTGCTGGAGCAGCTGGAAGAAATCGACGAAAGCATCAGGGCAGATGCCGCCTTGTGCCTGGTCCAGTTGAACCAGTTGAACCAGTTGACTCGAGCTCTGGAACGTTGAGGAAGATGCTCTGGAAGACATAGCTTAAATATGCTTAAATTATCTTAAATTGATGTTTGTTGACTTGTTGTATTTGCTTATCTGGGATGGGGTGGGGAGCTGGTTGGTGTGTTGAGTGACAAGGCTTGGAATAGAATGGAATGGATTGCATCATATCTTGTCCAGTCGTGGTATTCGCTTATGCGTGTGATATAAGCCAATTAAGCTGTTCACCCACATTTGGAGCGATTTGGAGGGTGCGATTTCCGGATTTTCAGACCAGGTTACCATACCACTCTCATACCATAACTTTAGATCATGTTATCCCATCTGTCCACCATTTTTATCCCAATCTTTATCCAATTTTTATTGAATTTTATCCAATTTTTATCCCATTTTCCACCATTGTGAAATCCCATGGGACCCCTCTGTAACTAGACTCTGAATTGTCGTGGATTTCCCTGGAAAAAACCATGGGTTTTCCATGGGTGTTTGGAACCCAGGTGCGACAAGGCCTCTGCTGCGGCCGAAGTCTCCAGCTTTCAGCTGCGCAGTGTGCGGTGTCAGCTGAAGCCTCTGGAGGCGCAGCTGGCACGCGAGGAGGCCTCGCAGGGCCTGGTGGAGGATTTAATGATATGGTTGATGGATAGTGAATAGTGGTTCCAAATGATGGATAATGATGGATGATAGTTAGTGGTTTCTATTGATAGATTTGATAGTGACCATACTCCCAGTTGATGGATGATAGTGGCGAATAGTGAATATCCAGATGGATGATAGTGATGAATATGAACCACTATCCTAAGAACCATTTTTGGTGATGGTTGATGGATGGTTGATGGATGATTGATGGATGGTTGATACTGTTGTGGTGAATAGTGGTAAATAGATAGTGGTTAATCGTTGTTAATAGTGGTTGATAATTAGTGGTTACTTCGTGGTTGATGGTGGTTAATAGGTGGTTAATACCATTATTGTGCATATAGATCATAATTCTATTAACTATTTTCAAAACTGCCAATTTTCACAGTGGGGTTCCCATTGCAATTTTGGATTACCGGAGGGTCATCATTGATATCCTGTGATAATCATCATTGATGATCCGAATCAGTTGATGATACGATTTCCGCCATAGAAAATGGATATAGCCATGTCTGATAGGTAAATCATCTACACATGGATAACTATCCGTGACTATGTCAAATGGTCAAATTACCGGAGGGTATCAGATTTGACAAATGTGCACTGCTTTTGCCAACTGGTCTGTTTTGGATGTTGGTGATGCTGTGAGCTCGAGTGGTTAGTGGTCATGGCGGTGTTTTCCCGTTGCGAGGCTGTTCTGGTGGCAATGTCTCAAGAGCTAGACGCAGGCTGGTGCTTGGTGGAACATGTTCCTGCCGATTTTCTTAAGGCGCTGTGGTTGTCGTTGCTTGGGTCTTGTGAGAGCACCCAGCTGCAGAGATTTCCAGGTCGTCAGCGCGCCGCGCAGCTGGCCTCAGAGGCCGCCCAGGCAAGGCAGAGAAAGGAGCATTTTGGAGCAGTTGGGGTCTGAGATGGTGACCCGAGCGAGCAACTCCATCAATCACCACGAAGTCAATGAGTCATCCGGAGCAACATAGAGCAACACCTTACTTGTATCCTCATCAGTTGATGCTATGCCGCTATGCATTGCTATGACTTTGTAATGTGCGGCCCATGCGGATATGTGTTGATCACCTGCTTCAAGGTCCGAGAGCCACTGGTCGCGTACTTCGCCGCCCGCGCTTACCAGGAACAATCTGATTGGTTGAATGTCTGGTGCCAGCTTCAATCCTTGTCCTTGAATAGGGTGAGTTTCCAAAGAGAGATGAGAGAGTCACTAGGGTCACTAGAGTCACTAACCCAAACCACCGGACCACGCTCAAAGCCTCAAAGCATTGAATGGACGCCATTGGAGGACTGGGAGTCCCAACGTGCTGACGCCCTGCATCGTCGCTTGCTGCTGCGACGCTGTTTGAGGGGCTTGGTGCAATGGCGCCAGGCTGCTCCCAAATTGAGAGCAGAAGTGGAGCCTCAGATGGCACAGGTGTAGGGGTCATCGACGTCGATGAGAGCTCTGAACAATCAGCTTTTAGTTCTGCTTCATGTCTTGTACATGCAAAACAGCAAAGGTCTCAAACGACAAACAACATTCAACGCAGCTGAAACAAAAGTGTGCATCTACAGTAAGGTGTGCACCTGGATTCTTCAACCTGACTTGGATTCACATGGATTCACCTCGCTGTATGATTCTCTTGGCTCCAGAATTCTGCGCATTTGCATCCCGGCGGTTGCTGGGCAAAGCGGTGAAGCGTGAGCACCCAAGCACTTGGCTGGGTGTAGCGTGTGTAGCGTGGCATGGCGCAGGGCTACCCTGCGGGGAATGCATTTGGTGCGGAAGACCAGGAACGTTTACTTGATGAAGCTACTGCTGTGGTGAAGGAGCAGGCCTTCTACATGAAAAAGGCCATTGATTCTGACAACGTCAGAGAGGCCCTCAAAAATGCATCCAACATGATCTGTGAGCTGCGAACGTCCTTGCTCTCACCCAAGAACTACTTTGAGCTCTACATGCAGGTCTTCAATGAGATGCAGCACCTCGCAGGATTCTTTGGCGACAAAACCCGCCACAAAAAGAAGATGATTGACCTCTATGAGTCAGTGCAGCATGCTGGCAACATTTTGCCTCGATTGTACCTGCTTGCCACTGTGGCAGCTGCGTACATCAAATCCCTAGAAGCTCCGGCAAAAGAGATCCTGAAGGACGTGAATGAGCTATGCAAAGGAGTTCAGCATCCCCTTCGTGGCTTGTTTCTTCGTTACTACTTGTCCCAGATGCTCAAGGACAAATTGCCGGACACAGGATCTGGCTTCGAAGGGGAGGGAGGTGACATCAATGATGCCTTTGATTTTATGTTCACCAATTTCAATGAGAGCAACCGATTGTGGGTCCGCATCCAGAACCAGGGGCCAGCCAGGGAAAAAGATCGGCGAGAGAGGGAGAGGCACGATCTACGTGTCCTCGTAGGCGCCAACTTGGTTCGTTTGAGCCAGTTGGATGGGATGACTATGGACTTCTATGCCGAGACAGCCTTGCCCAAAATCTTGGACCACATTGTGTCTGTCAAAGACACGCTCTCGCAGCAATATCTCCTTGAGAGTATGATCCAGGTTTTTCCGGATGAGTTTCACATTCGCACGCTGGAGCAGGTGTTGTCGACATATGCTCGGGCTTTGCCGAGTGTTGACATGAAGCCCATCATGGTCACACTGATGAATCGCTTGGCCACCTATCTTTCAGAGGCAGACCCTGCAAAGGTGCAGCAAGCTGGAGACATTTTCTCCCTGTTCCGCACTCATTTGCAAGGGATTTTGGAACGGGCACTTCAGCCGCAGGGCCAAGGGGGCGCTGCACCCGTTCCGGACATTGCACCAGCTTTGGAGGTGTTGGCCGCATTCATGCAATTTACGGTCTCTCTTTACCCAGACCAGGTACACTATGTGGACATCATTCTGGGATCAGCAGCGGAGCTGCTCCAGAAATTCAAATCCACAGGCTTGGGGACTTTGTCAGACAAGGCTGTGGATCAAGTTGGTGAGTTGCTGGCGGGTCCTATGAAGACCTTGGGCTTAGGAGTGCTGAAGATGGAGCACTTTGTGGCCTTGGTGAGCTTCCTGAACTTTGAAACCAGGAAGCAAACTTCTTTGTCCATGGTCACCGCCATTGTGGAGGAGGATCGGCCACTGAGCAGCCTTGATGATGTGAAGGCCTTATTCAGCTTCATCTCCCCATTGGTGAAAGATGAGGCAGACACCCCCGCGGATGAAGGAAAGGACAAGGCACGTTTCGCTGAGGAGCAGCAAATGGTGTGCAAGTTGGTGCATCAGATTCGACATGAAGATACCGATGTGGAATACCAGATCCTAACAGAGATGCGTGGATCCTTTGGGCAGGGAGGTCCTCAGCGGCTGATTTTCTCGTTGCAGCCCATCTTCTTCGGAGCCTTGGGGCTGGTGCCAAAGATTCAAGCACGAGAAAAACGGCGAGCCGAGGAAGGAGATGAAGTGGTCCCCCCGCCAACCATCAGCCTGAAGAAGGTGTTCCAATTCTTACACCGAACCAACACGGCACTTATGCAGTCCTCCCCAGACATGGCCTTGCAGTTGTGGCTCACAGCTGCTGTGGCTGCTGACCAAGTGGAGCGTGCCACAGGTGCACAGGGCAACTTTGAGCCCATTTGCTATGAATTCCTCACCCAGGCGTTGGTGCTCTTTGAAGAGGAGATCTCGGACAGCTCCAAGCAGTACAAGGGAATTCATGCCATCGTCGGGACGCTTTGCAAGATCGTTGCTTTGGACCCGGAGAACTTTGACACCGTCTCCCAGAAGATCACCAGGCATGCTGCAAAACTCTTGAAGAAACCCATGCAGTGCCGAGCTGTTTCAGCGTGCTCGCAGCTGTTCTGGTGCGATGCACGCAGGGATGCAAAGCGAGTGAGGGAATGTCTCGAGAGGTGTGTGAAGACATGCGAAACAGTGGTTCAGTCAGACCCATCACAGACTGGCCTTTGGGTGGAGATGTTGGACAGATACATCTACTACTTTGAGGTGAACTGTGAGGAGGTGGATGTTGACTTCTTGCAACGGCTTTTGGCTATTTGTGTTGAACACATCAACTTTGCCTTGAAGGATCAGCAAGCTGAAAAGGATGCCAAGAAGGCAGAAGACCACTTGAAGTCAACTGTGGCCTACCTGAGAAAGATGAAGGAGACTTCCCCTCGCTTTGCCGAGCTCAAGCTGAACTGAGAGTCCTGCTGATGTAGAATAGTTATTGCTTAGTTGGACACTTGCCAGGCCTTGGCTGGACCGAAAAAAAGGAACAAATCACGAGCTGCCGGCATTCGCACCAGAGATTGGAACCATTGGTAAAAGGTAAACCAATTGTAAACCAGGTATCATCATGATGCCCTGGGTGCAACTCAGCTAGACTCAGCCAGATACGATGCACTAAGGATGCCCTCAGAGAGCGACGGCAGCAAGTGCAGCTGCGCTTCTACTGGTCAGACTGGGCAGCTTTAAGAGCTGCTCAGCAGAGAAGAAGCATCATTTTTCACATGCAGCCGTTATCACAATGGCTCGAAAACGAGTTGAAATGTGTTAAAAACGATTTAAAATGGATGTCCTTTCTCAGGCCTGTTCCGTACAGCCCACCTGTTTGTCTCTGTGGCACTGCAGGTCCATGTTTCATGCTTTTTCAGTTCGCTGGGGTCCCAGGACCGATGGCGCCGTGTTCTGCGCATGCTCGCATGGCTTCTTGGATGCAGCATCCGGAACGTGTGGAAACACGCTGACAGTCAGGTAAGTGTACAGTGTAAGATCAGAATACATCAGAGCAAAAAAACGTGGTCGTTTCAGACCACAGAAGCAAGAGAAGTGGTTGTCCAATGGCATGATCTCAATTAAAAGCCGTGACTGCTAAACATATTGGTGGCATTTCTCCATCAATGATTCATCCATGAACGATCCTGACTTTTCCACACATTATGACATAGCTGACATAGCTACCGTGATCCCCAGCGTGTCCGCAGTCGTCGTGGCACGAGACTGGCCGGCGGGTCGCTGGCGCAGCTGCCTGAGGAGGGAGCTAGTAGCAGCACTGAGAGTTGAGCCGACCGAAGCCAACCGAAGCCAACTCAAGCCAATAAGCAACATCAATACAGTATAAATTGTAACACATGTCACATATATAGCAAGAAATAACCGGACATGGCAATGAAATGCAATGAATAGGAAGAAATAACGATACACATCCAAACGCCCGTATCACGTTGGTGATGCGTGGCTGCGTGACCAAAGGTCGTGCTCTTTCAGGATCCGAAAGGCCAAATATTCAACAAACGAACACAAGACACAGATACACATGAATGACATATGAATCATAAATCATATAATTTCATATGCATATGATGGATGATGATGGATGCATAAATGGCAATGATACAGGTTGTACACAGATAATAAATGATGAATAATATACATAATAATATTAATTAATGCTGATACTGTAGATAGATTTAGACTTTAGACATATTTAGATCTAAATCTATAGATAGTTTGACTGTGGCAGTCACCGGTGCCGCCGTGTGCGGGACCGCCATGTCCATCTCCCTCTCCGTCACGCTGCTCAGTGGCCGTGGTCGCGTGATTACCTTGTCGCCAGATTCCACGGTGGAAGATCTGAGACTTCAAGCACAACTCAGCTTGAAAGTAGGATTGGAAAGACTGGTCACGGAGTCAGGTGGAACATGCCCAAATTTGCCCAAATGTCAAACATGGTCAAATATTGTCAAAGACAGCTCTAACTTGGAAGCTTTCAGGCAACAGCGGTGAATTTGGAGATCATGTCATGTATATTTCCCCCCTTGGTTTTACTACGGCAGTGGGATGTTTGACATTGTTTGACTCTTGCCACAGGTGTGATTTTACACGGGAAATCGACCTTGCGAGCAGCCAATCTTCAAAACGGGGCGACGGTGACAGCGCACGTACGCCAAGCACAGCTGGTGTCATCTGCGCTGGCGTTTGCTCTCCTACGTCCTGATGGAACGGTAGTGACTTGGGGCAATGCCATCGATGGTGGAGACAGCAGTGCGGTGCAGGATGAGCTGAAGGACGGCTGCTTTCGTAGGGGACAATGACAGGGCGCTTATGGGATGAAACATGTCTTGAAAGGCTTTCTTCTGGTATTTTCTCAATTGATGTTGGTCTGGATCCTAGTATCAATCAATATCAATCAGGCGTTTTAGCGGCACAACATCTGGATGTTGAATGCAAGTCAGACAGGCTATGTTCCCAAACCACCCAAGCCCAGCCAAAACCATACCACATCCCGGTTCAGACCTGCAAAAGACGAAGCTCTCCAAGAGCCAACCTAGTCACCGGTCATGTCGTATACCCTCTGGTAAACTAACATAGCTATTGAAAATGGCCATTTATAGTTGATTTTCCCATTAAAAATGGTGATTTTCTATAGCTATGTTAAATTACCAGAGGGTAAACCCGATAATCTGCCACCAGGATGTGAACCAGATCCAATCTTCTTTGCATGCTTTTGCTGCAATCCGGTCTGATGGGAGCGTTGTGACCTGGGGAAAAATGGATGATGGTGGCAACAGTAGTGCAGTGTCTCCTGTCTCTGAAAGTGGAAATGGCTGGGACCGGGCTGATGCAGATCCTATGCAACATGTGGGGCAGGGAATGATGGAAAGAGAACTGGCACTTTGTCATACTTTGTCTCTCCTGTTTGTCCTTTATTAACCCTGGTGCAAGAGATTGCAGCATAGGGTGAACAAGCAAGCAGTACCAGTAGCATTGCCTTCCACAGCCAAGAAGTCGTGTAAGATCTTGTAAGCCATAAGCCAACAGCTGGACCATTTGTTGTCCCAAGGCAACACCAGCTTCGAGATGTGAAGCACATCCAGGCCTCTTCAAGGGCCTTTGCCGCAATTCGGGCGGATGGAAGCGTTGTTGCCTGGGGAAATCCGTGCTATGGTGGCGACTGTTCCAAACAGCAAGATCAGTTACTTCTTCCTGGTTTAGACTGGAGCATTGGAGGGGTTGTGCGATATCATTTCTTGATCTGGATGTGTGTTGGTAAGCTTTGACGATACTTTCACCCTAAATTTGGCTGAAGGGAACGGAGTTTGGGAATTTCTCTTTCCTTTTTCCAAGCCAACCCACCAGAGCCCCCGAAAAAGTCGCTCCCTTCCTTTAAAAAAAAACATATCAGAACCACATCAACACCAAAATACCCGTCGAGAAATATCAACCAAAAGCATGTCCCCGAGCTGTTTCTCTTTCCTTTTTCAAAGCCAACACCACTTGAACCCCCAAAAAGCCGCTCCGTTCGCAAACCATACCAAAACCATATAAAAATCATACTATATCTCAAACCATATCTAAGTCATAGTCCAAACCATATCACATGACAAAAGCATATCGAAACAGAACCCCAAATTCAAAGCGTATTCAAAGCACATCTTAAAATCATATCAAAACCATTATTATAAGCCTAGTGATCCTGAGTTCAAGAGTTAAAGCTTAAGGATTCCCATAAAGCACCAAGATTGACCTAGTGAAAGGAGTGCAGCGTTTGCCAAGTGCCAACTTTCTTCTGGTGCAGCCCTAGCTATGCAGCTGCACTCAGGTTGAGGGATGTGACGCAGATCCAATCCTCGAGAGACACGTTTGGTGCCTCCTTTGCAGCGCTTTCTTCGGATGGTCGAGTCGTCACTTGGGGTGCAGACACCGGTGACAGCTCCAGCAGCTCTGTTCGATCGCAGCTGATCAACGTGGTGGCCATCCAAGCAACGGCCTTCGGAGGCTCCTTCGCAGCCCTGAAATCTGATGGCTCCGTCGTCTGCTGGGGGAGTCCCACTTCAGGCCGGCCCTAAAAAAAATGTCATGGCGTTAGATGTTGACACATCATGGTATAGAGACATGAACATCATTGAACAGCTAGGTTTGGAATTTAAATTCTGTTTTTTTTTTAAATATATATATATATTAGATTGAGACATTTAAAGGATTTAAAGAGTAAAAGGTAGATAAATGGATTACATGAAAAACATAAACCAAAGAATGTATACCCACTCATCTATTCCGTCCATTCCGTCCATTCCACTGTTGAACGTTTCCCGGCTTGAAATTTTCATTTTCGGTTCATAGATGCAACATGAAGTAAAGTGTCAGTGAGCACACGCACAACTTGCGTCACTGAAGGTGGGGACAGCAGTGCTGTGCAAGATCAATTGTTTGACGTTCACCACATCCAGGCTACAGAAAGTGCATTTGCCGCAATCCGTGGCGATGGGGTGGTTGTTTGCTGGGGCAATCCACAAGATGGTGGCGACTGCACCGATGCCCAGGAGCAACTCATCGATGTGAAGCATGTTCAGGCAACGACCAAAGCCTTTGCTGCGATCCGCGCAGACAAGACCGTGGTGACTTGGGGCAGTGGCAGCTGTGACTTGGATGGGCACATCCCAGTTACCCAGTTACTTTTCCCAATATTTCCCAATTCAAGTGGCTTTGTAGGAAAGAAAGGGGTGGGGTGTTTTCTGGTTCCCGGAATGGTGCTTTTCCTTCTCCAGCCTTATCCAGCCCATTCCAGCCGCATGTTTACCCCGAGATGGTGGCGACAGCAGCGAAGTGCAAGACCAGCTGAAGAACGTGGAGCACATCCAGGCAGCGTCATTGGCTTTTGCCGCATTGAAATCGGATGGATCAGTGGTAACTTGGGGGACCTCAGATGCGGGTGGCGACAGCAGTTGTGTTCAAGATCAGCTTCATGATGTGACCCGGAACCTCCGATTTGCTTGATTTTGTTTAATTTTGTTTCTTAATTTTGAGGTTGGGACCTGCATTACCAAAAACAGCCGCCCTTTCCGACTCATGGAGAGAGAGAGAGGGGGAACTCATGGATCCAGTTTCCAAGGATTCAAGTTTCAAGAGATGGCGTGAGATGCTCCTTTGCTGCCATCCGGCAGGATGGCAAGGTAGTGACTTGGGGAGATCCCAGTAGCGGGGGGTGCTGCCGTATGGTGCGAGATCAGCTCTTCGATGTGCAGGAGATCCAGGGAACAGAGAATTGCTTCGCAGCCATCAGATCCGATGGAGGACCGCCACTGGATAGGAGACAAGGATAGATAAGGGATTTGTCCCAAAGCCAATGGGTGATCCCCAAACCATTCGGATTTTGCACGCTACCGATTTGTACACATTGAGATATGAGTGACGGCATGTGACGGCCTTTTCTGGCTGAAGTTAAGAGTAGTCCTGGGGTGGCTTGTCAAAAACACGATATTTAGGTTGCAAAGCAAGGCAGGAGCACCGCGACAACGAGGTAGGTATTGCATTGCACGCATTTAGCTATTAAAGACAAGTGCGGTTTTTGAGAACGAGGTCAGGCCTCCAAAAACTGTACAGGAATGGAGTAGGAACAGCCCGTTGAGCACATGATGTACCAAACGCAACTCCAAACGCTTTCCACTAGTCACTACTCAAATGATCTCAAATGCATATTTGATGCAACTCGTGGGATACTTTTGGATGCTTTCGCTGGATTTTCAAAGGGTTCATGGTCCCAACATATTTTTCTTGCACCCATTGGGCTTGATTGAGATTTGCCAGGAGTGGTGACGTGGGGCAACGGAGACTTTGCTCCGGATTTCTACGCTGCCCAGGAACTCCTCCAGGATGGAAACCTCTCGGGGCTTTCAGGGCTCTTCCCGGCAGGCTATGCGGCCATTGGCTCTGATGGTTCGGTGCTGAACTTCGGTGCCGTTGGAATGCAGCCACAGCCGCCACAGCCGCCGGAGCCGCGGGTTCAGTCCGGCCGCTGAGCTGGGGCTTGCCGCTCAGCGCCGATGATTGGAACCGAAGAAAGTTGATTAGTTGAGAGGAAATGAGCCGTTGTGCACTTTAGGGTGCAGATGGTGGTCCTCGTTTGCATCAGCTTTGCGACTCGACTCTTTTGACTCTTTTTCAATCAATACCTCTCCTTTTTCAATCTTTTTCAGCTCAAACTAGACCTCTTTGCACTGGGACAAAAGGAGAGGCTGTGCGGAGTGAAGTGCCGACAGATGCTGTGTCAGTCTTGAGATTTTGGATGCTGAGGGGGCAAGCGGAATTTAGCAATCACACTCACACACGCACATGCAACAGGCACATTGGTAATGTGGAGCAAAGTTTGCTCTAGTATCCCAAGATCAGACATGATCAGACACGATCAGACAACTTATTATGACCTAGTAACAACTGCCTATGCAACCATAGTTGCCAACCAGTTGGTATCAGTTGGTAGCTTGAAACTGAGGCGGTCGCAAAGTCAAAGGTTTCCAGCGCCTTCGTGCACTCAGGACATTTCAGAGGTGGAGCACCTTCGCTGCAACACGACCGCGCCGGCGCTGGCTCCTCATGCGCTGCTGGAGGGTGTGGCAATCTGCCAGGCGAGAGGTGTTTTTTTTTGGGTTGGGAGTCTCATCTCAGTCCATGACAGAGATACAATTTTTGGCAGATTCCATGTGTTAAACGAGGTACAAGTGTGGCAGCTTATTTCATTTGGTTGCTGGGTCACTGTGCTACTTTGCCCGATTTCAAACTGTGGCTTTGAGGCCATCAGTAAGATGTACCTTTGTTGTGCCCTACGTGGTTGCCGTAAGAATTTTGCCTTATGTTTCTGGGATTTTCTGGAAAACCATAATCCCTTTTTTTTGGGGGGTCAAACGGCCTTGACCATTTTTTTGGTCATTACGGCTTTGAGCGTTTGGAGCCACTTGTGTGAGAGTTGCTACGGCTCTTTACGGCCTTTTTTCAACAAAATGTCGAAACAATACGGTTTTGCTACGGGTAGGCTTGTTTGAGAGCTGCGACGGCTTTATACGTTTTTTTTCTCAACACAATGTCGAACAAATACGGTTTTGCTATGGGTAGGACTGCAATATTCTTTTGATTTGACATTATTTTTAAGGTCATCACGGGTAAAAACAATATTTTACTAAAAAATGATCATTACGCCTTTTCCCCATAATGACCAGAAAATGTTATGTCATTCACCAGACAATTTGTTTGGCAAGGACTCCCCTGAGGGCGACTGCTGTCCTGGAAGCAGCTCAGATTGACAGCTTTGCAAGTCGCTGGAGCAGACACAGGCAGGGACCCAAGGGTTAAGTCCAAATCCGACGTTGCGGTGGACTCGGCGAGTCTTACATAATTTTGCATCCCATACCGACCCTTCATGGGGCCCACCAGGGCTGGATTTCAGGCCCCATTGATACACAGCATTGAAATGCATTGAAAGCAAACTTGGCAGTTTGCTGCGCGCCTTCCGTGGCTGGCGGCGCACCAGCTGGCAAGCACTGCGGAGCCGGAATTGGCTGACTCAACGGTGGCGTCACAAAGGTGCCATGGCGGCGAAGCAAGCGCTGCAGCATTTGCGGGCGGTGGTGCAGCACAGGTCGTCGCGGGAGCGCTATTTCTGTTGGACGCTCGGACAATCTGCTCCGTGGGTCATGCTGCAGGAGACGGAAGTTGGTGTCCTTGCTCATTGACATTTGCCTGCGGGTGTCGAAACCCAAGTTCCCATAGGGACAACAACAATTCATCCAAGAACATCCAAAAACCATAAAATTGGTGAATAGCACATCGCTTGGAAATAGCCCAAGTATAGCCCAATGGCCCAGCGTATATGCTATTCACACAGAAACCTCAAGTGAAAGTATATCTCCAACCCAGGCTTTGGCGCCGCATGGTGAAATGCTTGGGCCGTGGCCATCCCTTCCCAGCATGGCGCTGTTGGGCCAAGCGACGGCAGGCGGCACAAAAAAGAGCAGAGGCGGGTTTGTCCCATGGGGTCCCGCTGCAAATCATTATCGATTTGCTATGCGGCTATTCCGCTGTGCCTAATGTGGCCGACCTATGATCATCAGGGTGTCATGATCTCCTGCATGATTCATGGCAATATAATTATTCATATCATATTCCAGCATTGCTGAATCGATCAGCTCCATCCAGTTGAAACGCAAGCACAGGTTCGCTTGGCTCAAAGCTTGCAACCTCTCCTGGCACTTGAGAGCTGCAGGACAGGGTGATCAGGGTAGGGCACCGGGGGATTGTGCAAATTTGTCAAGCCTTGGGGTCTTGGATCAGCTGGGAGCGTAGGACTGCCTGGCTCCAATGGCATGGCCTGCTGCGACTGCGGATGGATGCCAGGATCAAGGCAGCCGAAGCCCTGCGGGCGCCGCAGGGTGTGACGTGCCAAAGATCCAAACGCAGCATGGCCTGAAGTTCACCGGAGTCGGTCGGGGCAATCGCCAGTTCACTGCTTGAAACCGAAGCAAGTTGGACATGTTGGACATGTTGGACATGTTGGACTGCCTCAGCTTTCACTTCCAAGATCTTCCAAGACTATGAGTGGAGGCATGCTAGAAGCAATCGGTTGCAGTTCGTCCTTAGTACACACTAGCTTGTTGCCAGGCCGGTAGCAATGGATTGGACTGCCAGATTCTGACATGCAGGGAATGCTCTGCAGAAATCACCATGAATCATATCATAATTATTCATAACTTCATAACTGTTGAATTCATACGCGGCGATGTCCGACTCTGTGTATGAAATTCAGTAGCCCGATCTTTCTGCCAAGGACGTTGCTTGGCCATTCTCATGACTGAAGTGCGCTTGGCCAAGGCAGCTAGGACTCTTGGATGCAACATGGGACATTGATGGACAGGATAAACATGCCGTGCTGGCAACCAGTTCACTGCCCAACTGCTGTACCGCGTTTCCAAGGTGGGTGTCTGGTTTGGTCCGTGTCTCACATGTTCAGCATCTCATCCACAGCTGGTATGATCTATGGTGCTGCCGCAAGGGCCAGCGGAGCCTGATGCTTGGACAGAGCAATGTGGATGGGAGACCATTGTAGGGGAGGTGGCCAGCACCTCAAAATGGAGCGAACTTTCTTGAGATCTTGACCATTGACATGGGTTGCGATGCTAGTTCTCAACTTGATGTAAATACAGCAAGGGAAATCTGCTATTGAATGCTATTGTTTGTATTTGTGTTGAAAGTTTTGCGAGCTCCTTCGTTCTTGATTGCATGTGTTTGGTACATTAACGAAATCTTTTCTTGCCACTTTATGGTTCCTCCACTGACTCCCAAAGATCCCCAGGATGATCTCAGCTGATCTCAGGATCTCCCGCATCCAACGCAGTTGTTTGGCCACCACCCTGGTCGCCTGGCTGCGCACCACCCAGCGCCGGCACCGGGCGGGGCCGGCCGCTGAGAAGTTGACGGCCCTGGCGCGGCAGGGACGCGCACGACGTGTGCTGCGAGACTGGCTGCTGGCCACAGCACGGCAGGTCGGCCATGGAAAAGCTTTGGGATGCTTTGGCACCAGTAGCCTCTGTAATCAGCCCAGTATGTGTGCATTGATTGTTGCGGATGGATCCAACAGACCCACTGCAATTACGTAGTCTCAGTGGGTGAGACTGGCCATGTGGGACAAAATGCCATTGCCATTTTTGATGTGCAGATGCCTGGTGATGTCAGATTTGCAGGTGGTAGCGCAGAGGCCTGCATCCCCTGCAAAGGAGGCGCATCCCGCCGTTTCACACTTTTTGAAAAACCACCACACCACGCAAAATTCCTTTTAACATTCCTTAGCTGTTCAACTGCGGCAATAGCAGTGCTTGGATGTGCTTGGATGTGCTAAAAATGTTCGGTGGGCCTTTGACTTTTCTTGACGAACTTGAGCCTTTCCCCTCTGAGAGGTACACAAGTTGAAACACGAGCTGGCAATGGTGCAACAGCGAGTGATGCCAAGAAAGCATTGGCAGTTTCATCATGTGATTCACTCTGAAGTTGTACCCAGATGGAAGTGTTGCAGCCTCATGTCACATTTGGTTTCCCAGCCTCCCACTTAGGACGCTTAGAATCAGCTGGTACTTGCTGAAAATAGCCTTTGTCAATTGTCAATCCTCCATTTCAGTTGCAGCTTTCATGCTCTTCCCATGGTCCGGAGTTTGATTGCTTGAGGAGCAGACTAAAAGATGGACACGGGCAACTGCAACAGGTGTCGGGTTGGGATGTGCCGCCGCCCGTTCGGCTGGGTTGAAAAGGTTGATGCCTGACATTGCCTGACATTGCCTGTCTGACGCAGCAGGAAGCGGTTGCCTGCCGGAATCAATTGAACGCCGCGGAAAAAGCGGCAGAAATGGCGAGGACTGAAGAGCAGAAAGCTTCCCTCGAATACCAGGCCGGCCGGTTTGAACATTTTGCTTGCCTGCACCCCCTGATTTGCAAACTGAGGGCTTTCAACACGGGGGTTCAAGCTCCACGATTTGCAATCGGTTGGGGAGTTGATGGCGGCGGAGTGCATTGAGCGCATTCAGTACAGGCTTACATGGAAACCATGGAGAAGCGTCACGTCGATGTGGAAGGAAGTCTATGTGAGGCGGGGTATTTCCAGCAGGGTGGGCAGGTCCTGGTAACTTCCGGCCCCGGGGCACTAGAATGTGAATGTTGCAAGATGCTTTGAGATGACTTGAATGTGTATTATATAATTGTAAATCATGTGCCCACGGAGACACATTCTTTATAGTCTAGCAATGCTTGAGTATAACATAGAATAACAATATGTATAACAGCCCGGATGCTATGACCTGGTGGTAGTTCCAAAAGCCACAGCAATGGACAGAAGGCCTTGCGGCGGAACTGCTGCTTGGCGCGGCAGCTGATATCTGCGCAAGAAGCCAGCGCCGTGGGAGAGAAACGCTTGGAAGCCTCAGAAGAGTCGGGAAAGCCAGATGATACGAAAAACATCGAAAAACCCTCCTTTGAAAGCGGATTGGATGGGGATTGGTGTAGGTTGGTAGGGATGTCAGAATATGTCAGATGCATATGCCAGCCGAAGTGCCATCCTAGCACCCTTTGTGCCAACGTTACCTGTCCGTCGGTCCATGGTAAGGTCAGCTGCAGTCTTGCGCTCCCAGATGGAAGCAGCCGAGGGGCAGCCACCTGGCCGAGTTGGCGAGCGGGTGAATTAACCACGGCCAAAAGCTGCAGGAAAACTTAGGGTGCAGTTTGACATAGTTTGACAATAGGTCCATGTTGGATAGCAAGATATAGCAAGTCTGTGTCTTGATGTTTTTGGATTTCTTTGACCGGGCTGAATCATAGCATATCATAGTCATAGCCATTGCTCAGCTTTTTTCAGCTGTGAATCCCAATGATATGGGTGCCTTGTTCCAACATGTTCCAACAGCGAGGTATGTGGCAGCTATGGCCATCCTATGCTCCGAAACCTTGCGATTGCGGGAGCATCGGGAGCAACTTGCCAAGGAGCCCAGGGGGATCCAGGAGGATCCAGGGGGAATGGCAAAAATCTACGGCATATGATGTGTATTACATTGACAAACATTGACATGCCACAATGATGACTTAATGATGACATAATGCTAAGACTAGACTTGTTTCTGTTGGCGGGAAATTGCATCTAGAACCGTTGACATTCTGATTAGAAGCCAGGCAACACTGTGCCTAGCGCTGCAAGGGTCAGTGGTAAGGAGTTAGGAGGTGAGAGAATTGGCTAGGGGCGGCTTTCCGAATCTTGCCAGGGTCCGTTGACAACTTCGATGCCCTCCCAGCCCAGTGACTGGGAACAGGAAGTGTGAACCTGCGCAGCGAAACCTGGTGCAAAGTTCTCCAGGTTTTGCCCAGCAACCTTGCTGTGGCAGCTTGAAGGCTAATGATACCCGCAAAATGGATGCCAAATTGCTCGATGCATCTTCATAATCCGGCCAAAACTCTGCATGAAACAAACTATAACTAATCTTTGCGAAGTGAAACAAATCTGAAGAGACTTCTCTTGAACAGGCACGTAAACCTCGGCCCATTCTACTGAGCAAAATATGCTGACCTTACAAGTGATTTTCTCCGTGAGGTTAGCGTCTATCGAAGTGGTGCTACGCAGCGGTGGAGGGTGCGGGTCATGGTGCCCCATAGTGACTAAGCCATAGTGCCCCAAGAGATCCCAAGAGTCTCAACCGAGAAACGAGAGTTTTTTAGGGGCTCCAGGTGGCCTCGGCAAAGTCACTTTCTGACTTTCTCTTCTTGTCCGGTTCTGTGTGATTAACACCACTGACCATGACCGCAAAACCATGACTGACCGATGACTGGTTTCACTTCAGTCTCCTGAAGTGGCCATCAAGATTGGGGAAGCCATTGCGCCAGCCGGAGCACCGAGAGACGGCGGCTACATTTTTTAGACCACGCAGCTTCATAAGTTGTAAGAAATTGCCACTGAACAAAAGGTTGAGACACAGATGATTACTATGATTCATTATTATTATTGTTGGTCCTTGTGTGACGTTTCAAAGTTTCAAGTAATCTTTGTTGCCATCCTTCTTACTAATTATTCTTCTTGCAGTTTTCTTTTTTTTTTCTTCTTCTTCTTCTTCTTCTAATGTTTATCAATAATTTATAATATATAATGTAGCATCAGATGTTCCTACCTGAATGAGATATACTTATTTATATAGGACCTATAGGATCTCCAGATTCAAATCCAACATGCTCAGCTTCTCTGTCGCCTGTCGCATCGCTGAGGCAGGTAGCATTGCTTTATCTCCAAGCTGCACAGCTGGACCGCAGGTGCATCCCCCCACAGCAGATTCGTTGGGCCCTGCACTGCCCTGTTGCACAACTGGGATTCGTTCGGTTGGAAGTTGCTTGGATAAGCATGTCTCTCCATAAGTTGCTTGGAGATGAGCTGCCCGCAGCCATTTTTTTTCGATTGCAATCAACATCAATCAACAAACCGCCCAGAAAGTGCTTTGAGATGTTGCATTCAGAGACTCCTCGTGTGTTCCTGTTTTGCGGAGAAGGGGCCCACAGCGAAGAGACCGACATCGCTACTTAGCAACAACAAGCGGTTAGTTCTTGGTAGTTTTTCTTATTCTTTAACCCCTAAAATGAAACAAAAGGCATCAAACGCGCAGAACATGATAAAGCAGATTTCTGTTTCCTTTTTCATCCAGTTCATTTTGAGAAAAATCTTTGGGACATTTTGGGACCATCATGGACCTGTCGTCAGGCTCTCTTGAAATCCTGTGGATCCTGGTCTGTTGTGGAAGATGCCCTGCAGCAGTTGGGCTTGGGGGAAAAATTGGAGCCTTTCCTACTGCAGAACCTCGGCCGGCACAATGCGCCCACATCTCCCGTGGTATCCGTTGTGCTCAACATTCTCAATGCGGATCTGTGGCGGCAGCGCCTTGGATTGCTCTTAAGTTGAGAGACATTCGGAAAATCACAAAAATAATCAAACCATCCACACTTGTATAAACTTAGTTATAAACTTTCAGATTTTTCAGGGTTGAGGCTTTGCCCCGACTTTTTTCACAATCTGAACTTTCTCAATGCTGTTTGAGGTGGGGTGAGGTGCCGTCCCTGGTGCTTGGCCACTCCGTGGGTGAGATCGCTGCGGCCTACGCTGCGGGCATTTTCACGGTGGCCGAGGCCCTTGGCTGTGCTCATGGCCTGGGCCTTGCCATGCAGAACCTGCCGGGCGCCATGCTGCATGTTGAGCTGCAGCGGAAGTCCCTGGAATGCTTGGAGGACAGGTTTGTGGTGACGGTAGCTGATGATGGAGATTGTGGATGATTGTGGATGATTGTGGAGAGTGTGGAGTTTGGGTTGGGGTGTGGGAAGTAACATGGCACTGTTGAGAAATTTGAGGTGCATCAGTGACTCTTTCGTTGGGAAAGTGCCTGCATATGTACATTGATAATTCATTGAGATAGTTACTATAAATGTTTACGGCTGATATCGGTGTGTATGAAAAAGAGACCCGTGTAAGGCAGGAGCTACAGGAATTTGTATTGCCATTCAGAGTCGTGGTTGTGGTTGTGATTGTTGTTGTGGTTGTGGTTGTTCTCGTCGTTGCCCTTGTCGTCAGCTGTGCAGTCCAGTGATAGCCACTGGCATGAACGGTGGCCATACAGGACGGATTCCATGTGGCAGCCCTGAACTATGTAGTGTCAAAAGGAGCCACTGAGGAAGAGGATTTGCTCAGCGTCACGCTCTGCACTCGAGGCTCAACGGAAGCATATTTGGAGAAGGACCCTAGCGCTACGCTTCTCAAGCCGCAGCATGCCTGGCACCATCCAGCAACTTTCCTCAAGTCTTGCAAAGGGGATGGGTTTGTGAGAGCCTGTGGCCAGGTTGCCCTTTGCCATCTTCAACGGGACCAAACAATGTTTTAGCCAAAGGCTTGGTGGCCCACTGCATTTTTCAACTTGCAATATTGCATCTTTCATGAAAACATCTTCCTAGTCTGCTAGTATCTGCTAGTCAACTCAGGTGTGCAGCGCGTGGAAACCATTTCATGGACAAATCACGGGTAAAGAAAGCGTTGGAATGCAGATAGAGGGGCACCATGTCGTAGGTGTGACTAGCAAAGCTGGCAAAGTATTGAAATTATTGGGAATTATTGGAATGAAGGTTCCAAACTTAGTGACCTCCTTGCAAACGTGTTAGTTACAATGGTCGCATTTTTTTGAGGTCTAGCCAAGTGTCTTATCTTACTCTTAAAGATTAATGATGTGTTATATATATATCTCTATCTATCTTTTCCTCCATTTTTTCAGCAATTTCGACCTGAGTTCCTCCAGGCCTGTGAGCTCCCCATGTCTTTTAACCCTCCACTGGGTGGCCGCGCCTCCGTGCCTTTCATCAGCGCGGTGACCGGGACACGCCTGGAGGAGCTGCCCCCGGACCACTGGCAGCGCTGGCTGCGCTGCCCGGTCAACTTGGCGTCGGCGTTGCAGAATGCCAGGGAGCTGGGGCAGCTGGTGGTACTGGAGATGGGGCCCCATCCAGTGCTGTACCAGGCCGCGAAGGCAAGGAGAACGAGAACGTCGGAGATGTTGGCCTTGACCATTGGTGGATCTTTAGGATCCATTTAGGAATGATGCTGGCATCTTTTTGCGTATGTCATTTTTCAATATTTTTGAATAGCTCTTAATATGAAAGAAACACCGGCAGAAGACAGTCATTAACCTATGTAATTAGGTCCACTCTGTCTGTTTTTGTTTCTTTGTGAGGCCAGCTTTGATCTGGCTGGCTATGCTTGCTCCATGCGCCGTGGAGAGAAGCAAGGGTCCCTCCTATCGAGGCAACGATCATCGCTGCCTGGCTTCCGAGCTCATCTAAGTTCCCAGCTGCATTGCCTGTTGGATTCTGAGGGCATTTGCTTCGAAACGAGCTTTGCGGATCAAGGCATTGCATCCCAGAAGTTGGTGCCTTTGGCTCACAAGCTGGCCAAAATCTTTCCAACTCTGGCACCCCACGATTTGTACCGCTTCGACTCCGTGCAAAAGCTGATTGATTTGTGGGATGAAGAAAGCTCAGGGAGTTCAAGCCGTGGTGAAAAACCGCCTGCCAACGCTTTGGACATTCTGGCCTGTGGAGTGCGCTTACCTGCAGGAGTGGAATCTCCAGGTCCGCGTTTGGCCGGGGATGCCAGCAATAAAATGTTCAAAAAAAAATGAGTGCATCAAATTGTCAAATCACAAGTACTGGCTGCCAAGCATTGACATTTACAACCCCCTTCGCAAAGATGACTCGTTTCTGTTTGAAACCAGCACAGATGCGGGTGCTTGACACATCTTGACATCATTTGACATCCATCAAAACAATTCAAAACATGTCATGACGACAGGCACCTTTTGGGCTCTTCTGGACCAGGACGACCAGGACAGTGCGTTCAGCTGCAGGGATGGGCTGACTGCGGCCTTCCTGCAGCCGCAGTTTGATCACAAAGCCGCTGTGGCTGCAGCGGAAGAATCCGGGGTGGAAGGTGCTGAGGCCAGGCAGATGTTGTGTTCTGCAGGTTCTAAGTTCTAGGGGGTTGGCCACAGCTGTCTCTTGGGTAATTACTGTGGGGGGCATGCCGCAACTCTGCGAGAAGCTTCTGTGTCAGGCGGCTGCCATGGATCCCCAGCACGCCCTGGCTTTGAAGCTGGCCCGTGACATGTTCCAAGATGCGGGAGAAGAAACCCTCAAGGCTGTTCAAAGAGTGCGGGAGCGTGTGGGTGTCTACATTGGGGCCTGGCAGGGAGTGGCCAACTCAGGCAAACCCTCAGCCTACCATGCCATAGGTGCTTCCCTGAGCGCACTGGCAGCTCGCGTGGCCAATGCCTATGACTTGCAGGGTCCTGCAGTCACTGTGAACACTGCCTGCTCTTCTGCATTGGTGGCTGTGAATGAAGCACTGAAGGATGCCAAGGCAGGACGCATTGACTTCGCCATCGTTGGGGGGGTGAATTTGTTTGGTGATGAACAGCTCTTCCATCACCTGCGACGTGCTTCGATGCTGAGCCCTTCTGGACGCTGTCACACCTTTTCGGCAGAGGCTGATGGTTACGTACGCGCAGAAGGTGGTGTGCTCTTCCTGCTGGCACGGGAGGCCTTGGAGCTGCCCTCACATGGAAGAATCTTGGGCTCTGCCGTGACCCAGAACTCCAGGATGGGGTTGGCATGTTTCAAGAACTCTGGCAACTCTTGTTGATCTTGTTGATTTGCCTGAGATGAAAGGCATTATTACATGGAAAATCATGGAAATGTGATGAAGTGGGTAAGGAATTCTGAAATATGTACTGGATGGCTTTGAAAAAAAAATTGTCAGCACAGCTCTGTCAGGAGGAAGCCATTGTCCTCAGTGGACCCCATCGCCCAGGAGCACGCTGTCCATTTAGCTTGCTCCGATGCAGGCATCAAGCCTTCGGAGCTGACAGTCGTCGAGCTACATGGCACTGGAACACCCTTGGGTGACCCAGTGGAGGTTTCAGCTTTGGCAAGGACTGGGGGATGCCAGTTTTTTCATGTTTTTTCCATGTTTATTCTCTGTTTATTATATTGATGTATATTATGTATATGTACCTACACAAATAAAATCAACATAATCAAATAAACAAAACATTATATATATAAATACAGTTTAATATAATTTTTAATATATGTTATATATTAATGCCTTTTACCTTTTGCACTAAAGCCATCATCAACCTGCTGGGCTGTTTTTGTGTTTGAATGCTTCACGAGGAACCCCAATGACATTCGTTCCGTAGGACACTTCGCGAACGCTCAGAAGCGTGCTGGATGACAGCGGCAAAGATGCACGTTGGACACTTGGAATCAGCGGCCGGAGCCGTGGGACTGCTGAAGGCGATGCTGATGTGCGAACAAGGGAAAGTACCGGCATTCCGCATCGACGGCAAGGGGTTGAACCCCCAAGTCATGGCTGCCATGGAGGGCTCCTGCCTCTGCAGGCCTGGACAGCCTGGAGTTTTGATCGCGGATGCCATGCTGGGCGTCTCAAGCTTTGGCTTTGCGGGCAGCAATGCCCATGTGGTGATGACAGCTCCCAAAGGCTCCCCTGCAGCCAAGTACGAGAGCCCCTTCACAGCCACCCTCTCGAAGCCCTCCCAGATTCCATTACCAGAGCTGTCAACCACGTTTTCACCGAGGGGTTCGATATCAGAAACCTTCTGCCTCACATCGCTTCCAAAGCAAAAAGATGGAGATGGAGGAGATCAAGATGTGGAGGATGTGAGTGTAAGCCGCTTGAGCTTTGTGAGCAGTGCAGTGCTGTCTATTGTGGGAGGTGAATCAGATGTGGATACCGATGCAGACCTCCATGAATTGGGGGTGGACTCTTTAGGATTGGCAGAGCTGCTGGGGCTTTTGGAGGACGGGGAATGTTAGCAACAGTTCTGTAGCACCAACCCTCACCCCCCACTCCCCTCCCCAAAGATTCCGACAGGTCTAGGTGCTTGCTCCAGTGTCATGTTTGGAGAGAATCCAGGATGTCCAAGGCCCCTGGACTGTGATGGACACTGTGAGCCACTATCGCAATGAAAACAGCAAGCAGCAAGAGTTTTAATGCACATCACGCTGAACAGGTCTTGTAAACAGGCTTCTCAGGTACATAAGTCGATAGATTGATAGACAAATAAATGAACAGAGAACTATTAAATTATAGTTGTTTGCCTATCTTCATATTCACGCGCATGTGTGTTTGCATCAGTATATGAGTCCACTTTGTGATTGGCGGAGTCTGCGTTTGGAGGACAAGTTTGGCCCTGGCTGCATCACCGTTGAGAGGATCATGAATGAGCCAACCTGCCGGGCCATTGCTTGCAACTTGGAAGGCTTCGAAGCTGTTCCCTCCATACAAGCACAACATCCTCAGGCTCCGGTGGTGCCAGCTGTCATGCCACTGAAACCGATAGTGGAGGTTACTTCAGCGCCAACGGCAGCTTTGTTGGCTGCACCACTGGGTGAAAAGCCGGATCCCAGCTGTGCCTGGATTCGCACGACGCACGTGGGCTCGCTGCCGCGCCCAGCCGATGGGATTTTGGATTTGAATCAGGTGATCGCTCAGCAGGGATGTTTGGACATCATCAACGATGGCGAGTGGGGCAGGGAGAATTATATTGCTGACGTGATCAACAGGATCTCTGGTTTGAGTGGCGGTGATGGTGCTGCCAGTGCTGCTCCTAAAGATGCTTGCTGTACCAAGCATGCCATGCCAGTTGCAGCTGACATGCGTGACGTGCCGTTGTACGCTCAGCGTTTCTCTGGGGGAAATGGGCTTATCACCTTGAACCCCAAGAGAGAAGCAGTGAGTGGCCTGGCGTGCGTGGCTCATCCCAAGTACAGCCCTGCAGACATCCCCAACGTGAAGGCATTCTTGACAGCGGTGAAGGCAGCAGGCAAGAACGTTTCTGATTCTCGTCCCAAGCATGAGCTAATGAGCTAATGGGCAACTTTTCAGATCAGGCTGTAGCCTCTAATTTGATAGCTTGGTGGCTATGGCAAGCCAAGCTCAATACTTAAGACTATCACATAGGCAGCCTGCTTTGCCAGGCACGTGGGTTGTTGCACGTTATCTTGAGATAGATTCAGAGATTCAGATAGACATGCATTGCGCCGCCTGCTATGAGGCGCACGTGTAAACGCATGCTTCTGCGCGGGCACCAGGCATAGCGCAAAACTTGAGACACACAGTGCATTCACAAATATGAAAAGATACGATCTGTCAAAGGTAGTGATGACATGAGATGTTGTCGTACTTGACATACTTGCTTCCTGGTTTCAAAACCACAACGTTGTTCTGAGGATTGCTTCTACTCCGTGCCCTCTCCTGGAACGATGGCGCTCTTCTGCCGTGATCTCGTCTTCCACGACCACAGCACCTATGTCATGGCGTTGGCTGATGCCCTCTCCCAAGAATATCAGCAGATTGCGAAGCATGGTCTGCTCCTACAGGTTCCCAGTTTTGAACGTGTTTGGATGTTTGGACCTCACGGGGGTTCCGTAGACATCCGTAGATCAGGGCTTGGATTTGTTTGCACCTTGTGGCAGGTGGACTGTCCCGACTTGGGCATGGGCCGCCACACCAGGTGGTCGGATCTCAGTGAGGCCAGATTCAGTCGATTTCTCCAAGTTTTCCTCCCTGATTCTGGGGCCCAGATGAAAACAGACATAGATGGACATAGTATGGGGGGGACATGTGGGGATGAACAAGATTGATATTGAAATGATCGTAGAAGAAACAGTTTCCAGCCACAGCCCGTGCCGCCCCAGGCGGAGTTTCTGGACGTGGCGCGCTGCAACGTGGCGGCCTTGAACCGGGCACTGCAGGAGGTTCCAGTGGAGCAGGTGCGTGTGCACGTCTGCTGGGGGAACTATGCAGGGCCTCATCACCAGGAGAGGGATGCGGGGCCTGGAGTTGAGATGTGATGAAGATGTAGGAAGATGTCGGAAGATGTTTCAAGATGTCTCAAGATGTAGGAAGATGTTTCAAGATGTCTCAAGATGTAGGAAGATGTAGGAAGATGTTTCAAGATGTAGGAAGATGTAGGAAGATGTTTCAAGATGTCTCAAGATGTAGGAAGATGTAGGAAGATTTAGGAAGTACATGTCAATTTATATACATGACTTTGACATGTCTTCCGTTTGAATGGGGGAACATATGGTAACATAATTTTGTCATATTTTGTCAAGTGTGGTGAGCCAAGAATCAGTTGTGCCGACAGGATATCTCTGCGGAGCACGTGTGGCCGCTGCTCGGAGAGGTGAAGGCCAAGTACTTGTTGGTGGAGGGCGCCAATCCTCGTCACCGTAGAGATGTGCAATGCTTCGAAATGGCGGTGCAGAAGGGTTACTTCAAGAGCCACCAGGTGTGCCGCTGTCCCAGCAAACTGGGAAAAAGTCCCAGTTTTGAAGACTTTTTCGAGCAGGACTGAACAGTAATATAGATATATAGATAAAGTATACTGATAGTATGGGAACCCATGAAAAATCTATGGTTTGGTTTGACAATCCATGACAATCGCTTTATCCCAGTAAATATCGAACCTTCATGAACATTCGCCAGAAGCCCTGGTTTTGGTGTTTGTATGTTTTTGTTATCTTCCCACATGGGGAATTTTGATTGAATCAGGAGGCACGGATTCAGTTTCGCACTTTTGTCCATCCCCATATAGGTCCCCTTGTGATTCCTAGCCCATCTAACCATATCTACCCTCTGGTAATTTAACATAGCTATGGAAAATCACCATCTTTAATGGGAAAACTCACTATAAATGGCCATTTTCAATAGCTATGTTAGTTTACCAAGGAGGGTAACCTCTGCCCTCCAGGTCATCGTTCCGGGGCTCATCGACACCACCACGGCACGTGTGGAAGATCCGCGGCTCATCGCGGAGGACCTGCTGCGCTACGTGCGCGCGGCCGGCCATCCGGGCCGCGTCGTGGCGTCCACGGACTGCGGCTTCGCGTCCACGGCCAGGTCCACGGCCATTACGGCGGACTTGGCGCCTTGGTGAAAGGATAGACAAGGATAAGGTGAATTGAAGGTGACATAATATGTGACATATATGAAAAATGATTCATATATGGATCCATATTGTGATATACTATATGTTATGGTTACATGTAGGAATTCATGTAATGAGGTCTATTTGTCAAATCCGATAGAAGAGAGTTGTTCAAAGATAGTTTTTCATTTAATGCTGGCGCTAGTTCAAGCACAGGCTATTTTGATGTCATGATGCTTTATGTGTTGATTATGTTGGCTGCCTTCCATGTTTTGACTCCGGGCTTGGTTTCCTTCTGCAAGTCAAATATGGCCGTGAAATATGCATCCTCTTTAAAGGGTTAAAATGGATAAACATATATAAACATGGACATCACCTAAAAATGATATAAAATTATCATAAATTCTCCGGGACTCTGAAAATCAGACATGTTCTCTTGCCATTCTTGATACATTTTGGCATCTGCTCGAGGCTTGGATGAAGCTTCGAAGCTTGGCGGAGGGCGCTCAGCTGGCCACCCGTCACTTCCTCCAGCAGTCTGCGCCGGTGCCGTGTCGCAGCGTGGGCCTCGCCAGCACGCCCTTTCGGGCCGTGATCTTCACCTCGGAGGAGGAATATGGGAACTGGGAGATTTCATGATAGGTGGTTTTTCCCTGTTTTGCCCTGTTTTTTGTAGGGGTGAAAAACATTTTCAACCATCCAAGGTGGTGCAGGATTTCTTCCACAGTATTTCTCAATTTTGTCAGAAATGTGGTTTTGAAATAGTGGTTGGGGTCAAAGCCCCCGCAACGTCTTGCCTTGGGCAGCTAATCTTTAAGACATTATCAGCAAACATCTACTAGCCTTCCCCAGCATCTCAACTCAAAAATATAAAAAATGTTCTATTTTCTAAATATTGCAACCTATTCTTCATACTTTTCCAGACGTTTTTGTTTAAAAATCTTTTGTTGCTGTCTTTGTGGATTCTGGATCTGCAGGAGCCCGCAACTTTGGATTGCGCCCTCCAGCTTCGCGCAGCCCTGGACGGCGACCACCCGCGGCACAAGACCCTGATTTTCTCCTCTGCGTCTGCGGCCTGTGATGAGCTTCGGTGGATGGTGGATGTACCGTGACCTGGCGAATTCCTCCAGATCTCTTGGATCGCTATGTCAAATTACCATAAATTACCAGTGAACCCCAAAAAATCCGAGGGAATTTGTGATATTTGATATTTGTGTGAATTTTCGCCATTTTCAATTTTTTAGTCATCAACTTTCAACAATTATATAATTCTGACAGTCATGAGATGATGGATCAAAGAGACATATATTGGAGATTGGATTGCAGTGCCAGCCATCCAGCAATCCAAGTCTCGAGGGGGAGTACTGATGCGTTTTCAATGTTAGGTTCCGCTGCTCATTTGAACCTACGACCCCCGTTATGAGTGGACAAATGACATTATATATTATATATAATATATATATATATTATATTATATATTATAACATTATACAGCATGAATATATCTAAACTTTCAAAATAGATTGCTATGCAGATTCTTCGGATGTTCATCGGGCTATGCCAGGGTATGCCAATGATTTTCCTCTGGCGGAGTTTCAGGTTGGCCTTTGTTATGCTCGGAGAAGGATCCAAGCAGCTGGCACAGGCAGTGCAAACTCAGCTGCACGATGCTCCGGTCTCTCGACGCCCTGTCACCATGCACTGCTTCAGCATCGCTGGGGATGTCATTTCCATGGCGGAAGAGGTGGGGCACAATAGCTCTGGATGCTCTAGAGATCCGATTATATAGACCCCCAAATGAACGTTTAGAGATGAAGCGACCCTCGAATTACGGACGTTTAAGATGTTGAAATTCCCGGAGAGAGAGGTACGCCGTGAAGCGATGGCCCAGACCAGTTTCGACAGACGAAGCTTGGTGATCCCCAGATCCAACGTACCATCTGCAGTGGATGTGGTGGTGATTGGTGCGGGGCTATTGGGGATGCTTACCGCCCACCGTTGCACTTCCGCAGGGTTCAGCGTGGCCGTCTTGGAGCAACGTCCTGTGGTGGGAGGGATTTGGTCCATGTATGCCAACGGCACCTCACAGGTCAACAGCTCGGAAGGTGGCTACTGCATTAAGGATTTGCTTGGGGAGGACAGTAGGACACGGCTCATGAAAATCTGATTTCAGCACGGGTGACAGCGTTTTTTTTTGGCAAACACATCACATCACCGCATCTGCTGGGAGGAAGATGGCAAAGCTGGGGACAACCGGGACCACAGCACGGCTGCCGAAGTGTTGAAGGATTTGGCCAAGCTTGGTGATCGCCTGAAAGAGCACATTTTCACTTCTGTCAAGGTGATGAAGGTCCTGGGTGAAGGAGGCAACTACACTGTGCTTTTCGATGATGATGCTTGTCTTGAACACCTTTTTGAACTTTCAACTTTCAACTTCGCAGGTTCTTTGAAATAGTAAGCCTTGACGCCTTAGACCGCGGGTTCTTTCGGTGGAGGGATGCTGGCCACAATTCCTGCTTCTCTGCTGAGGAGTTGGTGCGAAGTGCCGGGATTGTGCAGTGCCGCGGCGTGGTGCTGTGCATCAACGATCGCGTTGGGCTGCCCCGACCTTTGTGCGTTCCCGGGCAAGAAAGCTTCATGGGAGTGATGGCTGATGGCACCTCAGATTCCTTGGCAGGTGGGAAGGGCCAACTGAGATGATTTGGAGAGCTTGTCGTTGTTTCTTGTTGATTTTTTGGGGCCTAGGAGAGACGTGGGGAGACCATGAGAGACCCAAACACCGTAACAACTCATTGTCCAAACCATTGTGCTGCAAGAATTCTCTTTCAGATCTTTCAGGGTCAGGTTGGTGCCATTTAGATGCAGGCATCAACTGGCATGGCAAGCGGGTGGTGATTGCCGGCATGGGCGCCTTTGCTGTCGAGAATGTGCATGGAGCTCAGAAAAATGATCAGATACCAGATATTTTTGATACCTTGACTTGAATTACAGAAGTATACAGAAGTTGGCTTCCCAACTTCGGTTGCTGGCCATTTTTGCTTTAGCTGAGTGCTCCTTGTTCTTGTGAATGCGAGTCCCACTGCCCATGCCCTTGCTCAAAGATATATAAGACATCGCAAAACTCAGGTAAGGTCTGCAGTTGCCTCTTCTTGACGTATATAATAGTCATAATATGTCATCATTGTAGTCATTCAAAGTCCCTCCCGATTTGTGATTCATTGCTGAGAACTTTATTTCCCACCATGCAGCTTAGTATCATGACAGTCACCAGTGAGTCACCAGCATCCAAGGCGAACCGCCTTGGAGCACGGTGCGGCACAGGTCATCGTGGTTGCTCGCCGTCATGGCACCATTTGCCCCAAGGCAAGGAGATACGTCGTGGCCATACAGGGCGCACGTGGTTTCCAAGTTGTGAATGTTTCTGATGGATTGCCTGGAACACATGAAAAAATGCTTCACATCCACCGTGTCCCTGTTGTTTTTATGTCTTGCTTTACTGCAAGCTTCTCCCCACGCTGCCCAAAAGCGCGTGCAAGTGTCCAATCACAGTGTTGGCTAGGCAATTGACTACTTGAACTTCGTCAAGCCGTGGGACGAGAAATACAAGCACGACACCCAGACCAACGTCAAGCAGTTCTTGCGATGGAAGCAGCTCTATGAAGCATCTGGCTGCCAGTTGCCGGAATGCTGGCCGAAACAGGCTCGGCACAGGGGTTTGTAACTGCTATTGTAGCACTGCATGCGCTGCATGCTCTGCATACGCTGCATGGTGGTTTGCTGAGAATCTCTTTCAGGTGAAGCACGACGGCCACACCATCTCCGTGAGCGACATTTGGTTCGTGGCCCACCACATGAAGAAGCTTTCTACGATGACAGGCACACAGGGAAGACAGGGAAGGGTTGCTGGTTTTCATGCCAAGAAGATCAAGAAGGGAGTGGTTTGAGTCGGGGAAGCCACTCTCACGCTCTTGCATACCTGTGCTGCGACCAGGGAAATAGAATCAAATAGATATCTCAATCTGTGAAATAAATGCCGTGCGACTTCCCCAACACATTGCGCAACAAAGGCTTGATCCAGCACATCGAGAAGGATGGCGTGATGCTCTCCAGCGGAGACTTTGTCCCCTGTGATGTGGTGGTGGGCTGCATTGGCTTTGAGCGTTCCAACTTTCTCTGCGAGTCCCTCACAGGGCGCTGTGAAGTGAAGACCAGCAACTACTTGGACCAGCACATGATGTACCTGGCAGATGCAGAGATTGACGAAGGTCATGAAATGCGATAAGAGATGACAAGAGACAATGCACACAGATTGAAACAGAGATGGAATTCATCCTAAGAAGCCTAGTGTCGAATGAAGTAAAGTGTTTCAACTACTGTAATTGTACAACATTCTTGTTGGTGTGGAGTGTGGAGGTCTTTTTTTTTCTCTCTCTCTCTCTCTCTTCTCGCATTAATGATCATTAATGACAACCCATGACAACCCACTAGTGCTCTCACTGGTGCTTTCCCACAACATACTACACCTCCAAACTTCTTCCAACCAGTTTCCACTCCAAACAGATGTGTACTCCGGGTGCAACAGTGTGCGTTACTGGTGATGCAGGTGCCTTCAACTCATTTTTTGGCTCCTCCGTTTTGGAATATGGGAAATTCTTCACCAACGTTTTCGTTGAGGGCCTGCTGCGGCCTGACATCTTGGGTGAGCGACTCTGGGGTTGCGACACTGTGTCGGTGCCAATTTCCCAAAGGCCTGGTTCAACCTGGTTCCAAGGGAAGAAATGATGGGCATGACATGCCCCTGAGATTTAAAGGGAAGGAAATTGTAGAGAACCATTTCAAGTTTTGGATGGCCGTTGGATGCCGCTGGTTGTCATTCGTTTCATACTGTTCTCGTTTTCCCACTTTTCACAACGCATGCAAGTGGCAACACATCGTGAATCTGCCGGACCTGAGAGCACTCTTCGAGACTGGGGACGGAGGGTCCCTGACGCTAGGAAGTGGAATCAGTACATTGCTTCCGCCATGAAACTCATTGAGACGGATGATCGGATTGCGCTGCATGCACAGCAGCAGGTGCCTTTGGTGGCAGTCCATCCCTTTTCCATCGGTCTCATCCAGAGCAGCTTTGCAAGAGATTTTTCTATCACAGTTTCAACTGAGATTTCAACTTATCGCTACAGTTAGGACACATTTCATTGGAACTGCAATATGAGCCCCCGGAATATGACATGTTTTCTCAAAAGAATTTCATTGAGACTGACTGACCATCGGATACCGATATCAAGATTCCACGACATTGGACAACTATGGACAAAGAGGCCCCTGTTAGTCTTGATAGCACCTGGATGAATACAGATGAACCGGATGATTACCATTGATGCCATTGGTTACCGAGAAGTTCAGGACAGAGAGAAGCCGAGAGATCCTTCCGGTGATCCAAGGTGGAAGCCCGCACCAAGCACTTCTGGCGCACGCTGCCTCCAACGAGTTTCCTGGCCGTGAATCGCAAAGACTGGGAAGAGCTGCACGAACGCCTCAATGGAGGAGTTCCAGTGCCCAAGGAGCGTCAGCTACCGTTATGGGGTGTGATGGGGTGTGTTAGCACTCCATTGTGCCTCGTAGTTTTTTTTTCAATTCTTTTTGGGGGGATTAAGACGGAAAATCTTCACTTGGGCGAGCCCCGCATGCACAGAGTGCCGAGACCTGAGGCAGGCTTGCTCCATGGCAGACACCTTTTTGATCTGTTGATTTTGGATGACTTTGTCCACATAGAGTGCCCCAAGGCTCCACTGCTTCATCCTCTGTTTCCTTTATTTTTCGATATATGCCCATAATTATATACAATATTATATATATATTATATATTACATATTATATATTATATATTATACATTATATATTATATATTCTATATTATATATTATATATTATATTTATTATATCCCATCATCCATCTCGACATGCTTCCCGGACCTGGAACATGTTTCTTCCATTAGTGATGACACCGCCTCCCTTCTCAAGTACGATTCCATACGAATCCTTGGGCCCCGCCAGGAGCAACAGCTGCCGTACTTCTTCGAAGAGATCCCTGCATGGTGTTGATTGCATAGACGTGGTATAGACCTGGCAGGCACCAATCCCACCCCATGGGAAATACCAGTTGCCGGATGCAAATCCTTGCGTCCTTGCGACTGCGGCTTTTCATGGGGTATGTGAATCGCCTGCCCCTATCAATGTGCCCTAGCACATCAATGCTTGCATGACCGTTTCGCAATCTGGACCACTATAGCTATCCTTCTCACTGTGCACACGTGTTGCCTGGTGAGAAGGGTTTAAAGCTGCACAGTGAATTCGGCACATGGCAATTTTGGTGACTAGAGGAAGCACAGTGGCAGAAGGATGAGCCTAGATGCATGACAAAAAAATACACACAGGTATAAATTTATATATTATATATATATTTATTGAAGAATATTGATGATATAGTGAGATGTGTTCCGGTTATTCGGGCTATTCTGCCACTGAGCCTCTGAACAAAAAACCCTCGGACCGTCGTCTGAGAGTCACTCCCTATAGATTAGACTCAGTCCTGTACAGATGTGCTGTAAAACACTTGTGAGACGAGAGAACATATCTGGCGGTGCGAAGCATGAAGCAGCAGAACAGAGCCGAAGTTGAGTTATTTCGAACTAGCTTCTGAAACTGCCGGCCCTTGCACAAGCTTGGGACAGATGTTAGGACATTGTTGGATTTGGATTTGGATGGTGGGCCTTGTGGAATAGCATTTGCACTTTCATGTTGGGAGGGGTCCCATATTCGTGCACAGCGGGCTGCTGACACTTAATTATTGACTCTTGACTGATACAGTTCCCGGGGGCATGGTATGCCACAGCCTGGCTCCCAAGCTGTTTTGTGCCCTTGCTCTCCAAAAGCATACAGCAGACACTTGGCAGGTATATCCTACATCCAGTTTGTGGCAAGGTCACAGATTTAGACATTGAGCTCATTCCATGGTATTTTTCATTTGGGTCCCGGTCCGTTTTGGGTGCCGCAGCCATGGAAAGAGCTGGTGTGCAGGCCTGAAAAACCTGAGATGAATGCACCATGTCAGGTGTCGACGTTCACAGAGGGACTGGGCCAGGACATGCATCCAGCGCTCCGCAACTCCGGTTCGGGCAACTCAGGATCTTCTGGATAGGCAGGGTTTATTAAGAGTGGCAACTGAGTGACGCCAACTCATATCATCTCATATCATCTTGGAATAGATATGGATAGACACTGTACTGACTGTACTGACTGTACTGACTGTACTAACTGTACTGACTGTACTGACTGTACTGACTGTACTGACTGTACTCTATTTTCTCCAGCCCGTGATTTTTTTCATCGTTCAAGTCTGCTTTGTGCAACTCTTGGGCGCTCAACCTTTCGGCAATCGAGTGGTTGAAGGTTCCGCTGTTAAGAGACCTGTTGATTTCCATAGCCTTGTGATGGTTCGCAGCCGACCAGTTCTCGATGTTCTCGGCCCTGAAGAGGGCAATTCATGTCAATTCTACACGGCACTTCAGCATATACACAAATCATGTACAGAACTTCAGCCAGGCGCGTTGGCATATGATGCATATGTTGGCTCATAAATCAGAACAATGCCCAGGGCCAAATGAAACGAGAACCACACCGCATGTTGATCTTCATTCTGGCCATCCTGCAGGCCAGAGGTAGACATCAGATGACATGAGATGACTGAGATCACTCTTCCGATGTGAGTGGCGTGTTGGAATCTGTTGGAACATCAATTGATCTTGCGGCGATTTCCGTTGTGATCTTCTTTTTGCGATCCGTCAGGCCCGTCAGGGTGTTCATGCTCGATATGCTCGAACGGCCCATGAGATTCTGGGAGTACGATCCGGTGCCAGCAACAAGGAGATCAAGCGCGCTTACCTGGAAGCAGCTTTGAACCTTGGTGATCTCGGTGGACTCAGTGGTTGCAGCTGGATTTCATAGTCTGGTCCTTGGATGTTCTTGGATGGTATGGAAATGTATGGAATGATTTCTGAGGAAGGATTGGGTCGAGTTCATCTAATTAGTGAATCTAGGAAGAAAAAACAATAAAAAACATCTTCCCCTTGAATTAGGGCAAATGTTGACGTGAACCAGAGAGTACTTAGATGAGTCACTAAAAAAATTGAAACAAAACCGACCCACCCCCTCAAATTCCCTGGGCCTGAATTATTTCAAAAAGAAATGAAACAAAAGAGGATCACCACACTAATCAGCATCCCACATTATATATATTATGATATGATACATATATATATATATAGTATAAATAGGTATTTAGAAAGATGACAACTTATTCCGGGATATATACAGAAGGGCAGGGCTAAGGTACCCCATGTTTGTTTACTTTTTGGAAGACCTGACCAAAGGCTATTCCGCTCTGTGGTCCTGGCTTTAGATTATTGTCCCAGATTGTCCCTGTAAAGGCGTGTGCTGGTCCGATTTGATGATGTTCCATGTGTGCCATTTCTTCCCAAGTCAGACTTCAAAAAGAGATGAACGCAAAGTACACAGAACAACCACCGACCACCGACCACCAGACAAATGTTACGGTACGTGATCTTCAACCGAAGACACCACAGTTGTAGGAAAGACATGAAAGAATAGACTTAATAGACACCAAAATCGAGAATTCTTCATTCACAAAAGGTCCACCTTTCCGTCCCGCTGCCATGGTGCGAAGCCGGCTGCGGGAGGGGGCGGGGCAAGCTGACGATACCCCGGTGCGCAAGGGCAGCAAAGAGGGGACCAGAAAGAAGGGCCGACGACCGGTGGGAAGCCCACTAGACAGTGACGACGAGGATGCCTTTGGGGCTTGTGACAACTGTGAGGAAGATGAGGAAGGACTGGAAGGTTTGGGAGTGCCATTAGATTCAGTTGTCAAAGTTTCTATGCTGAAGGAGCAGGCAAACTTTGCAGTATTGGGCAGTTTTTGCAGGTGGTTTCAATTCGATTCTACCAGGGTTTTCCTGGTCCATCCTGGTCTAAATAATTCGCGCACAGGCAAGAAGTCTTCTCTTTGTCAACGATGTACAACATCAACCCACCTGGATCCAAACTTTCTTGGGACACTGAGGTTTGGTGCGTCCACAGCACCCCCAACTTTTCGCTGCCATGGCAGCGGCGACGGCAGTACCGTTCCAGCGGGTCCGGTTTCGTGATCGATGCCAAGAGGCGGGTGATTCTGACCAATGCCCACTGCATCGAATGGCACACGCAAGTGAAAGTACAACGCAGAGGCTGCGATACCAAACACCTGGCAAACTGGATTTGATTCGGAGGTGGTTTCAATATTCTTTTGATATCTTTTGATGGTTTTCCTTTTTCGTTTGGATAAATTATAGTGACATACATCAACCGGGAAGTTTGAGGGGCTTCAACTTCATCTAGCCCATGCTTTACGGATTTTGATGGACCAGTTTTTGAAGCCTGTAGGATTGGCTTGGCTCTCTTTTTTCATGTTACCCTCTGGTAAACTAACATAGCTATGGAAAATCACCATTTTTAATGGGAAAATCAACTATAAATGGTTGTTTTCAATAGCTATGTTAGTCATTACCAGAGGGTATTTCATGTTCATCATGTTCATCTTGACACCCAATGTCGTGACATGAGGCGAAGGTGGTGTCAGTTGGCTGGGAGGCCGACTGTGCAGTCTTGACTGTAGAGAACGATGAGTTCTGGCAAGACATAAAGGTGGTACAGCTCAGCAAGAAGGCCCGCCTTGGGCCTTGTCCAATACTTCGGGCTTTCTTTAGCTTTCTTTAGTTTTGATTATTTTTGCATCTTTCTGAATTTCCATGAGTTTCTCATTAGACAATATTAGACACATTAAACATGATTAGGCATGCAGCTATGTTGCTGATTCATGCTGATTCATGGGTTTCAGGTTCCCCATTTGGAGGAGCATGTCTTGTGCGTTGGCTTCCCGGTGGGTGGAGACACTTTGGCAAAGCATTACTGCAGGTACCTTTTACGTCTCCGTTTCTGTGATACCCTCTGGTAAACGTTTACATAACTATGGAAAGATCCAGCATTTTAATGGGAAAACTCACTATTTCAATGGCCATTTTCAATAGCAATGTCAAACTACCAGAGGGCATCTTGCGATATGTCGGAGAAAGATTTGCGGATTCCAATGATTCCACACAATTTTAAAGACGTCAAGATATTTCAATACGAATGCTCAGGAGAGTGATGAGTGAGTTCATGGCGGGAACATCACTTGTATACAAGCTATTGACAATCATGTGGAAGAGTAAGAGCTCCCTTTTTGTCAACGCCCAGGCATGCGCCCCTGACGTTTCCGAGTGTGAAAAAGATAGATGCTACAGTAGTTACCGTATATATTTATACCATCTATACCTCTTGTTGCTGGGGTTCTTGACTCAATCAGACGATATCTTGAGCTATTCCATTCCATCGTGTTCAATTGGGTGTTCCCACTCCGTATTTCTTCATCATACGCCCATTATTGGGATAATTAGCCACCATCATTGGGATTATTGGCATAATTAACCACAAATTAACCATATGCCATAGTTAAGAATTTTGCGTTTTTTGGCTGCAAGGACACCATCAGCGTAACCAGCGGTGTGGTCAGCCGAGTAGAGGTGATGACCTATGCAGCGGCATGTTCGGAACTGCTGGGGATCCAAATCGATGCGGCCATTAACAGTGGCAACAGTGGAGGCCTCTCTCCAACCTTCTCCAACCACAAAAAGATAAAGATGATAAAGGATTTCAAGGATCCCCAGATGAAATTCCCATGCAATTCAGCTAGTATATTTTCTCATTTATTTGTACATGTAAAATCATGTAAATGATAAGTCAAGGCTACCAGCCTGCACAGCAAGATGCATTGCCCCTGATGGAACTGCGAGGGATCAGAACTGGAGCGCTGATGAAAACTGCAGGGGTGATCCGAAAATCGGATGATAAAAGACCCAAATCATTACACACTCAGCCACCAGGATGACATGAAAGACAACATGAGGATAAGAATATTGATGAGAGTCTTGTAAGGATGATATAGGATGATGCCATTTAGGGACAACATCGCTGGAGCAATCAAAACATCATCCAGTGCAGGTCCTGCTTTCAATGCCAATGGTGAGTGTTTGGGCATGGCCTTCCAAAGTTTATCTTCCGATTCCGCCGAGAACATTGGCTACGTCATTCCAACAGTTGGAACACCTTTGCTTCGGAAGGTTTTATATTTTTTCCCTCCTGGGATGCAATTTCTGGTGCAGATGGGGTGTCATTTTTTGGAGACTTTGGACTTTTTTCAGGTTGTGATCATGCACTTCTTGAATGACCTGCTTAAGCATGGCAGCTACACTGGCTTTCCCACCATTGGAGTGGAGACTCAAACCATGGAAAATCCACACCTCCGGGAAGCTTTTGGAATGTCACCCAAACAGAAGGGCCTCTTGGTGAACAGGATTGCGCCCACCTGCGCAGTAGCCAAGCTATTGGAGGTCGGCGATGTCTTGTTGTCCTTTGATAAGGAACCCATCGCCAATGACGGCACTGTGGTTTATAGAAAGCACGAGCGTGTGGCTTTTAGCTCCTTGGCTCAGGAGAGTGAGTTTCGGAGCTACCAGTTCGCAGTGCGTTCAAAACCATGAAAAACCACTGTTGGCTGATGATTTTCTACGGGGCTTCTTATATTTGGGGTTACAGTATCATGACCATGCATGAGCTGGGGTTTCCCGTTCTTAACTAACCAGTATAATGGAATGATATGGAATGAAAGAGGCTTTTCAACAAGGTCTCATTTATAGACCTTGATGCAAAAGCCGTGAATTTCTGGTCTCCAATAGGTTGATGTGCTGAAAAAAACCATCCTGTCAGCACGTGTCAGCAGGCTGGCTAGTGGCCCAAAAGTTCTATGGCGAGCCAGCTGAATTCACAGTTTCTTGAGCTTATTCATCGCACCCATTCTTTTGTTTGGATCTTTTTTCCGCTTTGCCTGGGTAAACTTTTTTCTTTGGGGGGGGCAATAGAGGATATAAGAAAATCACATTCCACCAACATTCCCTTCATTTTCTTGCAGGATAGCTGTGCTGGCTCTCCCCGAGGTGCTGCGTGATGGGAAGACGCTGGAACTTCAGCTGGAGAAGCTCAATCCCCAAGTCGCATTGGTTCCCGTGCACCTTTTCAACTCCAAACATCAGGTCGCTTCGAGCTGGGAAGACGTTGGGGGAATGGGTGGCTCCGGGTTACCCTCCGGTAAACGTGTACAAAAAAACATGGAAAGCTCCACCATTTTTAATGGGAAAACTCACTATTTTAATGGCCATTTTCAATAGCAATGTCAAATTACCAGAGGGTAACCGCTGCTTTGGTCTTTTTGGTTCTTTTTGTTTCTTTAAAATGCGGACAGCTTTTCACAGGCCAAAAAAATCCTTGATCACTTCAGGTTCCCTCCTACTTGATCGTGGCTGGTTTGGTCTTCACCACTCTCACTGTGCCGTTCTTGCGATCTGAATTCGGTGAAGAGTGGGAATGTGAGGCTGGGTTTAGAGTTTAGAGTCCTGGGAGTAAAAAAAAATTGAGGGATGTGCAAAAATCATCAAAATCATCAAAATCAAACACGTGGCACGTGGAACACGGTGGAACACGGTGGAACTGAATGATTTAAGCGCGCTTTAATAGTGACAAGTCATCACTTAACCCCGGGTTGGCCCCTCAAAATTCCCATTGAGGCGCCTGTCGAGATCGTTCATCGCATCATCCATCAACGTGCAGAGGAGAAGGGCGAAGAATTGGTGGTCTTGACTCAGGTTTTGGCACATGATCCCTGGATTTATGTGGGGTGATTTGTCTGGTGATTTGTCTGGTGATTTGTTTGTTTCTGGAACTTCCTCTGGCTATAGTATTGGCTATATTATGCTCTTGTGAGTTCCATTGGGAGCCCAGTTGCCTTTTCAAATTTTATTCTGATTGATTGGGGTCGACCCAAGGATCTCACAGTGGGCTACGAAGAGCTGGAGAACATGCTGTTGTTGACCGTGAATGGCGTGGTGGTGAAGAACCTCCGCCAGGTGCGCGACCTGGTGGAGGCGTGTCAGCCCGAGGAGTTCCTGCGCTTCACGTTGCACAACAACTTGATCTTGGTGCTGAGGGCCGAGGATGCGCGGAAAGCCACGCCTGAGGCGTTGGAGAAACATGGCATCCCCTCGGCTACAAGTCCTGACTTGGATGATGTGGATGTGGAGGTTGAAGCTGGCGATGTCAAAGCTGAAGCTGTCAGTGCGTGAGGCCCGTGAGGGGCTGGTGGATTTGTCGCCAGGGCGAGCCAAGTTTGTGGCAAAACCCTGGGCCTGGACCATCAATGTCCGGGAGAAAGGCCCAAAAGAGGCCATGGGATCCACCACTTGGTTCTCAAAACGGTCATGCGACAAAGCCAAACATGTGAGCACAGCCAGCTATCCGGGCCTCAAATGAAAGATATCCAGGGGGGCATAGGGTGTTGATATTTTTCCCCCTCCTCGTTAGTTCTGCTTATAATGTTCACCTTCGCACCATCCATCCGATCTGCATTGTCTAACAGTACGAGATTTGCTGTTCCATGCTTCACGTGCGGAGCAGAATATTTTTACTGAACCACGGAGCCCATCCATGAGCAGTTCTAACATCCACTGGGTGCGTAGACATGTGCTGCTACCGGGTGCGATTGTTGCGAAGCTGGGGCACTGTCTTGGGTGCCTGGAACATCGCAAGCCCAGGAAATGGCATCCAGAATCTGAGCTGCATGGTGAGTCACTGATGGACATCATGGATTTGGTCTGACATGGTCTGAACACCTTTGGTTTGAGACACATGTAGATGATAAGAAGTTCTCGAAGGAATCCCTTTTGCCATTCCTACCCATTTCTGTTTAAATGCGGTGCGCCACGGAAGAAGAACCAGCATCATCAAGCATCGGCACATTCAGACCACCACTTGCAAGCTCCCTGCAGGATTTCTGGAACCAGTTAGTTTGTTTCAGGCACAACCTGGAATGAAAAGCTCAAGCCAATGTAGGAGAAAAACATATACCCGGTTGTTGCAGCAGATGCTGAGGACAAGAATTCAAGCCCAGAAGCTCAGCAGAAGTTTATCGAGTTGACGGAGGCCCGAAAAGTCCAAGTGCAGCGAAGTGAAGTCCCTCGTAGTGACGCCCCAGAGTTTGGAATGTTACTTCTACAGGTTCACATGTCCAGTCAGTACTGTTTGAGTGAAAGCCAAGTTGGGAAATCAATTCATCGATCCAATGCCCTAGGACGCCCTAGGAATGTTAGCAAATTAGCTTCTGACATCTGTCAGGTATTGCAGCTACAGCTATTGCACCCCTTGTCTCGCTGATGCAAAGGCCTACAATGACCTCGTGAACGGACAGAGCACTGCGAGCAACAAGCGATGGTCAAGACGTGCCTACTCAAAGCCAGGAGGAGGGCCAAGATGGTCGCAAGATCATGCAGACCTGATGACATGCTGTTGTAAGCTGAGCCCGCCAGGCAATTGCAGTCTCTCCCCCCCTCTCTTTCTATGCCAATACTTGTCAGTACTGTCAGATACTGTCAGTCTTTTGCTGCTTATTTGTGTTCTCCCTCCTCCGTCCCGGTAACAGGCCAGACAATACCTTGATGCCAGCCTTCTGTGGCTTTGGACATGCCCTGCTACCAGGATCTCATGCTCAAACGAAGATGGAGGAGGCTCTCCGTACTTTCGCAGAGTCTGTGAATCTGAAGCAGCTCTTCGACCGCAAAAAATATCAAAAAATGAGAACTTGCCATCAAAAAGGATCAATTAAACCGTTAAACCATATGATTTTTGCTTCACCCAGGTTCATGAAGAACGGAGAGATCGACTGGCAGAAGCTGGAAAGACAAGTCGCAGACCTGGTGAACACTGCAGTGGAAAGTGTGGCAGGCGCTGTGAAGCAGCGCTATGTCAATGATGATGGCACCTGGGATTCTAGCATCATGCATGGGCCATATGAGCAGAGTTCAAAAGCCCGGTTGATGACTAATCCCTTCCCCCCAATACTAAACCCCCCCAAATAATAAATACCTAAGGTAGTTTTTATCATTAGGGGGGTATTTATTATTAGGGAACCCTAATAGTAAATCAAAACCCTTAATATCCCTTAATTAAGAAAACATAAAAAAAACAGTTTGTTCGTTTTCAAAATCAATTAAATTTCCTTATATAACGCAATTAAAATATTGCCAAAAATTGGATTTTGAAGCGGACCCTATTAATAAATTCAAACCATTAATAAAAAAAGCTATTTGTTTCGATTTCAAAATCAATTAATTTTCCTTATATA
>Ga0126342_10000581_pt1:0-40000 | contig 41824 bp, 43 predicted proteins | sample Cyp1metagenome_FD_92528 | JGI IMG/M metagenome (GOLD analysis project Ga0126342, IMG submission 92528) | Coral microbial communities from Lord Howe Island, Old Settlement Bay, Australia - Cyphastrea 1 metagenome | ecosystem: Host-associated > Invertebrates > Cnidaria > Coral ...
TACATACATACATACATACATACATACATTACATACATACATACATACATACATACATACATACATACATACATACTTACATTACATTAAATTACATTACATTACATTACATTACATACATACATACACTTACGTATATAATTTATGTTCCAAATGTATATATATATATATGTGTGATATATATATATATATGTATGTATGTATGTATGTATGTATGCATGTGTGATATATATATATGTGATTTATTTATACATGCATATAGGTACACACATACTTATGTAGTTGTGTATAAATAAAAAATATACATATGTATACATTTACAAAAAGGGACCATCACCATTTCGGGGGGAGGGGGGGACCACCAGACACTTGGCCATATATGTGCGTACCTATTTATACAGTCATGTGTATACTTCTTTTTATATTTGAAGTGGAGCTCTGCAAACCGCAAACCAACGTGGATTGCACTGGGCCACAAGCCACTGCTCGAAGCCCACCAAGCTGCTGTGGTATCTAGCACGGATACTGCTACGAAGTACTGCTAGACAAATATATGACAAATCTGGCATTGAGAACTGTGGGCCACAGGCTGAGCACTTCTTTAAAAGTTGTGTGGCTTAGAAGACTAGCATGTATATACGTCCGCACTTCATTGCAATTCATCGCACTTCATCGCGCTTCATGGAATGTGTCAAGAAGGCATCGTGTCGTGCCATGTCTTGCCATGTCTTGCCTTCATTGCAATCTTGACCCTGGACTGGCTATTTGGCCTCATTGCAGGAGACCAGAGTCACCAAGGATAATCAAAATGAGCACAACAACTGGCTCAAACAGACTCGACCCGCTGCATCTGTCAGGTGTTTTTGGGGTTACTGGAAGGACAGCTCCCGAGGGTGGAGGTAATATGGTGTGACATACAAATCTTGAGAACTTTCCTTCTACCTATGTCATCACCAAGAAGGTAGCAAGCTTGACATCGTCCCTGGGCCAGAGCACATTTCACCGGCCATGCTGCTCGAAGGTGACTCGCTTGCCAAGGTGCTTGAAGATGGCACCTGCAAATGCCAATTGAACTCAATGGATCTCATCAGTGGACAAACGGGTATCTTGATCCCTCTTGATTTTGGCAATGCAACGAATATCAGAGACTTGAGGCCAGGGGTAGATGACGAAAGCTAACAGGGGAAGTTGAATCAGGGGCCAGTGTTTATGGGCTGAGAGGAGGCAATGAGTGTACACAGAATAATATGTGCACATCCTTATCGTCCTGTTGCGGTAGGTCAGGCAAAGACGTTTCCAGGCATATGGCAGGTTTGGCCTGGAAACGTGTGGTTGGACAGGAAAGTAGGTGTTGTGCGGGGGCAGGGAGGATTTGCTGAAGCGGCAAGCAAAAAATGGATATGTTCAAGGGTTTGGTGAGGAAAGAATACGCCTAGAGCAGATATGATGACGATGACTTCAAGTTCAGGGACCGGGAGGGGATCGAGACCATGACCATTTGATTGCAAGACCGCCAGGGGGGACCCTCCGCTCGACGTAAGAGTCTCACATGCGAGGTGGTTCCAGCCATAGACATTTTCTGACCGCTTTCGTGATCAGTTGAAACACAAATATCAAGTTGGAGCATGCCTGCGGTACAGTCAAAGACTTTGCCAGGCCGGCAGGAGCCTCAGTACCAGCACAGGTGGCGCATGAAATTCTGTGGACACCTTGCAAACAAAACCCCTCATGCTACGGTAAAGAGCCGCAATACCAGTCAGATAGATAGATAGAAAGATAGATAGGTAGATAGATAGATAGATTAGATAGATAGATGGATTAGATAGATAGATAGATAGATAGACAGATAGATAGATAGGTAGATAGATAGATAGATAGATAAATAGATAGATAGATAGGATAAGATAAGATAGATAGATAGGTAGATAGATCGATCGATCGATAGATAGATGGATAGATGGATAGATAGGTAGATAGATAGATAGATAGACAGATAGATTAGATAGATTAGATAGATTAGAACAGATTAGATTAGAACAGATTAGATTAGATTATATTAGATTAGATAGATAGAAAAGACTAGATTAGATTAGATTCGATAAGATTAGGTTAGATTAGATCGATAGATCGATAGATCGATAGATCGATTAATTAGATGGATAGATAGACAGATAGATAGATAGATGGATGGATAGATAGATAGATAGAGAGAGAGATAGATAGAAAGATAGATAGATGGATGGATGGATAGATAGATAGATAGGTAGATAGCTAGATAGCTTGATAGCTTGATAGGCAGATAGACAGATAGACAGATAGACAGATAGACAGGTAGATAGATTACATAGATAGATGGATAGATTAGATTAGATTAGGTTAGGTTAGGTTAGGTTAGATTAGGTAGATAGATAGATAGGTTGGATAGATTAGATAGATTAGATAGATTAGATAGATTAGACAGGTTGGATAGATTAGATAGATTAGATAGATTAGATAGATTAGATAGATTAGATAGATTAGGTTAGATAGGTAAGATAGGTAATGTAGGTAGGACAGGTAAGATGGGTAAGACAGGTAAGATGGGTAAGATGGGTAAAATAGGTAAGATAGGTAAGACAGGTAAGATAGGTAAGATAGGTAGGATGTGTAAGATAGGCAAGGTAGGTCGGATAGATAAGAAGGACAAAAAAGTAAGATGGATAAGATAGATAAGATCGATAAGAAAGATAAGACAGCTAAGATGGATAAGATAGATCAGGTAGATCAGGTAGATAAGAGAGATCAGATCGATAAGAAAGATTAGATGGATTAGGTAGATTAGATAGATTAGATAGGTGAGATAGATAAGTAGATAGGTAGATAGGTACATAGATCAGATAGAAAAATAGATGAGATAGATAGGATAAATACGATAGGTAAGATGGTAAGATAGGTATGTAAGATAGATAAGATAGGTCAGATAGATAAGACAGAGAAGATGGACAAGATAGATAAGATAGATCAAGATAGATAAGATAGATAAGATAGACAAGATAGTTGAGATAGGTCAGATAGACCAGATAGATAAGATAAGATCGGTAGGATGGAAAGGTAGATAAGAAAGATAAGATAGATAAGAAAGATAAGATAGATGAGATAGATAAAATAGATAAGATAGATAGGATAGATGGATGGATGGATGGATGGTTGGATGGATGGATGGATGGATAGATAGATAGATGGATAAGATAGAAAGATAGAAAGATAGAAAGATAGATAGATAGACAGATAGATTAGCTTAGCTTAGCTTAGCTTAGCTTAGCTTAGCTAGATAGATAGTTAGATAGGTAGGTAGATAGATCGATAGATAGACAGATAGATAGATAGATAGGTAGATATAGACAGATAGATACATACATACATACATATATATAGATAGATAGATAGATAGATAGGTAGATAGGTAGGTAGATAGGTAGATAGGTAGATAGGTAGATAGGTAGATAGGTGGGTAGGTAGATAGGTAGGTAGATAGGTAGGTAGATAGGTAGGTAGATAGGTAGGTAGATAGGTAGGTAGGTAGATAGGTATGGATAGACGGATAGACAGTAGACGGATAGACGGATAGACGGATAGTCGGATAGATGGGTAGATGGATAAAAGGGTAGTATGGTAGTATGGTAGTGCAGGTATAGTGACATAGGCGACAGACGAAGACGAAGACGACGCTTTTGGAAAGTTGATTTGCTTGATTTAGTATGAAGACAAGCTCAGAACTCCAGGGCAACCACATTTAGCTGGACAGTGCGTCGTGCCACGCTCATTCGTGCCGCGACACCTGGCAAGACAGCACAATCTCTCTGACCCTCAAACCATTGGGAAGGCGACGAAGGCGGAGAACCAAGAAATCGAATGGTCGAAAGACCAGATCTGACCTTTCTCCTGCAATCCTGTCTCTGCTTGAACTTGTGATTTCTTACAAGCAGAACATCACATCCAAGCAGCACAAGCAGTCAGGCATACTTTCACGTGAGGCTGCCTAAGTGAATCGATTCCCGTGACAAGACAATGTTTTGGGCAAGTATGCATCTATATGACTTGACCTTCTCTGTCTGCATAATAGTGCGACTCCTCACATTTAACCCCTATAGCTTTCAATGTTAAATAACCCTACATGTCTGAGACCTCAAGTTTTGGTCTTGCTGGTCTATGCAGCAAATTTGAAGTTGTGTTGGAATGCCGCCGTCGGATTGCTGAGGCAGAAGCCAAGCTTTCCATCTCCATTCCCTGACGGCATCCACTGGCATCCACTGGGAATCGGGTGGCTTCGGTGGAGTCTGGTGTCACCGTGACCGGGTGTCACCTGCCCCGGCGGCTTCTCCACTTGGCGGCTTCTCCAAACAATCATACAACGGTAACACCTCAGAAAGATGCCAAAAGACTTGCTCAGGAGTGAGGTTGGAGGCTTCGCAGAACAAGGAAGCGCTGCAAAATATGTCAGATAGACAAGAAAAGCGACTGCATAATACTGCAAAAAATACAAGGCGGGTATCAAATGATTGATTGCTGCCCGTGTGTTCTTCACTATTTTGTGCATTCTGGTTTGAGAACTCAGAGAGTTGAGCCAAAGAAAGACCAAGAAAGATCAATTAATGCACAGGAAGTAACCTCTCTCAATTCGAAAAATATTTGGTTCAGTCATTTGAGGAGGGGAACTAACTGGGGAAATAGATGACCTACCCGTCAAATCCGTCACAAGCATGACATCCAACTCCCGTACAACAAAGGGTGTGACTATGTGGCAAATCTCATGATTGGTTCATTCCAACTTTCGCGCCTAGAATGACTGACGGAGAAATTGATACATGTGTAATCCGCCGACCCCAGGGAACCAGGGGGAGCGCGTCTGAGAAGCAATGCCAAATGGGCAAGAAAGAGGGCGCGACGACGGATGAAGAACGGAAGCAACGTTCCGGAGGCTTGAAGGCTGCAATTTGGTTTCGCCGACGCCGGCGCCAAGGTTGCGGAAGAATGCAGGTTGCAATTTGGAGCTATTTTCTTGTCGATTCAGAAAGCCGTCTGTCGAAGGAGCTCGTCCGGCCTTCCCTCGCATGGTGTTTGGAACTGGCGAGTTCACGATTAAAAGAGGGTGCCACGACGGATAACAAACGGAAGCAACGATCCGGAAGCTTGAAGGCTGCAACTCTAGTTTCTGTTAGAAAGCAACGTTGGGCAGAGGCAATTGCCAGCCAAAGGCCCCGTCGTCCTTTAGTTTCGTGGTGTTACGGTGCTGCGAGGACAAGGTTTTGGAGGCTTGCAAGTTGGAATTTGGAGCTATAGATTCTAGTCGCATCAGAAAGCGACGTTACAATAGGCACTGGCAGCCGTCTGTCAAAGGCTTCGTCCGTACTGCAGTTCCATGGTGTTTCTGTGCTGCGAGGCCAAGGTTCTGGAGGCTTGCAAGCTGGAATTTGGAGCTAGATTCTAGTCATGTCAGAAAGCGACGTTAGGCACTGGCAGCCGTCTGTCGAAGGCCCCGTCCGTCCTTTAGTTCCATGGTGTTTCGGTGCTGCGCGGCCATGCTTGCAAGCTGGAAGTTGGAGCTAGATTCTAGTCGCGTCAGAAAGTGACGTTAGACATTGGCTAAAGTGGTATTCAACCATTTAGACCATGACTCACATGCACAGCTTCGCCCGTGCGACCCAGGGGTTGGCGGCAGGGGGCGGTAGCCGCTTAATTATAAACGTTCACTCCAAAATCTATTCTTTTCTGCAGATTGGAAGAAAACATGTGTCATCATCAAGTTCTTGAAACTCATATATGATTTAACAATGTAACATATATACATGTGTGTGGCCAAGTTCCACAGAACCTGGTACAAAGCTGGGTCCGCACACCATATCAAGACGAGCAGTACAAAGCCAACCCCAATCAAGATAATCTGGCAGCCGATTCGACTGAACTGAGTCTTCTTGCCTACTCCTTAGTCAGTCTTCAAAACAGCATGCCTCGTCCCATGTTGGCATCAACCTGTGGCAAAAGCCACTGAAGTTCGGATCCTCGCAATTCAAAGTCAGAGTGCAAAGTTTCTGGTGTATGGCCATCACAGGTCAATTCCTGCGTCCTTCAGCAATTCGTTTGATTCCAGCTCCTGGTCGGCCATCCCATCCTGACAGAACAACAATGCACCCGACTCACCTGACCTGCGAGAACTGCACCATTTCAGTACTGTCCTCAAAGCGGAAGCCTTTCCAACTTTCACCTGACAAACAGCAAGGTCTCAGCCATGCTGGTTGGCAGTGGCTTGAGACCCTGGCCTCCGAAAGACAAGAAGCGGACATCGATGCAGTGAGTCCTGACAGAAATGAATGCAAGGCAGGATGCTCGTGGGGGCATGTTCAAAAAGCATTCGCTCTGCATCTGTCCCGAAGGAGTCATATTGTGCGTTAAGACCATACCACTCGAGGTGACGGCGCTTGTCGCTCGCAACATCATCACAAATGCCACCAATGTTCCTTGGCGAAGCGTGTCAACTGGCTGGGAAAAGTCAGGTCAAGTAGCACAGAATGCTCCAAGGCTCTGAGAAAAAGGATTCGAGGGCAATCCGCGCTGGGCTGCACAGCGGTCCCAATCATCCGCCCATTGGTCGATGACTACACCTCCCAAGGTGCAGTGATAGTTCCTCGGATCACTGCAGTCATGGTGGAGATCTCAACAAGGAAGCCATGGTCCAACCAACATCACAAACCACTGTGGCCTTTGGGGCTTGAAGTTTTGTGAAAATGTAAGTATTATATATATATATTATATATATAATAATATAGTTATAATAATTATATATATATAATTCTATGTGTATATATATATCTTATATAATATATATATATATACACATTAAATATGTTGATATCATATTATTATTATATATTAAAGTAATACGCACACCTCATACTCTTCAACCTCAGCGCCTGATCCGTCTTCTAAACATGGAAGTTTTCATGGATTTTTCGAAGGTGAGTGGATGCCCACTAAATGCACACCAAGCTGCTTCTCTCCAATGCGGTTCTGCCAAACCTATACGAAAGAGAGTGCAACCAGAAAAGCTGCTCAACTGGCTCAAACAAGAAATCCTAGCCAAACTTGCGGTGCAGCTGTTTTCCTGTGTAGCTTGACTACATTCCGAACGTAGCTTCAACACACAAAGAAAAATCCTTGAGCTGCTCGCCTCTCTCAGTGCACTCTGTTGTGTATCTGCGTTCACCTGCCACGTCCAAGCTCTCTCTACTGACTTGCACGACAGCCTCACGACAGCTGAACTCCAAGGTGTCCCTCCACGTTCAACCCGGTGTTCCAGTGTCCCCAATCCACCTCCATTTTCAAATACGTGGCTTCGGAAGGCTGCAACGTGCTGAAGCCAAACTGAAGGATCTTGATCTTTTGGCTTCTGTAGTTGCAACCTCTGGAGATTAGAAGGCAATTTAATTGCACTTTAACATTGTATAATATACATAGTACAGTATATTGTATGGTAGTCCTGTGAGAGTTTTAGGCTCCAGTGATGAGGATGTAGTTTTTTTCACTGTTTCCTTGGTCCGTGCAAGCGTCAAGCTCACCCTCGCGCCTACTCCACTTTCTTCCTCCAGGGTCACTTTTCATGCAATCTCATGATCTCGCAACAGTGAACGTGCAGGATCTAGCCTTCTTGATGAATTACCAATGAACATCTTCCCGCACTTGTACATCCACCAGCATCCACCAATAGAACTTTGTGTGTTTTTGACAAAGCCGATAGACTCCAAGAATCATACCACAGAATGCCACAAGCATAAGTAGTTCACTCACTACTTTGCCTTGCAGCATTTGGTTCTCATGTTTGATATAAAACCTGAAAGATCTGAAAAGGTCACAAAGGTGCTAGAATGAATTGTGGCCTTCAGGCAATTCGGAAATTCAGACTTCACATTCGGGGGCTTCTGCGAAAGGTCTCCGGCAGCGGATGTCATAACGTTGGCCTGTCAGTAGCAAGTCATTAGATCTGAAGCGAGCATACAACAATATGATTACAATGTGCGTAGACATATCAGCCACACGCTTCATGCATCCAAGTAAACTCCCGCCTGATCGCTGGTCTCGGCTCTACCCAAGTGTGATGTTGAAGGGGTGGTGTAGCCAATCCAACCGTCAAAAGCTCCGAACTGTTGCAAGGTCTTGAGATCCTGGAGTGGTCCATCTTCAGACATGAACAACGGGAGTATCTGATCTATATGCGCTTGGAATTTCTCCTTGGCCCCTTGCGCCACAGTGTATATTCGCATATCATAAAAATCTATAAGCAGATGGAAAGTGTAACTGGATTCAAATTTTGACGGAAATGAGAAAACCGTGGCCCGCCTCAGTGTCCTTGATATCCGTGGGCCATGGTGCCCAGGCTGCTTCGGCCTCAAGTGTAGGGTTTTTTCTTCACTATTTGCTCAAGATTGCGTGGAGTCCGTTTCGCATCATTCTGCTGTGGTCTCAACAAAGCCCCATACGAGTGCCATATACCACGCCACATCGAGCTTTGATCTTCGGGAATCCAAATCCACCGGAAGGAGGAATGGACGCCGAAAGTTTTTGGAGTCCTGGCAAAAAGTGACGAGATGTGATGAGTTCACATTGCCCCCGGCTTCACTGTGGTCCTGCCACTCACGCCGATAATGTCCTTTCCTCAATGCAGCCACCATGGAAAAGTAGACTTGGCGCCTTCGGGAACGTCGGGAACAGAATATGTATATACTGTTTAAGTTTATATACTGCCAACTTCTCAAGTTTTCAAAATTGACTTCTGTTTGGTGGCCAGACTTTAAGCGCATGAGGGTCAAAGGAGTCACGTCAGTGTTTCTCTCGCGGTGAATATCCACGCTCCCACCTTGCGTCATCTGCTTGCCAAGAGTCCTGCTGAAGCACTTGCAAACCTAATTAAACCGGCACTTTTGGCAGATTGCTTGGGTCTTTACCCTTCAGAAATGCCAAATGTGGGCCGTGGTAAATCCAGATCAAGAACTAGCTTCTGCCTGGACTCCCTCTTTGCACTGAGACAAGTGCCTCTTACAATGTAGAAAGATGTAGTGACATATTCCGAGACAAAGTGTTGCATCTACGCATATCAATAATTGTCTCCGATATCGCTGATATATTGGCGTCCACTCAGAGTTTGGTGGCCGGTCCATCGGCGTTTGTCGAATGGTCTCGTTCAGGGGCAAGGCGTAGTTTACTGTCCATGCCAGAATTGGATCAGTGCTTCGTACCTCAGGTCAGTGACTGCCAGTGTCAAAACATCAGCAGCTATTCATAGGTCAAAGGTGTCACCAAAATGACCGGTTTGGAAGAACCTGCAACTGCATGCATGTGCACTGGTGGATGGATGATAGTGATGGTGTCTTCTCCATGGCATGTCTGCTTACAAAGAAAGTGAGGCTGGAACACTCAGGAGCAGATTGTCGAAATGCTTCAGCATTTCCTTTTCCCTCTCCAGTGAGTCTCGCATCAACCAGCTTTCCTGCGCGTACACTTGCGTCAGTCAAATTAGATACTCTCATGATTTTGGCTCGCAGGGTCGGGAAGCTCGCACAGCGGTTTTCCGCCAAGTTCAAGTATTTGGTGACAAGCTGGTGACAGCATGGTGTGCCACACAATGGCGGAGGTGCCTGAAAGAAGTACTTGAGGTCGAACGTCGGAATCACAAAGAGCCCTAAACTCCTAGACACCAGTGGTCACTAGAACTGCACTCCACAGCTTTTCCAGTTGACAAATTGGTTCAAGCCATCCTCAACTTGCGAGAATGCAGTCCTGCAAAGGTCTAGAAAGTCATGATGATTCTCCTCACATCTGTGGGAATGTGCATTAGACATACAACGGCAGTATCTCAAATCGGTATATCATGTGTGTGTGTGTCTGTGTGAGTGTGTCTCTCTCTGCAAGTAGCAAAGCCGCCGGCCTGCCAGCATGTTTGGTGGATGTTCTAGTTGTTTGAGGGTTTTTCAGCTTTGTATACTAGTAGCTCTGTACTACATTTTTGCCTGAAAACTCCCACCCACCCTCCCCCTTGTTGGTCTTCTGATCTTCTGCTATGGGCTAGCAAAGGCTCACAGTGAATGCTCTAGAATGCTGCACCTTCCACATTTTGAAGGGTTCCAACATTGGACGAACATTGGCCCAAGAGGGGGCCCGAGCTAGCCCAAGATTGGCTCACATTTGGCTCCAAAGCTAGCCCTTTATGGGCGCCTTGCCTCAAGTTGGTCTCAACCTAGCCCAACATAGTGTACGGTTACACAGTTTTACAGTATACCAACCAGCTTTTACACCAGCTAGATTCCACACCAATACTCTTGATATCAATCGACTTTTGCATCAACTTACATCAACTGGCTGATGCACCAACCACTTCGTCAACTAGCTTTCACATCAACTGGCTTTTCCACCAAACAGTTTCTAAACCAACCACCCACCAGTCCACACTGTCAGCCCAGTACACCCCAAGGCTTATGACCTTTAGGCTCGCCGGTAAGCCGGTGGAACATGGAGCTGCTATATTCCTTTAGGCGCATGCATTGCCATTTTGGATCATCTTGGCACCTTTCAAATCTTTCGATTGGAGAAGAGACTTCTGCATTCCAAAACTGTCCTTGGCGTCCCACGGCTCCAGCATTACCGCATTCGCATGTAGCACCTTTACCATGAGGTAGAGGTCGCGGCGGTGCAAATATTTGAAGGCTGATGTATACAGGTCCTCTTCAGCAGTGGACAAGGGTAAAACGCGACTTGAAGACCCACCAAACAACCAAAGCTGCAGCCCTGGTCGTTTTCAAACTGAAGTGCATTTACAATGCTAAAGGGATTCTAAGTTCTAACTGGTGACTACTTCAGCTTCGCTCTGAAGAGTGTTGCTTCTCAATGTGCTGTCAAAAGCCTGCGTTCTGCCGATTCTCAGTCCCCACTCCAGTGGTATCTGACCACTCCTTCTCTCCAGAAGATACACCGATCGGTCGGGGCACGTAGAAAACAGCACGTACATCGATGGCTTTGAGTTCTCAGCGGTGCATTGAAGCTGAAAAAAATGTGTCGGTGAGGAAAGACTCTCACGATCACTCGAAACATTTTGTCAGCAAGAATCTTCCATTCTCAATACTCGGCAGTTCCAAGCCACCGCTTGGGCAGTTCTCCTGGCCAAGTGCAGTTTTCAAACAGGACATGTACAGATAATGCAGTGCAATGCACAACACTGGCAAACATCAAAGTAGCAGTCCTTGGCAACAGTGGGAACGAAAAATGTTGGACAGTCTTGATTGCTTCCAAATGCGATTCGGGACTGGCAGAGTGAGAGGATGATTCAATATCTCATGAAATTCGTACCCTCTCTTTGTGTCACCACATGACCGTCTCTATGTGTGGCCACAAGAATGTTAAAGTTGCACGCAGCTTTTGATATTCAAGGTACTCAGAATCTCACATTTATGATCACAATAAAGCTAGCAGCAGCTAACAAGGAAACAGCAGAGGGATCATGCCTCGCCCTGCAAGTCGGCGACTGGGCATAGATCTGCCATAACCATTGCAGGCATTGCAGGGATCAGCCAAAGCCAGCCTCTGGAAGGGCACATCCTGCGAACAGAGACCCCTGGGACCCCTCGTTGCTTCGTGGACGATGAAATCATGCATCGGAGTCATCGGAGTCATCCGAGTCATCGGTCATTGCAGCGTGGTCCCGGCAGAGAATGTGCGGCGCCGGGGTCAAGTCATAGGGCCTCGAAACTTGCAAGAATGTACAGAATGTACAGGTCGAGCAGAGTCAAGCAGAGTCGAGCAGTCTCAAACACGCACCATGTTTTGAGTTCATTGATGTTCATTGTAGTTGCAACTCTCTCCAAGCCATTCCAAGATACAAGGCTGACCAATGACGTCACACATGCAACAATCAATAAACTGAGCATCCCAGCATGTGGTTTCATTTGACGAAACGTTTCAACGGGCAAACGCAAGAGCCCTAGTGCTGTGTTTTGAGTTGATGGGTATTCAAGGATCCATGACAAGAATCACGTCTAGAAGCTTTTAGAATTGGTCCACTGTTAATACGAAACCTCTGAAACTCAGTATGATGCAATACTCTGCCAGAAGTGCCGCAGAAGCATGATCGGAGCCAAAGTGTCATCGATATAAATTGCAATAGATGTTCATGACACAGTTCATCGTTCCCATCTGATCCTGGCAGGTGTTGCAAGCTTTTTGTTGACCATGGTGGCGAACAAGCCGTCAAACTGGCACTTTTTACACACCAGAGGTCGGAGGTGCAGGCTTTGGTGCAGGGCCACTGAGACCTGCAGTGTCTTGCCCAAATGTCTTAGAATGCAGAAACAGAATGCGAGGAAAACGGATGCAGTCAGATCGCTTTCTGTCGAAATAGACGCTACAAAGGGTGTGAAATACTATCTATCGGCTTCAAATAGCAAGCAAATACACACTGCCAACCAAGGTATGTGCAGCTCTGAAAAACTCTTGAGTTTCTCCAGTATACTTAGTGCTTGTGCAGGCCCAGAAAATCTGCGCTTTTGATCCACGTCAGCTTGGCTTTTGACCATCTTTGGGCCTTTCCTCTTTCAAAATAGCCGACAAAACACACTCTTTGAAATTGGTTCAAGATTCAGCCAGTGAAAGTGTTGAGCAATATTTCTCTGCTTCCAGTATATATTCATGCCTGGGCAGCAAAAAGTGTGTTTCCATCAAACTCCAGGAGCTTGTGAAGCTTGTGCTGTCATTAAGTGGGCTTGGCCATGAAATACCAAGCAAGGCTCTATTAAATATTTCTTATTCGCAGCGCTTCATTGGCTGCCTGTTTAACCTCACAAAAGGAAGCCCTGTCTCGCGGCGAGGTATCGAATGGTCAGGAAAATGCAAATCACCTCATGCAAATGGTGAAATGCCATGAAGTGTCAGGAAATGCCATGAAAATCCTTCAAACATCTTCAAACAACGGTCTACGCAGCATTGCTGCCTTGCTTTGCAGCTTCATACAAAGTTTACCATATCCAATCTCCCCGGAAGACTCGAAGTCATCATGGGAATCATGAGGAAATACTGCCAAATTTGAGCGAGGTCTACATGTGGACTTCTCCAAAGCTCCGAGCATCTGCACCGTCCAAAGTGAACTCTTGACATCTCTTGACGCAACACGTCTAAATCGTTTAAGCTCCTGGCAACACAGAAGGTGATCAGTAGTGCGACCCGGAACGCTATATCCTTAGCTAAAAGCAGTTTGTTGTTCCATGCCGTCCTGGCCGTCCTGGCCGTCCTGGCCGTCTGGCCGTCTGGCCCTCCTGCATACTCGTAGTACTGAGATCCCATCTGAAGACTCGTACCCGCTGACCAAGTTCATACCCATGGCACCTGCTGAGACGAAAAACTGGAGTAGGCATTCGCGGCATTCAATCACACTGAAATGGCATGACATCTGGCATTTGGCTAAGGCTGAAACCAGGCACTATACCTGATCAACTTGAAACTTCTGAACCACACACGTTGCATATCCCCAAAAGAAGGCGATCCTATTTCTGATCCAGTTCTTGCTCGGCAAGTTGATCCGCGTTGACTCGCTGACTTTTGCTTGTGTTCAAATCATCGTATTGTCTGACTTATCGGACTCAAAGTTCAGGGTCTCGCAGCCATTTGGTCGTGGAGCGAGTTTCCAGCGACGTTCTGAGCATTGAGCATTGATCTTTCTGGGATCAAGGACACTCTGAGAATGATACCTCCAGCTGCAATGGACACGGACGCAATAACCTGCAGAGTCAATGAGACTTCTCTTGTAATTAGGCGTGAGGACGATCGAAATGAGCCCTGCACATTTTGCCTTGAGAAGAACCCATGTGAACCCTGAGTATATAATTAAAAAAATTAAAAAAAACAATTGGGTCCGGTCACGGACCAAGAGGTAGAACAACCTGGAAAGCTGCTTCTAAGGTCTTCCTGAGACGTGCAAACCATCTCCTGGAAATATGCTTGATGTTTGTTTGCAAACATACCATTTAGCAAGAACCCCGTTCAAACGAGTAGTGTCAATTGGTCTTGAAAATCGACCTTCCAAATGTTTCATTGTTTAAACAGCACTGTACAAGGTCCGCACCAGACTCAGCTCGAACTGCTCGACTCGCAAACGCCGGGCCTGACGCAACTTCACCATGATGGATGCAGTCTCGGGAGGAACTTTATAATTGATGCAAAAGGTCCCAACGGATATATGGATATCCCAAGTTTAATTCGCATTCTGTGACCGCATCAATGCAATGATTGGCAAACCCAGTGCACCACAAGAGAAGTCCGAAATTCTTGAATACGTGCTGTCTTTATGTACCAAAAGAAAGTTGCAGAAGTCTGTCTGCAATTGGTAATTCCGTTTTTCTTTGATGTTCAGTCATCCACACCTGGAGGGCCAAACTGGCTGAGCCTTCAAAGTCCTCTCATCAACAGCCGAAGGACTTTGTGTTCGGGCCACGCACAAAATTGAACGTCCTTCTGCTTTAGCAGTGTCAGTGGAATGATTGGTCATCACGGGCATGTGTCTTCTTGAAAAGAAGAGGTCCTCGATGTCTTGTAGTAGTGAGGTGCACTGGCGGGAAAGCTCACTGTAAGCCTGTCGCACCATCAAGGTCTGCGCTCAAAAATGGCATGATCAAATTTATCAAACAATACCCCCTGCATATCTGGAGGCAGCATCATGGAATATGCGCCTCTACTGTCCGGCTTGGTTTGTTGCTTCACAAGAAAGTTGGGAAGTAGCGAGATCTTATTTCCAGGCCATGGGCAAATCTCGGCGCCAAATAAGTTGCAGGGGCTAGCGCAGTGGACCTGAAGATAGGACTCCAGCAATGCCTCCCACTCATCGTGCGACGCCTACAGTAGATGAGACGGAAAGTCAGAGCTTCCAGTGTCAAAATGAACTCAGGCTACCTCAGCCCTGTGTCACAAGCGGATGTCACAGATGTCACAGCATGCTAGCTATTAAGCTTCAGGCAGGGTCGCCATCGCTTGCAGCCAAGAGCTTGGCCTGCTACTGTGCTGCAACACCCTCACTACATTTGCTGAAATTCGCTCATTTTACAACGCAATAAAGTATTCAATTCCAAACACAATTACGCAGAAACCAGTCGCCTGTCTAGAATATATACACACATGCAACATGATATTCATTTTGCTAGTTATTGGTTAGAAGTTCATTCAAGGATTGCGTACAGCAGCCGAATGTTTCGTACCCTCTCAGAGGTGTTCAGACCTTTAGGCTTGCGGAAGGGTATAATGTACGGTTTTGGGGTGGGAACCGTTAGGGTTAGGTTTTCGGTGGGCGGATGGACCTAATGACTAGTGCGTTTCGAAATGAGCGAATTTTGATCCCCAACGCTACATAAACAAGCTGCGACAGTTCCGAAATTCAATGAAGAAAAAGAAATGGGTAATAGTTTGTTTTTTTGGTTTCAAGTCCTCTAGCTGTTCGCCAAGGATGACTGCAGCCTCATCACCATCCAACCGTGAGAGCAAAGAAGATGACCTAAGAGCCGCTCCTAAGAGCCAAAAATGATTCTTGACATGCAGCACCTATAATGCTGTGATGGAAGAGACGACAGTGCAAACGCGAAGCCAACTGTGCAAATCTTCAACCTGACCTAGTCCCTAGACGTCTGAAGGATCCACTGACACTGACACACTGATCTTCTCTCACACGATATCCAGCAATCTGAGGCTCATGCACGGCAGAAGCCTGGCCTCAGGCACCAAAAAGACTTAAGCATCATCCCCGGAGTCATATCATACCTCGCTCTACCACAACTTTCACCATGGACTTGATTGTCAAACAACAACTGAAACACTGCATGTTTTTTCAAATGTCATCGCTCTGAGCCATTGCTTTTCTTTTCGCAGCTTCCAAGGCCAGGACTCGCACATCTGACCAGGTTTCGTCGGAGTTGCCGGACCTCCAAGCAGGTGGGGGTGGCTCTCAAGAGGCAAATAGAACTGCACCCATGACGGGCCTCTTCCAGGTCTTGCCTCCAGAGATTTCGAATACATCGTACATCATGGCATATGGTAGCTTGAAAGGAAAATGTGCCACGTGAGTTACAGCTTGTCACAGCTCTGTCTTTGTGCTTAGCCACCAGCTCTCGCAAGACCGGAGGCGCCCGTAACTTTGGTTCGGTGCTCTGACGGATCTCTGAGAGCCTTGCACCAAGTAAAACTTGAGCGTCTTGAGCCTTCTAGGCAAAACAGTTAAGCCTTTGGTCATGCTGCACTCATGCTGCACTCATGCTGCCGTGCTCAAGCGTCGAAATTTGGACCATCCAAACGTCTCAACATATGTCTCAACATGTCTCAACATGTCTCTCTATCTTTCAGACAAAACTCGCAGTGTCTCCTGGACGCAAGGCGACGGCTCAGAGCGAGCAAAGCACTTTCCACAAAGACCATCCTCAAACAGAGAGGCAGCAGCTGCAAAGTTGCAACTGGCCTTTTGGACATGTACCACGCTCTGTGTGGAATGGCGAATCCAGTGCAATTTGCTACACGATCATGCAGCTGTTCTGAAGATATTTGAGAATCTCCTTAACTCTTTGGCTCAGCTGGTCAGTGTCGCCAGGATCTTGTCAGATGCCAAAGACTCAAGTCTTTGCGCATGATGCTTAGGCAAGCACCGAAAGCTGCTGGCTTGCGAAGTACCTACGAAGAACAAGGCATGTTTGACAAACTGCTGGTGGGGCACATTGAAACTCAACGTGCTCAAATGCAATAAGAATCTGTATATAAGTCAAGATTCTGGGCATAGATGACAAATGATAAGAACGGCAGCCTATATTTCTCTCCAGGTGGACAGAAAGTGTTTCGAGTCTAGATATGCTTAGGCAGCTGTTCAAAAATGTTCCCTGCCCTGCGTCTCAGCCTGCTCCCTCTGCCAAGGCCCGCTTCTGGTTTTCAAGCACACGCAGAAAGCGGATCTGATCCTCACAATGAACACAACAGCTAAACAGCTAAACAACTCTAAATGAATCTAAACGTCTGGAAAGGAACCAAAAGAACCAAAACCTCAGCATCTCAAAAGGTTTCGGACCAAAAGCTTCGACAAAGCTTGGAATCTGGCGCGGCTCCATGGTCCGAAAAGCAGGGCTCGATCCTGACGAGCAGTTGCGAACTTGTGACTACTGTGACTCCACGTTGCTCCATGTGCACTTCAGCCAGACCCACTGTCTGAGGAACGTGATGAAACTAAGTACTCGTTGCAGCAAGAATACCATGGTTGTTTGAAAAAAAGTTGATTATATTGACAAGTATTCTGAGTTTGCGCAGCTTGAGTGACACCACACAATGACGATGAGGCAAACTTCACAAACGTTACACATTAAGTGCACCTCTTCGACGACTGCTCGCACACCACCCAGCCCTATCAGCAAGCCAGTGCGCCTGTCAACACTGCGTTCTAGCTGTCAAGCACCCGTGTCACATGGTTCGCCTCTGGGTGAGGGCGTCTGTATCATGCAGATTCCGAGAGTGCAGGTGTTATAAAAATGCGTCGAAGGGTTGATCTTGAGTTGTGACTTAAGAATAATAGAATGCCCTCCGGTCAGTTGAAATGCGATCGGTTGACCTGTTTTTCTGGTGTTGGAGTGAAACTCAATGCGAGTTCCCGGCTAAGGATGAGCGTTGTGATTGAATTCGATGGTGTTGAAACAGAACACAGGTGAGCGCTCAAGTCGCACTTCAAGATTATATGTGACTTTTCAGTGTGCAGTACTGCAATGTAGTTTGTGATCCTCCAAGATCTTCAATACAATACTCTTTAAAATGGAGTTCCAGAGTTTAGTATCAAGTTTTAGGAGTTATGGATTGTTTGGGTAGAGAATTTGGTTCATAAGAAAAAGCACCCGTGTGGTGAAAGCATTTGACGAACATTCTATTCTGCGATGTTTCCTCGCGATGATACTTCGATGGTAAGGGCAAAGAAACTGTGAGAGTCATTCCTCTTGGCTCAGAGGTCCTACAAGCGGCAGGGTTAAGTCATAGCATCTCGTCTTAAGTCATTGCCGGGGTCCTGTTTCTGCATGTGTACGCTGCAAATGGTTTAAGTCACAGCCGCTCGTTTTAAGTCATAGCCGCGTGATCCCCATGTGTATGCGGCTTCGACCAAGACTAGTGCAAGTTTGCAAAGAGTGCAAGTTTCCCATCTGTACTGCTGCCTGAAATTAGACTAAATTACCATAGTATCAAAGCTTGCCGCACTTCAAATGCCAGACATTCTGCGTTCTGTCCCCAGTCCATCAGCACCCACAGAGTCAATAGTGAAAAATCTAAGTGCAGTGGTACTTCCAAAAACTACAAGTTTCAGGGCCAAAGGCTGAACCTGACCCCAATTCCCTTGTATTGCCTGCCAGACAGCCTTGGTCGCTTCAAGATAAAAAGTTGAAGCTAAAAAACAACCAAGTTTGCAACATTGTATAAAGGACTCCAAGCCGCACAATCTTGAGCCCAGTAACATTGGGCCGACGTCCGAGCCATTCAAAGGGACCTCAGATCAGAACATTGTATTCGATCTTACTTGGAATCCCAAGAATCATGTTCACAAGGTGGTGCAAAAAATGCCTTGTTCAACGTTTCCTGCCAACATGCAATCTTCCTCAGAATCAATCCACGCTTTCAGCCGCCTAATTTTTGAGCATGTATATATATAGATATATGATATATACAATATATTATATATAATATATATATTTATTTATTTATATTATTATATATATATATACAGTTATACATCTATGTTTTGCTGCAGTTTTGCAAGATTCGTGAATTATGCCAGTTTTGCCTCGTCTGTTTTTCCAGCAAGATCTGACATATCTGATATTCACCATGTCTTCAGCTGAAACCAAAACTTATTGTTCTAAAGCACGATGCCCAACCCAAGTCCCAACATTCCAAGGTTTACCATTTAAGAATAGCTGGAGACTCTTCCAGCATCTAAAAGCACCAGCATCACCTGTCAACCCAATTAAACCGATTTGTCTGGCACCATCTATTTCCACAACTGAGCACCATTTGGTTTGACGGTTTGACAATGCAAAGGACGACTGCGGCAAGGTTGCCTTGTACCCGATAGTCCAAAAGCCCCAACAAGCCACCCCAGGGTAGCAAGAGCGAAGCATGTTTTGGAGGTGTACCAGCAGCGCACAAGCATCGCTTTTCGGTCCTGAACAAACTAATACAAACTAATACCATTTTTTCTGCCCATTGGGGCGCTGGCAGAGACTGCACGAAGATCTCGTGGCCTAGGAGACAAAAAGAAATTGAAGATGGTCCAATGGTCGAAAGGAATGCAGCGAAATGAACTGTCTTGTTTAGGGTCTAAACAGATTTCATTGACACTGGATACGTGTCTCCAGGTAGAATTCCAAATTCCATGCTACTTGTACTGGCTGCCAATGACAATGCGCACGTGTATGACCATGTCAGAAGTGGCCAACTCTTGTGACAAACTTGGAGAAGCCATGACTAACGCACATCCAAAAGCACCTGCCTGAGACCAGTCTCCATCAACAGCTCACCGCGGGTGATTGTCATGGAACCTGGCAACCGAATTCGAGGCAATGTAGATGTGGCCGATTTTCACCAAATACAATGAGTACGATATGAGTACGTGCTCATAAAATCTCATGAACTGCTCCAATGATCTCATGTGCATGATCTCTGAATGCAATGCTTTGGCGGGACATGCCGGTTCTTCAAACTTGGCCCTCCGCAGTCACTTCAGTCACAGCGTAGGTAAAGTCTCCAGGTCTTGCTAGGAAGCGTGAGACCTCTGCAACCTCCGTAGAAGCGAACTCCGCAGAGGGGTCCTGACATAGCGACTTCAATTCAGATACACTTTGCTAATCTTTACCAATATATTCTTTACTCAATCTCACCATTTCAAAGTGATGCTTGGATCAATTCCATGCCCTAAACGGTCTTGAACATGCTCGGACACTGCCTCGCTTGCAGTCAGATGTGACTCGAGTGTCCTCCTTGAGAGGCAGTGTCGCGCCGTTGATGCTTTCATCAACTGTGCAGCCAGTGTCATCGCAGCCAAAGTTTGCCACCGTGCTGAGATTGGAGATTTTGGAGATTCTTGATGTCGAGCGAAGAAATGAATCTGTCTCTGCTTCTTGCCCTTCTTGCCCTTCTTGCCCTTCTTGCCCTTCTTGCCCAGCACACAAGTGAGTGCTCTGGGTGTGACCAGACCTGCGTCTTCTGCACGCGGCAGATGCAAAAAGGACTCCGTATCCTGAAACTCCACAGATGCGCCCTGTGGACTGTACCGACTGTACCGATTTTCCTGGCTGCACTGTTTCCGGCGCAAGTTGCGGGCTTTGACGCAGCGGGACCGGGGCCAACAGGATCATGCCACATGGCAAGGCTAATGCAGACACTAAGAGGACTGGGTCGCTGAATTTACAGTCCCAATTGCATCATGAAATGATACTGTAGAAGTTTGTGCAAAAATCGAATGCGTGCCAAAATGTTGCATCTTTCTTAGTAGTGTGAGTTGTTTGTTCATTGCTTGGCTACTCATTCGCATCTGCTTTGCCCTCTCTACTGCATTCTCTTATAGAGAACTGTGGCAATCAAAGCATTACACGCTTCAAAGCAAATCAGCTTGATCAAATGGCGGCCAGTTCGAGTGGAGGAAGTGTGTTTCCATTCTGCTTCAAAGACATGAAGGTCATGAAGGGTGCAAGAGGTTGCATCATGCATGGCAGACACTTGGAAAAATTGAGCAGGCCTGAAATGATCATTCTCCTTAGTGCAACAATGTGCAACATCCAAGTCTTGCACTGCCTGGGGACATAAATGGAACAACTCCATCTGGTCGCCGAGCAGCATAGCAGCACTGCGCGCAATTCGCGTTCCTTCTAAGTGCCGAGTGTTGCGCTCCAAGTGTTCCTGATCAAGGCTCTGCGGCCAGGTGGGGAAACTGCGCCAAAGTCTCATAGTCTGATTCTGTGTGAGTGTTTCTGTTTCTATGTCCATCTATGTCCCTTGTCTTCAAAGCAAAAACAACAGTTTGGCCTTGAAGAATCCAAGCTCTCTGATAACTTCCGGATGAAGTGAGCGCCACTCCTTTTTGGCTGGAAAATTTGACATAGACATAAATGTGTGAAAGCAGCAGAACGAAAAGCAGGCACAGAACTGGGTATAGCTCAAGCTGCACAGGTTCTCCTCCGCCTGGATTTCCAGCAATTGCTTGGCTGCCTCCCAGATCAATGTGAATATTGATTGAATTCATTGCACATGTTCTGGAGACATGATTATCATGATTGGAACATATTGGAACTAGGATAAGGGCTCCCGTCACCAGTTTAGGTAGAGGCTTAATAGCACTTCAACAGCACTTTAACTCTTCCACCATGAGTTTCCATCCAGAGCGAGGCCTCGGGTCCAGAAAGGTCATTGCCTGCACGACAATGTCTATGAGCACCACGTGATGCAATTTTCGCACACAACTCAGTAGAGCGCATGCGCAGGGGGACTCACAGATCTTCACAAACTGTGAGTTTTGTCAGATCTTATCATGCTGCATAAATTTGACAAATTCGTCTCCACCAGCCTATCGGCCAAGTCTTGCAAATGCCGAGCACAGCCTCTGCATAAAAATGACAACGCATTCATCCAGGATTCATCCATATTGTCTGCATGTGATGCACTTCATCAAATAAGTCAAAAAATAAGTCAGGTTTTCTTGGATTACTTCCATCAATTCAGGACCACGACGGGCGACCGTTTGCACTCTCCCAACTTGAGGCGCACCCAACGCACACAAGACATCTCAAGACCGGGCCTTGGCTGAGCCCAAGATCTTCACAACCTCAGCAGCCTGCCTGGCAGAACTGGTGGCGAGGGGCAGTTCTCTTCACACCACCGCGCGTATGGCTGACTGGAAGCTGTCACAGCCCTGAAAAGAATACCGGCAAACAGTGGCTCAAGCTTTCAGAATCTTTGACGTGCATTGGGGTAAGAAGCATTTTCTGGCTCAGCTGGACCTTTTGTCCAGCTGTGGTGAGACCTTTGAATAGCATTGCATAGTATTTGAATGCATTGAAACGCATGGAATACAGAGTTCATGACAGGTCTAACCTCTCGACCTCTCTTTCAAATATCCAGAGAGCTGTTGTTTTAGCTCTTTCTCAATGTTGGGCATCTCATGTTGGAAGCCCCGATCCCAAGACTTCACCCAATTTCGGAAGTCATCCTGGATTTCATGTTTCACTTCTCGGGCGGCTTTGGTCAACCCTGTCACATCAGTTTTAAATCGAATCATGTCCTCCTGCAAATTCTGCACCAAATTGTCGATATCTTCGACCTTTCCGACTAATTTCAGAGACTCTTGCAAGCCAAGCTGCAGAAGCTCCAGGCTATTCATTTTGTCTCCAAGTTTCTGCCTAAACCTCTCATGATCAAGTTTCAGCTCCTCGAAAAGAGCATGATCTTCGTGGCGCATCTCAGCAATGGTTTCCAAGGCAACCTGCATCGATTGCATTCGCCTTTGCAGATTTTCCAAAGATCTGCGGTGCTCCACATGATCCTCGCGGCCTCGTTGTCCTTCCCTCTCCTCTAAGGCCGAACAACGACTGTCCACCGCACTGAGCGAAGAGGCAAAATCCTGCATTTCAACCTGGGACTTGCTGATCTCCAGAATCTGTTCAGCCAACTCATTGCAACGTTTCTCCACAGCGGCAAAGATTCGTTCACAGGATTCCTTTTCCAATTTCGCTTTGGTCTCAGATTCCTGTCTGGCCAGCAGGTGGTTCCTTGCTTGGTTTTCAACCAGGCGTTGTTCCTCTCTAAGCCTCTCCAGGCCTTCATTTCTCCCAAGTTCGATGTCGGACAAGGACTTGCTCAAAGCTTCTAAACGCGATTCCAATAGAGCCTGCGCACTGCGACATTGACCTTCCCAAATACTGGCAGCGGAGCTTGTTGAAGCAACCTCCAAACCAACTTTGTTGAATTTCACATTTGCTTTCTCCCACTGCGATTCAAGGCGTTGCATTGCTAATTGAAGGGATTGGACATCTCTGACAATACTCGAAAACTCTTCATCGCGAGATGTGTCAGAGACCTCTTTGCTTCGTAGTCGAAGTTCCAAGGCACTGAATCGCTCCTGTTGCTCCATGTACAAATCTTTCAGATCTTTCAGTTTCCGGAGCTCGTCCGAATTTTCTCGCCGTTCGAAGAAACGCTCGAAACGCTCTTGCTGCTCTGCAAGGCGACGAACGTCTGCCTCTAAATATCGCCTCGCTTCCTCTGACTCATGCAAAGCGGCAGCGGTTATCCGAGAAGCTTCGGCACCCTGCTGACAGGTTGTGGCAACCCAATCAGACAAACTCTTTGTTGAGGCCAAAACCAGTTGAACACGTTCATCCACAGCAGCCTCGATCCATCTTTGAGTTGCTGCAGCAAGCGCGATGTCCTCTGGCCTATCTGAAGATCTCATGGCAGGTTGCAATTCGCTGTTCGAGCAGCTTCAAAAAGGATGACAGCAGATCAAGAATCAAGATCAGTCAAATATCTAGTGGCTGGTAAAATCCGAATCTGCGCATTGAGGACATCTGTCTGTGTCGCACTGAGTAGACAAATAATGCTTCCACATTTGTTACCCTCGTGACATCAAGAATCAGGCAGGCTGAGCTCAGGAGACGAGCAAATCACCAGGGAAGGTGTTGCAGAGTCCTGAACAGATCCCATCCAAACAAGGATCATGATTATCATGATGGATCATGACATGGCTAAACTAGACCGAACAGTGGACTCTCCACCCACACCCAGTCAACATGAAAGGGTATCGACGATCGGTATCGTTGCCAAACGGCCCCCTCCTGCTCTGTGGTCTGTGGCGCAGCCTCCAAGATGCCATCAGAGAACATCGTTCTCCTGAGTGTCGGGAGGTCTCTTGAAGTTCTTTGCCAATGCATTGAGAATGGAATGCTTAAAGTAACCAATATATACCAATATCATATAATTCGTTTGAAATTACAAGAAAGGACTAAGGCTAGTTTCAAGGAAGTTTGTCCTGACATAGCACATCAAAATACATCAGAATTCTTGTATTTCGAGCAGTGCTTTCAAAAATGTTTTTGCTCCATCAAGAACCCTTTTGACTCCGACAACCTGTGACGACAGGCTCTTGCTTCTTCCGTGCCATCTACACTTTGTCTGAGTGTCCAACCAAGGTGTCTTAGACGGCAGGTTTTCCTGGAAGAATACAAAACCACAGACACTTGAGAGGACTGGGGTGGGCGAAAGGTAAGTTCTGCTGGATCAAGGGATTGAAGTACAAGCTTTGAATTTTGGAGAAACAAATGGTATGAATGAAAGATTCAACATAAATTGTAATATCAAAAAAAGGGAAGTCTCTGCAACGTATGTGATGGCTGGTCTTCTGGTGCCTTCACAAGAACTCTGGATAGCCTAAATCTCCAGGACCAGGGGGGAATCGAAGGGAGGGGGCGCCGTGGCTTGGACTGTTCCGTTCTATGTGACGGCCATCTCTCGGGTGCGCCCCCCCTCCCCAAGACTAAAACGAAGACTAAACAAGGAAAAATCAGGGATTGGAGGCAGACCCAGCCACAAGTCCTAAAGTACATAGCCTAGGCTACCTTTTGTGATTTCCTTGTGTACTGTGTTTGTCAAAGTGAAAGTTTTCCATGGTAATAAATTCGAAATGCGACACAAATATGAACAGAAACACATCCGGTCCCAAGAGATTCCAACTGACTTACATAAATATTTTGAATGAGACCTGTCCTTCTCCTCGTCCTCTTCACCATTCTCTGCAGAGCCCACGCTAAGCACCTTACAACGAGCTTTGACTCGAACTCCACAGTGATCACTACAGTGATCAGCACGTGATGACCACAAGTGTGACCAAGTCATGACCATAGTCATGACCACTTGATTCTGTCAGTTCTATTCATGAAAAGTGACTGAGGCCAATCATTGTTGCCTGATTTATGTTGCACAATCTGCCCAAACCAAATGTTCAAACTGCACTTGTTCAGTTCCTTAGCAGGTCACAGAGCATGTTTCTTTTTGTATCCTGTTATACGGAGTTATACGCCATGCCGCCATGTATACCCCTGCCAAAGCGCCACATTCAAAATACACCCGGAGGATCACCAGGTGCACCGGCCACTTTCACATCTTGACCAAATTTGCGCAGCAGCGCTTCGACTTTGCGTCGCGGCAGCTGCGCCTTTGGGGGATACACGGCATAGGGATGAAGAACACATGCGGGTAAAACTCGACAAGACAAGGTGTAGAACGTGATAAAAACCGCTTGCGGAAGAACTGCAATCAACACAAGACAAAGGCGCCTCCACAATGTGATCGCGGCCAGCAAAGGGAATACCCCTCAAAGCTCCTCGACCAAAAAACACAATGTCCCGGATGAAGAAGGACTGGCCAGCTTTTGAATCCTGCGCAAATCTTACAGCAGAGACTACCTCAAGACCTACTGTTCCTGTTTGCAAGTGCTGAACGTAGGCCACCTTAAAGTGCCACTTCACGGAGTGCTATACCAAGGTCTGCTACTGCATTAAGCATTTGCCAGTGGTCAGCGGAAAGTTTACTTCTTGAGGGCGGGGCACTATCAGACAGTCCAAATCCAACTGCCTGTGGAAACGCTGAGTCACAGCTGAAGCATTTCTGAAGTTCTTCAACAACTGCCGAGTTCTTCAACAACTCTGAAGTCGTGCAGAAGTGTCGCCTTTGGGAAGCTGGCCAAGCGAGCAGAGAAGAAACGCTTCTCTGGAAAATTGTCAAGTCCTGACAAATATTTGGAAGATTTTGGAAGTATTCAGTTCAGTCATCTTGGCATCAAGTCTATTTAAAGTGCAAGATGTAACATGATATGCAATACATACTAGGCCTTACTAGGCTGGTTGTAGATTTGCAAGCTACGTCCTGCATGAAGGTACCGTTTTCCATCCTCTTGACCAATGAAGCCTTGGAGCTTGGCATTGCTTCAACCCTTGACTGTCAAACGTCAAACCCAAGGGAGTTACTGTGGCAGCATTTTGCCACTTGAAAACATGCTCTTTCATTGCTCGTCTGAATCTCTGATCGCTATACACATTTCCTGTCTCTGTGCAAAGCGCTGCACAAGCCATCCAGAAGATTGTGTGACGTTCGTTGGACCATGGCAATGGCCTAAGTCCATCAGTTGTTCCAAAGAGACCAAGAACAGAAGGCGGACGAATTGTGCTAAAAACTAATCAGTGGCGAGCCTCCATTTGGCATCAGCAAGCTTCAAACACCGCGAGAATCGGAACTCCCACTGCCTAAAATGCGAACCAAAAACAGGATATACAGTAAATACTGAAGCACGTCAGAACTTCCTACATCCACTTTTATTATGCCACTTTTGCAAGTTGGAAGAGCTAGAGTATGCACCTTATATGCAATTTCAGGCCCGGACTGCTGCTCGGCTTCGACGGTCCGGAACTCCAGCACATATGGCTCCTGCTTTCAAGCAGTGCGGGAATTCCCAACTGAACCGAAGGAGCCCAAAATTTGAAGCGTAGTACATTGTAAACAGTCTTACCCACAATTTCAACTAGCTGCAACTCACAAGCAATATGGGGAGGCTCTGTCCTCTCCATAGCCCTCACGGCCAAGCAACCATCTACGCATCTCATGAGACTGTCCACCAAGGGCTACCTGAGTCCACCACATTCCAACAAAACAGTCCAATAAAATCCAACCAGGGGTGGCGGGGTGCTTGTCATAGTGTCCTAGCATTCCGCTTTCACCCTACTGTCCAATAAGATGCCATAAGCATGCACAGTAAGGCTATCGCGGCAAAGTGTCGATGTGGTGCATGCTCCACCTGTCATTCAGCACATACCAGCAGGACCAAAGACTGGTCTTGGGAAAGGCGGCAAAGCACGCTGGCTCGGCCCGCCACGTTGCAATACCTTTCTGGGCTTCAAACAGGCAATCAACTTTTGCACTAGCTGACTAGCTGCTACTATGATCTACTATGTAGCTCGTGTTGGCTGAATAATGTCACTTGCAGGAGCGCTCAGTATTCGATGGTCGTTAGGATCGGAGGATGCACTTTCTCTGAGTTGATGCTGTGGAAAGCTCCTCTTAAGTCATCGTTTCTTTCAAGTTTCTGAAGATGGGAGCTAGACTGTGAGAATGCAGTTCAAATAGTATTAGAATAGCGCGAAAAGTGTTCCTTGTCTTGGAGAAAACGTTCCTCGCCGTTTCAATCATTCAGAGATTTAGGCCCCAACCACCTGGATCACCAGAAATTGGCGGCCTCAATATGTTTTCAGTAGTTCTTGATGTTCTTTGTGGCCCTTTTCAGCCTGGTTTCACCCTGGATACCCACGCTGCAAACGCATCAGCACTCAGCAATTCTAAGATACCTGGCTTCTTTGGATTGTGTTCAGGCTCAAAGCTCCAAGCATGGGAAAACCTTGGCCCAAAAATCAAAAACGACTTGATCAGCACAAGCGAAGAGCTTTCAAAAATTCTAGCAAAAGCGAATCCGATGAGTAAAATGTGTTTCACCAGAAAACATACCAAATCTTTCAAGAGTTCCTCCCTTCAAGGATTTGCAGTGGGACGTTGACCTATGGAGACTATGGAGAAAATCGAACTATATAGATAGATATACTGATATACAGTAGAATCTACTCAGTAGAAGCTTTCCGGTTTCCAGCACTCCAAGAATCCTAAGGTAAATGCTCCCAGCTTTCCAGCAACTCCACATAGGGCTTCCTGGAGCATTGCTCCATTTAGCGCATGGTTGGCCCAGTAAAACTTCAAATGCAATGAAGTCTTGGACTATGGTGACTATGAACAATGTCCTGTGCGGTCTCCAGGTGTCCTGTCAGGATTCACACCAAAAAAGTCCCAAAATGGGCTGTTGAGTTTGTTCCAGAAAGCATGTTGGGCCTGGCACTGCATTACAATTCATGTGACTCTTCAAAAAAATGCATTAGCCATTAGTAAGACAGGGAGCAATAAACTGCAAGCTCAGCACGTGCCTCAGGATCGATTGCATAAGGCTCGTAGTCGTTCCGAAGCCTGAGTGGTATTCATTGATCCGGAAAGTCCAGAACAAAAACTCTTGTAGAACACGACTTCTCTTTGGCATGTGTTGAGGCCGGGGGCTTGCAGCGAACTACCACATCCTGGTAAATGGAAACTGAATCCAGCCGCAATATCTTGCTGCACATTGAATTGTCGATTTCCCTCTATTTGCAGGTTGGCAACAAGATTGCAAAAGATTCATGACAAAGGCCAAGTTTCCAATGACCCTAGAAGGAGCAAGCTTGAAAGCTTCTGAAAGCCATCAAAAATCTGCATGGCCTCGACTTTGGAGGGTGGAGCGGCCACCTCCGCTAACTTGCACCAATTTCCGTGCACAAAATTGCAGAAACTCATCTCCTCAGTTCAAGAAAGCATCCTACCTCTGCCACGAAGCCCCTGCCTAAGGACATGGAACGAAATGGATGTAACTTGGGTGCAAATCCCAAGACCAAGTCTATCCAAGTCTATCCAAGTCTCATGTTGATCCCTCAAATCTTTGTCTGGGTCTCTGGCCACGAGTGACCCGCTCAGGGTTTACGGCAGCACGCACTCCAAGCGTCCTAGCAGCTATACGTTGCGTAGCCACAGCCGCTGCCCAGGCCCACTCCATGATCTCCATGTTGAACGGAAAACAGCACGGGCAGTCGTCCTGCCCTTTCCGGCTGAGGCTTTCCGCGCAATCTCATCATCACTCTCTTCCTGGAGAGGTACAGTCAAGCTTCCACATGTTGTAAAAATTGTAGACACGTTTACAGAATCGACTACTTTGTATCAAACATTCAAAGATCTTGAATGAAACAGGTCAATCTGTATCATGAAAGATTCCTTTCCGTGATCGTTTGGAGATTGCAAGGTTGCACAAATTTGTCCCAGGACTATGTAGATAGTTCCACAACATTTATCATATTTATCACTATCGAAGCGGAAGTTGCACCAAAACGATATATGCTACGTTGCGTGTGAAGCTCAACTTGCAACCCAAGTCTGACAGCCTCATCACTACTCCATCCCCTCATACCGCCCCCACCATAGCCTGAGAAAAGTGCCACTAGTTTTTGCAAAGCTGTAAGCCAAGAGAAAGACATCAATTTCTGTAATGGTCCACGGGAAGTCTCAAATACTGCTGTTGTTCAGACCGTTGGCTGTATCTCGTTCAATTGGGGAAAATATCTTTCTCAAACTGCACTTCAAGCTTCAGACCAAGCCGTTTGCGCTTGACAGGAGTAGCAGGAGCCGCCTAGAAACTTGTGTCCCGGTTCATAGGACTGCCTAGCATGAATCCCGCTATGTATGCAAATGGTGAGCATAATCAACCATCCAATGTGTGCTTACATGCAGACCTGACTTGGCCCAGTTTAGGTGGAGCCTGAAAGTCAGTGAGCATTTCAACAAATTTGCAGTGAGTGAAAAAATAGCTTTCAGCGGAACAGCGCGTTTGTTGCAATAATATACCTAAGAGGCTGAAATTCTACCATCAACGAGACGAAACACCGGAATTCGGATGCCTCCTGTCTGTCGTCATGTTGCTGCACGTCATGATCCTCGTCTGCTTTCCTTCAGAAACAAGTTCACTCGGAAATGTTTTTGCAAACCTGCCGTTCATGTTCTATATTTTTGTAGAGCCTCTTCACAGCATCAGCATCTGCATCAACGGGATCTTCTACATCGCACCTGCAGTTTGCATAATCTTTTGGACAAGAGTTCCTCGCTAAGTTCCTCTCCAAGTTCCTCTCCAAGTTCCTCTCCAAGTCTCAAGTCCTGTGTCACACCTGCAGCTGTCACCTTCAGTTAAAGTCAAACTGGGGTTGCGGCGGCACTGCCACATCTGCTAGCCTGGCTGGAGCTTCCTTGCCTCTTTGCCGCCACAAACAACCATCAAACAGCCGACCAAAAGGTGTCACAACTTTGAACCATGACGTCAGGAGAGAAGGGGAGCAGGAGGATTTTCTGATGTTCCCCATGTCTGTCTGAATTGTGACTCTTCTTGGTGTACACCTATTGGAATTGCAGCCCCAGGTGCCCACCTAAGACGAAGTCTTCACAACGCACAACCGGCAGTAGCCCTAGGCTGAAAGAGCAGCAATAAGTACAAATAGACCATGTGTGAAGATATGAAGTACTCAAAGAAAGGAGACTCGACGATGTCAACGACTCCGGAATCAAATAGAATACTCTGAAGAAATCAATCAGCGGTCGCTGCAATGCAAAAACACAACAAACAAACGCACAACCTGGGAAAACTCCTATATTGGAGCAGCATTTCTTGATCAAACAGAAGCAAAGTAAAGGCAAGTCGCCGGGTTGTTCTAGTCTGATTCTAGTCCAAGTCTTTGGAAGTCGTGCCTTTGTCACGTGTGGCTTCCGCGATGAGGCGCCTTTCCTCGGTCAACCAGACCAACTTGCGAATCGTCGCCATGGGCCGAGCTTCAGCAAGACTAAGGCGTCTCTGGATGTTGACAGGATTCCAGCGCTACCCTCATATTAACATATATTAACGCCATTTAACATAAATGAAATTCAGGACTCAACCTTTCACATGAGGAAAAAAACATCTATCTCATCTCAGAGGGGGACAAAGTGACTGAACTGTGCAGCTCCAAAATAACTCAGGCATGGACATCTCCCCAGCCCTGTACCACAAACGTCAAGTCAAAGCGGACCAACCTGTCTGTTGAACAAAACACTGGGGCTCAAACCAACGAGAGCAGTCATTAGAGCTTGCCTTTTGATGTTTGTTGACGCTTCTTGCTAACCCTTAGCAGTTCGAAGTCTCATACATCTCATATTTCCCATGCTCCTTGGATCTCCTTGGTCCTATATTTGCTACCTGTCCTGAGGGCTTAGCAGGGCATGCAGCAGCTGAGCAAAACGAGGCTGGAGGGGTGGAAAAGTCAGCCTGGGGCGAGGCCGCCGAGGCCGCCGAGGCCGTGGCTTGGACTTGGATTCAACATGATTTAGCACAGAGAAGATTCCATGGCAGACGCTCAGGACGCTGCAGAAAGCGAGTATCTTCATTGCTGTCTGAAGTGCCTCGACAGGTCATTGCTGCGTTGCTTTGAAGATACCATCAAAAGCCAGGCCATGATACAGTAGATAGCTTTCAGAAGCAAAACAACAAAAAATCAATGCATATGATTTCCTCTGCGCGCACGAAGCACCAACGAGGCCAAGTCCTGTCATGACTTCAGTCAGTGAAATCATTCATAGCAACTCCAAACCTGCTTTCTAATCTTACATATTCTTACATATTCTTACATATCTATACATATCTCAAAATCTTACAATTTGCTTACAGTGCTCACTGGGACGTCAATAGTCGTCAGTCCCTCTGAGTCCCTCCGAGTCCCTCCTCTTACCCAACGCGCAAGGGTCTCCTCTTCAGCCAATGACAGAAATCTTCGAGAGGACCTGCGACAGCTGCAGTGCTGCTTAGCTATGCTTAGCTATCAGAGTTTCGCTGTCGCTGAAAGAGCCAAAGGTGGGCATATGTGGGCATCCTAAAGCCCAAGCCGTGATCGAGCCAAATAAACTGGATCTTTTTCCTGAGTTTCTCGGAGCTTCTCTGAGCTTCTCTGAGCTTTTCTACCAGACGTTGCATTTGCAACGGGGTCAATCCACTTCGGGTCCCGCGAATTCCGCGCCCACGTTTTGTCTTTAGATCGCCAAGGTCTTGCTTGAGTGCTGTCACAAGTCCCTTCCTGCCGAAACTCGCCAAGTCCACCGCCGTTTTCCCAGATAAACAACGGACCTCTCACATCTGAAGTCATGTGAAATCCATTGGTGACGGAATGTGTGCCTTTTGCAACCATTTTACATCTGTTCCAGCATCGTTTGCACATATGCAAAATCTATATAATCAGCTTAAACTCATGAACTCCAACTACCGAATTCCATCCAGCCTGTCAAAACCGTCAAGAAACATCTTTTGATTCAAGTCTCGCCTTTGAGATGTCTTTCACCAGCTCTGCTAAGCGAGCAGCACTGCCCTCCATAAATTCAGACACCAAATCGCATGCTGCCGGGTGAGAGAGTTTTGCTATCCGCATGGCACGAGACACTGGATCTGGTGCTGAAGTGTCTGCGATCAAAGCCTGGAAGGAGATGCAACCTAAAGAATCGAACGACCCTCAAGCTTGCACCCGCTGTTTGGTACTAGAGGTGAAGATCTTGTGAAGTCTCCGAATCCAGGAGAGGAATGGGTGAACACTGCAAATACTTTACTTGAGGCCCAGGGGTAATGGACGAAAGCTAGCTTGGCAGGGAGCTTGGCATGAAAACACACTGATGCTGAGGATGCGGATGCTGCCGAATTTGCTGGTGGTGGCAACATGCCGACGGTGGGGGAGGGGGGGGTAGTTACGTATGAAGTTTCATGCGATTGGAGATTCCAGCCCCCCAATACCTTGCTAAAGCAAGAGGGACTTCAGCTGGCAGTAGCTAGCTTTCGTGAAGAGCTGGAACCAAGGAAGCAAGCAAGCAAGCCAGCAAGCATAGCGGCAACCGTCCCGGTTGCAAGCATTTTATGGTATACGATGCGACCAATATTGCAGGCTAGTCGTATAATGAAGCATATCGCTTGAAAGTTGAATGCACGCCTTTCTTTTCACCTTTAGATGTGACTTGACCCGGACCTGACAAAGCGATGCGGCATCGGGGAACTTTTCCGAGATCTTCAATGCAGTGGCCGCAGTGACGCCATTGATGGAAGCCAAACGGTTTTTGTACTCCTCAAACTCGAGAGCCTCCTTTTAGCATGAAAGCATAGAAAAGTCTAGCCAACACATTTAGGCATCAGCCCCATTGCAACCAAGAAAATGTTTGATGTGTCAGTGCCATGACAGTCTGACATTGTGACCACATTTGAAGAGTAGACTACATTCTTTCATATTCTTTCCCCATTGCCAGCATTGATAGTTTTTTAGATCTTTTGATCAATCTCTGCAATCAGCTTTGCTTGCAGAGCTGTTCTCATTGCCAACTGGCCTTGCCAGCAATCTCCGCAACCAGGGCCACGCGTGTGGGGAGGCTGAGGCCAGGAACGAGCTGTGAGAGTGCTCTGACAGGATCCCGTTCCCCTCCAAGCAGCAAAAATCACAGCTCTGACAGTGGATGCTGCAGAGAAAGTCTATGAATTTCTTCAAAATCTCATGGCCTTGCAGAGGTATGCAGAGGTGATTTGGTCTCTTTGACTATCCGACAGACCTGTTTGATATATGCACCTAGCTCTGGACAAACTCACAAACCCTCCCATAGGCCTTGTAGGAAACTCTGTAGTTTCTTTCTCGTCCCAAAGTCTCGCACAAGCACTGTTGCAGACTCCCTTGTCAAGCCGTGAATGGCCTTCAAACTGGGCTTTTGCAAAGAAACTCTGTCATCACCTGACTCTGTCTTTGAAGATTTTGAAGCACAAGCTTAAGCAGCTTCACAGCTTAGCCTTCTGGCCTGGAAAGAGCATATGAGGTTCTCGCGCTCGACAGCCGCCTGTCCAGCCAAAGCCTCTGCTAAAAGTGCTGCAGCGGGTCGGCTCCAACGAGATTCTTTGTGAGAGCCCTTCTGGACTAGCCATTGCCTTGCGTGGATCATGTGGATCGTCTTGATGTTGGTGCCAGTGTGAAGGCAATTAAAGATAATTAAAGTGAAATATGAAATAAGTGAATAGAGTCGAATGTTCAGAGAAAGTTTTGCATTTGAGATGAGAATCACAGGATCCTCTGCTGCCATCATGGCGGTGATAAAAGACTGCATGTGGTTATGACCTTTGACCAATCTCTTGGCGATCTCTTGTGAAACTCCGCGAACACATCGCAGTTGACTCGCCAAGGCCTCCTCATAGCACCGACAAAAGTTTCAGCAATGCAGCAAAGAACAGCACAGACAACACAATGCCGGTCGCAATGTCATGTCACAACCGCCGAATTGTGCAGCAAAGTGATAGTAAAGTCACTCTATTGCCACGTCTTAACTGCAAGTGTATTTCAGATGTGTTTCAAGTGTGTTCCCAGTGTGTTGTGGCATCACAAGTTCTCAAAGACTGTGTATCGGGCTCGCAGACTACACAGTTGGTTCAAAGCGTGTTTCTATCTGTTGTCCTTTGGATCTTCTCCACGTCGCGGCCGAAAGGGAATCTCCTGTCCATATCTGTCCATCAAGTCTAAATGCTGAGTCTAAATCTTCACATCTATTCGGTCTATTCGCAGGATTTCGCCCACTTCCCTTTTCATATGGCTTGACACGGTCCTTCCGTGTGCTGTACTGCAAAGGTCTCATCTGCATCAACTTTGGATACTCCTGGGCTCTTGGATGAAACATCACATGGTCCCTTCACCTTGCCACCTTTTCTCCAACCGATCATCAGTGTGGAACTTCCATCAACTCAAACTTGTTTAACGGAGCCCTGCCATCTCCTGCACGATGGTGCAAACTATCTCTGCAGTCCCGGCTAAATCTTGCGTTCGAAACACCGGAATCTGGTCACGCAGACATAGCCTGAGCCGCATCCAATCAAAGCCATCACGCTATGAACTGTACGCAAATGCACAATATGGATAGCGAGCACAGCCAGCAAGAAGAGACACGGATGATTCCTCGTTGAAACTTGTTTGGAGTCTTGGAACACCTTAGAACCTTGTGCAGACCAAATGATCTTGAACGGGCACCCAGGGTCGACGCACGCCAAGTCAAGCCATGCCAAGTCATGCCCCTCGGCGCGCCTCACCATGGTAGCCAAGGCCAAACGCCTTTGCGCCTCATACGGCAAACGTTGCATATTTGGGCGGGGCACGTGTAGCTGAGAGAGATTGCCCTCCACGATGACCAGCGAATTTAGCCTGTCAAAGAAATCAAAGACCTTGTACTTTTTGCATGTCAGAGAGACTGCAAGAACTTTTTCTCTCTCAGCAAGAGTTGGCAAATCCAAACTGTTAAAACCCTATATAATGTGAACTCTTTATACAACATTTTTCAGGTACCTACAACGCATAAGCTAAACCTCTTGGAGTTTGAAGACCATTGCGCTCATGATGCACTCGCACGAGACAACCCTGCCTGTTGTATTCCGTTTGATTCAACTGATTGCCAAGCTGGTTAAAGAGCCTCGTGTCAAACATAGATTGCACCAGATCGGGCACCGCCTTCCGTTCGATGAAGATCTCGAATGGTTTCCTGCCAATGATGACGTCCCCCACACGAAGAGTTTCCACACTGAATGGTATCTCCATGGAGTCGCGCAAACATTCCTAAGCCAACAGATTCAGCAGAACCAAGGACACCAAAGTGACAGGAAAGAGGATCTTGTCAGGTAGGAGCTACAATGCCCCATGGCTATCTTTTCACCACCCCTCACCTTGTTTGCAGATTCTGGGGTCAACTTTCCTTCCTCTGCTCTTCCTTCCTCCTGTCACTCTCAAATAGACACTAGTCCTCCGAATCACGACCGCACGCCTGTACCAATGTACTGTACGCACTCAATATGTCAATATGTCAGCAGATATGTCAGAATACCTGACATACATGCGTCAATCAAGATGCCTATACAGTAGTCCGTCCAGATGTCCGAGCATGTGTCATTCAATATGTCAGCAAAAATGCCACCAAATATGATATGTCTGAATAAATGCCAGTAGATATACAAGCATATATGCCAATACAAATGTCAGTCAGATGACATGTCACTACATGTCACCACAAACGTCAGTGAATGTTTCAGAATATGTCACTCAAAGATGTGGGGTGTGTGTCAGTAGGTATGTCAGTAAATGGATTACTGTAGTCAATATATAGTCAAGATACCTTTACGGTAGTACATATGTTAGCAAATTGGGCAAGCAAATGGAAATACAAAATAGCAAATTTACATGTCGGATATCGTATACATCAAAGTTTCTGGTGGTGGGGATACTCAAAGTGGAGTAATCATTGGAATCAGAGCCAAATCATCACTGGCAGTTGGGCCTAGACAACAAACAAACCAAATAACCTTGCTGGAATGGGGAAAGGGTCATGCATTGACTCCAAGAAACAATGAGCTTCTTTTCGCGAGAATCAACCCGTACAAGAATTCCCGCTGCATCCAAGGCTGTCATTTGCTCCTGATGTCAAATATTCCATGCAAGCATATTGTGTCCAAGAGGGTTTACAATTTCTTGGCAACAGGTCTTGCGATTCTTTGGATAGGTCTTTCAATTTCAATCCTCGTTATTCGAACATGAGTCCCATATGAGCACAATCTCCTGCCCCTTTCGAGAAAGCACCTCCACTTAACTTTCCACAGCAGTGTATCTTGTTTCTTGAGACCATTACTACATATCACACTATATATCACACTACATATTGCTACGGGTTGTTCACCAGGAGTTTCCCTGTGCCTCCACGGACTCTGGCAGTTCAGTCTTTCGAGACAAGTAGTGCGCCCACGCCCTCATATTTTTGGACCATTTGCCTTTGCAGTGGCGTACAAGTGAACAGGTTTGGTGGAGCGTGCTGAGATGTCTAGTCGGTCTAGTGATTCAGTAAGAATCTGGAATGTCACATCTAAAGACTTCAGGTTTTCACAATAGGTTTCTCTTTGTCAAATCCCAGATAACTCCAACCTTCAGAACCAGCTCTGAGAAGGTGCTCGGTAAAGTCGTTTGTTGAATCCATGGAGTGAAGCGCAGCCATCACATCCGAGTCAGTTTTCCTCAATCTCCAAGCAGAGTTTGTGAAAACACAAGGTGCATCAACAGATGCTGCAGAAAATGTAAGGTCAGAATTCGATGTGATTCTTAACACTCCGTACATTCTGTGAGCGTTTTTTTGACGCGGAAAACTTTCTTTTTTCGCATGAAAGAAACCTGCCTTAGACGTACGCCCCAAAGAACACAACCCTCTTCGCAGAACTAGTTGGTAAAAAGGGAGTTGGAAAGAAAATGCGTCAATGCTGTGGTCCATGCGTTTCGTACAAATAGAAGCAAGTGAAGGACTGTGCTCAATACTGAGACCCTTGCGGACCCTCGGGGACCCTTGCAAACCCTTGCAGACCCTGCTTGCCGCCCAGGATCTTCGAAGTGAATGAAAGTTTTTTGCCTTGCCTTGTAATCTCAAACCGTTCAGAAACATAGGACCGAACAAGTCCAATCGCCTTTGGATCTCGAGGCTGACATTGGTTTTGCAAAGACTTCTTGCCAGTTTTTACCAAAACATTTGCCACGCCGGAAAATCGATCCACTTTCCTGAAGGTCAAAGCTGCAAGCGACCTCATGTGGAATCACATGCCATCATGACTTGTAGAATGCCAGTTTCCACGTTGGACAAATATTTGCCATGGCAAGGGATATGACTTGGGCCGCCACAGAATCCATTTGACGTAAGTGTGGATTGCTTTTTATTTCTTGGAATAAAACACCAGGGAAATAGTCCAATTCTTCAAAAAACACTTGGTGGACCCCAGGGACCAAACAAATAAACGTGATGCATCGTAGAATGAAGCACACCTGTCAAGCCTCTTGGGTGTTCGCAAGACTCTTGTGACTCTTGTGACTCTTGTGCATTTCCAGACTTGGAAGGATTGCTCTTTGGATTCGTGTATTGTGAAGTTAAGCAAACAATACAAAAATTGCAAACGTTTTGAAGGTATTTCAATACGATCCAAGCAAGAATTCAGGACTTGAAATGAAATGTTCAAACAAGTGCCACGGAGTATTGAGGAGATTGTGAGTCAAATGTCCACGCAAAATCAATATTCGCACACAGATTCGGCAGAATTCATTTTTGCGGCAAAAATCGAATGTTGTCCTTTGAACAAAAATGAGGCTCATTTTGCGGAATTGTGGAAGCATGTTATTCCAATGGAAAAATTTTATTCCAAATTCATCTTTTATTTTGTAGCATCCAATTTCAGAAAATACCTAGAACCTAGAGCTGTGATCCAATCCAATCATCCCCACGCGGCCGTTCACTCTGTCGCGGATTCGTACTCACAAAAAACCAACCGCACATCATCATCCTGTGCGGTTTGGGAAACAATATTGAAATTCACATTGAGATTTAACATCAATTTCATTTCTGTATTCTGTATGGAAAACAACATGGCCATTTGCTTAATGAAACGAACAGGAACAAAAAAAAACAGATCAACCATCACAAAAACCACTTTAAGCAAAGAAACACCCAGACCCAAACAATGAAAAATCAATTTGCCGTCTACGCCCAAAGTATTTCAACGGAATGCCACGCCTGAAATTCAATTCCCGGACCAAATCAAACCTGATGTCATTACCGTGACATGGATAAACAAAAAACAGGAAACCAACAAAATTCATGTACTGTAGAAAAAAAAAATGTCGGTGTCAAAATTCGGAAATTCACATCAGATTGCTTTCCACTGAAAACAAAAACGAACGATCATAGACGCATACCCGCATATACACAACCATTTTCCATGTAGACTATAATAATCCATATTCATATGGAAATCATTTTGGCAGTTTTGCCACTGAACAAACATTGAGGTCGCAACTCTTCCAAGGAATCCATCGCGCCATCCACATTGTTTCAAGGCACACTGGAATAAGTATTTATATAGTGTTTTACGAACTTAACAATGAACACGCAGACTTGGTAGGTTTGCAAGACAAACATGTTTCACTGGGGTTCGATTTCAAACGAGATCTTGTTCAGACGTGTGGTTTTGAAAGTTGCAGTTGCCGTTTCACAAAGGATTAGTACCACAATGTTGTTTCAATTGACAAAAAAAATGCCAAATCTGGAACTCAGCATGGACTGTCTTGAGCAGGTGCTACGAGACACATAAAGACCCCGAACCGATTGCATCTGGTGGATGGCGCACGGCCACCATTTTCTCAAATCAAAAGGAAAGGACAGGACGCAGTGCCGTTGCAAAAAATAATCCCTGTGCGGTTTCTGATAACCCTACCCCGACAAGTTGCTGACACAGTTCAGACATAATACATGGCAGCAACCCTGTCACGTGACACATTTCTCCCATGTGTTTCATATGTACTAATTATAGCGGAAATTGTTTTGGGCGTATATATACAACACGTTTACATCTACAGGAATCGCAAGCGCAAGCACCAAACCATGCACACACCACAGACCTTCTGTGCGAGCAAATTGTGCATATTAAAAGTTGTTGCGACCTGCGTTCGTGCACGCATGCAAATCCAAGGCGTTGGGTGGTTGGGAATTTGAAATAAAGCATGACACGATGAAGAACGCAGTGTGAAGTCAGGATCTGACATGTGTTGTTGATTTGTATGGGTTGTGCGTCATTTCATTGCCGAACGAAGTTTAGAAGTCAAACTTCCGACCTATGGACAGATGCACCAACAGTGGTGAGAGCGGTGGGCAAAAAGAAAGAGACAAAAAAACAGAAGTCTAAATGAAAGAGTCAGTAGAAAGAAAATAAAGCGCGCGAAAAGGTACAAAAGTCGCGAAATGGCTCCGGAAAGTCCAAAAATAAGCTCCCCAAAGAGGCGGGTGCGGAGCCATGTGGCCGGATGTAGTCACTAGCCTCGACCAAAGCCGATTCACCAAGAGCATGCGCCGCCCCTCCACGCATAGTTGGAACCTTTTCGGATGCCGGTGAGCATGGCACTGTGTTGATCAATTGAGACTCTGCGCCTGGCTGCACTTCAAGGGCATTATGACCCCTTGCTCACCAAAAATATACCTATCGCTACGGTAGTCAATCTTAATAATCGAAGGAAATTTAGAAGTCAAACTTCCGACGTTATGGACAGACGAAAAGCAGAGATGGGAAGAGTCAGAGTGATGAGAAGAGTAGAAGAGAGAAGATGAGAGAAGAGAAAGAGTCAGAAGAAAAAAGATGCAGATGCGCGAAAAGGTAGGAAAGTCGCCAAACATTGTGTCTTTCCAA
>Ga0126342_10000582_pt1 | contig 41818 bp, 33 predicted proteins | sample Cyp1metagenome_FD_92528 | JGI IMG/M metagenome (GOLD analysis project Ga0126342, IMG submission 92528) | Coral microbial communities from Lord Howe Island, Old Settlement Bay, Australia - Cyphastrea 1 metagenome | ecosystem: Host-associated > Invertebrates > Cnidaria > Coral ...
AACCCTATAGCGACTTTTTCCGTATTTTGGACATTATTTGATGGCGTTTCTGATCACGATGGTCTTTTCGGAGTACCTTCCATTATTCGAAGATACTACTTGGGTTCATGCGTTTCCGATCAAATTTGCACGTGAAAGGATTCAGTTCCTGACGGATCACTTAAAAGATCCAATTTTGTCTACTGTGTGTGTGTACACCCTTCTTCCACAGGGCATGGTAGCTTAAATTGCCAAAGGAAGTTGATGTAAAGGAAAGTACAGGGGGTGCAGACGATTGAGTGAAGCTGGCACCAACAGAGACCCTCACTCCTTTCTGTGATCTGAAAAAGGGACGCCGTTTTCAGGTACCTGCTGGCTTAGTTATGATCACCTATTTTTCCCCGAGGCTGTTTCAGGTACAAATCGGTTGATGAAGCTGCTGTTTCTTCATACCATTGCGGACCTCACCCACGTGGATTTAACTTCGAACCTCACAAGTTTGGATTTAACCTCAGAACTCACAACCAGACCTGTCTGTGTGTGTGTGTTTGTGTGTGGGTGTGTGTGGGTGTGGGTGTGTGGGTGTGTGTGTGTGAATGTTGGTGTGTGTTTGTGTGTGTTTGTGTGTGTGTTTGTGTGTGCTTGTGTGTGTGTGTTTGTGCGTGTTTGTGTGCGTGTTTGTGTGTGTGTTTGTGTGTTTGTGTGTTTGTTTGTTTGTTTGTTTGTTTGTTTTGTTTGTTTGTTTGTTTGTTGGTTTGTTGGTTTGGTTTGGTTTGGTTTGGTTTGGTTTGGTTTGGTTTGTTTGTTTGTTTGTTTGTTTGTTTTTTGTTATGTTTTGTTTTGTTATGTTTTGTTTTGTTTTGTTGTTTGTTTGTTTGTTTGCTTGATTGCTTGCTTGCTTGCTTGTTTGTTCGTTTGTTTGTTTGTTTGTGTGTGTGTGTGGGGTCTGTTTGTGTGTGTTTGTGTGTTTGTGTGTTTGTGTGTTTGTGTGTGTGGACTTTGGAGGTTGAACAGAAAGGAGCCAAGTGGGTAGGTGCAAGCGGCATGGCTGTGAGAGTGCGTGCCGAGAAGGCGGTGAGTTCATAGGAAGAGAAGCAGTGCCAGGTGCTTATTGAAAGGGTTGGGCGCAAGAGCGGCAGGTTAGAAGGTACGTTTGCCTGGAAGGGCAAGGAAACCGTGGAGAAAACATGGAAAATGCCGCAGCCCAGGGGCGAGAGACGGGCCGTAAAACATGGAGATTGCGAAATACCGCATCCCAGCTGGAGGAACGAAAGAGAAGACGGACATGGGAGGATGAAGGAGGAGGAAGGAAGAGAACAGAAGATGATGATGATGATGATGATGTTGATGCTGATGATGATGGTCTTGATGCTGATGACGATGATGACGACGACGACGATGATGATGATGATGATCATCATGAAGGGGACCACCGAGACGATGAGGATGTAAATAAGGTCAGTGCTGGTTCGCTTAAGAAAAGAGACGAGACGAGACTAAGACCAGACTACTTCGACTAAACGATACAAGAGTACTATACTAGACTATATAGCGTATATGATATATGTGGAGGGGGGGCAGCGAGAACAAAAATCCGTCGACAGAGCTAATCTATATAGGTGAAGCTTAAGCTGTCAGAAGATGATACCCTCAACTACTAAGGGTCTGAAATGGAGTACAAGGGGCTCTCCGGATGTTGGGGTCTAACATCATTTTCGATGATAATAGACCCCTCCAACTGATGATTCCAGACCCCACAACATAGGTAAGTATCACCAATTTCGCTATCATAATAGACCCCTCCAACTGATGATTCACCTCAAAAAAAACAAAATGAAAGGTCAAACTGGACCACTTTTTGGGGGTCTGGCATCATTCTAGCCCCCCTAAAATCCTCTCACACGTGCGGTCTCAAATCTAAAACGTAAAACGGGGTGGGGTAAATAATAAAGATGTTGGACCATCTACGTTATCTATCGTTATCTCACGTAACTTGATTTTCCGTTTTCATGGGTTTCCTACGTTTTTGATCGTTTTTGATTGTTTTTGTGATTAAGATATGTGTGATCTATTGTGATCTCAAAGTAGGCATTTGTTTTATTTATTCATTTTTTTGGTTTGTGTTGGCTCATGCTAAATGGACCACTCTATCTCACGTAACTCTATCTCAAGCTAGAGGGGTCTAATTTCGTTTTCTTGTGGCCTAGGCGGTGATTTTTTCTTGAAATTGAAGGGCAATATCATGTCAGACCCTCCACCTGATATTTGCTCAACTTGCGGTGACACAGTGGGTGTCTCACAAATTTTATCTCCACAGTCTCTGAAACATTTGTGTCAGTTGAGGGCCTTTTAAATTTTGTGTTCATCTTTTATTTTCATTGGGTTTTCACACGTTTGACAAGATTTGCAAAGAACACATTTGATCTTCAACTTTGCGCTTCCATTTTGGGAGCACTGTGCGCTTCAATTTTGGGAGCGCGATGCGTTGGCCGAGTAAGTATGAAATTTCCAGTGTTTTTTAATAATGAGGAGTTTCCAAACTATAGGGGTTTAATTTGGTGTTCTTGTGGCCTAGGCGGTGGTTTTTCTTGAAAACCCTTCCGCTGATATCTTTTCAACTTGCGGTGAGTGTCTCTTCAAATTTATGGGGAGATTAGGGTCTCTGAAGCTTTATCTCAGTTAAGGGCTGTTTAGATTTTGTGTTCATATTCTATTTTTCTGTGGCTCAAGTGTGCATGTTTGTTACAAAATTTGAAAAGAACACATTTAATCTCCAACTTTGCGTTTCCAGTTTGGGATCACTGCGCGCTCCCATTTTGATACCACTATGCGCTTCCATTTTGGGAGCACTATTGGACAACACACATCATCCAAACGTCGGTTGAAATTGGCTCCAAAAAAATGTAGACTATGGGGAAGGTGTACCCCATCCAGAGACTGGTTGAGCAGCAGCAGAAGCAGGAGCAGCAGAAGCAGGAGCAGCAGCAGTGGCAGCAGCAGCATTAGCACCAGAATTTGTCAACACATTTTGAATTTTCAAAGGTTTCACAAGGCACGTTAGGCACGAGCGGGATTTAAAACAAATATATATATGTTTCATCAAGAGAAACATTTTCCAGCAGGATTCAGGATCAAAATAAATATACAATTGATTCACATAATTACTAAGGGTCTGGACTGGCTGGACCTGCGGACCAGCCGGCAAAGGGTCTAGCATGGTAGAGTGAGGCATTTTAGGCCCCTGCGCCTGTCTCATTTTAGACCCCTTGACTTTCTATGCAACTCATTGCACTTATGGACATCAGATATTTGATTATATTTGAATGCGGCTGCTGATACTGTAGGATCTGTAGGTTTAATTTGTATATTTGTTAGTAACAGCGACTGTTGATGGTTCACGTGGCGCAAAATTATCAACCAGAGTTTGGATGGGGTGCACCTTCGTCTACATTTTTTTGGAGCCAATTTCAACCGACGTTTGGATGATGTGTGTTGTCCAATAGTGCTCCCAAAATGGAAGCGCATAGTGGTATCAAAATGGAAGCGCGCAGTGCTCCCATACTGGAAGCGGAAAGTTGAAGATTAAATATATTCTCTGCAAATCTTGTCAAGCCCATGCAAACTTGAGCCACAGAAACACAAAATCTAAAAGGCCCTCAGCTGACATAAACTTGCAGAGACCCTAATCTCACCAAACAAAAACTATATGAGACACTCACCGCAAGTTGAACAGATACCAGGGGAAGGGTCTGAAATGATATTGCGCTTCAATTTCAAGAAAAATTCACCGCCTAGGCCACAAGGAAACCAAATTACTGTAGACCCCTGTAGCTTGAGACCCCCCTATGGAACACTTCATATTTGAGACTAACTCAGCCAATGCATCGTGGTACAGAAATAGAAGCGGATAACGGTACCAAAATGGAGCCGGATACTGGTAAAAAAATGAAAGCGCAAAGTTGAAGATCAAATCTATTCTTTTCAAATCTGTGTCAAAAATATGCAAACTTGAGCCACAGCAAAAAAGAATATGAACACAAAATCTAAAAGGTCCTCAACTGACACAAAAGCTTCAGAGACCCTAATCTCCCCATAAAAATTAAGAGACACTCACTGCAAGTTGAAAAGATATCAGGTGTGACATGATATTGCCCTTCAATTTCAAGAGAATTGTCACACATAGGCCACAAAAAAAACAACATTAGACCCTGTCGCTTGGGACCCCCTTGTGGAAAACTTCAAATTTGAGACTAACTCAGCACTGGTACAAAATGGACGCGCATAACAGTACCATAATGGAGCCGAATAGTGGTAAAAGAACGGACGTGCACAGTGCTCCCAAACTGGTAGCGCAAAGGTGAAGATTAAAGTATGCAAACGTGAGCCACAGAAAAATGGAATATGAACACAAAAATCTAAACGGCCCTCAGCTGACATAAAGTTTCAGAGACCCTAACTTCCCCAAAACATTTAAGAGACACTGACCGCAAGTTGAAAAGATATCAAAGGAGGGTCTGAAATGATATTGCCCTTCAATTTCAAGAAAAAGCACCGCCTAGGCCACAAGAAAACCAAATTAGTCCCCTGTAGCTTGGGAACCCCCTAAGCAACACTTCAAATTTGAGACTAACTCAGCCAACGCATAGTGGTACAAAAGTGGAAGCGAATCACAGTTCCAAAATAGAAGCGCACAGTGCTCCCAAAATGGAAGCGCAAAGTTGAAGATCAAATGTGTTCTTTGCAAATCTTGTCAATCGTGTGAAAACTTAACCCCAATGAAAATAAAATATGAACGCAAAATCTCAAAGGCCCTCAACTGACACAAATGTTTCAGAGACTGTGGAGATAAAATTTGTGAGACACCCACTGCGTCACCGCAAGTTGAGCAAATATCAGGGGGAGGGTCTGAAATGATATTGCCCTTCAATTTCAAGAGAAATTCACCGCCTAGGCCACAAGGAAACGAAATTAGACCCTCTAGCTAGAGACCCCCTCATAAAACACTGCAAATTTCATACTGATTCAGAAACACAAAATCTAAAAAGACCTCAGCTGACATAAAGTTTCAGAGACCCTAACTTCCCCATAGCATTTAAGAGACACCCACCGCAAGTTGAAAAGATACCAAGGGAGGGTCTGAAATGATATTGCCCTTCAATTTCAAGAAAGACCGCCGCCTAGGCCACAAGAAAACCAAGTTAGACCCCTGTAGCTTGGGACCCCCCTACGGAACATTTCAAATTTGATACGAACTTAGGCGACGTATAGTGGTACAAAAATGGAAGCGAATCACGGTAATTACCACATAGAAGCGCACAGTGCTCCCAAAATGGAAGCGCAAGGCTGAACATTGAATATGTTCTCTGCAAATCTGGTCAAACGCATGCAAGCTTGAGCCACAGAAGCACAAAATCTAAAAGGCCCTCAGCTGACATAAACTTGCAGAGACCCTAATCTCCTGTTGTGCTGTTGCTGGTGGGGTCTGAAATTGGTTTGACCCCTAGCAGGGGTCTTAAATGGATTCACGGTAAATCAATGATTAGTCAAATTTGGGAGTTTCCACCTTTGGGGTCTAAGATTGGTTGACCCAAACAGGGGTCTGACATGGTTTGGAAAAAATCATTTTATCAAAAAACTGGGGTCTATAATCTTTCTGGGCCTGTTTTTTTTTGGTGTCTATTTTAATCCTACCCGTGCTTGCACCGTTTGTCTTGCTACCTTCTTGGTGACCCTAGACCCGTATTTACGGTACCGGGGGGGGTCTATAGGGTCATTACAAGCGGGTACGGAAAAAAAGGCAGAACACGGTTTTAGACCCCTGGTTTTTGGGGTCTAAGATGTAATACCTACCCCCCCTGGAAGCAGTTGAGGGTATAGAAGATGTATCACAAGAACATCCACGAAACACGCCGGCAGGCTGGCGGATTTAGTACGGGGTGTTCCCGCCGTTGCAACTATGGATATAATGTACAGCGACTATAATCTATTATTCACCTAGTTATGTTTGCCAGCTTAGCTATCGTTTGGGACCACGACCTTGTTTCGTACCATCGTGACAGTTAACCCATTCGGAGGGTTACGCCAAAATTGCGAGAAAACACATTTTAAAATTGGCACCACTCAGAATAATAGACTGATTAACCTTGGGCTAGCATTATCATTTATTTACAACTCCCTATTTCCATTCGTTAAATCCCCATGGAACTCCCCATGGATTTTTACATTTTATGGATCGCCGACACGTTGGCCCCATTCTATTATCATTTTGGCGGGCATCGTGCCCCCAACTATTTCCCAAGACATATCTCATGAGTACCATGTTCACCACAAGAAGACAAGGATTGGCAAGTCAATATCTTGCTTTGGGTATTTTGAACATCACTTTGAAGTATCTCTTGGAAATTATATTCCTTTTTGTTGGGTGATGTTTAAAAAAAAACGGACATTCTTCAATACACCTCTTAATCTTCATTACATACTCCAATCCTCCCCAATCATTATGCTGATCAAGCCTATTTACCAAGCCCTGGAGGATCTGCACCGGTTCAAGGCTCCACCCCCCACGCGCGCCCAGGTTACATCGACGCCGTGGCGCAGCACCAGCCGGACGCCCCGGCGGCGGTCGATGCAATAACGGGCTGCTGGAGCTACGGTGAGCTTCGCCGTGCCGCGGGACGCGTGGCGGCGCTGCTAGCGCGGCACGGGGTGAAGGCGGAGCAGTCCGAGGCGAGGATGGTGATCTATGGTAAGATTTCTATGGATTTGTTGTGGTTTAGTTCTTAGTGTTTTTGTACATGCATATATATATACATATATATATATACACACGGTAACGACATTTAAATATGTGGAGGGCGGGCCAGACCGCAAGGCCCCGGAGGTAGTATGAAACACCAGTTCGTATATTTGAATGTAGTTGTACTCAACATGGGCCCCTGGCCGGCTGTCGCGCGTAAGCGCTTAAATAACCTTCGGTTACCACCGAAGGCCTCCGGCAAGGACACGGGCTCCGTGGCCGGCGCCCGGATTATTTAGGCTTACGCCTGACAGCCGGGCGCCGGCAAGCAAGGACGTTTGGCGCATGGTGTGGGAAGATTGGGCCGAGATTCTCCGCGCAAACCCAAGGAGGGCTATGTTGAACTGAGGCAGGGATAACGCGCAGTGCTTGCCTGTATGGAAGCAGTCGGGGCCTATGTTGAACGCAGGTTGTGCCCATGTTGGGCCAAGTCGGGCCCATGTTGAGCCATCTTGGGCCCATCTTGGGCTTATGTTGGGCCAAGTCGGGCCCATGTTCAGCCATGTTGGGCCCATGTCGGGCCTACGTTGGGCCATCTGGGGCCCATGTTGGGAGCTCGTGAAATTTAATATAGCATCCCCCAATTCCATCATTGTTTAGACCCCTATGTTCCATGGACAAATCATGTCACATCCATGTTTCGGCCTGTTCAATCCAGTTTGTTTTTGTTGATTCCCAATGTATGCTGGAATACATCCTGCCTTCCGTTGAAGAATTCTGGTTGAATTACCATGACCCCAGTGACCTCTGGGTTTTAACGTGATACTTATCTCACCTATCTCGCCATTCCACAGAGACCCATGGCATCCCATGGCTCACCACGCGCACCTCACCAGGATCCAAGGGCAACACCTCGACCCGTAGCTCTAGCTTTGCCACGTGGCAACGTGCCGCTTTGCCCAATGGTCGTCCCAGGATTTCGGCTCTGGGGATAGGATCTGTGGTTTTGGTTGATGGATTTGTGGTGATTTAACAATGAAAAAAGGGTGTTAGGGATCAACGGATCAACCAATTCTATATATAACTATTAACGGACATGGGTTGGGTTGAAAATGGTGGATTTACCTTCCTATTTATGGCCATGTGATATGTTTTGTGATGGGGGTGACCCAGTGAATCTGGGGGTATACTCCGGGTATACCCAACATTCCAACCAAACCAAATGTGGTCGGTTCATGTGCCGCTGATGTGATTGCAGCGGTGAGGTCCAGGGAGTTGATTGCTCAGCACCAAGATGTGTCTATATCTAAGCCTTTTCAGGGCCTGAATCCTCCTATGGAGTAAAGAGATGCAGACAAACCAACAGGTCCATATTACATGACATGACTATTGTTTTGAAACTTATGTTTTCAGGACCAGCATCATCCCCATAGATCTATGACGTTTTTTGGACATTGGATTTCCGTCATACCCGTCAGGTGGTATGCCTGCTGCTACGCATGTTGGCGCCTCGGCGTACCGGTCGCAGCCAGTGATGACATGCCCGACAAGGCCATTGTCGGTCATCGTCGTGGTCACAGGGTCAGATGGTGTGTTTGAGAATTGAGTATAGTAGTATAGCCCCCAGTAGATTATTGCAAACTAACGTAGATGTGGAGAGTGCCAATTTATTAGGTTGATGATTTATTAGGTTGATGATTTACTTGCTCGAAATATTTCCATAGCTATGATGCTATATTTAGCTAAATTCACAGAGGGTATCCCCATTAAATTGCCATTTTGATTGGGTCAAAACAATTTTGGAGGACTCATCTAGCTATACCAGCTATTGGGGCATGAGGGTTTTGACCTGCACCCATATGTATGACTTTGGGGGGGTTCAAGTGTTTGTTTCTGTGGTTTCCAAGAGTTTCAAGTGTTTTGACAAATGTTTTTATATAAGTTGTCGCTTCTGTCTTCTATTGTTGGGATGATGTGCCTAAACAACGGAACTACATGTTGGGGCCGGTTGGGGCCAGGCCGTGCCATCAAGGGTGATGTAAATGTGTGAGCTCATTGAAAGTTGAAAAACAAACAGAACACTTAAAACATCGTTGTGTACGCTGATGTGACACTTAAGTATTGTCGTGATGTTGGATATGTTAGTGACGAACTTGCTCTGGAACGAATGTTTTTAAAGCTACAGTACCTCAAGCCAACCCAAGAAATTGGATTTTGGCACATCATGGAGGGGATAGGCAAAACAAGTGAAACCAAAGGCCCTAACTCCAGGAGCCAGTCCCAGTTAGCAAGTTCATGAGATTGCATGAGTATATATTCAAATGATTTCAAATGTGTTTATATAGCACCCATAGTTGCCAGGCACATATCTAGTTCGACTTATGCATACCAACTCCTGTCGGTTGTATCCAGGGCATTCCATGCTTATACTGTACCGGTTTCTACCTCCACCTGAAACGTCCTGAAACTCCATACGAGTTGCTTTTATTTTGTCATGGATAGGATCCCAACCCTGGTTCTGAACATCGGATGTGCTCCCGGAGGGACGGTTTCATAGGAAACATTCAGAAACATTATGTTTCAATGGTTTTGTGTGGGTTTATCCGACATGTTCGGGTACACTCCCTTTTTTTAAACGATTTTCCATCATGCAGTTTTTTCCATGAACAAATCCACGAAAAATCCATATTTCGGGCGGATCAGATCCATGGAAAGCTCCAGCTTCGCAGGCGGCCGAAGCCGAGCGCCTGGCCCGGCTCTGGCGCGAGCTGCGGCCGCAGGCGCTCCTCGGCGCCGGCGCCGCAGAGGTGGTGGCTTTCAGCAAGGAGCAGCGCCTCGGAGATGTCTGCAGGGGTCTCTTAGGTAGCTAAGCTGGTGATGAGAAAACTTAGATATTTAAACCAACTGATATTGGATTTACACTGATTTAGTTGGATCTAACTTGTTATCTAAACTCTTAGATCCAACTATATCAAAGATATTTGGAGGGTAGAAACCAACTGATAACTGGGGCCCGGAGGGTTTCTTTTGACGATTTTCGTTGGGTGGTTTGGTGGTTGGTGGTTTGGTTCAGGGATTTGGTTTTCGGGATTTTTCACCATCTGGGATTTGGGAGAGACCAATGAAGACTGAAAGGGGTTTGTGCTCGCAATTTCTGGGAGAAATTGATTGGGTTTTGTGGGGCTGGCCTGAAACAATCCCATATTTTCTTGATATTGGGAAGCATTAGTGACCTGGGGGTGTGACAGGTCTGAAAGTGTTATCCTGTCTTTTCTGAGAAAACGAATTCTGAGTATGAGGAAAACAGTAAATGAACATGAGGATCGAGACAGAGAACGCCGACGAATGCTGGCAGAATGTGTGTGGTAGATTCTACCAGGTAGAACTAGCCTAAAGTCTTGAGGGGATACCTTACCTTTGGATCTTTGTATGTTGGTTCGTTCTTTGTATTGTTTTTTTTGTTGGCCTATTGTTACCATGAATGATATTCAAATGCCATTCAATTGCATGATTTTGGGACGGGTTGAATCATGTGTTGAAGCCAACTAGAACATTGTGGGCGCAAATTCCGGGGTAAATTATATCCACATATATCCACGGACGGACTTGCTTAATACCTTTGATAGGATTGACGCAGGGATAGGTTTCCAGATCTGATGTTGTTCCCCTTTAGCCCAGTCAAAAGGGACTGTTTGTTTTATATGTTTTCAATGCTCTTCAAGAATTTGATCTTCATACGTTTTCAACGTGTTCCAAGGAATACCCTGCCATAGGCGTCCTTGTTGGTTACACAGAGGGGTCACCGGGTATCATTCACAGCATTTTCCGGCCAATCAGCATATATTGAGTGAGTTACATACACTATATATATAATATTATATTATATAAATTATATTTTATTATATATATATATTTATATTATATTACATTTAAAAACTATAATATATATATATATATACACATGCATCATAAATCCATTTAAATCCTAAGGACCCAAGTGTATGCCAACCCCCCAAGAGACGTTTCCCACATCATGGATGCTCGGTTTCCAAGGATTTTGCAGGCCATCAACTGTGAGAACGGCCACGGCGACACCGTGTCGGATGGACCATGTAGCCCTGACTCGGTGTTGCTGTACACCTACACGGGCGGCACCACGAAACACAGCAAGTGCGTGGTGGTCACGCGTCCCGGCAATGAAAAATCAGCGGTTTTTGATGGGTCAAAGTTGGAGAGTAGACCCAAAATTGTCCAAGATGAATTGGTCATAACATGCAGATTTCATTGTTTTTTAAATTGGCGGTATTGAAAATCAGCCTGATAGCTGCGCAAAAACATGTTTGATGGCATTTTTTGTATGGAATATGTGGGCCAAGGCATGCAATGGCACTGTGGGAGATGAAGAATTACCACATCGTTTTGGGTGGCAAAATGTCCTCCAGTGATCGAGTGCCATGGCTGTTTTTAATGGGTTCCAATCCCGAGATGCGCTTAAACCATCACGAGCGCCATCATGGTCAAAACTCAGATCGCTAGCATCCCCCGCGATAGAAAAAATACATTGGTGCTTTGAGCTGTTTTTAATAGCCGCGCCTGTTAGGCAATCCTTTGTTTCGTAGGTTAATTGAGGAAGGAAAAATGGCCACATATCCCAGGCCAGCAAGTCGTCACCGCATCCTACTTGAAGGTGGTTTAGTGTTGCCGGCAGGCCAATTTCCTGAGACCAATAGTCCACGCAGTTTCGAATTAAAAAGTAGACATACGCCTCTACACTACTTTCTTGATTTCTTCCCTGGTATCATGGGTTGCGCTGTAGCTATTTCATGTTATATTCCCCATGTGCAGAAGATAGAAGTGACACTACCGTACCTGGGGGTGCATTCCAGGTCGCCGATGGTGGATGACCGTCTTGTAACGTACGCCAAGTAGATTACTTCAATATTTCCAGTGATATCAGCAGTGTGCAAAACCGCTGCTGATGATTACTTAATGTGCAATATATTGCGGATTGTCACAATCCATGGTGGGGAATCCGATTAACCAAGTATATAATATGGCGACATCAAAAGGGGTTTCAACACTGCTCATATGTGTTTGTTTGTATTTGGTGGTTTCCTGAAATGGGGAGCACCCCTAAAATCATTTCTTTTAATAAGACTTTCCATGAAATAAAAGCAGCCATAATCTATTGGGGATCCCCCATGGCTATGGAAACTCCCACCATTCGGGCAGGTTTTGCAGTTCACTTCGGCCTACTGGGGGGCTGCCGCGTTTGGCCAGTCACATGTCTGGTGTGGCTGCAGCTGCTTAAGATGTACAGAAGTTATTGTTGAACAGGGGGATAAAAATATGTACAGTATGTAGCCATACTTACAGGCTTTTACAGCTTTACATCCCAACTTATGATGACTTATGAGGCTTCTTAGTGAGGCTATACCAGTTTATAACTTGAACATACTTGAACTGATTCAACTGCATCCCTGAGTAGCAAAAATGTGATTTCCCTTACAGCTGGAGATAGGCAGTGTCCCGGAAAGGGCCCATGCCTCGATGTGACCTCAGCTGACGCTCCAGGAATATCAGATTTATCTGGATTGCCTTCGGGCAATACATGTGTATGTACATGTAAAATATGCCGATATTGTTCTACATATTTTAAAAATTCAATAATCATATAACTAATAGATGTTGTATGTATATATCTATATTATTTGTATGTATATGCAGCTTGTGATTTGCATGAACTTGAATACTTTTCCCTGGCCAGATGTGATTGCCAGGGATTGATATAGTTAGTAAATCAGTCATTGAGCCAGTGGGATGAAAACACCTTAAGCCTTACCCGGTTTCAATATATCCTTCATCTTGCTGAGGCCCGGAGGTGAACAAGAATCATCACCTTGAATTGTTTGATTGATTTCAGTCAGAAATCTTCTGAGGTCAGTCCCCACCTTTTATGGCCCATGACCAAACATGTAAGGTCCGTGCATTCTGGCGATATATAATCAATATAATCCACACTTGTTTTGAATTTTCGACATGGACGATGATATCCCAATTCTTTGGCAAAGATTCTTTGGGTTGAAACCATCAGTCCCAGTTGAAAGTAGCCACTAAAGGGTTGTGAATGTTGCCCAACATCAACATCACCAGATCCCCGTTTCTAAAAAAAAAACGACAAAATCCCTATGCTCCATATGTTAGCCCATGGTTACCCCTGTCTTACTGGTTCCGCCACATTCTAAGACTGATCCAAGGATCGATATCGCCTTAGCGTTTGGCGCTTGTGTGGTTTTCTCCCAGTCGCGCACCGAAGGCATCTTGTGCTTGACGGCGCACGCACGAGGGGGACAGGGGAATCCACATCTTCGGGGGAAGGGAAGCAAATCCGACAGGATGTGCTGTTCAAAGAAGTTGTAACGCCCCTTACCTGTTTGCAGGATCCCTTTTTTGCAACCCAACATAATCCAACAATTGGATATTGTTCTTTACACACAATTCCCAGCCACGGTTTGCATTTACCAACTCACCACAGTTTTTATTTGCATCAATTTGCTAGCGCAGTGTTACCCCCAAATCCTACCCTCTCTTCACAACCAAAGGTAAATGATGATTGAATGTGTAGCAGACCTATCCCTCCACCTTTTCCCAAAGGACATGATTGACACAGGTTTTCTTTATGGTTCCACCCCTTTTTGGAAATCAATATCACATTTTGGACCTTCAAATGGCAACTGCTTGTTTTTGTGGCACTGCTTGCGTGACAGCCTCCGGCAACTTAACATAGTGTAGATGACCTATCATTTCCATATGCTTTCACAAACAGTAAGATTAGCAGAGGGGTATCACCCGTATTCTTGATGGTTATTTATATATTTAACAAACCATATGAAATGATGGTGATATACCCTCTGGTAAACTAACATAGCTATTGAAAATTGTGATTTATAGTGGATTTGCCCATTAAACATTGTGATTTCCCCATACTTATGTTAGTTTACCAGAGGGTAACCCACCATATTTGGCCGTTAGATTCCCATGACATCACCATGAAATCGCGATCGGCGCCGAAGGTCTGGCTGCTGTCATCGAAGAGTACCAGATCACGGTGCTGGGCACAGTCCCATCCCTGCTGCGGGCCACCTACCCCGGAGGCGCGTCGAACGGACGGAAAAACGTGGGGAAAATCATGGGACATCCCCAAATGGAGCTTTATAGCTAGGAAATGTGTTCATGAATGAATATAAATGATAGATTTTCCAATGCCATGCTTGAGCACCAGAAAGTAGATTCATTGATTTTGATTCTTAATGTTTTATGGTTCATGGCTGATTTTCATGGAGTACGACTTGACTCATATAGATAGAAAACTCCCGTTTCAAGTGGTACTTCAGTGACCATTTGCTACTACTCATCGCCTTTCCATCGACCTATACAAACCAAATCTATCCGAATCTGTTGAACCACCGCTGTTTGGTATTCCAAGGTATTCTAAGATAATGGAACATGATTTGTTTGCGGCTTGTAGGTGATGACCTTTGAAATTGTTTTCTGGTTGGAAAGTCGTGCATTTGAAGTGACCTATTGGAATTATATTTATACATCCATCCGGTTCCAGTTATTCTCCCAATTCTGCACATCCCCTGAAAATGGTTGATTTAATATGCCACCTATATTTATGTACTATCTTTTCGTAAAATGAGTTATTCCCGTGATTCTTGCGGGTTGAGTCCCAATGTCAAGACAGTTTGACTACAGTAATTAGTTCAAGACGTAATGTTCATATGTGTTGTTTTTTATTTATACACATTCTAATTTCTGTTATAATCCCCATGAATGACGGTCAAATCCCCACATCTCTATGAGACATATTATATTTTCATGATGCTTAGCATCGCTAAACTTCCCCGAGGTCCCATGACCAAAGCGCCTTCCCTGCGGCTGGTCCTCACCTGGGGTGAAGCTTTGCCGGTGAAGCTCTCGAAAGCGTGGAAGGAGGCGACGACCGGATGCCGAAAACGTTTCAGTGGGGTGGTGAATAGAGGTGAATTCTATGGTTGATCGTAGATACATAGATATACTATACACATATATATATATATATATGTATGTATTGTATGTCAAACTACTCAATAAGGTGAACAAAAACCAACACTTAGAACTTGGGGGGCGCCAGCTTGTAGTTGACTAGTTCAATTGGGAAAATGTTTGAAAGTATGGGGGAGCAAAGTGACACAGCGTAATAAAATATGAGAGCCAGGATGGCTTGTAATCGGGAATATGAACCGAGGATATTAACCAATCATTGGTTTGCATATTGACCAACCATGTTTTATGCTAAAGTCCATGGTATATCATGGAATGTTTGCAAGGAGCCATTCGATGTGGGGTTGTCGTAAGAGAATTCATAAGTCATAAGTCATACATTGGGATTCTGTTTTTTTTGGAAAGCTAACATAGATATGGAGAACCCGCCATATGTAGAACTCACAAACATTGGGGTTGTCTCACAATGGTGCTAGCCCCAAACTGTGGTGGTTTCATTGGGCCAAGTTCGGATTTTTGGCTTCCAGTGCCAGGTTTTTTTTTTATGTTTTGTTTGCTGTTGGGCCCATTTTTATACATGCCTTTTTTGTTCATTTTCTCAGAAACCAGTGTCCAAGCAAATGTCTGGGACAGCAATCACTAGTAATCAGTAATGAACCAGTGTCCAATAAAAGTTGTGCATAAATGGGGCGCTGCAAATGCTTCACCAAAATGGCTGCAAATGGGTTGGATCGGGAGGAAGTGCATGACAATCGTTGGGGTTCAAACTTCAGTCAAAAGCCATTTGCCAGACATTTACAAACCATGTTGTTTCTGGAGGTGATGGATTTGTGCTTTGCACCCACAGTGACTGTATGTAGATATTGTTTGCGTGCGTCCAGATATGTCCAGATGATTTTAACTGCGATTCAATGGTTGACAAAAAGAAGTTGGTAGGGTCGGCACATGGTGGGGTTGGGGGCATTTGGTGGGATGATTATGTTTATTACGTTTTTTATTTTTGATAACTGTTGATCCATGTTTGTAATGTTTGATTCCATGCTCAGCTGGTAAGTCTCCATTCGTAGCCGGAAGTTGATGCTGCTCATTTTGGTTTCAACATCAGTCTGAATTGTTCAACCTGGTTCCTACAACACCAGATTCTTGATCTCCATCCCTTTCATCTCCTCATCCGGGGGTGCCCAGGTGTGCTTTATGGTTGACCTTTTGATTGCAAGTGACCTCTTCAGAAATCGGGGGGTCTCCAGCAGGGCCAATGCTGCTGCAGAGAATTGTTGGTCCAACAAAGGGAAAACAGCTAGCTCGACCCGAAAACTCTTTTGTAATCTGACATAGCCAAGAAGAATGGTTTGTTTGTAGATGATTTACCTGTTCAAATATTTTAGATATTTTTGCCATAGCTATGTCAAGCTACCCGAGGGTGTGGAATTGGTAAAAGTAGAGGCAAACAAGCGCCACTTGAGACAATTGGAAGGCTTGAATCGAAACGAATTTGAGATCCACTTCTGATTCCAACGAAACATGTTTCAGACTCACTTCTTTCGAGGTTCTATTTGTTAAAACCCCCAAGTCGACGCCACAACACCTGTAGCTGTTCGGGTTCTTCCCAGAATGTTCACTCTTCAGTGTGCCAAGCGTTTGGGGTTCTACGTGTGAGGTGAGTATTGGTTGGCCCTCTACAGCCATTGCGATGTCTTTAGGGATCCCCTGGACGGACGAGAGAAGCACCTGCTGATGCCTTTGCCAAAGCTGCAGATACATTTGTTGATGCTTGGTCGAAATTGTAGTCGTTGGGATGTTGGGATAGTGATGCGCTGAATACAACGAATGTTGGATATAGTTTGTGCCTACAAGTACATATATGTCAGATATTTGTGAGATACATATATATATATTTATAGATTGATATGACATGTGCATACATGACATAGCCATTCCTAGATGGTGGGTCGATACGACCTCAATCCCCCTCGCCAATGGCCATCTTGACCATCTATTGAACATGGAATGTGAACAGGTACTCGTAGAGATTACTCAGCAATATGCACTTTTTTTACATTTGCATTTGCATTTGCACATGCATATATAGACCTACAGATATATATATATATAGTGAGAGAGAGAGATATATACACATAATCTCATAGAACATATATTTATATATATAGTATAGTGATATATATAATTTATGTGTGTGTGTATTGTGTGTGTATGTATTGATACATGCATAAAGGGTCCCTCGGGAAGGGTGCATCCTTGGATCATGGGCCAACCATGGTGATTTTTCACAGCATTTTTCTGGCATATCCTGTGGTATCCTGGCTCACCATCCATGGGTTAGGTCAGATAAATATGTTTTTGTTTTCAAGATTGGTTAGGTTAGGGCATGTAGTCCTTTTTCCCACTCAAGCCCTGGATGATCTGGAGTTATCAGCCTAGTCACCAATTTTTTGCTTGATGCTCAGCAATGAATCATGAACACATGAATGTGGAAGGGATGAAGGGATGATCTGTAACTTCAACAGCAAGTTCTGGCAAAAGGCGATTTCCCGTCCAATGATTCCACTTGAAACTCTGGAATCCTGCCAGGAGTGCTGATGGTGACTTGGGGGATGAAGGTGAGATGATTCTCCGAGGCGTCCGAAATCCATTGGATCCATTGGATGACGGTTCGACGGTTCGCATGGCCGGTCGATTGCCCATAGGATCCATGGTGCTGGTATATATGCTACGATGACTGGGGTATATTGATGGGATCCATGTTACCATATATAGCAGCACCATGGATCCTATGGGTTGGTAATATCATCAGTTTTGAGACACGCCCAGGTCCAAAAACTTTGCAAAACCATTCCTGACCGGTGGTGACTTGGGGATGACACAACCAAATTTAGAGGGACAATCGGTGCTCAGATATCAGCCTTAGTTTAAGATAGCTTTGGAAAATCGCCCATTTATAGGCGATTTACCGATTGGACATGCTGATTTTCCATATGTTGACTTACCAGAGGGTATCATCGCACCCCACCTGCGCAATGAGGGTGTCTCAGTCCTCTCGGTGCAGGTGATACCGTGTCCCCGGGCTACATTGGATCCGATGGCAGGCGCCACTTTTAGATGAGGGTGATGGCACCTCAGAAGTCTCTACTGATTTTGTACCCTCTGGTAATTTAAGATAGCTATTGAACATGGCCATTTATAGTGAGTTTTCCCATTAAAAAAGGGTGACTTTCCATAGTTATGTTAGTTTACCAGAGGGTATCCATTAAAAAATGGTGATGTATGGTGATGTTCCATAGTTATGTTAGTTTACCAGAGGGTACATGATGTGGATTTTGCCATTCCATCAGCCCACAGGATCTGCAACGACGAGGGCAGTCACTTGGTTCGGCCTTAGGGGCAGGGTAGATGGATAGCATGTGTGGTAGCTATGGCATGCAGGGTGTTGAAATGCAAAAAAACATCAACTAAAAGTTGATCTAGATGGATTTAGAAGATAGTGGTTGGTGCATCTCTACAATTCAGATGGAAACTGCAGACCAACGACAAGCTGAAAATAGTTGTTCTCATCAAATAAAGATCTGAACGGATTTTAGCCAGGGTAGTGCGCACTTAGATGTTTGGTGGTTTTGGGCATACCTAAATGAACCATCATTTTCTAATTTACAAAAATCGCATACCCTCCTTTGTATATGTAATGTTCAACTGTCACATAACTATGGAAAATCACCATTTTTAATGGGACAATCCACTATTTCTATGGCCATGTTCAATATTTTTTTGTATGTTTACCAGAGGGTATCCAGACTCTCATCCTCCCTCATTTGGGCTCAATCTTGGTGAGGTGAGTTCTTCCTGAAGGGTCTTCGCTACTTGCGCACGCGTGACAAGCTGAGACGGGTGGAGGCACCGGGAGCTTAAGGATCTGTGAGATTTTTGTTGGGCACCAAATAAACCTGACAAAGTCTATAATATATATAATATATCATTATATAAATATATATATATATATATACAGGTGTTGTCTTGCATTGGAAAACATGTCTTGAAATCCAACGCAACCGAGTCTGATTGGATCGGGCTGGTGGGACTGCCGCTGCATAGGGGGGCTGCTTGGTCTACTGCGGCCGAAGTGGGTCCCTTGCGAAGCGCGGGGGGCAGTTCGTAGACCTTGAGGAGAGATGCAGCCAGTGGCTGCTAGCGGTGGACCATTCACTAAATCCACTTGACTTGATGTTTGACAGCGATAGACGTTTCAAGCCAGTGAAGTTTTGATTCTCGTGCCTAACTTCTGTATTTCAAGGCGACTGTTTGGCCTTGGTGCTTCATGCCCGCTGGCTATATGGGACGGAGATGAAGCATTGAAACACAGTGCTGTGAGTCAAAACTAAATCATCCCAATGAAAGCCCCGTTGCAAAGATCACAAAGCAACCAACACCTCAAAAACCATGGCCTGAAGAGTGGCTTTCATACTTTTCACAAACATCAAGAGATATGAAGTGATGAACCATCCCCCAGTGATTTTGGATGATTTCCTCATTTCATTGCTTATGTTGGGGAAATCGACACCGGAGACCTATGGCTTTTTACTCAGTTTTTGCCATGTTTTCGTAAAGTTTTATCATATTCATCCATATGGTACCATTTTTCATTTACCATATTTTACCATATTTTTCATAGGTTTTTACTCCGTTTAAACCAATGCCATGATGGCCTGACAGGACCTGGCTGAACAGCTGCAGGCCATCCCTGGCATGGCCAGTTGTGCCTTGCTTCAGGGCGCTCCTCGGCGTGAATCTCTCGATGTTTACCCTCTGGTTATTTAACATAGCCATGGAAAATGGTCCATTTATAGATGTTTTACCTATTAAAAATGGTGATTTTCCATGGCTATGTTGAATAACCAGATGGTATATTTATATCAATAAAAAAACGTTAGATATATAACTTGCTCAGGATATACAACTTGTAGGATTATATGACATTATATGACTTGTAGGATAGATGTTTGCTTCAAATTGACTTGTAGGATATATGACCCGACTTGCTTGACTTTTTTTTCGGTTCAAGAAGTTATATAAGTCAAATTGACTGGTAGAATATGACTTTGGAGTTTTTAATATAATATAAGTGTTCTTTCAGTCACCTCCACTACATGGCCATTTGGTCTTAAAGAAGTTAGCAATCAAATCAGCGGTGATGGTGTGCTGGCCTTGGATGAATCGACTGGCAATTGGAGGGTAAAATCCTCGTTTCCAGTTGTGTGCTTCTTGAGCCACTCCAGGTTTTCCCTGATGTTTCATGATAGCCGCATTTTGATGCTAAAAACATGCATGTTTTAAATGTTGAGCGGAACGGTTTCCGGTTAACAGGCTGGGCCTGCACCCTCTTAATGCAGACTTCATGGTTTTGGGACTAAGTTTGACCTTGACCCATCAGCTTCAATCCCCACTTGAACTTTGAATGTTGTGTGATTCTTTCCCAATATGGCTAAATCAGTTAAATCATTTCAATCCCCATGAAAGTTTTACATCGCCATTAAACCACCATTTACCCACCATGAAACCACCATGGAATCGCGATATACTCCTCCCTACGTTCAACGCCATGGCTGGTTGCGTAACTCGCTTGACCTATGTGAGGAGCGGTTAGAAGCCTTCGTGACCCTGGAGCCAGAGGAAGTGCTGAGCAGGTGATTTTTTCCTGCTCGGAATATGGGGATATGATGCGGATACTAGCCATCAATGGAGATAGAAACCGGGATAGAACATCAAAAAAAAACAGATTTGGATATCTCTAATGAACTATGGTCCATAATATAAAAATATTTGCTTGGAAGTACCGGGGTTCCATAGTTATGAGGGATCCCCATAGAAAAGGGGGAAATTCCGGCAACAAATGATAATTTAGGGGTACCCCCCAGTGGATTGGACGCTTCCATGGCATATAATCTGGATATTTGCGATATTTGGATTTGGGAAGGGATACAAAAACCATCCAAAAATGGGGATACTATTTCCCAACTCTTTGGAAATAGCAAAATTCGCATTTTTGATGGACTTATGGTCACCGACAGAATTATGGGGAAAAAAGCAAAAGGTTTAACTTAGACAGCTCGCCTGTCTCCGTTTTTTCCATAAGAGTTTTCCCCGTAAGGGTTCAAAATTTCAAGGATGTTATTTGAACCTTTTTTTTTCATAATTTTTGGAGGGACCCGAGATTTTCCACAATTGTTTTTTTCCTGTGAAATCAGGGGGTTGGAGCAAATTCACCCGTTTTTTCCATCATTTTTTGTCCATAGTTAATCTTGGGGGTCCACCTGTTGGCCATGTCATGGATCGACATTTCAGACCCAGTTTTTTGTGGTGTTGCACCTGAACGACAAAAATATGTGTGCTTTTCATTGTAGATTGCTCATCCTGGACGACCATTACTGGGAAAAGTTAATTATAGAAAAAACTAGAACCGTAAGTATGTTGTAACAAAATCATCCAAAGGAGGGTAGCCGGTCAGAAGTGCATTTTTGAATAGAGAACGCCTTTTGAAATTGTTCCGAAAAAAACGGGAGGAAAAACTGACGAAAGTCAATGCCAACAATAATAGAATAGATTTGAAAAACTGATGAAAAACCATGCTGAAAGATGTTGAACAGCTGCTGAAAAACAATGGCAACATGCTGAAATAGATTGGGCAATTGCTAAAAACCAAGAAATAGCTTGGAACATTGCTTAAAACATCTTAAAACCAATGGCAAAATGACGAAATATGTTTTGTGGCATCAACAAATGTGTCCATTTTTCGTTATAGGTCATCCTGGACGACCATTTCTGGGAAAAGTTAATTATAGAAAAAAAACATTAGAAAACAAATACTAAAACCGTAAGAAAAAAGGGCTTCACAAAACATCATCCAAAAAGGGTAGCCGGTCAGATCCAGCCCCAGAAGTGCATGTTTGAATAGTGAGCGCCTATGAAAATGTTCCGAAAAAACGGGAAGATAAACGGACGAAAGCCTTTGCTAAACTGAGATAGATTTGAAAAACTGTTTGGCACGATGCTGAAATATGTTGATCAATTGGTGAAAACCAATGGAAAAATGCTGAAACAGGTTTGACACTTGATTGAAACCAATGGTGGAAAAAGGCTGAAATAGGTCGGGAAATTGTTTGAAACCAATGGTAAAATAATGAAATAAGTCAAACAACTGATGAAAGTCAATGCTAAACACAATGAAATTGATTGAAAACATGATGAACACCTTTGGTAAAATGCTGAAATATGCTGATCAATTGCTGAAAACCAATGGAAAAATGCGTTTGACAATAGCTCAAAACCACTGGCAAAAGGCTGGAAATTGCTGGGGGTATACCGTATACGTTATTTTTGGACAAATTCATATTTTCCATAATTGAATTTTCCCCTTTAAAATGCTTTCAAACTGCGAATCGATGGACGTGTTCCAGCCGACAGAATTATGGACAAAAAAAGTAGTTATATATGTAAAATAAAAATAAAAAAAAGTTCAGAATTTTCCCGTGATAGACAGGAGCTCACCTGTCAATTGTAACCTTTATTTTTTTTCATAATTCTGTCGGTTGCTGTAGACCCAGTTTCAGACAATTGGATGTCTCTTTTCTGCAACTTCGGGGATCTTTGCGGAATGTAAGATGGGGACTTAACCATTGTAATGGGATATGATGGGGATATGCTATGGGCTATGTAAATATATATAAAGATACAACTGGATGCGTATGAGATTTCAGAAATAGTGGATACTGAGTAACCATGACAAATGGGGATAGAATGAGATCTGTCATGGCAGATTTTTAGGATATCTAACAAGCTTGATATGTTTGAGTTTGATTGAAAATGGGAAATGGTATATGTGGGGAAAAAACAAGGAATATCATATGAGACATCACCAACATCGATTTCTTGTCTGTCAATGGGAAATGGACGCCCAAAAAGCTATGGCAACTTTGTCATGGGGATAGTGATGATGAACATCTCCATGGTTTGATGGTGCAAGACGTCTTCGTGTGGTTTTTGAATGATTGCTTCAGATCATTGCCTCTTGTCGTGTCATTAAAATTCTGATGATCCCAGGTTTTCTTGTGATTTTACCTCATTCATTTCATTGTATGATCATTGTTTCCATGCTTTGTGATGTTTTTTCTTTGGTAGGCTGATGATTGATGCTGCTTCCCAGGGATTAGATGATTAGATGTTGTTTTCATGGAGATAGAGCAGGTACTTAAAGATGATGGAACATCCTCAAGTTGCAGAACTAGATCACCTGTATGGCACGTGTTTCATTGCCATGTCCCATGGTGGCTATGGCCTAAACATATTTACCCAGCAAAGTTGGATGGTTTACCTTCTGGTAAACTAACATAGCCATGGAACACCAGCATTTTTAAGCAGGTAAATCAGCTATTAGTGTCATATTTCCAGAGGGTAGTCCTAATGATGTCATAGTAAACCCAAGACTAAGCCATGAGGCCTTGGGCTCACCTGCGGGCATTGATTTGATTCCCCAGGGTTTTCCTCAACAGAACTGATAACTTTGATGAGACATGATGAGACCTAAGTCTTCAGCCGTGAACATCTGGATGGATTATAGCCATGCACCTGTTGTTTTCATTGTTTTCGGTGGTTAAAGGCCAACTTACCTGGCCTAATCCATTAAATTTGAGCATCGCTTTTCAGCGGGATCAACCACCATGCCTCTAGAGGCGCCATTTCAAGATATCTCAAGCTCGCAGGTTGCCTCATCCGGTCAACAGCGCCCTAAACGATGCCCAGAAGTTGTTGGGACCCACCGCACGGCTGCATTTGCGAAGCAGGTGCAGCGCTGGGGAGTCCCCAAGAAGTTCAATCGGATGAATGATGATAAACCACTGTTACAAGGGCTATTCGTCCATTGCTTGAACCAATGGTTTCATCATTCGTCCATCATTCCTGGTCTGTATATTAAACGTTGGTGACGTTGATGAATGGTTGTCCATCTGAGTCCATCAGACACCATATGGACTGTATATTTCTAGGGTTTTTACCGGGATTGATGGAGGTGTTGTCGCGATTTAAGCAAAGAGTGTTGCCCTGATCGCTATTTTGGGAAACGATGAAAAAAACCATCAAAATCTGGGGACAGATGAATCCCCAAACGGGGATATGTTAACCGTTAGTCAACCAATTAGAAATGTGGATTTACACATCGAAATAAGGGCCGTAATGGGGATATCAGTGATATCAGATAGAGTTATTTGAAGGGGCACCGGATACCTCTGTCCATAAGAGGCTTGATCCAGCGACTAAAGTCCACAAGTCCACAATCTATGTTGGTGACGTGGCATACCCAATCATAAACCTCAAAAGTTCAAACTTTATAAAATCATTTCATATGTTAAAAATGTAAAATAAGGTAAACAAAAAAAACATATGTTCAAAACATATGTAAAATATATCGGCGCTGGATGAATGCCACCATCTGCTCTGGGAGGCTGCCACGGCATCCGGTGACGGGCAAGGTGCAGCGGAATCAACTGGAGGACCGTCAATGGTTTTGATGGTGGAGAATTCACCAATGGCAAACTGGATAAATCTCCAGGATAATATGATGATAATATGATGTTAATGAATCTTAGAGATCCAGTTGGTGGTCAATTATCCAGTTAGTTCATGTTTGTTTCCATGGCTTACAACTGGATGTCAACTAATACGTGTTGGTGATTTCAAACATGTCGTAATTCCTGACAGGGGATGATGATCATGGTTTTCCACATCATGTTCCCTAAAAAATCCAATCTCCGAGTGACATTCTGGCTCCCAACATCTTGTTGGTTCTTTTTATCCCATTACATCCCCAAGACCCCGCGGGAATCAATCGTGGCAATGGCAAATTCCATTGGCCATAGGTGATTTTCCCAGCTATAAATCTATGTAAACTTCCTTTTGGTTGGGGGTTGTCCAGCCCTGAGACCAGGAGCAGGTCTCAGCCTCTGTGCAACGAGAGCTGCAGCATTTGCAGCTACGCACGCGGATTCAATGGCAGATGTTGAGGCCCGGGATGAATGGATGATGCTTGTGGGATGTTGTGGGAAGGTTAAAGCATCCTATGATTGAACCTTTCCACTGTTTTGATGGTAATGTTCGATTGTTGTTTTTTCCAATGGGTGAATCTTCCAGGTTAATCCATCCTCCCATGTCCTGTGCAAAAAGGTAGGGTTTCAAGATGTTCATCCACCAAGATTTGGGCTCTGCAAACCACGACCGGGGAATCAGAATTGGCCGAATTGGCCGGTGGAGCTGCGGAACGGATCTTCAATGGACTCTAAACTTGGATATATCTCATAATATATAATATATAATATTGATATAATATAATATATATATATATGTGTGTGTGTGTTTATTTATTTATTTAAATTCGTTCACTGCGGGGCCTGAAGCTGTTCAGGTCATACTGCAGCTGGTACCCTGTGATCTTGCTACAGGCCATTTCCTACAGGGGCCAATGGGGCGAGGTGCAACAGTTTGATCATGTCAAGGCTGGTTGGGTATTCTATTCTGATCAAGGCGCGCATTATTTGTTTGAAGGTAGCACTCAAATACCCTCCGGTAATTTAACATAGCTATTGAAAATGGCCATTTATAGTTCTTTACCCATTAAAAATTGTGATTTTCCATACTTATGTTAGTTTACCAGATGGTATAGATTTATGCCAGGGTTTCTTGATCCTTTGGTTGACCGTGGCCTGAATCCTTTATCCAACCGAGTTGAAGTGGCCCCAGCGCGATGGCCTTGGTACTCTATCTGCATTTGCACGTATTTGCTCGTATGGTTGTTTAGGGTTGATATAGAACAGGAATATCAGATTTATAATCACCCTAAAGTAGGTAGAATAGATTTTCTACCATCTTCTCTCTCCAAGATTTTCAAGAATATACAGTATATGTTTGACGATTAAATCCCACAATTATTTGATATAGGTAGATCATGTTATATCCCAATCTTTTGTTGTTTTTTATCGCTTTCATCGGTGGTTTTAATCCCCATGTTTGATAATTTAAGCTGAACCCCCATGCTTTTTATCTGGTTGGTGGTTTGGAACATGACAGGATTATGACTTTCCCATATATTGGGAATGGTATCCCCAACTGACTTTCATATTTTTCAGAGGGGTTGACACTGTTAACCACCAACCAGTTATATATATATAATATAGGTAAAAGATCCATGTTTGATGCTTAAATCACCACTTTTGATGGTTCAATCCCTACTTTTGTCGCTCAAATCCCCCAGGTGACCTTGGCTACACTTCTGGGCCACCTCGCTCGAGCCCCGGCAACTTGGGATTTGCTGTGGACCGGGCCTTTGCGACTGCTGCTGTGCCCCGGTATCCACTTGGGCCGTGGAAAAGGTGGATTTTACCAGGGCAAAATGAATTTTTCCATGGTGTTTGCCATGCTTTTCCATGGAAAAAACAGTTTTTAACCGGCAGACATATGGATTGTTGCGAATGAACATTGAGATATATGGATGATTATGGATGATCTATGTGCCGAAAAATTGGGGGTCAAAGCAGGACATGATGGTTTTGTATGGTTTGTATGGTCTGTTTGAAGTTGCAGTTCAACTGGTTATAGGTGTGATCATCGAAATCCAGATGGGAATCCCCATCCACCAAACAGTAGAAATTGGCACTGTCGAAAGGGAGTAAACACATCAAGTGACAGTATTTGCCAGAAAAGGGTAGAGCAGGTGTGTTTGGCTGAATTACGATGACGACCTCACTGTGATGTCGCTGTAAAAATGATGGTGAGAAAAGGGAACCATGAGAAAATGACCTACATGTTGGCAATCTAACGAGGCAGTGGAAAATCACAACTTTGAATGGGAGACCATGGAAAAATATGAAAAAAATCGAACTAATTAGGTGGTTTCCAACAAGCCAGGTTGAATCAATGGAGGGTGCGACAAGGTGACGCCTCCCAGATTTATCTACCCAAAAACCATAGAATTCACCGAGTGAACCAGCTATACCAAGATCTCGCTATCATAACTGGTTGGTGGTTTGGAACATGACTGGATTATGACTTTCCATATATTGGGAATAATCATCATCCCAACTGACTCATATTTTTTAAGAGGGGTATACCACCAACCACATTAACCAGCTGTTGATTCCAAGGTTCTTTGGTGAACTTCCCATTTTCCGGGCCAACCCCCACCTCCGGGCTATGACTTGGCCGAGGTTGCCCTATCTTTGGGCCGCCTTGGCCTACACGCCGCTGTTGCCCTTGCCCACCAAGCGCCGCACGCGCGCCTTCTATGAAGGACTCAGCCACTTGGACCCGGAGGGACCCGGGATTCCTATTCCGCCAGCTTTTTAAAGAGGAAGAGGGGAATACACAAAGGAAATGACATGAAATAACTATAGTAATATGCACTTTGACATGTTTTTGCTCATAGAGTCTGAGTCTGAGTAATTGATTTTCGACAATCAGAGTCTACTTTCTTGGTGAACAACACTTATTGACAAAGTCCCCGACGGTACTTTATTTTAATGAACATATATTATATAATACTGTATATGATATGTTGTGTCTCATCTAGAGAATAGGTACGGTCACGGTACAAATATGGGTTGAGTTGTATTTCCTTTTCAAGACATGGACTTTTCCCATGGCCAGGGGTAGACAAGATTCCTTACAAGTCCTGCGCCAATTTTGGCTGTTTGTGGCTCCGTGTTTGGTCGCTCTCAATTCCCTCATTGGATTGAAAACACACGTGGTTTTCTGTAAACAAGACCAAGTTTCATGAGATTTTGCTGCCCCCTCAGTTTTCAGATGTTATAAGTTTTGTAAACTTATGCAAACTATAGATGAATCCAAGAAAAAGGCCTACTTAGCCTACACCGTTTTTGCATGTTTTTGCACCGTTACTGAGCTATCATTTAAAGGAGCACCAGGCTTCGCCGAGGCATCAGCCCCCCTGAAATGCTGATGCTGGTGACCGGCCTGGTCCCTTGGAACTGGATCTGCACCCTTCAGGTGCGGCTGGGGCTATGGCTGCGGCCTGGCACCATGGATTTTCTGGCGGTAAAGCAACGAAGTAAACCTACGTCAAATACTTTACCGGAGGGTATGAAATATGGAGATATTTGGGGATATATACATATATATAATTTGTGTGTGTGATTGAATGGGATTTATGGGATGCAAGCTGTTGACATTCTTAGTGATATTCCGATGTTATATGATAACAATCTACAATGATATTCGGATGTTATATTATACCAACCCAAAACGAAGATGCCGAAAAATGAAACGAGTCTTCCATGGGATACCGCCATAGATCTTAGTTCCACGTTAAAAATTTGGTGGGTTTATCAATGTCTTTGGAAAATTTATAATAACCTCACTGTGACGTCAGTGGAACGATGGCGAATGTAAGAGGCATCATCCCCAAATTGGGATACAGTATTATGTTATATGGGGATCGGTCAATATCGACGGAACCATATATATTTTGTTGGACATCCTACCAGTAGTAGCTTTTTGAGGAGAAGGCAGCGATTTTGGGGATAGTGCTTTCTTTTGAGCAATACGGTCCACTAATGTTCCTCCCATCAATATTCTGCATGCCCGGAGTTCGCAACCTTGCAACTGGTTGAGGTTGGCTTATGTTGAAAGGCAAAAAATAGCAGGTTTTCTTCTGGGATTTGTTTCTTTTTTTGGGGGTGGTAGATGGGTAGGATACTGGTTATTCTATATATAACATTATGCAGCATGATTGGCTGATGATTGGGCCATGTTGGGCCACTCCTGCAGCCTTTAGCCAGGTCTTGGCTTGCGCTTTGCTGGTGTTTTATCGGCGAGAGAAGGTGGGATCAATGACGACGTTGGGACATGGGCTACCACATACAAGGAATGTGTTGGTTGATTTAAGAAGGTTTTGCCGCTTCAAAAATGCAGCTGACATGAGATTACGTGAGATTACTGAAAGTGCTGCTGACATGTGTATATATAAATATATACACATATAAAATATGTACGTGTAGAAGCGTTTGTTGGAACTTAGCTCCCTGAAGTTCCCCTTCCGGCATCACAGCCACCATCCGCGCCAGTTCGTCAGGCCCAACATGCCTTGCCATTTTTGGGTTTCGCCTTGGTGATGCCCTGGCTGCCGTTTCTGGCACAACTGGCGCTGTGTGCAGGACCGCTGGGTCTTGGGTTCCTGGCGGTGGTTATGGAAGCCGAACTTCATGGGGGGAAGGTGATGAAAGGTTGCTAGATGTTGCTAGAATCTAGAATCTACTACGATTTTTGGATATTTTTGGATGAGAACTTCCTCGCAACAAGCCATCAACGCCCTCCCTGCAGCAGCAGCAGCAGCTGTAGGATGCGTCTTGTTGGACGTCTTGCTGCCGCACGACGACCGTTACGTGCTTCCCAGTCTGCCCCTGTGCTTCTACCTCGTGATGCCAAAATGGTTCAGCGACGCCGCTCGGCGAAGCGTCGTGGTAGTAATGGTTGCCACTGCCTTGGCCCTCAAAGCACTGTACAGATGACATCACATGAACAAAATCAGTGGAGGTTTTCCACTGCAACCTGTTTGGGATGGGGACTTGGGATACTCACCAGCTCATTTAATCATTTTGAGGAATGTCCAGCAGGTTTGGACAGTTAGCCCTTGGTTTCACCAGCTTGTGGCCAGCTTGTTTTGATCCATGTTTGGGAATATTCCAAAAATCTTTTGGGGATGTACTTCAAATGAATAGCTAAAGATCATTAAAGATCTGGACCCGTTGAACACCAAGTTGTGCCACGCTCAGGAGGTGAGGTGGTACTTAAAGCGCAATCGACTGCGGAAGTTGCTGTACTTCTGGTTGCTGCCCAAACCTCCCTGGGACTCTTCGTGGTTTTGGGAGGAGGGAAGCCGTTGGGCGCCCCCTTTTTTTTCGGTTGAAGAGTCAGGTGGGAAAGGGATGATACTTTTTGTTGGGGGTAGACGCTGGTTGTTGTGGGAACAAATGGTTTCTGTCAGTTTAAGTTTATTTTGGTGCTTTCGTGCTATGGGAATATGACATGCCTACCCAAAGATGAACACGGGTGGTGTTCGAAGATCAGCCATGTGATGTTCAGATGATGTGAGTTGCCACTTGTTGCCATGTTGATGTTGGCTACCAGGACCGCGATAGATCCTTCACAATCTTGAACGGCTGCGGCACTGTGCGTGTCGCCAAAGCAAATCACGGGCTGTCCTTGACTGTGGAGTTTGCCGAAACTGTCCCAGCCACTGAGCCAAAAAAAACGTTGGTGCATCTAAACTGTTGCCGCGAATGTCATGTAGCACGCTGTCATGGATAAACATCCCCAGTCTTGCCCGCAGGAGACTTAGCTGACTTAGCTCTGGAAATGGCTTGAAGATGGTTGAAGTACGTTGAAGTTGCTTGAAACTCTTGCAGGGTGTCATTGTTTCAGAGATGTTAGAGATGTTAAATGTATGTTAAATGTATTTTACATGTTTCATGGTGCCAACTGTGCCAACTGGTTGTCGAACAACCCAAGTTGAAGGATTGCTGCGACATCCCACAGGGTTTCGACGTTTTCTGCGGGATAATGGTGTAAGGTGGCCTGCGCACTTATGTGTGTTTGTGTGTAAGCCTATCCAACTAAGCAATACCAAGGATATATGATATCCCTAAGCCTAGTTAACCATAGCTAACCTATACTGTAGTTTCTTTCCAGCAACTTTTACTATCGTTTGGGGGCACCATTTGTAGATGGCCACCAAGGAGAAATTCAACACATTCCTCTGGTCTCTGAGATCTTGGGGGCAACTACCCAGTGCAATCCAACCATAGGCAAGCAGAGATCATGTACTCATTCTCAATATTTCTGACCAGACATTTCCCGCATCAGTGGTACAGGTAAAACTGTTTTCTCCTGTGATCATATAGTTCAATTTGCTTTGTCATTCGTGAGGTCCCAGTCCCAGTGAAATCTCAATGTGGGCCCAATTCCAAATCACATCCTAGTGTTTCTGGCATGCTTTGCCACATGATCATTTCCCCATTTGCGACCGTCAAACTCCCGATTTTATAAGGGTTCTCCCCGGCAACCTGCTGGTATCTGCTGGTAAACACCAGCATTTCAGGTGCTAAGCCGTAGCGGCCGTAGCGGTCCGGCAGTGCGGCCGTCAGCTCTGGAACAGGAGTCACCTTTGGCAGGTGTCATAAATCTGGTGGTGCAGTTGGTTTTTTTTGGGTGGAAATGGCTGGCTGGAAAGTCCCCGAACGAAATGGATGTTTAAAGCTGGGAAAATGATCGGATTAAATGGGGGTTGTTCCATTGCCACGCTTGATTGCATGGAGGGTAACCATGTGTACAGCCAACATGAATTGGGATATCTCAACTGACTACGGCCAGGATATACCCACTTATTAAGTGCAGCTGCGCCCCCAAAGTATGTGACCTGAATCTATGGGCAAATTGCTGAGCAAATTGCTGGTGTGTTTAAACTCTATACCATCATTATCCATCATTTGTTGGAAGGGATGAGCATGATAGTGACCCCTGAATTTGTGTGCTGGAACAGATGAATTGAGGCTGCAGACTTTCCAACCACATTGCGGTTGACAGACTTGATCGGAAATTAATCAACTGACCGCATGGTTGCAGACCCATAGTGCACTTGGCATCAAGAAACGAGATCGAACCACAAAAAATGAAAAGCACATGCGCGTGCTAGTTAAACGTTTTTGCTACTGCATTCGCAAGGTCTTAAGGGATTGCAGCCGATCCTTGGTGGATTTTGAGCAACATCATCGAGCTAAGATACCAGAGAGCATACTACCTTCTATCATAGATGATGAAAATGATGATTTACCGCTTTTAGTGCCTGGTAACTTCAGTACATTTCAGTACCTCCTCTCACTTCGGTATACTTAAGTAAGCTTATCATCGAACTATCAGTACAAGAGGGTATTTCATCATGTTTATCATCAACAATAACCAAAGGATATCACTTACTGTATGTATAGTTATAATATTAGTGAATCATATCTAGTGAATGATTGAATGACCATCCATGGTACCCCTCGTTCCGCCCCGAGCCAGGCCTAGTGCGTCGCGCCGGGGGCGACCCGTCGGGCGGCTTGCGCCTGGATTCCCTGCAGGGGACCGTCCTGGCGGAGATGATTCGCAAGGAACTGCGGAGGTGCCGGCAGAAATTCACCAGTTTTCACTAGATTTAATGGTGATTTAATGGTGATTTAATGGGTGAATCTGAGGATTAATGGATGATTTAATGGTGAAATGATCTGGTTGGTGCTTTGGAACATGACTGGATTATGACTTTTATGACTTTCCATATATTGGGAATAATAATCCCAACTGACGAACTAAATTGACGAACCCCATCAATTTTTCAGAGGGGTTGATATACCACCAACCGGAAAAAAATGGACATAAAAAACATGATAAAACACCACCAGTTGGATGATAACATGATAAAACACCAACATTGTGAACAAGAATTGGATGTTGCCACCAATTTATAGCAATTTTAGTAGGATAGTAGGGAAAATGAAGTTCTAGCGAAGCGGATGGAATGAAGATTACCCGCGTTCGGAGGGCACTCTCTGGTAAATTAAGATATAGACCATATATAAATATGGAATTCCATGGAGAAACTCTTAGGAACATGACGTTATGTAGCTTCTTGGATTTTTCTTAAAAATGCCTTGTACTTTCACGGAGAAATTTAACCCCCGCAATGTTGCCAAAATAGGAGGTAACTAACACATATACTTGGATTTAAGATGATTTAAGTAAATATGTCTTTTAGCACCCACAAATTTGCAGAATTGGATGCAGATACGGACTTAAATGTTGTGTGTTGTGCATTGTTTGTTCCCGGCTGTATGGCGGGGCCATGTCGTGGTTCAATAAATGTATGTTCAACTGAACTTCTTGGAATGGATACCAATGGATACATTCCAATGATTTCTCATGGTGGCCAAACTTAAAAGTGTCTACATCTACGAATATGCTTTTGGTATAAGAGCTATACGGGCTGTTTTCCAGCCACCATGGCCTGCAGGTGAGCAAGATGTATTGAAACTGGTGATTATTTATTGCCAACCAGGTTAGACTGCCAGTGGCTGACTCAGTTTGATTCCCCTTTTTGTCAACTTCTCTATGATTTGTTGTTGGTGAATTTACTGAAAAACATTTCTTTGTGTTGGTAAAACTCCGAATTTATAGATGTGTGAACATTTCCACATATGGAAAACTACAAAAATATGGGCCATCTATAGCTACTCCCCCAAAAAAGGTCCACGCACCTGCCAGGTCCATCTCAGTCGCAGACCCTTGGATCGAACCACTGCTGTGACTGTGGGGATGGTGGCTAACCTCCGGGGGTAAACTAAAGGCTATCGGATATCGTGAAAAAAACTACAGTTTCTTGGAAAGATTGTCTTCAAATGGTGGATTTTCCATATCTATAGATTAATGCATTGCACGTTTTGCTTGATACTGAAACTGCCATACCACATTACCCGAAAAAGCACAAGGTTTCGCGCCCGATAGTTTTTCCACCCGTGAATTCACACCCTTCCGAACTGTTACACTTCCCAACTACTTGATGATCTTGATGATGTATGTTTTACAAGATGATGCCGTTGACATGATGATGTAGTTGACATGATGGTGTGAATGCCAACCATGACCATCGTCCGTAAGTCGGAAGTTTTCTAACTAAACTTCCTTTGAATATCCGCAAGCTTGATTAAAATAGAGAACAAAAATGCCAAAAACCCACCAACCCCCTTCTTAAAACCATCATTTTTGCTGGATATGTCCCACGTTTTCTACGTTGAAGACACCACTGCTGCCAAGCCGCGGCTCAGGACGTGCTGCGCAGCAAAGACCTGCTGGAGCTCCAAGAGAAGTTGCAGAGCTGCGACTGCGCAAAGATGGAGCCGGAGAAGGCGGAAGTGGGGCTTGGACGCATCAGTGGTCCAAATCATGGTTCGTTATAGGGTAGACACTGTAGACATACAGAAAGAGGTTCAAAAATCCATGAAAACCCATGGTGTCCCTATGAAATTTATGAAATGGTTGATTTTCCGCATCTATTTTATTTTATACCCTATAGGCCTATAGGGTAGTTAATGTGATAGTCAACTAACAGTGATGCAAATAATGGATTAATTAATCACATTAATGTGATTGTTTATTGACACTTCTAGTGATTAATAGGGACTAATAGTGATTCATTGTGTAGTGAATGTTTTTAAAGTGTAGACATGTGTGTTTTTCTATCTACATATATATGAACAGGGAGAGAGGGTAGAGCTGTGCGTCATTCTTACTAAGCCATCAGGAATCAAAGATAGCCTTTGGTACAGTAAGTTGACAGAGCTAAAGAACATGGCCCATTTAGTTCGATGATTTGGTGGTTAAAGATTGTGATTGTCCATAAGTTACCAGAAGGTTCATAAACTTTTAATCACCCCAGTTATGTAGAGCGTTTGTTTTTGTAACTAATGCAAATATCACATCACACACATATATATAATATTCATATGCATATACAGTTTATATATATATATATAGAGAGAGAGGCTGCATATGTAATGGGTTATATGATATTTATATGGTATATATATATATATGAGTTTTAGCGGAATATGACCCAATTATATGATGGTGCCCCTGACAGCGCAGATGTCGTCTATGTTGTTTAGTATTCACCATCCCATCTTCGGTGGACCCATAGTGCTTTGGGATTTTTCAATAATTGGAGCATTGGCCCAAAACCCCTCAAAATCCTTTGTTTTTGGGCGGGATCGCCATGTTTCACCTTTCTGGCAATTCCCATGGCCAGGAAGATTCCGCTGTTTCCCCATCCTCCACCTATCGGCTGTGGATGTTGCAATTCCCGCGGCACCCCGTGGATTGGTGCCTGCGCCTTTCGGCTGGATATGTGGAGAGTTGAAGAAGTTGAGTTTTTGTTGGGCCACATTCCCCCATTCTGAGTGTTTCTTCATGTAGCGTTTGGTTATTCAAAACGGGCCGCTCGTTCCAGAGAAGCGACCCGACAATCCCATACACTAAGTGGTTCTAGTTTCAAAAAGATCACAAGAACGCTCTTGATCCAAAGAAAACATCCGCAAAAATGTATTGTTTGAATAATGTTTGATTTATTCTAAGTCAAATCATTGCAATGCAGCATTTTTCTTCCAATCTGCGATGATCCAAGGGATCTTGATCGCTTTGTTCCCCCACATTGCCTTTTGATGTTTTTGTTAAATTTTGTTAATCATAGAATTTCACAGATATGTTAACGTTTTTTTATGTTTCAGCCATTGCCTTTCTTGGTTGACTGGACTCTTGTTCTCCCGTCATCCACCGGGGCCACCGATATCCGATGCCGAGATGCCCAGGCTATGAGGCCGGCCGACATTTAGATGTACCTGCCATGCAGCGTGCAGTGGACAGACTTGTGGCGAGGCTGGAGACGCTGGAGACTGGTCTGTCGTGGTTCCCCAGGTGACGTGGGGTCATGTGTTTGTGAAGCGAATTTGCTGCTGATATGATTGCAATCCACATTTATTGCTGGTTTCCTGGGTATCTATCGTATTTGCGTCTGCCTTTTTTTTAATTGGCCTTTGGACGGAGGGCAGAGGTACAAGCATTAGCCCAAATTCGGAACCATGGCACCCCATTGATCCCTCAATTGCATCCAATACCCACAAAATATTACGCAACCCTCATGATCCAGCTCATAGGTGGGAGCCGGTGGGAGTGATAAACTATTGTGCCGAGTCCCCTTCTCACTGGCTTTGCAACTGGTAGCAGCAGGATAACTTGGTGGGAGAACTTAGCTGCAGAAAGTGTTCAGAAACTATGAAAAGCATCCCGAAAAGCGATGTTGAAATTCACGTAGACGCGAGGTACCAGGCAGACTTGCCAAGACGGAAAAGGCGTGCTTTCACCACGTCGCCATCAAGAAGCCAACATTTTCCATGGTTAAATCATGTTAAATCGTTAAACCCATGATTTTTCCCTGGTCAAACTACGCCCCAAAAACAGGCACTCAGCCCTTCGCACCTCCGAGACACCCGATGAGCCGCTGCGCGAAATCATGGACAAGGCGCGGGGGCCCATCTATGTAGAAATGGGAAGAAAACTTGCAATTATCCTACAGGATGGGGCCCCACAGTTATAAACCCTCATAATCCCCATTAACTATAGTTATATCTACCATAAACCATTGTTAAGCCACTTATAAACCAACTTAGCTATCTTGGGGGCCCCATCCTGTATTTGAATAATTGTTTGTTGCAACTTCTATGTTTTCACCATGGCTTGCGGATGTCAAGTGGGCACTGACAGGGCAACTCGTTGCAGGCAGCCGCGATGTGGCAGCTCTGGCGCAGTTGCTGTGGAAGCAGCTGTTATTGGAGGTGCAGATGCGAGAGTGAAACCCTTGTGTGTGTGTGGGACGGACTAGCGTTTTTCCCCACCTGCCAGGTGAGGGTTGTTAGATTTTATCAGAGCTGTTCTCTTCCTCCTCGACTAGCTCTCCTCTTCCTCCTCCTCCTCCTCCGCCTCCTCCGCCAGTTTCTCCTCGACCATGTCTGCATCAACTTCCACCTCAACTTCCGCCTTGCCAACTCTTCGCCAAGTTCTTTGCCAACTTCCCAGCTCAACCTAGGACATTCCCAGCGCAATGTGCACCGCTGGACCTCAACCTGGGACCTTCCGAGCTCAGTGTGCACCGCTGGACCTCAACCTGGGACGTTCCCAGCTCAGTGTGCACCGCTGGACCTCAACCTGGGACATTCCCAGCTCAATGTGCACCGCTGGACCTCAACCTGGGACCTTCCGAGCTCAGTGTGCATGGCTGGACCTCAACCTGGGAGGCTCAGTGTGCACCGCTGGGCCTCAACGGCCAGATAGAATGCCAGAAGATATGCCAGATAGAGTGTTAGAAGATAGGTCAGATAGAATGCCAGAAGATATGCCAGATAGAATGCCAGAAGGTATGCCAGAGAGAATGCTAGATAAAATGTCAGATAGAATGCCAGAAGATATGCCAGATAGAATGCCAGAAGATTTGCAAGATAGAATGCCAGAAGACATGCCAGAACATATGCCAGAAGATATGCCAGATAGAATGCCAGATAGAATGCCAGAAGATATGTCAGATAGAATGCCAGAAGGTTTGCCAGTAAGAAAATGTATGAATGTCATGGTGGGGATCACACGAAGTAAAGTAATTTGTTGGTAAAAAAGAAGTTTTCCCGCCGATCTTCCTTCAGCCAAGTTTGGAACACTTTTGGATTTCTAGTTTTTGGGTGGGTACATCCCATTAGTTTGTGCAAGAAGTGTGAATCAACAAGCGCCAAGCCCACGAATGACATGCTGCTGCTCTGACGGTGGTCCATGATTTTCAGCCCAAAACAATTACAGTACATTTATCTACATTTGTTCATGTCCATTCCACCACCAAACAGCCTATACTATAGACCCAGGAAAAACAATGCGCAATTTTTCCTTAATTTTTGCTGCCTTCCTAAGTGAGCACCCCGTAATTTACATATTCCTCCTCTGGGATCGATGATCAGCCGCGGACCCTGCAGATACGTCCGCGGGCCTACGGCTTCTGCACTCTTCGCGCTGTGGCCACGGACCGTGGTGCATGCATCCGGACACGTTGAGGTCCCCTGGGGTGGCCATTTCCAGATTTTCCTGTTGAGGTTTGGTAGGAAGAGTGGTTTCATGTTATATATAGTTCTTATGATTTCCCATGTTTTTTTTGCAAGGAATTGGACTGATTGGTGTCTTGAAATATATTTTTGTTTCGTGTTGTCAGATTTATTTCATTGGATCCAAGGCAATGTCGAAAGGAACGCATGGTATACTCACATCGAAAAAACACGCGTCAAAGATATATGGTGGTTCCAGTTTTTTCCTGAAACCTTTAGGAACAAAGTCAGCGACTTCAAGCTTTCACCTAAAGTCTGGGATATTTGGGCCAGCCTTGGAATACTGGTATACCATTAACACGGGATTCCTGGCTAAAGAAAAGCAACAAAAATGACTAATCTGGTTGTTTTTTGAAGCCTCCGATTTTCAGAAACCATCATATCATATATGAACTAACTTCCAATCTGCATTGGTCAAATCCCTGTTTTGGACGTGTTATAAGTTGTATCGCAAATGTGTGCCGTTTTTGATTGTGAAATCCCACCATTTTGAAGGAACACTTCCCAATGAAGTCCCTGAAATATCTCATCAATCCTCTAAGGCAAATCCATAAATCATCCAAAAAGTACCAAAAAATACACATATCATATTTGGTTGGTGGTTTGGAACATTTTTTATTTTTCCATATATTGGGAATGTCATCATCCCAACTGACGAACTCATATTTTTCAGAGGGGTAGGTCAACCACCAACCAGATATCTGCCAGATATCCTATGAAATCATAGAGAGACCCCCATGTCAGGAAACAACCATATTAATTAATGCCATTAAACCCCATGAAACTAGTAAATATCGATTAAGCACCATTAAACACCATTAATCCTCTATTAAACACCATTGAATCACAAATATGTCAAATAAGTTCCCATTTGATCCCAATAAACCCATCATTAAACACAATTGAGTCACCATTAAGCATCATTAAACCACCATTAAACAGCATTAAACACGTTCAAAACAAATATTTTAAGCCATCATTACTCACCATTAAACATCATTAAACCACCATTAAACAGCATTAAACACGTTCAAATCACAAATATGTTCACATTAAATCATGAGAAATCACAAATAATTTAAGCCATGATTAATCACCATTAAACACCATTAAACCACCATTAAACAGCATTAAACACGTTCAAATCACAAATATGTTCACATTAAATCATGAGAAGTCACAAATAATTTAAGCCATCATTTATCACCATTAAACACCATTAAACCACCAGGAAACAGCATTAAACACGTTCAAATCACAAATATGTTCACATTAAATCATGAGAAATCACAAATAATTTAAGCCATCATTAACCACCATTAAACATCATTAAACCACCATTAAACAGCATTAAACACGTTGAAATCACAAATATGTTCACATTAAAACATGAGACATCACAAATAAGTTAAGCCATCATTAAACACCATTAAATCACCATTAAACAGCATTAACCACGTTCAAATCAAAACTATTTTCACATTAAATCATGAAAAATCACAAACAATTTAAGCCATCATTAATCACCATTTAACACCATTAAGCCACCATTAAACAGCATTAAACACGTTCAAATCACAAATATGTTCACATTAAATCATGAGAAATCACAAATAATTTAACCCATGATTAATTTAATCACCATTAAACACCATTAAACCACCATTAAACAGCATAAAACACGTTCAAATCACAAATATTTCCACATTAAATCATGAGAAGTCACAAATAATTTAAGCCATCATTAATCACCATTAAACACCATTAAACCACCATAAACACGTTCAAATCACAAATATTTCTACATTAAATCATGAGAAAACACAAATAATTTAAGCCATCATTAATCAACATTAAACACCTTGAAATACCCATTAAACAGCCATTAACCCTGTTTAACCCCGGGAGACCCCCGTTTTTTGGAGGTGTCACACTTTCAGACACCCTTTCCAGGTGAAGGTCCCCGAGTTGGAAGATGGTCGCGTGCGACGTGAACGCTGGGATTGGGCCAGCCACGATCAGCACCTGGACCAGCTGATAGATGTCAATAGTTGTGATTCAGGGTTACTGTAATAATGGTTAATAATGTTTGATATGTGTTTAACAGTCGTTGCTACATGGTAAATAAATAAATATGTATATATATATATATATATATATTTTTTATAATTATTATATTTATATATATGTGGTTGATATATGGTTGATCGCTATTAATCACGATTAATGATTGATACTGTAGTTGATGTCAATTGGATATTCATGGTTGGTAAGAAAAATGAATTATCATTGTTTAACGGTTGATGGTTTTAATTTGTTAATAATATAGTTGATGACCGTTGATAGTGGTTGATGGTGGTTAATAGTGGATTAAGGATTAATGATAATATATGATAGTTTAATGTTGAATCATTATGATTACCGGCAAACCCACTACGACTGGGGAATCGATTGAGGAAATACATGTTTTTTTTGTTGGGTTCATTAAGTAAATCCAAGATGATGGTTAAAGACATGATCAGTTGGTCGTTTACCAGCCATGAATGGAGAATTAACATATTATAACCCAGGTGTATATATAATTTTATATTTATATACATACATTTATTTATTCGTTTACTATTTATTTGTTTAGAATATCTCTTCATTAGAACAAAAAAATATTGTCTGCGCAACTATCTACCTTCTGGTGATTTGATGGTTTGCTCTGGGAAATGGCCTTTCGAGTTCGATGATTGCCCATAGCAAACTGTTAGATCACCAGATGTTAAATGGGAAATGCACCACCAAATGGGGATAAAACATTGATAAAACGGTATATGAACCAATGAAACTGGTTGGTGGTTTCGAATGATTCTGTTATTTCGGACCTTTTTCGATGATATTTGGGATGATGATCCCCAATGACATTCATATGCTTCAGGGTTGTTGAAACCACCAGCCAGGTTAGAATTCGTGAAGAGTGAAGTATTAGATCAACGGCTCGCGTGCCGAATTCTTTGGCAGCTCAAAGCTTGGATAAAATGGGTTTAACATTTTTAATTGTTCAATCAATGTTACTTGAGCAAACTTTATGGCAAGCATCGTCGGTGTTTTCTACTTTCAACAGTATTTTACGGATGATGGTCCCTAATGATTCCATTGACCAAGAGTTTACCCTTTACACCAACGGTGAATAGCGAAGGCCAACCTGTGCGAAAAGCGTGATGGATCGTGTCGTGGTCGTGACTGTTAGAACCCAAAGAGGACAACAACCACTATCATGGCATTTGGATGTTTCACAATTTATTTTTATTTTTTATCAAACTGCTATTATATGTCGATCATTGGGCATCATTGGGCATCATTGGGCACAGAATCCGGCTCAAACTGCTCAACGCGCTGTACCACGCATCGGTGTTGACCCTTGGTCGTTTTTACCCCCCACGTCTCGGTCCACCGGTGGCTGCACAGACAGCGCAACGCAGATGTTGGATTCCAGCTGTGCAGCTGTGCTCTCGGCTGCGGTGATTTTCGCCACACTTCATGCCAGGAATCATGGTGGCTGGGTAGAGGTTCACCAACCTTCCCTTTTTTGGGTGACCCTGAAATGATAGATGATAAAACATGGGGGGATGTGCTTGGAATACGTTTGAATCGCAACTCGTTTTGTGTAGTTGTTATTTTCAACTTCTAGATTGCTATACCCCTGGTGGATAAGGATGCAAAAGTTGACCGAGAAATGTTGGGTTGCACCTGCACGACGCGCCACGAAGGTGGGGATTTGAAGCGAATTTGCGTCGAATCTGCCAGACGCTTGTCACCTTTTGCACCACACACCAGCAAATTGGAAGAGCAAGAAGAGAGGAAAACCCAGGTGGAAGCAGCTCTGTGGGATGTACGTGCCAGAATATACAAACATTCTGTTCGGTTTATGGTGCACTTAGTTGCCTTGGCGCTTCTTGGAATGCTGCATTCACTGTATGTGAACCCTTCCATGCCACAGCTTGTGCAGTTCATTTTCATGTCATGCGTCTACGTTTCACACCACTTGGTTTGCACAGACAAGTTACAGCTGAATGGCACCAATTTGCGGAGATTTTACACGTTGTTTTATGCCTCCTTTGTGCTATTTGTCTTGGCCAACCTGGGTGAAGATGATCGTCGGGCAAGCATCATTCAGGGCTTTAACGCTTGTTCTCGAATGATCATGTCAGTCATTTTCATGGACACTTTGACTGCAGCTCCTGCACAGCTGGCACTCTCACTGGCCGAGACTGGTGTGCAT
>Ga0126342_10000583_pt1 | contig 41760 bp, 49 predicted proteins | sample Cyp1metagenome_FD_92528 | JGI IMG/M metagenome (GOLD analysis project Ga0126342, IMG submission 92528) | Coral microbial communities from Lord Howe Island, Old Settlement Bay, Australia - Cyphastrea 1 metagenome | ecosystem: Host-associated > Invertebrates > Cnidaria > Coral ...
ATATATATATATATATCTATTTACATTATACATCTATATTAGATTATTTATCTATTAGATATACATCATATATCATTATATATCTATATCTATTTACATTATATATATATATTATACAATGAATATACACATGATCCATTCTTTGCCTGGGCTTCATCGATAATCCTCTTCTCCGAGGCGAAGCGAGTGCCATGACCTCGGCATCTCGCAGCACCTGGAAGTGGCGTGCGCATGCCCAGCGACGCCAAGATACAAGGTCAATTAATATGGAGGTTTTACTAGATGATACTAGATGTTTATATATTTATAGTGAAATATATATACACATATATAAACCATAATGTAGTGAAATATCTTATCCCTGACAAAAAAAAATAGATGTTTCACTACATTATGATTGATATGCATATATATATATATATGTGTGTAGATAGATGCATTTAGATGTTTTTTGATACATGAGTTTGCTTGATGATACATGCATCTTGGGTAAAACAAGGGACTTGTTTTTCCATGGTGACCATGGTGAGGCAACCAGAGGAGAAGCATCAAGAGCTCTTGGAGCGACTGCTGCTGAGGATCCATGGGGTAAACATAGAGTGGTGGACACTCACCGTGTTAGGAAAAACAGAAGGAGGCTAACGGCAACGGTTTAAAACCTAGGGAAAAGCCACCTATAAATGGTGGATAAATCACCGATACATGAGTGGGAAAATCATTTCTAGATGGTGGAGAAGTCATCATGTTTGATATAGGTAAATGAATGTAAATGAGAATTGTTATCATCGAACCAAACGGGCCAACTATACCATAGCAATGTTAAAGAACCAGAGGGTAGAACCATTGTCAGGGTGAAGCAAGTGTCACGATTGCCACAAAAAGAATATGACAGCAAATGTGAAGGCCTCCGGAAGTCGAGAACCCCATGCTCCTAACCCAGCCGAAAATCTGGGTTAGGTTTGGGTCTATTCACTTTGGATTTTCGAAGCATAGAACCTACGTGTCACGAGGAGAACTGCCATAGGGTAGGTTGCTTGCAATTGGTGATGACAACATCAACAAAATGGATCAATCCTCATGTGTACACATGTATATGCAGCATTATATTCATATATTTGTGCTGGTCCTATCATATGTAATATATATATATGATATATGTGCATGTTATGCTGCATATTTGTATATGTAAGTGTGTGTGTGTGTAACACATATATATATATATATATATTATATATATATTATATATTATATATATATTATATATATACACATACGCATACATATTCAATATCTATACATATTGCCCCTTGAAACCCCGTTTTCCTGTGATTTTTTTTCATTGCAGGTGGGCGGACCGCTGGAAGGAGGAGGGCATTCCGCTGCGGCGTTTTCGCAACCTGCGTGGGGTCTTCCCGGGGATCGAGGTTTTTTTTTCCTTGGAATGATGAACTTGGGACTGCCCAAATTATGGATTTTATAGACAATTTGAATCACCAGATATTATGGATTATATGGGTTATTGGAGATAAGATGTAATAAGATGTAATAAGATCTATATTATATACACATCATATTTTGCTGAAATACATATGGGTTATTGGAGATATTATGTAATAAGATCTACATTCATAGATTCAGCAAAATATATTTGGGTGTGCCCTTGAAATGGGAAATTGGGACCCCAATTTTCAAAAAAGGCCGTCTTTGGCGATATAATCAGCAAAAAAAAGCCATGTTGAGGATCAATGGAATGGCGGTTTCACAGGTCGATGTTTTGCAAGGCTTGGTTTTTGATTGGTGTTTTGTAACTGGTATAGTTTGGTCAAAGGGGAAATTTCTCTGAGGGTGTCAAATGCATTGTTTGGAAATCACTGAAGAAATGGAACCCAGCTGGATGTTGCTAGTGCTGCTCATATTCAGGTTCAGCCACGAACTTTGCAGACAAAGTGGCGCAAGTCGTTGGGGGATCTTGGACCAGCCATATCACTTCGGAGCAGTTGGAGATCGTTTTTGTTGTTCTTAGCATGCCTTTTTTTGGCATTTTTTGAATGGATGGTTCTCATGTTTCTAGACGGTTTGAATGATTTTGCTGGACAACCATGGCAACCCCCAATATTACCCTCTGGTAAACTAACATAACTATGGAAAATCACCATTTTCAATGGGTAAATCCACTATAAATGGTCATTTTCAATAGCAAACTGTTAAAAATTACCAGAGGGTAACCCATAATTACCATCGTACCAGGCCCACAATGTGGGCCCTGGTCGCCAGATTTCTTTCGGGTTCGTCCTTCCCAGGTGGCGGGAGAAAGTGGGTTGCAACATCAGTGCATAACTGAGACGTGCAGGGTGTGGTTGCATGGATTGTGGGTGTTTTCAGCCATTTGTGTTGGGCAAAAATGCATGCAAAAATATGCAAATGTTATATATCATCTGAATATTTGTGTATGTAGAACGCACACTGTTAGTTAAAAAATGTTAAAAATCCCATATTTCTGCTACGGTGTGGTCATGGTTCCAACCAGCGGGCACACTTGTGCGGGGTTGGGCTACAGAACGCTTGGTCAAGTGGCAGTGCAAGCGATCTCAGGGTGTCTCGAAATCATCATGCATGACAGGATATGCCAGGCAACATCAATGCCACTGGCCCAAATCTTCCTGCTGGAACTATTTAGATGTTTGTGGACGTGACATTTGTGACTTGGGGAAAACTGATGACAGTTGGGCTGGTGCCACCATGCGCAACCTAGAATCAGAACCCTTGGCCAGTCACGAGACACTGTGTTCATGAGGCTTGCCGCAGTGCAGCCCTCGGCTTGCATCGGAGAACTGTCAAGACTTAAAAAAAAGGGTTGAAATATTTGAAACATGCTGAAGAATTGGATGCATTTGATGTATTCGAGTTGATTCTTTGAATAATTTGAATCTATTCCATCAAGGGAACCCTACTTTGAAGTGTTTTTTCCACAGATGTTCGGCCTGTGTTTGGGTATTTGGGGTTTTCTATCGAGGCCTCGGGTTTGCCACAGGATGCCTTTGGCCCCATGGGAAAGCAGGTCAGGGAAGTAATGAGATGCCAAATGATGCCCCGGGGGGGGGGGCAGGGCGGGCAGTTAAATCATGGAGGCAGGTGGCTCAAAAAATGTTGAAAATGTAGTAAACCCAACGATAAACGTTTTTTTGGGGAAACTGCGGATTGTTTGTTTTTGGGTTTTACTACATTAGATGTTTCTAATGGTTTCTGTGGCAGTGGACTTGTGCCAGCAGCTCTTCCTCAGCTCGGTTTGGGCCAGACAAGGGGATCCGTTGCGGACATCGGAGGAATTGATCAAGCACATGAAGGATGTGTTCCTTTGGAAGGACATGCTGGTGCTGGTGAGATAGAATGCATTTTTTTGAAGAACTTAATATGCATACAGTTTGGGCTGGCAATATTAAAGGTTCAAAAGTGGTTGCGACAGGGTTGTTTGAGATTTTGCAACAGAAGGAGACAGATTTTTGGCCTGCTGGTACTAGGGTTTGTTGGAAGGTCATCAAATGTTTCCAGTCCAAAAAAAATTGACAGCTCCTAGTGCCCGCATTGGCATTTCTTGCCCAAAATTACCTCCGGGATGCCCTGGCCTATACTCCTACATACTCCTACCATTTCTTGGATTTGATTGAGGTGTTTGTTTATTTTCACATTGGCAAATCCACCATTTGGCTATGGATCAATACCTATAGATACATTTTTAATGGGATGAACATCCATTTACCAGTTATTTTGATGTTCACCAGGGGTACAGGGTTTTGACCCATCCCCATTTGGGGAATACCATTGCAACTCCCAGATTTCTTGATGGCCGCAGGAACTTTCGGTGGATGAGCTGCGGGAGGAATGCTTGCAGCGCTCGCTGTCCTGGAGAGCAGAGGCATCGGCAGTTCCCATGTTGATCAAGAAACATGTTGGGAAAAAACAGCAGAAAATGGTCGGTCGACATGGGAACATGTTGGGATACAACTATAGTAACTATATAACATTCAAAAAAAAAAACGGTGTCCTTGGTTTGGTTTTTGTGGAAGATCATCGGAATGTATTGGAATCATCTTGAACGTTCAGGTCGAAAATCGGCACCAAGTTGGGGCCCCTTCCAGGGATTACACTCCGATAGCCGATAGCGAAGATCAAAAGTTGGTGCGAGTTGTGAAGGTTGTACTGATATTCACATTGGAAGTTGCCAGTTGATTTATGTTGATTTATGTTTTAAATATGTACTGTTGGGTCAGATCATAAATGATCACAATGATCATAAATCAACACATAAGAAAAAAACAAACTAGAAATCATCAAAAATCACTACACAAGAGAGAGTGGATAACAGTCCTGATCTTTGGTAAACATATATCACGCTAGCTGCGCTGGAGCGGCTGGGAGCCACGGGGGGTTCCATGGGGTTCCAGGGCGGCCAAGAGAAATTGGAGCTGTTAGAGCGATTGGCAGGGAAGCCCAGTGCTACCAGCGATTGAAAATCCTCTGTACATGGAGGTGTGAAGAACGGAAAATCATGTATGAATGGGTGGTTTTCCATTGTTTGATTGCCAGAGAGTTTTTGTTGGAGGCTGTGGTTGTGGTTGGGAAGGTTCATTCACATATCTCATCACATTTACAGGATCATATGATGGAACAATTGGGGTTTGTCCTGGGTCATACCGAATGCCAAACCACAGACTAGACAATTTTGAATTACCAAGAAAGACAAAACTGACCTTTGGATGGAGAGCACCCATTTAATGTTTTGGGGTTGGGGTTCAATACAATTGGAACTGTTGCTGATTTTGCAAGCAATGGAGCTCCAAAACCACCTTAATTTTGGAATGTTTGCTGGATGAATTGGCAAGGATATGAGAGGAACATTGTCAAACAAAAACCATGATGTTGATGTTTCAGTTTCTGTCGGGCATCACATCTCTACTGGTTTTGGCTACATCCCAGGTTTTGTTCTTGATATCCCACTTCGAACACGTGAGCAGTAGCTTAGAAACGGAGAAAACCTGGCTCAGTTCGCTCAGGTCATGGCTTGCTGTGCGCAGGCCAGGGATTTTCCATAGGGAAAATGAATGAACATATGATGATTAACCAATGATTAACCTGTGGATTTCGGGGCACCCTATTGTTAAGGGAAAAAAATATGGAGCTATGAATTGAGCTTCCCAATCCAGCTATGTACAGCACGATGAATTGCTTGTTCTCCGTCCAGTTCATCAATTTTGTTTACTTCCTGGTGCGATGGTTTACACCTATTACACTTAGACGGGAGTTAGGTTTTTGACATTTTTTGACCAAGTTGGTGTTTGTTTTTCCCTGCGTTGCTCCATCAGTTGATCACCCGTCACTAGCTGTTTCGGCTGCTCAAAGTGGCCGCGCATAACTAGCATATGGAATGTCAGGCAAAATGTGCATCGAGCCAAACAGTTGGTACTTAAATGACCTCTCACACACTGGAGACTCAGACATCCTCCGATGAAGCCAATATGCCTCGTGCTTCCAGAGTCAGCAAATGCTTCTGGTCAGCATTGTTCAAGCAAGCGATTGGACCCTGCTTCCAATTTGGCTTGAAACAAAGGCAACTTGGAAACAGAGCGCTGCAGTAGGTGCAACTGGGCAAAGAATGCAAAGAGCCGAGGTTCAGTCCAGTCCTAGTGGGATCTTCCAGTTTTTTTTCGCAAACATTAGCGAGTCCCCCAAAACTGAACCATTAAAAGAGATGAATCCGCAATGAATGCCATACAGATGGACCAAGTTATGGCCAGGGTCCAGGGATTGATCAAGAAATTTCTGGCGTCGGCGATGAGCCAAGCCGAAAGCTCCCCCTCCGTGGTTCCACGCCATGGCCTTTTCCAAGAGCATGGCTTTGAGGCCGGCCGCGAGAGTCAAAGACTCCTGGGCTTCATTGGGTTATTTCACCAATGGCATAATGCCAACGGCATAAAATAGAATTAGTTCCCCTGTTGAAGCATGGCCATAAAGTCATTCACATGGAAGTTGTAGACGTTTCCTGGTCGAGTCTGAAGGTTCTACATGAGAGTGGCACTGTTCTTTCCGGTGCCTCTCTATGCATCGGTCTTTTGGACAGACAGCAACTCCGTCAGAGAGGGTGGTGGAAGCAGGACTTGGAGGTGAAGAGGGTGAACTGGTTTGCATCCTTTCTCTTCAAGGTTCAAGCGTCAACTTCATCCTGATGCCTGGGAAAAGGTTGCAAATTTTATCTAATTTTAGCATGTGTCCATTCCCATATGTTTCATCTATATAGTTTTTTCCTGGATCTCCTAAATCATATGGCTTTTTTTTATGCTTTTATCATGCGCTTAAATCAACTTATAAATCCCCCAGGGTATCCCTATGTTTGATGGTCAAAATCCATGATTTTTGGCTGGTGAAATCTGCTGAGATGCCTTACTGGTCACCTTGACCTTGACCTCGCTGGTGGCCATTCCCCTGCAGTTGTTGTGGATGAGGACAGGGCGAGGAAGAGGGGTTGGGTATAAAAAAGCAGGCCCTAAAATTGGTGAACATCAAGTCATAGCTGGGATTTATGGATGTGAATAACCCACTAAAAAATGGTATTTTCATAGGTATTGATCCATACCCAATTCAGTAAAATGGAATTCTTACTCGAAAATAAGTGTTTGGTAAGTAATTACGGTTCTATTTGTTTTTTGGTTTAGTATGCGATGGTTTTGAGGGTGATCCAGGTGAAAATTGGGAGTCTAACGGGATGGAAACAACCTGCAGTCATCATGCAGTCATTCTCCTTTGATATCAAAAGCTGTTGATTCAAGGGTGCCCACACAAAAGTGTCCCGAAATGTCATGTTTAATTCCGGCTCCAAAAAGGAAGGATTCCGAGTTTTTGAATATACCATACGATCCATACGTCGTTCCAGTCAGATCAGTCAGTTGCAGGTCCAAGGGAAGACCCAAGAATCAAATGGGTATGGGTCAAAATTAGGTACCTCAAAATTATACATGGTTAATACTAAACTAGACTAACATCTGTGGTCCCCTAGGTCTTCCATTTTGATCCACAGCCAAATACCTAACACCTAAGTCAAGCGCCAGATCTTTCGCAATAGCAATAGCTGATTCGGTCGGGGGGTTCCTCAACCATTCACCATGGCCAAAGCTCGGTTTTCCCCTGGCAGAAAGCGATACGGCCCCTTCCTGGCGTTTCTGAGCTGCGTCTATGCCTTTCAGGTGGTCGGGAGCCGAGAAGTCTGTCACGGCCTTCATGTTGCTATCGATGGCAGGCACTGTGGAAATCTGTCCAGATTTCTCCGGAATCGCAATCTGAAAGCAAAAAAACAGGAGAAAGAAGAAGGAAGAACTACTTTCTGGCAAGCCAAGCCTCTCTTTCTCACGTCCTCTCCCCATGCCAGCTCAGGCCATTTGTGTGGGAGTGTCTTATCTGCGCATGGCAGCTCACCACACAGAAGATGCAGTGAAGCCAGGCCGCCTCTACTGGAAATCGCAAAAGAGATCTTCACACCTGAAAGTTGGCTGGAACTGGTGGTTCTTTAAGAAACGGAGGAAGCGTACTCACCATTGTTTGGACCCCAAGGTGCTGATTTTCAAGGTTGAGCTAGAAGGAATGTGGAACATGAATCTTTTTTGAGAAGAGATATGTACCCCTCAGATGTTTAAAGAAGCAAGAAGCCATCCTTCTGGCACTTAGCTTTGTGTACTGCAGATGCGTGACGAAGTGTTTGAGGCAAAACCAATTCTAGGATTCGAGCAGGAAAGGCAAAGAAGACTTGGGATTGTAGAAGTTCCAAAACAATCAGTGGTGTTTGCACCACCGTCGACTTGATGATAGTGTACTGCAACATGTTTGGAAGAAGCAGATCACGGAAGTTGCTTGAACACGACCCGGGACATTGCTATGGGATGCTGTGGGTCACTAGTATCACTAGTATCAATCCACAAAATGAATTGGAGGTTTCCTAAAATGGGGGTACCCCAAAACCATGGGTTTCAAATTCTAAAATGGTCTTTGGATGTCTTTGGATGATTTGGGGGTACCCTCTGGTAATTTAACATAGCTATTGAAAATGGCCATAGAAATAGTGGATTTTCCCATCAAAAATGGTGGATCTTTCCATAGTTTTTTGTATGTTTACCAGAGGGTAGCCCTATTTTAGGAAACCCCCGATGGCCTTAGAGCGTCAAAATCACCCAGTTGCTGGGTCCAAATTATGACCGATGTTCACCTGATCCATCCTGGTGCTGCGCAGCGCAGATAGCCCCATCGAGACCATCTCGGTAGTGATCACTGCCCATAACGAACATCAGTACATGGAGCTCTTTGGCGCCAGGGATCCGGAGTGAAATTGGGGTATAGGTATAGCAACAGGGATTATACCAACCTATCCATTTCTAGGGGATTATGAACTAACCCATAATGGGGATACCTATCAACCAGCCATTTTTTCAAGCGATGGGATAGTTAGTGATATTTTTACTGACTGTCAGATCTGGCTGTGGGAACTGATTTTGGGTGAGTTGCTGTGTTTTCTCGGTTTAGGTTGGAAGGGTTGATCCTTGATTTGGGGGTGCATTTTGTGGTAAATTCTGAGATCTTTGGGATCGGCTCAAGGCAGTTGATCTGCAAAAAGAACGAGGTTTGAGGTAAACTTACTGCGTGCAGAAAGTGAGAGATGGATTAGTTTCAGTTGACTGCAGAATGTCCTGGTTTTGCTGCAAAGTGAACAGCGAAAACCAGGATTTTAGTCGTGGAATATACCAGGACCATCTAGAGAACATTCAATTCCTGGGGGCTTCCAATTGTAAGAAGCAACCAGAGAGTAACGAAACCACTGACAATGATTTCATAGGTTCTAGATGGTTCTAGCATTCAGCAGCTTTATACATGGCAGACGATGTTCGAAACACGGCAAAAGAACGGCTTGTCACTCTGGCGGCCGCCGTGGTTGACTGCATGTCAGCAGCCACATGATCTAATCACAACTACTAAATTGAGCTGCAGGGAGGGTTGTGTGGATGGTTCTGGAATTCCGAAAGTCCTAAGCCAGCCAAAAGCTTCAGGCGAACCTTGAACTCCATCTTGGACACCACGCCAGAAGACATGCTGGTTGCTTGTTTGCAGATACCAAATAAGATAAGAATTCCGTTGGTGGCTGATGGCTCGTAGCAAGACAGAAGTTTATCAACCACTGGGACTGCAAAAGACTCACGGAAAGAACGAGCAGGTGAAACTATAGGTCCACAGCTCACAGCCGGCTGTGACAAAATGTGACCATGATGATGTGAGCTGCGGTCTTCTTCTTCGCAGTTCCAGTGCATAGATTTTTTTTGGCGCTTTTGGCAAACGAAACATCCCTGCCAATGGAGAAAGCGGCTTCAACGCTTAATGGTATTGGGGAAACCAATTCTTTAATTGCTTTAGAATTGCAGAGAAACTCTTTCCTTTTTTGGCAGAGCAAGGAAAAACACAACTTGACGTCATATCCACTGTTGGATCATGCGACTGACACCAAACAGGATAGCAGGGCATAACATGAAAGTTAAAGTAAAGGCGCTACGTGACATGAACGTTATTGCCCCACCCCAACCCCACCCCATCCGTGACCTAGCACCACGTACATGAGCAGCGTAACATGAACGTCATTGCCCTACCCCTACCTACCTCATGCGTAATGTAGCAGCACGTACATGAGCAGCGTAACATGAGCGTTATCACACCACACGAAAGAGCGAAAAGCGCACGAGAGCACACGGCGGTCTACAAGCCGTGGTCCAACTGCCCAGATCTGTTTACCCGTTTTCTGATCAGTTGGAGTATCCTGTAATTTCCAGAGTTTTGTGGTGAAATGAAGCCAAAGTCACGCTGTGCAGATGGAGATCATCGTCATTGATGATGGGAGTGACCCTCCGCTACAGCTCAACTACGAGAAGGTGCATTTGCACCGGCCTCAACGCTGTGCGCAGCATCGTCGTTTTGAGGCATTTTCATGTACAATCTTGTATCATCTTGTATCATCAAAATGGTGTGAAAATGGGCAATACTTGCCCCATTTACAATATATGTGTATAGAAAATACCATACCTATCATCCAGTATCAGTATATATCCATCAGTACTGTATCCGTTGGTTCATCTTTTTCCTCATTGATGAACCAATGGATAGGCTGATTGGATGGGGGCCCCTACCCATCCACAATCCACAATGCAGCTGGGGCTCCACCAAATTGATGATCGATGAACCAAAACAAAACAATAAAAAGCCATTGTGTGCAGGAATTTGGGGTGCCAAAAAAAGTTGCTAGAAATGAAATCACCAAATGGATCCAAATGATACATTCTTTGCTTTTTACATTGTTGATCGAATAACCCGTGTATAAACAGATGGCTATAGAATCTCCATTATATCCCCAGAAAGCCTCACTTATCCCATTATATCCCTATAAATCCCATTAAATCCCATTAGATCCCTATAAATCCCCATTAAATCACCATGAAATCACATTCCATCCCTATAAATCACCATTAAATCCCAAGAAGACACCATCATTGCTTCTTGCTGTCGTTTCTCCATGTTCATCCCGGTTCTACACACGGAGGCTCCGACACGAGACCAGGAGAGGCTTAGTAAAGCGACCCGACAGGGAACCTGCGACTCAGTGTGCTGAAAGAACGGGGAGTTTACCAACCATAAATGGGTAGTTAATGGGGATATAACATTACATATCACCAGCAATGGGGATAACATGATATAACAGGATAGATCACCAGCAATTATGTGTATAGATATATATATATATATATACGCCGGTGGTATGATTGGGGAAAAACAGGAAATGAACCAACAAATACATGATGGGCATATGATGGGAATATATATATATATATAATTATATATATATGTAACATTATATAACCAACTATTTTGATCAAATTGGATGGGTCTGAAAATTGTGGCTTTACCTGGAATAAGACTGGTAACCATCGGATTGGTAAATTCCCAGTTTTTTTTAATAAGGCGAGTACCGCATTTGTTATCATCGAGTTTATCACTGTGTCGGGGGACCCCCTTAACGTAGAAACTTGGTGATTATTACTCCTGGGTTAACATTGATGAGGGAAAGTGAGTGATGGCGGATGTACAACCAACCAGAACTGATATAACATTTGATAATTGCAACAGCAATTTCATTGCTGTTGATCATATCATGTTTGAAGCTAAGTCTTACTAAGTTTAAGTATGATTCAAATTGATTCAAAACTTGGACATGGTTTCCATAGCTGCCTTATAAAATCTCATCGGTCCCATATAGCACCAAAACAATTTTGATGGGTCGATGGGTCAAAGCACCATTCAAATCCATGAACTCATGGTGTTTCACAGAGACTCACGGACTCATTTTGTGTGCACAAAATATGCATGATATACCCACCAGTAAATTAACATAGACCCTGGCAGTCATCGGGGTTGGAAGACTAGTGAAATCATTAGAAATTGGTCATTTTCAGGGTCAACAAGTTAATTTTCCAGAGGGTCACCATAGGATTTTTCATGTCCCATTAGAGGTCGGGAGATAACCAACTTCTACGGTCCCATGGTGGTGGTCCATAAACGTCACCATTCATTGTCCCAGTGGAACTGCACCCAGATCACCGAGGTCCAAAATGGAGGGAGGCAACATGGCCAGGGCTGACATGAAGCTTTGCTGCGTTGGAATCAAACATGGGGCTGTTGTGATCACAAAAATGGGCTATACCGTACCGAGAAAAGACCATTGTCTAATATGGATAACTATGGTTTTAACTATGGTTATTTGATTGATACTAAGTTCTAACAGCGATCGGAGTTAAGGACTGTTGACTCATTTCAAAAAGTCGGTGTTTGAGTCTCAGATTTTAGATGCCCAAATGTTGGGCATGGGGGTTCTATACTTATCACTTATCACATTTCAGCCGAAGATCCACAATTTTTCCATTGTCCATCTCAGGATCATGTTCCTGGACGCACATGCAGCTTGGGTTGTTTTGGGTTTTGCTTCGAGGATCAATGTTCAGTTTGTGAGGGGAGAATTTATAGCCAAGTAAATCTTCTTTGAGTAGGTTAGTAGATGTTAGTAGGTTGTATTTTTTTGCGACAAGTGGGATGGTTATTCGCGTTTGTTTGACTAGTCATGATAGGAAGCGCCATGGGTTTTTCCAGATCCCCAATGTTCAGCAAGGAAAAGTCGCTGAGTGGGTGATTTGCAATGCACGATTCTAAAAGAATATTAAAGGATCAAAAGGGTATAGGAAATCTGCACAAATGCCATCATTTTGAGTATTGAAGCTTAGAACCATGCAATTCAAGGGCTCAAAGATTTTGAATACTTGCTGAATATTGCAGATTTATCATGTACAGGAGCTGGGTATGAGTTCATCGTTGTGCCTTCTGAATCCAGCAGGAAAACACAAGTTGAATCCCACTTACGAAGAAACATGTCAGCAAAAGGCATGACACCAAGGGCATGTGGCAGAGTCTTTCCATGTTTGCCCGACCGAGCGTGCCGAAAGTGAACTAGCACTGTGCTTTTATAGCCTTTGCCACCCAAGAAGATGTGTGGTGCTGGCAAGAAGGGGAAGCATGTCAGATTCGAGAACATGGTGACTGGGTTTCCTGGATTGATTTCAATTGTACTCTTCATCCCTGGGATGATATCCCACAATATGCTTGAGCCACTGTCTTGGACAATGGAAACAACCACTGAGGACTCAAGATTTTGAAGCCATATATAGATTCTATATAGATGAAGTCATATAGAACTGGCAACTTGTGTCCTTAGACATGCCGCGTGGATTTCAATATCTTCAATGGTTTGCAACTTGGGTGTTTGAGGTAAAGCCGACGAATGGCAACTTGGCCGACTTGGTACATAGTACTGTAACAGGCTGTCGCACATATAGGGGTTACTGTATACAGTTATACTACCTTCATATTATATTATATATTATATTATATTATAATATATTATATTATATTATATTATATTATATTATATATATATGTGGGGAATTATCATCCATCATCAGGAATCCTATGAAACAACTGGTATAAAGGAACGACAGAGCTTTTTAAACACTGCTCAAGTGGCGCGGGTAGCCACTCCAATTGGGACTGAGGCTGGTACAAAGGCCTGTTGCGAAGCTTGGCTGAGGGTGTTGCATTTCGGCATATGTCAAAGCCTACAGTAAACAAGTGAACAATCCATAACCTTGGGTGATCTAAGTTCATCTAAGTTCTGGTATCCAGAAACTATCTGGATATGATTTTCCAACTCCTCGATTCCCATTCTCAAGATTTGCTTCCAATTCCAACCATGATCCGCCAAGGACACGTGAACATCAACTACAAGCAAGTCGTGGTGCCATTGATCCCCATTTTAAACGGTATGGAAGCCCAAGGACGAGGTTTTTTTTTTCTACCAGGGATGGTGACTGGTGACTAAGCACAAAGATATCACTGGTGTGTTTTTGTCAGGTGACGAAAAGCTTCGGTTTTTTATGGATTTGGACTGTTGAGAGATTGAAATGATCATTACTGGTTGGTGCTTTGACACATTTGGATTATTTTTCCTTATCAGTTGGGGATGTCATCATCCCAACTGACTTCGGTCCATCATCTTTCACGATTCCAACCATCGTCGGAAGGCGATACTTGGAAGATCAACAACATGGCCGTTGGGGTCGGAAGGCTCAGCTGATCTGTGTGGTCGATGAAGGATCAAATTGCTGCTGGGCAAGCCGGGAAATTTCCCACAGAATCCACAGGAGACTTCGAAATTTCACTGGTTGGTGGTTTCAAACATGTTTTTTATTTTCCACAATATATGGGATAATCCTTCCCATTGACGAACTCATATTTTTCAAGATGGTTAAAACCACCAACCAGTTAAAGATGCTGGGATTTCCCAGATTTTAAAGCCATCAAACATATGTGGCAATCATGCATGTTGCCTACCGACTAGGTTGAAGTGTGGCAGCTTGGGTGCTTCGGGGAAGGGTGATGAAAATCAGAATTTCAAATCGTGGTTGTCTATGCAAAAGAAGACTATCAGATCAGAACATATCATATATCATCATCTATCATCATGTATCATTATCATAGATCATCATATATCTATCTTCAAGCTCTTTCGGAAGATGATCAGAAATCAAACAAAATCAGAGAAGACTCCCAGAGCCACAGTTTTTTCTTATTCAACACGTTGCAATTGGAGACCTCTGATTGGAGACCTCTTTCTGCCACATTTTCTGCCACATTTTCTGCATCGTCCCAGGTGAAGATGATGTTCGATTGGAGGCTGCAGTTCAACTGGCTGGACGATGGAACCGACCTGGTGCCCTGCATGAGTGGCGGCCTCTTTGCCATCACGCAGCCTGGACAACTTGAGGAAGTTGTTTTATGATTTTTTATGATATATAAAGGTTGGGGTGCTTGTAATTTGACGTAATTTGTTCCTTATTAATTCTGTAATTGGTTTATAAGGAATCTTCGGGCAACGGCACAAGTTTCATGATAGTTTTCCATAGTTTTCCCCGACCGGCCAAAACTGCATTATTTGTTCAAGTCATTGATTTTAGAAGGACCAGACGTTTCCCTGACATGTTCATTTTTCTGCATGTTGCCGCATAGATCTGCATAGTACATAAATGTCTCATGTTGATTTCTAGGAAGATGACGATTAAACCCATAAGCTCTTGAGGTGCTTCCCTAAATTTTCTGGATTCCACATCCATGCTTCATTTAAGGATTCTGTTGAAGTTACATCCCAATCACCGTTAAATCACCATGAAATCACCATCAAAAATCACCCCGAGGAAGCGCTGGTGGCACGAGTCCGGCGAGTCGGGGATCTCAGTGAAATGATCATATTGGCTATGGATCAATACCTATGAAAATACCATTTTTAGTGGGATGAACATCATTGAACATCCATAAATCCCAGCTATTTTGATGTGAAGAAAAAGGGGTACTATTGGTTTTGACACAGTGCCATATATGATCATATATGACTAGCCATTCTGAATGGCAGGTATGACTATGGCATGAACATGTGGGGCGCCGAGAATATCGAGCAATCCATTCGAATCTGGCTCTGCGGCGGGGAAATCTTCGTCGCTCGCAACTCGGCGTTGACATGTCGGGTATGGTCGGGTGCTGTTCCGAAAATGTGTTCCAGCTGCTACCCTCTGGTAAACTATTGAAAACGGCCCAGTCGAAAGAGTTGATTTTCCATGATTTTCCCAGCTATCAGATGATTAAAATGGATCTTTCCATGGGTTTTTGATGTTTTTTGTATGTTTACCAGGCCGGTGTTTATCTGGGAATGGGAAGTCGTCCAAGTCCCCAAGTCTGGTGGGATGACCCAGCAGCCCCAGGAGACTCGCGAATTGGCCATGTGTTCCGCAGCGAATTCCCCTATGAAATCAACAAGACAGAACCTGGGTTGATTCAATGGCCATTTCAGGATCCGATTGATTGGAGGTACCTACCATATATAAGGCCTATGTAAGATTATGTAAGGCCTAAATTTCAGGGAATATCCCCAGAAAATATGGCCTTATATGGTACAGTACCTCCAATTTAGGATCCTGGAATTTCCACTGATTGATGGGCGTTCAAAGGTAGACATGACTGACATGAATGTGCGCAAAAATAAAATGCTTTGAAAATATGGATCAATCATGAGAAAAATATGTCTAACTGTTTAAAGATTAAGGTTTGAAAATTTTGTGCCACCTCGATTCTGCTTGTGTTCACTTGTGAAAAGCATTTGAAGAGTTTGTGTGAACATTGCCGCATGGAGCGATCAGTGAGGACCCGTTGAAAAGTGCTGGATTTGACGTATTTTGCCACAACAGAAATCTAACCTGTGCTTTTGTGACCTTTTCTTTCGAGGCTATTTGTGTCATTGTTGAAGTGTGGCTTCTGGCCATGTCCACTAAGGAAGTACTTCTGAACAAGGCGGGAGAGGGCCAATGGCCACGTTCTAGACCTGGTTCTCTCGTGACTATCTGACTCAACGAACAAGGTTTGACTGTGTTTCTTGTGATTTCATATAATTTATATAGTATTCAACTATAGTGAACATATCTTAACAGCATTTATAGCCATCCACATGATCCACATTGTTATAGTCCATAGCAGACGTTACCAGATCCCCTTCCGCATTTTTGTGTTGAATCCCATGAGCCAGATCCGGGCGGTGGAGACGTGGTTCGACGAGTACAAGGTGGGGCGTAAAACTTCGTTTCTTCGCCCGGGGGTTTGACCATGAACAATGGGGATTTCACCCATCACGGAGATGAATTGGTCAAAAATGATCGAAAGGTAGCAGTTTGAAGATGTATTTTCATGGTGAAGCTGAGGTTTTAAAAGCTACAAAATCCACTGGATATTGGGGTTGAGTCTTGGACAGAACGTGACAAACTTGTGGCCTTTTCCGATGATTGCCGACCAGGCCTACTACTACCATGCAGAGCCTGCAGCCTCCAGGATGGGAGGGGTGCGGCCCCACGTGGGCTTGGGGTTGTTTGAAAATCTTGGGGAATTTCGCCAAAATAAATCTCTTTAGATAGATTGAATCATCATGTTCCGAAAGGCCAGTTCCATCCAGTTTTTGATGCTTCAAATGGGCAAAGCCATTCGTGCTGCACCATGCTGCACCCGCATCCTGGGTTTCTCTGGCAGGTTCCTGCCATCGATGGGCGGCTTGGTGGAACTAGGAGCTACCTCGGGGGAAGGGGAACATGGTCATGGTCATCCCAACATTCAGAGAGAAAATGTGTCAGGGTAAACCCTAAACCCAAACATCCCGACGTTGGAAAGAAATATAGAAAGTGTGAGTTTCAGGTCGGTCTAATTTAATATATTTAATGTAATTCACACATATAATATAGTGTATGTGTATATATATATATACATATACATATACGTATACATATACATATACATATATATATGTCGTATTATTGTTATTTATTATTGTTGTTATTATGATTGTTATTATTATAAAATTATGGTTATATATATATGCCATATGCCATGATTTGAGAGACAGTTCCATCAGGTTCCTGCGATCTGATGATGGATCTCTTATCTGAGGTGACATCGATGAGCGGTTGGCTTTAAAGGAGAGGCTTCAATGTATCTGGTTTGGCAAGTCACACCTTGGGCAAGCGAAGTCACACGCAAATCCCAGATATCCCAGCGATTATCCAGGGATTGTAGAGAGTATTCCGCAATGCTCCTCGTGTTCATCACTCCGTCCAAGTCGACTTGACTTCAAAAAGGGACAGTAATTTTGAGTCATAGCCACTACTGGCTGCCGACTAATAGTGATGAGGATTCAATGGTCAGAGAAGTCTGACATCCAAAAGACCCCTGGCGCATACCCTATGTTGAAGAGGGTTTATATGAAGGGATTCCTGATTCCTGTCATTTGAGGTGTTGCATGGACTTGGGGCATGTTTCAGAGGTAGGTTCAAATCGTTCCATTCATCTTCAATCAGCTTGTCCATCACTGTTTGTTACAGTCAGGTGGTAAACATATGTAAACATAAGACCATAAACCGTCCTCATCTAACTTTCCAGAAATGTGTGAGCTCCTAACCATCCCCGATACTTGAGGTTGGCATTGGGTCTGGTCAATACTTGTTCGCACCTGTAGAGTTGCCAGGAAGGCGTAGATTGTCAGATTAATCTGTTTTTCCCTGCCATAACAGCCATAATTACCATTGTTTACCAATGTTTACCAGTTACTGTACTATATTCCTCAACTTGCAAGGTAAGCCTTTCAGTTGGTTCGTGCAGAAGTTCCACAAGGTGCTGATGATAGACATGATACGACAATAGATAGGACGGTAGGGGTGGTTGATGATGGTGATGGTGATGGTGATGGTGATGGTGATGATGATGATGATGATGATGATGACGATGATGATGGTGATGGTGATGGTGATGGTGATGCTATGCTGATGGCGACGGTGATATTGATACTGATATTGAACAGGTGTATACTATTTACAGTATCAGAAGTCTGAACTCGGAAAATCGGACAGGTCTTCGACAAGAAAGGTATGCTGCCCCGCGAGAGCGTTCAGATTCGTGATAGCCATACAGGTGCGCCGGGTGCTGATTTTGATGTCTGGGGGTAAACCTGAAACAGCCATGGGGGACCCGCAGATCCAATCCAATCGGTTGGTTGTATCATGTTGTATTACTGTGATCTCTACAGAAGGTTGTGTTGATGGCAATGATTGAATGGACAAAAATGTCAATTTCAGGAATTTTTGCCATAATTAACCACTAGTTTTATGTCAAGTACCTAGGTGTCACCAATATTTTTGCCCATTGGGGTAGACTAACAGTTCGATGTGGAAAACCCCATGGTTTCCCTGGGAAAATGATCCCACAGAGCTTGGCTGGCCTTGTCCGCCAGGTTTGTGTATGGAGACCAGCGAGTCAGGTGATGGTTTGCATGAGGCTGCCTACCGGGTAGCAGGGTAGCCTGTAGAATGGCCTGGTAGAAGCTGATTTTATCAATGGAAGAGTCTAATGAAAAGTGGAGGATTTTTCAGATGATTACTTTAACTTTAACTGAATCATGGATTTGGGTTTGTTTGCAAAATGGGTAACCCCTAAATCCATTGGTTAATCAGTGTTAATCATCATTTTCAGACATAAACTGGTCATTTGGGCGGTATATCCGATTTTCAGACAAAGCCACGAGTTTGAAGAATTTGGGAAGATCTCAATTTCAGGGCACTGTTGTGTACTGTAAAGAATTAAGATATCGCAGCACATTGCAGCATTTTCTCCTGGTAGTTGCGGGTTTGATGGAGGCAGCAGGAGTGACCGGGTTACTTCCCAGCAATCAAATCACACCCCGCCCGTAGTGACCTAAGTTGTTGACACTCCACTATGTGGCAGTGTGTCAAAACCTTGTACCCCTGGTGAACATCAAAATAGCTGGTAAATGGATGTTCATCCCACTAAAAATGGTATTATATAATAGGTATTGATCCATACCCATGTGTGGAACCAGGCACCGTGCGAAGATGAGCCAAAGCAGCGCTTCGCACAGCATGCGATGACCATGAAGACACTTGGAAAGCTGCGATAAATGATTGAACATGATGGAAAATGGAGAATTAAGATGGTGACCATCGAAACTTGGGATTGAATTTAAGTGTAACCAAAGGAATCATTAATTTGGGTTTGTGTGAAAATAGGGACCCCCAAATATGATTATTTATATAATCATGTTTGTTGAGATCAATGGAGGTACAGGGGTGATTCTTTATGGAATTCCCCATCAGAACAGGGGCAAAGTCAAGCGGGAAGAGAAGTTCACCACGAACTGACCCGAAGGCCTAGCAAAGTTCGTGGATCTCGGTACGTCACGTTTTATCCATGCCGAGGTGTCCCCCAAATTTTGGCTATCAACTGTCACCATCGTTTCCGGCACATTGAACTTTGCAAATCCAATTCAAATGGTGGAATTCAATGGGACCAATGTGATAAAATGTCCACATCCTCTTCCATCTGCATAATGTACACACCCAGTCATGCAATGTTGATGTCTATTGGCATAGTTGATGGTTCCTAATCAGATTTACCCTGCTGTTGGCAATACTGTATCCCCTGTTTGCTCCTTTTCTGTTGCCTGGTTTTGATGGGAGGCATCCCCAATCATGGTGGTATACTCTAAATCCTCGTGAGGAACGCAGTGCACCACCACATGATGCTCAATCGTCGGGCAATACCAGCTTTGGAATGGCAATTGAAGTGTCTAAACCAATCCTATGCTAGGGACAATGATTTATAATCATTATTATTATATATATATAGTTGACAATCAGCTGACTATATATCAACTATATAATTTACATCAGTTGACACTCAGTTGTATATAGTATATCTATAGTAACCTTTATTTATAGTTGTAAATATATATATATATATAGTTGGGATGGTGGTTACTGGGATGTCCATCGCAGTTCTTTCATCTGCATCATCCCATCTCAGGAGTTTGCTGTCGGGTCTGTGTTTGGAGGCTGAGAAGGCCCCCTTTTTTTTGGAACGAGTCAGGCTGACTGGATCAGGATCGTACCAGATTCAACGAAAAATTTGGAAAAAGTTCTGGTGTTGTTTCTCGGATTCAACGTTCAGAAAAACTTGGGAGCCAATGAGATGTTAAGCTATTTTAACCATGAAAAATGGAAAATTGCCAGATTTGAGAATGTGGTTTTCCGGAAATAGCGGATTTAACCAGCTCTAAATTAGGATTTAAATGAACTTAATTACAACTTCATAACGGATTTCCTGGGGTCAATGGTTATCAAACATGGTGGATTCAAGCATTTGGGTTTGTTTGAAAAGGGACCCCGATATATACTTCATATCTATATAGATTCATAAAATAAGACTAAAAATGATTTAAAATCATGATTAGGCAGTGTATGTGCGGGTATCCTATTTTCAAACAAATCCATGTACAAAGCGAGTTGGTGATGTTGATTGTTTGGTTATACTGTATTTCATTTTGGAAGTTTGATCCCCATTTGACTCTACTAACTACCATGTTGCAAGGGGCGCCAGCCAGAAAAGAAAAAATGGTCTATACTTTATGGAGTAACTAATCAGAACTGATGGACTGTGTCTAGTTTGTGTCAGATCCAACTGTTTTTTGTCTTGACAAGACGAGAGGGATTTGAGCTTGCAACCAGCGTTTCCAAAAGCGATCTAGTCTAGTAATAATCATCATGGAAACCAGCAACATACTTGACTGAGGCCAGAAAAACATACTTGGGCCACACTTTTGTGTTGTGAGGATGAGGATTTCATGAAAATGGGACTGAAACTCACCGCCAGCTATTGGAAGGTTCGTTCCCCATTGTAGGACATGTCCTCCATTTAATTCCGGTCGGTCCTTTCAAATTATGATTTGTTTTCCACTCCTCTTTGCAATGATGCTCCCTAGTTGACTAACAGTTTGAAGGCTGGGTTGAAGCAAGTTGAAGCCAAAAGCCACCATGGATTCCCGGTAGGTGCCTGGCAATGCAAAGCTGGCGACCTGTTCCAAAAGGACAGATCGTATCCGACCGTTGTAAAGAGACGTTAGTAAAATTAGAAATTGATGAATCATTGGTTTTTGTACTTTACAACGTCTTAATTGATTCATTAGGACTTTAGTACTAATTGATCCATCCATTTCTTACAGCGTTAGTACTTTAGGAAAATGAGACTTTAGTACAAATTGGGCCTCCAATTGACCGGATCATTGGATAAATAAACTGGTGTTTGTCTGAAAATAGGGTATATTCCCAATTATAGCCATAAAAAATAGGGATAATGATCAGCAAAACCATTGGGTTTAGGGGTACACTATTTTCAGACACACCCAAATGGGTGTTGATGAATGCAACGCATGTTGCATCAGCGTAGGAGCTCCCGGCAGACTTGGAGGACCCTTGGGTGAAACGCCTTTTTTTTTAACTTTCTGGGGAATGACACGTGCATCTCAACACGTATAGTGTGGACCAAAAAAAAACATGCGATATATTCAAATAAGATCTAGTAACCCAGTTTTGCATGCCAGCAAAGTTTCAAGGTTCTAGGCATCAGACTACTGATAGACGAATGATGATCAAACAAAGCATCTTAGAAGGGCGGCCAGAACTCCTCTATATATATATAATAGTTTATATATATATAGTTTCCTGGTTGGGGAAATGTATGTCCATTGTTGTGGCGAAGGAGACGGTCACGATACGACCCCCTTCTCATGATCGGTGACTATCATTTTTGGGTGTAGAGTTAAACTTACTCCAAAAGAATTGATGTTGATCACCATGTCCCTCTTTCTGCTGCAAATGGTAGGGCTGGCTCATGCTGGCTCACTCTCTTCAAAGTACTCATGAAAGCACAAATCCCCCGATCCACTGGAAGATCATTCTCTTCAGAGACATTCTCCACTTCCATGGTTATTCCTGGTGGTGCACACCTTGAAATGTCGCTGCCAAGCACCGGCTGTTGGTTTCGTGTGTAAAACAAATCTCAGCTGATTTCAGGGAAACCTTGGAGCCATGTCTGTAAATCTGGTGGATTTCGATGATCCGTGCCCAGGTTTCTTAGGGGTCACATCCGGCATGAGCACTACTGTGTGGAGAGCAAGGCACAAGGCACGATGGCTTGCGGTTGGAACCACGGCTGGAAAATCGGAAAATGTCTTTTTGTATTGGCAGTTGGGGTGCAGCCGAAGTTGGCCCATACCCAAAATGTTCTGCATTGGAGCAACGTTGTAAGTATAGAGTGGCTTTTGACATAGGCATAGGGTCTTTTGACATAGCGCGATAGGGTTCACAAAGGGTGCAGCATGTTTCCTGAACTCAAGAACTTAGCAACCTGAAGTAGAGCAAGCAACGACAAAAAACTGATGCATTTAAAAGACTACACTAGAGAGTGCGGCCAATGCCAAACATGCTGCCAGAAAATCCTGCACTAACTTTCCTGTGAAAAGTATTGAAATGTATTGAATAGCGATAGAAATAACTATCGTGGGTCCCCAATTTGGTGCATCCGTTCCATCACGAATTCTTGGCACGTCAGACAGGTCCATTGGCGATCCACGGATGTGGTCAATTCCTGAAAGGTGCGGGGTCCAGTTGGGGAAGAGTCCTGCGAACGTTTACCATCCTGTAAACGTTTACATAGATGTGGAAAAAACAGCATGAATGTAGACCAATCTTTCCGAAGGGCTTTAACCATGGGTTTGCCACATCATGCCACATCTATGTCAGTTCATCCAGCTGGGTTTTGCTTCATGGGAAGAACAGCGCGAGGCGATGGGCCCTTCTGGTTTATCAACCATAAGGCCCCAACGTGTGGAGAACGATGGGTTCACTCGAGGGTCCCCCCAAACTGTGATTTTCCCATTAAACATAGCTAATTTTGGATGATTGCCCCCCCACCGATTTAAGACGACACAACAATTTGAGTCATCAGAGTTATTGAACAAACACGTGACTGAACACCTTCGATTTTTTTGGGGTATGAGAGCACCCTTGCACAAGCAATCTAATAGTCCCAGAATGAATTTGAGGAGGCTATATGCCTTTTTTTCGAACGGTCCAAAAAGATGAACTCTTGTAAAGTTGTGTTTGAAGCAAACAACAAAACCAGTTTGTTGAATCTTGAAGAAGCTGTGGCATAGGGAGTACAGCGGGTGGCGTTTGTTTGGTATTTGACTCAAGATTCATCGGTTTTGGCGCGGTTTAGTTTTTAAGTGATCTGTTCGAGTTGGAATCACTACCTACACCACACTGAAATTCATTGGTCATTGACTGGGGGCCTCTCCAAATTGCCAGGCTACAGAACTTATATATCATCATATATTACATATATCCACATGGGTTTGATTTTGTGGAGAAAGCTTGGTTTGGTGATTCCCAAAGTCGCAGTTGTCTCAACCTTGCCAGATACGGGAAACGTTGGCGAACTGGATGGCTTTGGTTAATACTTGTCGAGCCAGTTCGCCCCCATTCGAGGTGTTACCACCAGAATAGCAGGCGCTGGTGGCAGCCTATTCGGGTGATCGGCTGCGACGCTGGTTAGGGGCTCTGCTTGAGAAGAAATGTCTTCATTCGCAAGTTAGATAGAGATATATAGATAGAGTAGCTTTACCAAATGTGCCAGAGTCAAACATAGTGTGTGTATTCCCATGATAAAAACAGGTGGTCCATCTCCCCTTCATCGGGGTCAATACAATAAACTCATGATGTTTGGAATCCCATTAATATAGATATATATATAATTATATATATATATATTAATGATGGTGCAATGACCATACCCCATAACTATCGCATGTAACTTGACCATGACACTAAAATGTTTCTCAATGTCCAGCAGATTACTTTAGGATTTTTTGGAGTCAGTGCGCCATGTGACTGGCAGTGGTTGGATAGAGCATGGCGCAATGTTTCCAATGGATAGTTATGGTTTCCATTTAGATCATGTTTGGGTGCCCAAAAATGTAACGGTCTTCTCGTGTTTCCCTGGGTCCCTGGCTCTGAACATGACCCCGTGAGGCGCGCGCTTCACGCGCCCCTTGCGACATCGTAATGCCGCGAGAAAAATGGGTTTCTGAAGTCCTTGCGGTTGAAAAACCACCGTTGAAGACATGGGATGGTGATAAGAAATATGATGAAAAGAGGAATAGAACCAGCAACAAACACCAATATTCGGGACATGACGCAGCCGTAGCCAAGAAAAGTTGCCAGGCTTGGGAAGATCAAGGCTTGCCCGTGAAGAGGCTCCACCTACAGTGGGCAACCCCAAAAAGAAACGTTACGAAAACATACTAAAACAAGGTACTCTGGTGGCTCCCCGAAGCCACAAGTTGGTTGTAGTTGGTTTATGATATTGTATAAAGCCATGAACAAAAAGAAAGACAACTGTAGATATATCCCCCAGAAACGCGAATGTTGAGTGGAAACTGTGGAAGTCAAGACATCTTTAAAACCAGCACATCTCGGAAATCCGAAGAATTTTCGAAAAGTCAACCCACCCAGAACTCTGTGCTGTACAGTTATCAGTTGTGGATTTTCCCGAAATTTCTCTGAGGAAAACTGTTTGAAGACTGGACTCCATACGCAAAATTCTGGATAAATTGCATGAGGACCTCACTAGGAAGGATTGGGAATATCCCTATATATCCCAGTGAAAACTTCGACCCATATAGTGATTATAAATATAGGCTATAGGTTCTTGCGCTGATAATTACTATCGGGTGAGTCTGGGTGAGCAAAATCGCTACAAGGTTAATTGCTATAACATGCCCACTTTCGTAATATACATTCTTAGAATTAGCCATTATAAAGCAATATATATATATATAATTACCCACTAAATTATAGTAATAGTGGCTATAATTCCTATTTGCATCCAAAAAAACAGTATACATACTTCACAAAGCTGTGGTCAGTTTATGTTGATTTCCAGTAGCCACTAGAAACTCATTCTCGATACTCGCGTCACTCGCGAAAGTTCCCACGGGTCAGGTTGAGCAGTGCCCACGCAGCCCAGCAGCTGCTTGAAAGATGGCGTCAGCTCGATGCATGCGGAGTGGAGGAGACATTGAGAATGGCGCCTGGGGGAAGGAGAGTATTATATAATTATATGGTTATATTATTATGCACCCTTTAGTGTCATCAACATGGGGGATATGATGAGGATGAACCAATCGACACTTGAGATCGGGGGTTAACAGACTGAAAATCTGGGAAAATCATCGAACAAATGGGTGATTTTCCCACCAGCCACTTTTCATGACACCAGAGGGTAGTGGCCAGGTGATCCAAAATGTTCCAAGAGTGTGCGATTTCTGGTCGCAAATTTCTCAAGTTCCATCCCATGCTGCTGCCCGGAGTACGTAAAATCTCGTTGGTGCTTTGGAACAGATGTCATTTACGATCCTATTTTGGATGACAATCCCCATTGACGAGCATACCAGGCATGCCACCAATCAGTGGCCATGTCGATGGTGAATCTTATGTACTAATCAAACAGCCATCTCTCCAGACGGTGAATGAGCATGACTCATCGCAGGCCCAGGAAAAGCTCCTGACATCCCAATAGATTGCTTTGATGGTTTGTATCCATGGGATATCCCCACAAAAATGGTGTCAAATAATAGCGAAAATGATTATCAATCAGTGGATGGAATGGGGTACCCTATGACAAACCCAGTTTTTTTACCCGAGTTGTCCCAGCTTTCGCCTTGCTGCGCCCCTCGTTGTCTCAAGCTTGGAGCGTCACTGATCGGTTTATAACGGGGGGCTGCAGCGATGGTGGGGAAGCCCTTGGGGCATGGGGATTTTGTGATGATCAACCATTGGATGTTCGCAGCAGTAACCGGGTCGGTTGTAGTAATAGACTACAACTTGAACATGCACAATCATAAGCATATATGTATTGTGTATGTACATGTATATATAATATACATATATATAATACATATATATATATATAATATAATATAATATAATGTAATATAATATAATGTAATATAATATAATATAATATAATATAATATATAAATAATATAATATATATATACATATAATATAATATATATAATATAATATATATATATATATAATATGATATATATATATAGATACAGATGCATATATACACATAGATACATTATTGATTTACATTATTTACAGAATACAGAATATGATTGGTATATACAGAAGCAGTGATAAGACCGTTGTCTCAAAGTGTGTTCTCCTTCTGTTTGATTGGAATCACCCAATCTCCAAGGGGGGGTCAGATTTGTTCAGGATTTTACAAAAAAATCTCGGTGAAATTGCTTTGGCTCAGTGAAAACCTCGCCGGGTTCGCTCGTCGCCATGCGGCTTCTAGCGCTGCTGGCTCTGACCTTCACAGGTGACGCCAACCTCGAAAGAATAAGATCTCGAATCATCCGAAACTTTCACTGGTGCTCAACAGTCGGAAACCACACATGAAACCAGACCTATTCCATTTGGCTGTGTCTGAAATTGGGCTATACCGGTGTATACCATGGTATACCCCCAAAACGATCAAAAAAGCTATGTCGGCTATGTTAATATCTAGGGAAATGATGATGATCCAATGGATTTAGGGCCTATGGTTGGGTACTCGGAAATCCAGGTGCGAGCGCCATGTCCAGTATGACATTGGGACGCACCCACATGACGGTGAAGGTGCGGGAGGACAAGGTCCTATACAAACCCAAGGAGTCGCGGACGGAGGTGGAAATGACTGGAGAGGATAGTGTCAAAATGCCAGAAAGTTGGTTTTTGTTCATGTTTTTTCCAAGAAGTACTGGAAAGACTGAAGATTTCTTAGATTTCGATCATGATATGTTCAGATTTCAATGGTCCAGTTTAGGTCTTTCATAGCCACAGCAGTGGCACTTCCAGACGCGGTTTTTGGGTGGCGCCGTTGGAGACAATGTTTTCACATGTTTTCACCCATACATACCCTCTGGTGTTCAAAGATGGTGCGCTGGAAAATCCCCCGTTTATATCCATTGATACCCTCTGGTAAATTAACATAGACCCTGGTAGATGGGGGTTGGAAGATGAGTTTCCATTAAAAATGGGTGATTTTCAGGGTCTATGTCAATTTACCAGAGGGTAGATGATTTTCCCATCAAAGCATCCATTTACCCTCTGGTAAACATACAAAAAACTATGGAAAATCACCATTTTGATGGGAACATCCACTATTTCAATGGCCATTTTTAATAGCCATTTTTTTCATAACCAGAGGGTAATGACTTGTTCATTTGCAGAGGATTTCCCAGCCAGCTGATGAGGAGGGAATGATGTCTGCCACATATCCAGTCTTTGAGTTTGACAAGGCTGAGTGGGATCGTGGCCTGTCTTACGAGGATGGCTAGGGTGAAAAAATGTGAAAAATCACAAGTCTACTGATTTTGTGGTAACCACCCAAAAGAATCAAAAGATAGAAACAGATATGGGTATGGATCAATACCTATTAATACCATTTTTAGGTGGATGAACATCCATTTACCAGCTATTTTGATGTTCACCAGGGGTACAAGGTTTTGACACACTGCCATATCTTTGCCACTCATTTGGTTGGAATACATTGAAATTCACTAATTGCTGTCTTTTTGGGGGGTCTTAAGTACCAAAAGGTGAGGTTTCCCTGCAACCATCGGACATCACCATGAAACTGGTGGGACCTGGCATCGGAGGTGGAATGATGAGGATGGATTGCCTTTTTATTAGATGTAACTTATGATGTAACTGATGTAATCTCATCCCTTTCACAAAGAGATCCGTGTTCAAAACTAGGCTTTAACCAACTACAGTAGTTATCCCGGATACTTTGCAGGGCTGATTTATCCATGCTCCAATTAATTCCTTGGTCAAAATGATGGTTCCTGAGGTATGGTGGGCGAGGCTACGGATGGGATGGTCATCGAGTACGACGTGGAGAGCCACTCCAGCAGTACCAGTGCCGGGGGTGAAGGAGCGGTCCCAGAAGGTGGCTTTACGCATCCCTACACCAAGCTCCTTGGCGATCCCGAACAACGAATGGCCCCCTACGTTTTTAACGTGACACATATTTTTAGTATAATATATATATAGTTGTATAATATGTACAATCTATATCTATATATGATCAATATATAGTATGTATATAGTCCAATAGGGGAGTCCTCCCTTAAACTGACCCTGAGTTTCTCAGGTTTCAGCCATGATTTTGGATGTCCACCCTTGAAGCGATTTTTGGAGATGTTTGTCAAAGACATCACATCGCATTACAATTTTGATGTACCCTCTGGTAAACTCATCGTCAACCGAAAGGTTTTAATGGGAAAATGATAGGAAAACCACAGGAAAATGGAGGTTTACCCTCTGGTAAACCTCCATAACTATGGAAAATCACCATTTTTAGTAGGGAAATCACCTACAAATGGCCATGTTCAATAGCTATGTTAAATTACCAGAGGGTAAACAACTGGAACCATTGATGGATTTGACATCCAAACGTGTGATGTTCGTTCCAGCATGTTCGGTTTGCCGTTTGATGCTGTTGGTCACCCTTATACCAATGGCCCTGGCGATGGGCCATTTGTATGTCATAGGGGGACCTAAAAAATGGTGTTATTCATTGGGAAAATGCTGCTAAACTGATAAACCATTGGGAAAATGAATGGAATTTATAAACTGATAAACCATGAAATTTGGGGTGGCCTAGTTTCAGACAAACCCATACGGCCAATGCGTTGCGTAATGGAATGTTATGACTTTCTTCGCCCAGGGTTGCTCAACTTTGTATAATGCGGTGTAATGTCTTGCAAGGTGACGTAAAGTAGTATCGTATGTTTATTTGATGTGAGCTGGTAGCGCAATATAAGGAAATAAACCACATCGTAACCTCATGAATCGCAGAGCAACCCAGTGTAATGCCATATAATTTATTATAATGTTAATGTATAGTTGTATGTGGATGTATAGTTTGTATGTCAAAAGCATTCCTTGTATCATATTCCAATGCCGAGGAATGTAAATCAATGCCATGTCCATGCAGCGTGATGTAGTTCTATCCCGTGCAACGTCACATACCTTTCGCGATCTATATATTGTAATTCCCGTGTGCATATCTACTGCATAACTTAGAATTCAAAAGGACTAGACCTCTCCGGCAAATTGTCACGTGTTTCAACTTGTCACCGGCGGACACATTGCGATTCGTTCCAAGGTGCAAGATCAAGAATGTTGTCAAGCCTCTACCAAAATCCAAAAAAGGCTAGGCCATTCAATACGCCAAAGATGTGGAATGGCCGCTTGTGTATATAGCTGTTTGAAGATTTCAAAGGATGGTGCAGTCAAATTTTTGCGCGGTGTACCATGTTGTGCCAGAACAATTCCTATTGGAAGGGCGGTTTCAGTGCCCGTTGGAAAGACAAAACGTCAAGCCATCCTTGGGACACACACCAATATCCCACGGAAATCGTGAAGCTGCACATGTCTTCAGCGAACGCTTTTCGCCCACCAAAAAATGCGCTGTGTTGGAAGCTGGCCATTGAGTTTTTTGAGAAATCCATGGGTTGTAAGAATCCTGAAAAGAAAATCTATAAAGAGCCATAAACATCCATAAACCATCTAGTAGCCATCCTGGTCCGCTGAGTCTTCTTTTTGCGGGGTTCCATTCATGGGCTAGGGTTTTATTGGGATTGGATTGCCACCGGTTTTTTTTAACTGTTGCTGTGGGGAAGCCGAGGGGCCCAGCAAGGTGCTTCTGCGGCGTGCATTTTTGTTGCCCCTGCTGGCAGTGTGAAGGACTCAGAGACCACCCGCCGATGTTTTCGGGATCTGTGGGCAAGTCCAGATGGTGCTTTGAATATTTTGAATGGTGAAAAATACGGAAAAATGATGATAAAAGCATATAAAAGCCCCTGGATGTATGTTTTTTTCTTCGTATAAATAGCAGTGTTCATGTGGTCTTTGGTGTCAGCCCGTCGATCCGACTGAGGGTCTATTGCTTGGGCTTGCGAGGTCTAGGGCCTGGTGGGCTGGGGGATAGTTTTTACATGTTTTACCCTGAGGTTATGACTAACATAGCCATGGTATAGATGGCCCATAGAAATAGATGGTTTACCAAACTTAAAAATGGTGATAAATTCCATGGCGAACTGTTAGTCATAACCAGATGGTATATAATGGTTTGCAGTAGCTGGTCCAATTTAGAATGATTGACGAGATTTGACTGGTCATGGCCTCTGCTCCATTTCGACCCATTCCGAAAAATGGGATAATTATCCCAAAGCGGATTTACCATTAGAAGGAAGTTGCTATATGGGTATGGGTCAATACCTATGAAAATACAATTTTTAGTGGGATGAACATCCATTTACCAGCTATTTTGGGGTTCACTAGGTACCAGGGTTTTGACTCATAGCTATATGTTGTAGTCAACAAGAGTGGCGGTATCACCCAACGAAAATGGCGATTTGACCAACAACCATCGGTATGGGACTGTCGCCAGCAATGACTGGGGATCCCAAATTTTGGAAACACCCAACGTTTTTGATACAGAAAGTGTTGAAACCAGGTTTCAAACATTCACAATTAATATTAATTAATTATATTCTATATGGGTGTGTCTGAAAATGGGAAGTGGATAACCAAAAAAAATGGCAATTGAATGCGGAAAAATTGAGTGTAAACCGAATCAAATTTACCCTCAAATTTGTGGGTACCTCATTTTTTCGGCCTTGGAGTCAAGGAATATCAAGGCATTAAAATGTAGGGGATCATGTTTTGATATGTTTTGTTAATTTTACTGGGATCCCAGGGGTACAGCCTTCCAATGACTCGGGGCCTTGTTGTTTTATGTGTTTTTCATTTTGATATAGTGGACTAGTGGACATGATATGGATTTGCCATGTTGGTGCCAATAACCATCGCATCTTTTTGAGCGTTTTGCATAGGTGCCTTTGTCGTACCTGTACCTCGGTTGCAGCTGGACATGGCTGAGGTGATTTGTCAAATGTGACAGACAGGATCCACGGATAGATACGTGTGGCCATTTTTCGGGGAGATAGCAGTGAACGCCCTATTTCATGGAGCCGCCATTTCTGATCAGATACCCTAGAAAAGCAACTTCAGAAGCACATGTTTGGCCAAAACTAGACCAACTTGAGGTGCCAAGCTGGTGAAGGTTTTTGATAAAATGCGACTAGCTGGTTTTTTTTTGCCACCTTTTTCACAAACCTGTGTGGTTTTCATGACTTCAATCGTTGGATGTCGCTGGTAACCAGCATGAGTTGTTTGAAGCATTACGATTGGGGAGTCGCAAGTGGTGTCAGCACAAGCAAATTTGCGGACCCTATTTGAATTGATTAAAATATATCCTAATTTGCTTGAGGCAAAAGTACTTATCTAATCGCAATGATTTGTACTGTACCTTTTGTATCTTTTGTATCCTTTCGTCTTGGTCGAAGCTGCTATAAAAGGATATGATGCCCATACAAACATTACAACCTAGTACTCATTTGGTGAGTGGTTCAAATATTGATAGGTATTGTTTATGAATGGGACTCCTCCTATTTGCGATGATAACCCCCAATGACTTTCATATCTGTTTCAGGGGAAACCACGAAATTGTGCAGCCGAGGAGCCACAGCAGCTTGCCAAGCGCTCCACAGAGCTTGGGCGAAGAAGCCGGTTGGGACCTTGACTTCCAGGGCGGCGGGAGGAAAAGCCTATTCTTCGAGAAAAACCATCAGAGTTTCATGTAGATGTTCCCTCAAACCAATCCTCTGACAGCTGCTGAGGCTGACCGACCCCGCGACGACCATCGCTGCGCTTCGCCCGGGTGGCCGGACTGCTCTGAAGGCAGGCTTCAACCAGCCACAAAGAATGACTTAGACAATCTTAGACATATTATATACTTAAACCATGTTCGTAGCAGTGGTGATGGTTGTGAATTCAAAATTATAAATGATACCAGTTACTTATGTAGATATATATATATATATGTGTGTTTTAATATTGTTATATACATGGTTATGTACATATATATATATATACACACATACATTCACAAGCTCTATTTGTCACCATTCCATCAGGGTTTCATCTCGATGGTTTCGGATGAAAAGGTGGGATTGGATGAACCACATGTTTGGGACCATTTTGTGGGGTGTTTTATATTCGGGGGAGGGATTGCGTTTGAAAAGGTTTGATTTTCCCTCGCTATTTGGGGGTTGTCTCAAACTTGCTCCATTCCATCCCATGATTTGTCGATGTTTATCATCGTTTTCCCATGAGAATTGCTATAAAGTTGATGTAAAATGGGAGGTCCTCCATTTTCAAAACCAAAAAAAAAAAACAAAGTTGAGAAGCCAAGTGACTGCAGGCTGGAGCTGAAACCGGCTTTGACCTTTCGGGGAAGGCTGGGTCCTTTTCCTGACTCAACTTCGTCTTGAAGTTGTGCACTGTTTGTGTCAAGAGCCCAGGAGTAGACATCTGATAAATTCTTATCTTGTTGGTGGTTTGGTTTGGAACAGTTTATATTTTTCCATAATATATGGGATAATCCTTCCCATTGACTAATATTTTTTAAGATGGTTAAAACCACCAACCAGTTATCATAGCTTTATTTGTTCCCTATTTTCTGAGGGCTAGATCTCCATTTTGTGACCGAAATCTTGTTGGCTGTCCTGTTTTGGTTAGGAAAAAAAAATCCCAGAATTGGTTCTCCCAGAAAAGAGTACAGAATCAGTGGTCACTCTCCCATCTTTGATGGTTTTATATGGTTTGGTCATGTTTTATTTTTAATCCCAATAAAATTGGTGGTTGCCCTTTGGAAATCATGGCAATGGCAATAGAAAATCCTACATTTATCGATGAGATTCCCAGCTATAAACCTCCATCTATACAGGATTTCCCTATGTTTTCCCTATGTTTTCCCATGTTTTCCCCATGTTTATGAGGGCATGTTCCATCTTTTCCTATGTTTTTCCCATGGTTTTCCCATTAAAACATCCATTGATAGTGGATTTTCCCATGTTTTTCCAGGGTTTTCCCATGGTGTTTGAGGGTTTGTTGATGGCATGGCCCCAGAGGTGGCCATTGTCACTGGCGCCTCCCGTGGCATTGGTGCTGCGATTGCGGATGCCCTGGCCAAGGTGGTTACCCTCTGGTAAACTAACATAACTATGGAAAATCACCATTTTTTATGGGTAAATCCATTATAAATGGCAATTTTCAATAGCTATGTTAGATTACCAGTGGTTATTTTGTGGGTTAATGATGGTACCCTCTGGTTATGACTAACATAGCCATGGAAAATCCCACGTAAAATGGAGGTTTATAGCTGGGAAAATCATCTATAAATGGGCCATTTTATCAATTCTTATCTGGTTGGTGGTTATTGGGAATAATACTCCCAACTGACGTTCATGTTTTTCAGAGGGGATGATTTACATGAGCTACCCTCTGGTAAACTAACAGTTTGCTATTGAAAATGACCATAGAAATAGTGGATCTTCCCATTGAAAATGGTGATTTTCCATAGTTATGTTAGTTTACCAGAGGGTAATTTTTGATGGTGACTTGGTGATTACATTATTTTTTCCTGGTGATGATTTTTGATGGTGATTACCTTATAATTTTTGATGGTGACTTGATATCATGATTTGGTGATGGTTGATGCATAATGTTTAAACAATGGTAAATTTTACAGTTGTATCATGGTTTTTATGAATGGTTGATAGTGGTTGACAATGGTTGATAGTGGCTGATAGCGGTTGGTAACGGTTGATAATGCTTAATGTTATGGAAATCCCAGAATTATCAGAATTGGATCGGAAAGTTATGGAAAGTTGCAACCCGAAAGGTCAGTTTCGCAGAGGTGTTATGTTTTCAAAAAATGATATGATATGTGATATCATATAAAATCATATAAATATATATATATATATACATATTATAATCGTCCAACTTGCGACCTCCTATGAATGGAGGTGTTTATCAAATCCTGGGCCTCAGTGTTGGGACAGATTGATATTCAGAACATCGCCTCATCGGGGTTTCTGGGATGCATAGTAGCCAGTAAGTATTCAAAAAGTTTCAACCTATAGGTAGCCCAAAGAAGATCAAAAAGTAAAGTATCATCATTTATCACTAGTTTACATTCGGATATTTTTTTTGATTTTCCTATCCTTTTGGAGGGTGCTATAGCTATGTCATATTCCAGTGGACTGAGCCTGGCAGCCAGGCTGGGGCCACCGTGGTGGGAACAGCCACTTCAGATTCAGGGGCAGAGGCGCGGGAAATGCCATGTGCTCCATCTCTACCTGGGATGGGGATGATGATGATATTTATCATTATGATATTTATCATGATGATATTTATCGATTAAATAGTAGTACTATATTATTGTTGTTAATATCCACTATCATATATGACTATCATTATTGATGACGATGATCCCAATGGATCTAACATGATTTGCCACCCTGGGATGACCTGATGGCTGCAGGCGATCTCCGCTCGTATGGGTGAGCAGTGGGGGCAGGCCCGCTGAGCGGCGCTGGGGGTTGGAATAAGCATTTCAGGCATAACCCGATGTGCTAAGCCCCATAGTCAACCTATTCGTGGATGGTTTGTACCATGCATTTCTAGTGACTTGGGGATAGGGTTTGCCGCATTAGTTGGTAAAACCCATGCAATATCTCCATTGTTGTTGTTTGCATCCCCCATGTAAAATCCTCAACACACACCTCATTCTCAGAAAAGATGAAGTCAGATTCAAAGTTGGGCAACATTGCCGCCGCCAGCATTTTGACAGGGCATGAAGTTGGATGTCACCGATTCCAAGAACGTGGAGGAAGTTGTGAAGGTGCCAAAATCCTATGGTGAAATCTCTAGGGATCTCAGGACATCATCCAATGTGTTTCCAAATCCACAAAGCGATTTACCCGGTTTACCGCTTTAAGGATCCCCAAAACCATAAGTGTTTCCAGGATGTTGTAGATGATGCTTCCAAAACAATTTTCAGGTCTCCAACATTTCTATATATTTCGGGGGGGTGCTATCATATTCCTCTCTTCATTTTTGGGAATGCTATTATCCCAAAGATTGCTTAGCTTGTCATGTTGTTGGATTATCCTTGATTGATCATGATCCTTCATCATATAGTTATCGCAAATCCATTACCATAATCACTACAATCTTATTATATGTATATATATATATACTGTATATGCATTGCCTTTGTTCTATCCCCTAATGCTCCTTGATTTGCGTCGGCTTGTGTCGGGACTTCCCCAACCGCAGGCGGTGACAGAGAAGTATGGTGCCCCTGACATCTTGGTGAACAATGCAGGCATCACCAAGGACTAGACGTTAAACCCGTAGCACCCCGTGTCATGTCTGTTCCCTATCTGTCTGTTCTCCGGTGAATTAACATAGATAATGATAAAAGCCATGGGTTTTCCGACCAAAAGGATCTGCCAATGATGGATTTTCCACATGTAAAATGTCCAAAGGTACCCTCTGGTAATTTAACGTGCCAGTAGCTATGGAAAATCACCATTTGCACTAGGTAAATCATCCGAAATAATCTATCAATGACCAATTTTCCATGGCTATGTTAAACAGCCAGAGGGCACGTACTATACTCACAAGTGAGCAATTTCGAAACTCCCAGGTTGGCTGATGATTATACTGAGATGTTTAACTGTAGTGAGTTATATTGCCCAATACACCGGGGAGAACATACTGAGCAGTGACCCCAAAACCCTGGCAGTGTTTGATGATTGTTACCACATTTTTTAATGGCGATATAAGATGTTGGGACATTTATGGCCAGCAATGTGCTATTTGATTATTGGTTAATGATTCTAGCGGGTTGTACTACCCAATGTATTGGTGATGTTCATTATCCGTTACATATAGGAATCCCTATTAAGCAATCACTACTCGTATTACCAAATAGCTCCATGCTCACCAAATTCATGCTCATACATGCTCATACTATGTCGTCATTGTGTCTCATTGCCTACACGTTTGCTAGCATTATCGTACACCTATATGTATAATGTATACAATTGTCTATAGCTGCAGATAAATATATACACATGTAGTAGACTATATAGAGAGAGAGAGAGGAAGAGAGACACATAGATAAAGATATATAGACAGAGATATATAGATTATAGAATTATAGATATTGATGTAATGATAGATATAGATTATGCAGCATTGCATGGTCTTCATTTTCTTCAGACCTCTTCAATTTGAACACATCCCAATTTTCAGCTACAGGACACGCTGATGATGCGCTGCTTGCCCTGTGGGTTTGTCCATTTTCATGGCGGACGGGTGATATGGGGGAGATTTTCGGGTGATCTTTTACGGGATGTCACTAACCAACAAAAATCAGTTACCCTCTGGTGAACTAACATAGCAATGGAAAATCACCATGTTTAACGGGAAATTCCACTATAAATGGCCATTTTCAATTGCTATGTTAGTTCACCAGAGGGTAATCTCCAGTTTGGGGTCTGTCTAAACCATGATAAACCGTGATAAACCACGATGTGAGAGATTTTGAGGTACCCTATGGCTGGACAAACATGACAAACCGCCATGATCCGCCATGTGTTTTTCTAGGGACTAATCCTGGCCTGGTGACTGCCATGTCACCTGAAACTCCTGAGACAAGCTGCATGTCATTGAAGACAACTAAAACTATTACGATCCAGGAAACATGAACAAAAAGAAGGACGTTTACCATCAATGTCTGAGTTTCAGATGCCATGCTTTGAGCGCCGAGGAATGAAGGAGGATCAGTGGTTGGACGTCAAGTCCCAAGAGAGCCAGGGATGCATGTGCATCATCCTTGTCTTTTTATATCCTCATCCCCGCCATCATCCTTTGCTCTTTTGAGGTGATCAACACCAACCTCAACTCTGTCTTCCGCATGACCAAAGCAGCCACAAAGGCAGGACGACACGTCACGACACGTCCAGACGTTTTGTCCCGAAAGTCGAAAGAGGCTTGTCGCATGTGGTGACCACCATGGTGTTTGGTTGCGTTTTTCGACTCAGAACTCCCAAAACCTGTGTGCGTATTATATGGAAAAACATATGCACATGGCAAATAACATATCTCATGCAAGTAGTCCTTTTTTCAAGGCTACCAAAATGAAAAAAAAACACTACTATTCTTTCTCGGGCGTTTTATCTAATGAGTTGCAACTTCAACTACCACAACTAGAAAAAAATACCTGGATATATTAAGCCCGATGGTAACAACCTAAATGAAAATGAGCAACATCAGCCAGCTAAATTTGCTCAAAATTGTGTGCAGGAATTGTCTGAAATTTTGCGGACATAGCTGCTGGAATAACAACTATAAAAATCGAGTGGATTTATGCTGCATCGAAATGTAATAAGTTGTCGCAATTCAATATGTTTTCGTGTGCAAGGTGATGGTATTTACCAGTAAATAGTGTCATGTAATACCATCAATGACAGGTAAATCCCCTGTAATACCAGTAAACACCATGGTGTATTACCAGTAATGGTATTTTTTCAGTAATGAATAATTTCATGGGATTTTGATGCGTGCGCACCCCAGATTCGACCAGGGCATGACCAAGAAGCGCTGGGGCCGAGTGATTAGCATCTCGTCCGTGGCCCCAGGTATGATCGGCGGATGTGGATGAGGATTGGGTTTTAGTAGCCACTACCGTGATGAGGATGGAATATGATGGAATGAGAATGAGGATGAAGATGATGGTGATGATGGTGATGAAGGCGATGCTGGTGATGCTGTTGATGCTGATTGCTGATGATGGTGATGTCTTCGATGATGGCGATTGGTGATGATCATGACAATGATATCTAGTACTGCACTCAAATCATACTCGGCATTGTCATCAGATCGGAAGTGGCACCAAGGTCGGTAGTTGGCTCCATGGGGAATGTGGGCCAGTCCAACTATGCTGCCGCCAAGGCCAGCATGCGTTGTACTTGCCCACTGTTCATTGGCTTGGTTTGAAGGAAAATCTACAGGAAACTGGCTGGTTTTCTGAGCCAAATATAAATGGGTCCTGCAGTTGTTCCCTTAAACCTATTCAGAGAACTGTTTCATGTAGCGACTAGGTATGATTACATCATAGAGTTGGAAAGGTTGAGAGTCTTTGTTTTGAACCTAAACACTTTGTGGCAAGAGTGATCCCCACAGAGTGCAGAGAGGGTAAGCGGGAAGATATGGAGGAGCCAATCCTCTGTACATTAAGAGGATAACTACAGTTTCAGGAGCCACGCATCCTCAATTGACCCCCATCTCCAACCCGACTTCTGCTCTGGCAATTTCTTACACTTTGCTGTGGAAAATCACCATGTTTAGTAGATACCCTCTGGTAAACTAACATAACTATACAGTAACATGGAAAATCACCATTTTTCATGGGGAAACTAACTATAAATGGCCATGTTCAATAGCAAACTGTTAGTTTACCAGAGGGTAAACCTCCATTTTCCTATGGTTTTCCTATGATTGTCCCATGTTCCTATGGTTTTCCTATGGTTTTGACATAACCAGAGGGTAGCTGTAAATCATCTCTAAATGAACGGACCATTTTCCACAGCAGCTTAGGCTGGTATGGATGGCTGGACTCGCGCCATGGCGCGGGAGATTGGCAGTCGAGGGCGCGGGAGCCAAGTTCATCCAGCTGTTTTGATAGGGTGTTGATGGGAAAATCATAGGGAAACCATGGGAAAATATGGAAAAAGATGGGGAAAGATGTGTATAGAACCAAGGATGATTTGGCTGGCGGTTTCAAAGATGTGTTCGAAAAACCCTAGAAATGGGATGATGATCTCCAATGACAAGCATATGTTTTAAATTTAGGGGTTGAAGCCACAAACCAGCCAGGGTTTGTTGCTGAAAATCTGTAAAGTTTATGTTTGTTGGTGACATACCTCCAATTGCCGGTGATATCATATCTCCATTTTGGGTCATAAAAAACCCCACGTGTGTCGCCTCAATCAGTCTTGAAGGTAGATTCTCCCATGATTCAAAGGTCTTGCATCCCTCCCACGTGGTTTTTTCCGCCCAAAACCTGCAAGGATCACGGTGAATTCCGTCGCGCCGGGCTTCATCGACACTGTCCGGACACACAAAGTGGGGTGGAACTGCCAGGTCTTCTGGGTACTGCCAGGTCTCTGTATGGGTCAAGCCCAGCTCATGGATGATTGCAAGAACTATCACTGGATGGGTTTTTCCGGGGAAATCTACAGGAAGCCATGGTTTTAAATTACCGTAGCCATCAAATATGAGGCTTTCCTGTAGATGTTCCCTGGAACCAATCCATTGAAATTTCCGAATTATACAAATGAATACAAATGATATATAATGATAGTGTATAAGTAAGTATACCAATCCATGTTACCCATTATCCTGTTGGTTGATAGTGTAATTAAGACTTATACAAAAGATAATAATAATAATGATATATAATATTATATAATGATAATAGTGATATATAATGATGATTATGATCATGATAATATATGTTAATTATCCATAGTAATAATATAATAATGATATATTACTATGGATAATAATGATATATAATGGATATATAATGACAATGATATAGTGATTATCCATAGTAATTCCATATGAATCCCAAAAAAAAAAACATCAACCAGCAGGGCTTTGGCAGCGCTTGGATAGCTGAGGACATGACGGCCGATCTCCCCGATGACTGGAAGGCACGCTGTTCCCCCTAGCTCTCGCTGCAACAGCAATAGATAGATAATTAATGTAGATCATGATAGATCCTAGATCGCCATAGTCCAAGAATGACTTTCCAAGGCTGTTGACATATCTTTGCAGAATAATATAAAAAACTATTATAAAACTTAGAAAATGTCAAGGATTGCTGTAGATTGCTTATAGTATTGCCCTGCGATCGCCAGGAGAAGCTCTTGGAAAACGTGCCCGCCAGATACTCAGATTCGCCCTGTTTCTTTTCCATGGGATGTTCGTGGTGCAGATGGTATGGATTGATGAATCCTACAGTACCTAGGATGATGATCCAACCAGATGGTATGGATTGATTTCAATGTTTGGAAACACTGGGATGTTTGGATGTTGCTTGGGATATACCTATTTGTTTAGGTGATTTTAGGTGATTTCCTCAGTGTTATTGCATGATACATGTTCGTGACGTTTCTATGTACATCAATCCCCCATATTTCCTAGTCGAACTCAAATACCATGTTTGCTAGTCAAATATCCATTATTATCATTATTGCTAGCTATATAAATAAAGTCGTATTTGTGATTATCTGTGCTATTTCAACATTAGTTTGTGGGATTTCCATGCCCATGTTTGCTAGCGAAACAATCCGCATGTTTACAAGCTCAATTTCTGTGTATGCTACTCAAATATCTATGATTGCTCGCTAAATAAAGTCATATGTGTGCTATTTCCATCCTCATGTGTTTCCCAGAATTGAAGGAACATGTTACACTAAATCAATTCATAGATCTATTCAATCCATATTTTGTTGGTGAAATCTCCCATGTTTCATGGTTTAATATTGGTTTAATATTGGTTTAATATAGTTGAATGATGTTTAATCAACTTTAAAACCACAAATGGCTGGAATGTTCATAAGAATGCCGAAATCCCTAGAAATATCATGGTTTCAAATATAAATCTTCCCAGAAACTGGCGCTGAATTTTTCGGCTAGTTCAATCGCCATGTTTGGTGGTTTCAACATGTTTCAATCACAATCCCATCCCGGTTCATATTCAACAGTCCCCAACAAAAAGGTCCCAAAAATATCCCAAAATGGCTTCCAATCCCCTACGGAGGCCAAACGCTTGGGCCAGCCCAGCGAGGTGGCTGAAGCAGTGCTGGAGCTCAGATCTGGGATTTTTTGGTGGAAACCATAGGGGTTTCCCATGGGAAAATGGAGGTTTACCCGGTTTACCCTGCAGGAAACTAACAGTTTGCTATGGAAAATCATGGAATAGCTGGGTAAATCAACTATTCAACTATTTCGACTGGGCCATGTTTAAGAGCAAACTGTAAACGTTTACCAGAGGGTATACAAATCCATGTTTAATCCGTGAGGGTTAGGCGGGGATTGTGTCATACACCTGTCATACCCATGAAGCCAATGAACCCACTAAGAGTCATCAGGGTCCAAACTTAGCCTAGTGGCCTAGTGGCCTCCTGTTTACATCTTGCACGTGTTGCTAGCTGCTAGAGTAGTTCCCCACATTGACGTGTGGGGTTTTTGTTTTTAGTTCTGTATCCGCCCGCCCGCCGCCTTGTCCTCCTCCAGTCCTGCCGTCCTCCTCCCTCCTCCCTCACTCACTCACCCTCACTCACTCTCACTCACTCTCACTCACTCACTCACCCTCACTCACTCTCACTCACTCTCACTCACTCACTCACTCACCCTCACTCACACTCACTCACTCACTCTCATCTCTGCCGCTTTTCCGTGGCAGGCGTGGGACAATCTCCACTGCCAAGGGATCGGATGTACGCCCTGGCATCCCTCTGGCGTTCCTTGGGCTCCTTCGCTTTTGCGTGGCAGGCGTGTGACAATCTCCACTGCCAAGGGG
>Ga0126342_10000584_pt1 | contig 41758 bp, 31 predicted proteins | sample Cyp1metagenome_FD_92528 | JGI IMG/M metagenome (GOLD analysis project Ga0126342, IMG submission 92528) | Coral microbial communities from Lord Howe Island, Old Settlement Bay, Australia - Cyphastrea 1 metagenome | ecosystem: Host-associated > Invertebrates > Cnidaria > Coral ...
ATTTACATTTCCTCAGTCCTCCAAAGTAGGGGACTTGAGGATTCTGGCGCAAAAGTCATTTCAACGTGGCTTCTTGAGGCTTGTGGATGCAGACCATGGCATGGTGGATCCTGCAGTGTCTCTCCAATCTGCAGGACTTAAAGATGGAGACAACCTGACAGCCATTGTCATACACCCAAAGGTAGCGGCAACAGCACGCGCTTTTGCATTGTTTTGCAGCGGAGGCAACCAGGTTGTGACTTGGGGTGATCGAGGCTTTGGCGGTGACAGCTCTGAAGTCCAAGATCAACTCAAGGGGGTCCAGCAGATTCAAGCAACTTACAACGCATTTGCTGCGATCCTAACGGATGGGTTGGTTGTGACTTGGGGCAGTCCATGGTATGGTGGTGACAGCTCTGAAGTCCAAGATCGGCTCAAAGGTGTCCAACAGGTTCAAGCAACTCGCGGCGCATTTGCTGCAATCCTGGTAGACGGGTCAGTTGTGACCTGGGGCGATACAGATTGTGGTGGCAACAGCTCTCACGTGCAAGATCAGCTCAAGTCCGTCCAACAGGTTCAAGCAACGCGTGAGGCATTTGCTGCGATCCTGGCAGATGGGTCAGTTGTGACTTGGGGCGATCCACGCTATGGTGGTGACAGCTCTTCGGTACAAGACCAGCTGAAAGGTGTCCAGCAGATTCAAGGAACTTGTTACGCGTTTGCTGCGATCCTGGCGGATGGGTCGCTTGTCACTTGGCGCGATCCATATGATCCATATTGTGGAGGTGACAGCTCTGAAGTCCAAGACAAACTCAAGGGTGTCCAGCAGATTCAAGCAATTGACACCGCATTTGCTGCGATCGTGGCGGATGGGTCGCTTGTGACTTGGGGCGATCATGGCGGTGACAGCTCTGAAGTCCAAGACAAACTCAAGGGTGTCCAGCAGATTCAAGCAACTGACGACGCATTTGCTGCGATCCTGGCGGATGGGTCGCTTGTGACTTGGGGTGATCCAGGTTATGGCGGTGACAGCTCTGCAGTCCAAGATCGGCTCAAAAGTGTCCAGCGGGTTCAAGCAACTTCACGCGCATTTGCTGCGATCCTGGCGGATGGGTCGCTTGTGACTTGGGGTGATCCAGGTTATGGCGGTGACAGCTCTGAAGTCCGAGATCAACTCAAGGGTGTCCAGCAGGTTCAAGCAACTCGATACGCATTTGCTGCGATCGTGGCGGACGGGTCAGTTGTGACTTGGGGCAATCCAGGGGCTGGCGGTGACAGCTCTGCAATTGCTGATCAATTCGCATATGTGTGATTACATGTGCAGCCAGCATGGCTCAAAGTGGCCCCTGAGTTCAGAATCCTTCAGTGCTTTGGCTTGCTTTGAGAAGCGCGTTTTAAAAGGACCGCGTTCAATTACCTTGGCTCAAGTCGCACGAGGAAAATAGAAGTGCGCAGCTAGTGTATGATTCAAGGGTGTGATAAGCCTTTGGGTGGTTGTTTCCCCTTGGTTTTCTCTAACTCATCCTTTATGTTTGTTGCCATAAATGGACAATAGCCATAATGAGCATTTTTGTTTGTTGACTACTAGTCAGATTGACCATGGACGGTTTTGATCCATCCCTATATTTTATATATACAGATATATGGCAATGGACCAAAATCTTCATGTAGATGATTCTCTAAGCTATTTTCTTCATTGAAGATTTCCCATAGGTACCTGCTCGCGAATTCGCGAATGATCAAAAAGCTGAGGTTGGGATCCTTCAGTCCTAAAATCCAAGACACCTTAGAAGAGTTTGGCACCGTCGCAGAAGCTTGGCAAATAACATGGCTTTGTTTAGTCGGTGTTTTTTTTTTTCGGACGGAGAATCCACCATTTTGGGGAACCTATAGTGTTAGTGAATCAAACCTGTGGTTTTTTATTTTCTGGGAACCAAAAGTTATAGTGAATCTATAGTGAAACCAATCTATAGTGTTTTTTTATTTTTTCTGGGAACCTCTTAAGACAATCCAAGAATAAGATTAGTTCCCAAAGGAAACACAACCAAACATGGCCCAAAAGAACAGAAACTGTTCCTAAGACATGTTTTCAGATCCCCATTTGCGTTGGATCAAACAGACCATTGACTCAGCAATTTCCATAGGATTTATAACCCTTTCCCCCCTTTCCATAGGATTTATAAATCTTTGGTTTTCATGTTCCCCCTCGTTTGATGGTCACAAAATGATTGGGGACCCATCCCCCATATTTGGACACACACTGAAATGCTAGTCAGTATCCGGTAAGTGGGTGAAATAAACGCCCAAATATCCCACAGAAAAAGGATAGTAATATCATCCAGCTACTGATACCAGTCATCCTAGTTGGAAGTGTTTGATATCCTTTGAAGGAAAAAACACATCTCCGGACGCACAGTGGCTAACCTTATGTATATCATAATTAAGATAAATCCAAAACAGTGAGCCTGAACCAATAAACTATAAGTTAGCCAACTATGGATTCCCACGGTGTTTTTGGTTTTTGCTGGGTTTCACCCACTCGTGGTTCTGGGATGTTCTGGGAACCCCTTCCTGTACTGAGTCAGCCTGATCGAGCTTGCCCAACCCGACGTCGGGTCTTGCAAGTTCCGATTCCCAAGTCCTCAAGTCCTCCAATCTGGCCATATCTGGCCTGCCATTTCACCATTTGAATCATTCTACTGGTTGGTGGTGACTGGAACATTTTTTGGGAATCTAAGATTAGGTAGTTGATGGTAGTTTCAGACTAGTCCAACAGTCCTAATGATAACTGGTTATAACTGGTTGCTGGTGACTGGAACCATGGAATTTTATGACTTTCCATAATATATTGGGAATGGAATGTCATCATCCCAACTGACGAACTCACTCCATCATTTTTCAGAGGGGTAGGGCTCAACCACCAACCAGTATATTAACCAAATCACCACTATTAACTATTATCAACCACTATTAAGATCTATTAACCACTAGTAACCACTATATATTAACCACTATATAGTAACCATATGTAACCATTTATTGTATCCACCATTCGACCCAGCTTCTGGATCGTTGGGACACCTAGGATCGGGCGCAGAAACTGGTTGACCAGGCTTTGAGATGAGCGATTGGGATTGGTGGCGCAGACCCGGCCTGGTAATTTAACATAACGAACTGGAAAGATACACCATGTTTAATGGGACAATCCACTATTTCTATGGCCATTTTCAATAGCTTTTTGTATGTTTACCAGGCCGGGTATGTTGAAATCATCGGTTCATTCGAATTGCCAACAATCCCTTCCTATCTTCCTTTGCCTCGGCAAGTGAGGCAAGTGGCTGAACTCGAGAATTAGGTCAGTCCCAAAAAATCATCCACTAGCCAAATCGGGAATCAAACGTGGCAGTGGAACATATATGAACAGATCCTATGAATTTATGAAGGCATGGAGGTTTCCATGGAGGTTTCCATGAGTATTTTCCATTGCCATGGACTACCCCAAACGCATTTCCCCATGGCGCTATCCACCAAGATTCCATGATTTTCCCCTGGGGAAATTTTCCAATTCTGGAACCGGATTTCCTTCTGGAAATCCCCAAAAAAACATCATGGCATCTGTATTTACCCGGCCTGGTAAACGTTTACATAGCTATGGAAAATCACCAGGTTTTAATGGGAAAATCAACTATTTCGATTGGGCCATGTTCAATAGCTATTTTACCAGAGGGTATCATTGTTAAATTTGACATACGTAATCACATACCCTATGGATCCATGGCCACTGTCTGAGAAGGTACGGCTAACCCTCCAAATTATAGTAAATTATACCCCAGTCCCACTTCCTTTCAGAAGGTACGACTGGATCCATAGGGATAATTACTTAAGTTTAATTATAATTAGTGTAATTGACATACTACACTGGTAAACTGTAATTGTTAAACAAACTAATTATCATCATGTTTAGCCCGTAGTCACATAAAATCAGCTTAAAATCACGAGCGCTTTCATGCAACAAAATCCAGTCGTCACCAATCCCGACACCAAAACCTCACCCCGACACCAAATCGAATTAACCTCATGGAATGATAACCCCATAGAAATAATCATATATTTAAAAGCCATTTATAGCTTCTAAAGTTGGCCAGCTTGTGTGGATTCTAAACCAACAAAAATGCTGGCTAAAAAAACATGATTAAGATCTATTAACCACTAGTAACCAGTATTAACCACTATAGTAATCACTATTAACTTAACCATGGTTTCAGATCTATTAACGTGGTTGTTGGTTTGCAACATATGTTATTTTTCCATTAAAATTGGGAATAACTATGGTAACTATGGATGTTTATCATGGGTTTGTTTAGTCGGCGATTTGGCGAATATTTTCCCAATGGTTTTAATCCACCATGACTGGGGAATCGATGAAGTGAATATGTGGCTTATTTTTTGGGAACCCCGAACCACTATTTCTATGGGAAAATCCCACTATTTCTATGGGAAAATCCCACTACAAATCCAAGTTATTACCCATTCTTGGGAGCAATCCATTGATTTTCTCAGGTGATGACTAAGGTCAACTCTGCCGGCGGCATGGAAGAGGCGGTGTTTTAAGGGCGCTTCTTCGGTGTCATGACTGGAACATTTCCCCTTTTGTTTACCCTCTGGTGAACTAACATAGCAATGGGAAAATCCACGATTTCTATGGCCATTTTCAATTGCAAACTGTTAGTTCACCAGGCCGGGTAATGGGAACAGCATTGGACAAGTTGGCAAGACTTCGAGCGGGAAAAGCAAAGTTAAATCATTGTTCGAATCGGCGGAGCTTCCACTGTCATGTGGCTGAGAAAACAAGCGGGTAAAGCTATACGGGTGTGTCTGAAAATAGGCTAAACCCCTAAACCCACTGGTTTTGCTGATCATTATCCCGTTTTTAAATGGCTATTTCATTGGGAATATACCCTATTTTCAGACAAACCCATACTAGATGATGGTTTTCATGGATGTTAATGGCCTGATTTTTTTTGGTGATTGGAATTAGGGGTACTATGCCCAAATGGTTATGGGCCCGCGAGAAGTACCTTGTTGTTCACACCGAAAGAGCTAGTCTGGCTGGATCTTCATTTGCCCAAAATCTGATATCAAAATATCGGGGGTTCTGGAAAATTGGTGGATCCCAAGGTCCCATAGGTTTCAGTACGAGAATGGTCAACAAAAATGGGAGGTTTTTTGGGGTATCCCCATGGATTGGAAACCTCCATTTTTCTCAACGGTTTCAAATGATCCCAAAATGATCATTTGTCATGACTGTCATGATTTACAGCGACGAAAACCGCTCTAAAAGTTATAATGTGAATATGATTGAGACCATCCAGAATGAACGGTCTTAGATCAATGGCCATTTCAGGAACCTAACTTGGAGGTACCTACCATATATATATATAGTGATCCTTAAGTAGATAGAATATTTTTTTGGAGGGTGCGGGATTTATGTTGGAATTATGTTGGATGTCGGCCACTTTAAAAAAAACAGGTAGTTGGAATATTTCGACCCCCCCGGGGAGGTCGAAAACTGGTAGTTGGAATATTTTTGGTGTTGTTTGATTTTTGTTTTTTTCAAAATTTCCCCAGACCCGTGTCCAAAACTGGCTAAAAATGACTTAACAAAGACGAAAAACGTGTAAAAACTGAGGGTTTTGAAAATATTCCAACTATTTTTTTTTTAGGAAAATCCTTTTTGAAAATTTCCGATATTCTATCTACTTCAGGATGACTATATATATATTCATATATAAGATCTATGTAAGGGCTATATAAGGAGATATGATATACCCCCCAAAATATGATTTTCATATGGTACAGTACCTGCAGTTGAGGTACCTGCAATGGCCATTGATTAGATGGGCCATGGCCCATAAGCACTTGGGTCGCTGGTGCGTCAGTTGATGCCACTAATGTGAGGCACTGGTGGTATCACTAATGTGACAGACAAAAACTGGTAGTTTATAGATGATAATAAACCATAGTAAAACTTAGCTGGAGAAATTATATATATATAGTTACTAATGATGGTTTTTCATGGGATCTAGTGGAATTCAACTATGAAAAACCATCAACAATGGGGATTATGGGGATATATCTGGGTAAATTTCATCACGGCCGAACCCTGTTCTCCCTGGAATCATGGTTTAGATATAGGGAAATCATCCCCTTTTATGGCCGAACTAGTCAGGTTAGTGAATTATTATAATTTGCCCAGATCACATGTGACAGACTATTCTGGTAGTTTCAGATTACCCTCTGGTAAACATACAAAAAGCTATGGAAAATCACCATGTTTAATGGGAAAATCCACTATTTCTATGGCCATTTTCAATAGCAAACTGTTAGTTGACCAGAGGGTAATGATACTGACATTTTTGCTGACCCACATTCTGGGACCACGAATCTAAGATTAGGTCGTTGATGGTAGTTTCAGACTAGTCCAACAGTCCTAATGATAACTGGTTGCTGGTTTGGAACATGAATTTTATTTTTCCATAATATATGGGAATGTCATTATCCCAACTGACGAACTCACTCCATCATTTTTCAGAGGGGTAGGCTCAAAACCACCAACCAGCTATATTAACCAAATCACCACCAACTATTAACCACTATCAACCACTATTTTCAGATCTATTTTCACCACTATTAACCACTATCAACCACTATTCAGATCTATTAACCACTAGTAACCACTATCAAGATCTATTAACCACTACTATATAAAAACAGATTTTGCACGTTTGTTGGTGAGATTTTTCCAATGAAAAAACCGGCTGTTTGGGACTCAACACGATGAACAGATCCACGATCATCCCATAAAAACGACATGTCGAATTGTGGTGCCCCAGTGATAACGTTGGAAACTTGAAAAAACGTGTGACTTTTTGGTAAATTAACTATCCCAAATGCTCCATGTATCATGTATGGAATATTTACCAACATTTACCCCATAAACCACCCAGTTTTGTAGGTAAATATACCAGCACCATGGAGCATTTGGGTATAGGAACAATGGGATATCATGGGATTGAGCTAGAAAACATATGAAAGAAAACTATGAATATTAGAGTAATAGTGGGAGATGAAAAAAACATTGAAACACTATGGATAATAGTGGGATAAACCAATTTGTAACTCCATATTTTGATATATCATGATATGGATTTGTCTCAAAATAGGGTATATTCCCAATGAAATAGCCATTTAAAAACGGGATAATGATCAGCAAAACCAGTGGGTTTAGGGGTTTAGCCTATTTTCAGACACACCCATATATCTATACATACCGTACCATGGATAAACCCAAAGGAATTCATTGTTTTTTTCGTCGAATTTCACTTTTTTTTTGTTCGCACCTCAGCGCAGGAAATGCTCTGGGACACCTATCACATTTTTGATCCATACGACGATGGTCTGGCTCCCAATGGATCCAGTGCAGGTTGAGTTACCCTCTGGTAAACTAACATAACCATGATTAACCATGGAAAATCACCATTTTAAATGGGTAAATCCACTATAAATGGGCAATTTTCAATAGTTTTTTGTATGTTTACCAGAGGGTATGACCGATTCATGGGTGAAGTCACTTGAGATAAATTGGGGAAGTGCTGAGATTTTCAGCAACATTGTTGCCATGGGATATTCCATGTGATTTGGAAGGCTCTGGCTTTGTGGTTCCTACTGTAGGTTGTGAAAAATCATCAGGCGAACAAAAAGTACATTTGAATACCTTCGGGTTGCAGACAATCTGATGACCCAATAGCCCATAGTGATCCTCAATTTCTCCAAATTTTGTTATTTTGTGGTTAGCTTGCAGTAAATCAACATAGATGTGCAAATTCATTTTCTTAGGAAAATCCCTGAATTTCAATTTCCATATCTTCAAAGCAGACCGACCTGTGGCATTCCTGTGGCTATCATGGCATTTCTTCTAAGAAATGATTAAGTTTCGAATAGGAAACAAAAATCAAAGGGCTTCCAACTGACCAATTCGACCATCGAACTGGAGTGACACTCACTGTGGGTCAAAAATCACCAGTCTGCCAGTTGTGTTGGTTAATGACCAAACATATTAGTGTCATAGTGTGTCGCGGTAAAAACATGTCAAAACGTGATTGATGGTCATCAAAATGTTCAATCCATTCATGGGGAATTACCCTCTGGTTATGACTAACAGTTCGCCATGGTATAGATGGCCCTAATCGAAATAGATGGTTTACCGAACTGAATAGCATGGTGGATCTTTCCATGGCGAACTGTGAATGTCATAACCAGATGGTACATCTTGCGAGAAAAGAATCCCACTGATGGTGGGATGACTAGGGGCTCCAGAAAAAACCCTGTAACTTCACCGTGGAACGACGATGAATTATCCTCAACGTTGACATAGATGTGGGAAAAAAAACACCATGAAAGTAGATCATTTTGCGGCTACATCTGTTTGGAGCAATTTACTCCAGGGTACATTCCATCACCATTGGCTATTTAACGGTTTGCTATGGAAAAGCACCATCTCTAATAGGTGAATCATCAGACAATCCATCATAAATGTGGACAAATTGTCCATACTGGATGGTGCTTCCCAGTTGTAAGCTGGTTTATAATCCCCATTACCAGTTACTGGTACCATAAACCATATAGTTAAACCACTTAGAAAGCAACTTAGCTATCGTCCCCATCCTGTAGCTATATTTTAATAATCACTGGTTGGTGGTTTGAAACATTGTTTATTTTTTCCATATATTGGGAATGTCATCATCCCAACTGACTTTCATTTTTTTTCAGAGGGGTAGGTATACCACCAACCTAACCAAATCACCACTATTAAGCACCATCAACCACTATTAAGATCTATTAACCACTAGTAACCACTATATATTAACCACATCTAGTGTATATTCCAAGTTCTAGTCATTTCGGAGCCTGTCATTCCGCGTCGAGGTATTCAGCTCAAGGAGTTCAAGCAGGTGGCTCTGGGAGTAAAACCAGCTATGGCCTGTTTCACAGTTGCAACTGGCAAAAAAAAAAACGTTTATGATTGTTGACCCAGATGAAATAAGCCAGGTTGATACAAAATATTGTTAGAATTGGACACTTGACCCATCCCAAAATATGGTTACCCTCTGGTGAACTAACAGTTTGCAATGGAAAGATCCACCATTTTATAGCTGGGAAAATCCACGATTTCTATGGCCATTTTCAATTGCGAACTGTTAGTTCAGCAGAGGGTATGATTGTTAAGCCAGATGAAATAAGCCAGGTTGATACATTATAAGGTTATATAATAACTGGCACACTATGATTTATATATATATAACCTTAGTTGCAGGAGTTATAAGCCCATTTATGATTGTTAAGGGCCAGAACATGCCACAACTGTCTACGTGTCTAAAAACCGAGTCGTGAGAAATAGCCCACTTCCACTCTTTTCACCCCAAGGGCTGGGATGAGTGAACGACTCCTCCCCATTGATCCATTCAAAGTCATATTCTCCAGGTGATTTTGCCAAGGCCTCCCGGAACATTTGGAACAGTTCTGCGACGGTCCCTTAAAAGAGTTGTGTGTTGGGGAAAGTTGGAGCGGCCATGGCATCACAAAGCATAGAAGGCAATGTGGGGGCAAGGAGTTATACACTTACCATACAATGTGAGGGCCCAAAGATAGGTAAGTTGACTTCAGGAGTTATACAATGGCGAACGGTCTACAGGTGAGTATGGTGAATGGGTTAGCAATCAAGCAACTTAATGCAACTTATAACTGAACCACCCCACATTTTTGGGGAAAGATGAGTCGGTTTCCAACCAACCACTTACTTGTACCAACCTTCTATTGACCTGGACCTGCATCATCGACCATGGCTTCTGACTGGTGCAACTGTTCGTCATCGATCAGCGTGGTCACAATGGAGGTGCTGTACACTTCACTTTACTATACCAGGCCAGACCAGGGCCAGACCAGAGGCATCGTTGAAAGAACTGTTTCACTTGCACCGAGGGACTGGTTGGACGCATCTCATTCCGCCTGTCGCGAAGTTCGGGACTCCGTGGTGAGCCCTTGGCCCAGCCCGATACCCGTGAGCAGCTTGGGGGGTCGGTGCTAGCACTTTCCAATCATCCATGTTAATAATAGAAACTTTCCATTCTAAACCATCCAGCTATTGGGGTATATTGGGGTACCTCCATGACTATGAACCCCCCAGCCAAAAATCCCTGCAGTTGAATCAGGTGGCCGACCAATATGGTATTTCTGCACTGCAGGGCAAGAAGGCGAAGGGTGGCTCTGCTGTAGCCGGCTGTAGCCATCAAAATCGGGCAAAACATGGCAGTGTGTCAAAGCCTTGTACCCCTAGTGAACCCCAAAATAGCTGGTAAATGGATGTTCATTCCACTAAAAATGGTATTAATAGGTATTGATCCATACCCACATAGCAATCGATCATATCAAATCATATCAATGATTCATGTCATGTCGAAACGAAACCTATCCAGAAATCCATTAGAACAATTTTGAACAAATAAACAGGGAAAAACTGACTGGTTGGTGGTTTCAAACATTTGGATGATTTTCCATTTCATATATGGGATGTCATCCCAACCCCATTGACGAACTCCATGATTTTTCAAGATGGTTATTGCACCACAGGATGGGGCCCCCCAGTTATAAGTGGCTTTATAAACCATTATAACCCCTATTAACTATAGTTATATCTACCATAAAGCCACTTATAAGGCAACTTAGCTATCTTGGGGGCCCCATCCTGCACCAACCAGCAGAAAAACGACGGAAACATCAACAGCAGCTCCAGTCACCGGGATCAAAAGGGTCGCTGATCATATCACCAATGTCCACAGCATAGGTAGAAGTTGGGGTTTGCGTTTACGATAGCCAACTTGGGTGCCAATAACTATCAATAACTATCAATACCTATGGTTTATGGATGTTTATGGGAGACATATCTTTACTTCATAGGCTTTGAAGCAACTCAGAACTGGAGGGCACCTTGTATCCATCAACGGATTGGTCTTCAATCCTGGTCGTTGACAACTGGATGATTTGGGGGTCCCATGACATGGTCAATGGCCATGCAACAGGAACCCATTCATTGGAGGTACTGTACCTACCATATATGTTTGGCCTAATTTTTTAGACCTTAATTTCAGGAAATATCCCCACAAAAAATGGTGAAACATATGGTACGTTTACGTAGCTCCACCTGTTGGATCCTGAAATTCCCATTGACACGGATCAGGGTGATCTGGAGGACGCCCCAAAATTGGTTGATGCTCGACTCGCAGTGGGTCAAATGTAGGACATCCCTGATCCAAAGAGTCAAATTCAATGTAAAAGAATCTACATATAATCCATACCCTCTGGTAATTTAACATAGCTATTGAAAATGGCCATTTATAGTGAGTTTTCCCATTAAAAATGGTGATTTTCCGTAGTTATGTTAGTTTACCAGAGGGTAATCCAAGTAGATTGGTTTCAAGCATTTCTCCTCCATATGTCAAACAGTCAAGGATATGCATTGAGCATATCCACTAACCTTTCGACTGGTTGCCTCAATGCAATATGATTCGGCCCGCCTCGCTGCCCGATGTTTCGCAGAACTGTGGAGTGGCTCCTCGACTGGTCGACTGGAGGATTCAGTCGATTCAGTCGATCTGTTCCCCCTGCAGAAGATTGCAGAGTTATGAACTCAGAGCCACAGTGCAGCGTCTACAACGGGATGAGGTCGTGGAGGTGATGCAGAAGGAAACCTGTGCCGATTGCTGGCGTGGAGGTGTTGAGCAAGCTCAACTTGCTCACAGTATCTCTCAGTACATTATTTCCCCAGATCACTGATATGTAGCAATGTAGATATCTATAGACTTATCTAAATCTGTATCTCTGTATATATAAAACCCATATAGATATCCATAGCTTTGCATAGATCTTCATAATTTCATAGATGTCATCGGAATTCTCGATTTCTATCTCTTATTGAAGCATCTTTTTTTTTTCGAAACCTGCAGCCCGCCCTGTCTTTCCCTGCCATGGCCGCAGTCGGATCAGCTGCTGCAAAAGTATGATGAGAGTGGGGATGGATCCATTCAGATCTCCGAGTGCGGAGCTGCCGTTGGAATCGGAAGGGAAATCCGTCGGGAAATCCATGAAAAATAGGCATACCATCTGGTTATGACTAACATAGCCATGGAAGTCATGGCCCATTTATAGATGGTTTACCTATTAAAAATGGTGATTTCCATGGCTATGCTAAATAAACAGAGGGTAGAATTTGTGTATGTCATGGGGATATATTTACCCTCCAGTACATTAACAGTTCGACCCTGCCAAATAGGGATTGGAAGATGAGATTCCACCAAAAATTGGTGATTTTCCGGGTCTATGTTAATTTACTAGAGGGTTGGTAATTTTCTTGGGATATCGATATAATATGATCTAATATTCGTAACCAACTTGAGATGTGTTGTCCTACAAATGATAGAATGGCAATCCTGATGGGATCTGAAAAGGGGGCATATCACCAGACTGGCAGGTTGAAAGTGTACTTGGGGGTACCATGGTGTATATATCATTATTATATCATCATATACCTGGGTACACTGATATGGCTAACTGGAACCCCCACATTTTCAGTTGCTAAGCAATGCTATATGATATAGCATGTGTTCTCTATTCTGAATAGGCAAAAGTCCACAACTATCACCATTTTGTAGTTTTTTTTGATTCTCCCATATTTTCCAATATGAAATGTGTGATTCATTTTTGAAACCTCGGCTTTCAGTGGTAGATAAAAAAAATGTCCTGCAATCATTCTCCTATATTTATCAGGTTCTTTTGGATTCGGTAAACGTTTACATAGCGAACTGGAACATCACCATGCTATTCAGTTCGGTAAACCATCTATGTCGATTAGGGCCATCTATACCATAGCGAACTCCAGGTACGCGCAGATGGTCTTTGATCCGTCCGTGCCAGGCCGCTGAGTCATGCTGAGTCATGCTGAGTCCAGCATGTGCTCATGCCCAAGTGGATCGTTTTTCTCAATGGATTGGTTTAAGGGAAAATTTACAGGAAACCCCCATATTTAATGGTAAAAACCATGGTTTCCTGCAGATTTTCCCTCAATCCAATGACTGGATTTTAACTATGGGACATCACCAGCCAACCAGCAAAAGATGACATTTGTTGTTGTAGACTTATCAAAGATTGAACATGTGATATGCCATGAAATCTGGGTAAATGAATGTAAATTATAAGGACCTCACTATTCTAGCCCTGGAATGACGGTCTATGGGGAATTATCCCAGGTGATATCCAACAAGCCCATGGGGATGACGGGATGACGGTATCCCATCATTTTTTTCCAGAACATATCCCTGAATAGATGGCTAAATTGGCTAGTAAACCATAGTAAACCCCTATTAGAATGATTAGATTTTAGGTCACCTGAGGTTTTGTGGAAGCAAAGAATGTTCAGATCTTAACCGGTCAACTGGTTGGTGACGCCAACTGACAAATATGTTTTGAGGGTTTTTGTTCAACCCGTCAACTTATATCATCATAAATTGATTTATTGATATTTATTGCGATTGAGTATATCCCCTTAAATTTACCATAACGAGAACCTGACATCTGGATACCCTTAAACATATGTTTGAAACCTCATTTTACCCATGAAACTGCCATTTGGCAAAGGCCACGGAATTTATGGAACCGTTCTATACTCATCATCCATATCTGGGTTGCCCTATATTTTATTAATGACATATGTGACATACCACATTAAAATTTTTTTGTATCCCTGAATTGGTGAGATCCGATATCCCCAAGAGCAAAGCAACCTGCTTTGGCATCCGATCTCTTCATTTGCGGATACATATTATATATAATTATATATAATAATAATATATATATATATACATTCCCATTGAATTCCTATGATCCATTTAAAAAAACGACTACTAGTTACTATCCCATTCATCTTTTTTTTCCAGATATCACTTGTTTTTTATTTTCCCCTGATTCTCCCATTGAATTCCCATGAGTAAAAACGATGCCAGGGATGATGACCACCATCCTGCGGACCTACTCCAAGAAGCTCAATGCCGTTGGCTCCACGTTGCGCGGTAGCCACTTGCGGGCCGAGGTCGGGCGTGGTTCTGTGGATCTGCCTCCTGAGTTGGGCCATAGGATCCATGTATATATGGTAAATATGCTAATATAAAGGGGGTCTATTGATGGGATCTATGTTACCATATATAGCACCATGGATCCGTCATGGGATATGTAACTTGATGTCAGGGATTTTTCCATGAAAACATAAGGCATTTCACTATGACTTCACAATGGTGATTTACCATGGAGTTTCATGGTGATTCAATGGGAATGGAAAAAAACAGACAGCCCAATATTGGTGGAGGTCCCCACCATTTTTTGGCACTTCAAAGCGGCAAACGGATGAAACCCTCATTTTTTCATAGATCACATCCCAATATTGGTACTTAAAACCCACATTGTTTGGGCAGTTAAACTCATTTAAAACCCACAAAGCCACATTTTTTCGCAGTTAAAAGCCACATTCTTTGGCAGTCGACCCAAATCCAAAACCGTCCGTGTGGAAAAATCCGGCAGGTGGCCGATAGTTTGGTGGATTACCTCACCATCGTCTGCGGCAAGAATTTGACGAAGGTCGGCCGCCAATGTTTGTGGCCTTGAAAAACCCTGTAACCAGACATAGATGTGGAGATTTTCATACATTTTCCATCTGGTTTTGCGAAAGTGATCTAGAAATGCTGCGTTTTCCATATCTAATTCATTTCTTTGCAGGAGGGTAGTTGGAAAATGGAAGAGAAACTCTGGTAAACCATGGTCTCAAAAAAAAAAAACAATCATGAAACATGACTCACATGATAGATCATTACCATGGTTTATCATATTGTGTTCATATTTGTTAGTAAACAGATCATGACAGATTATCATAACCATGAAGTTTCATTGCTTCATATTTCGTTCTTATTATTACCATGACAGATCACCATTTTTTCGCTTCCATCATCGTTTCTGCTGAGCCATGCTTGTCATGCTTGTCGTCCCTGCGAGTCATCCTGATCCAATGAGGAGATTATCTCAAGAAATCAGAATCAAGATGTATGAATCTGGGTAAATTATAACGACCTCACTGCGACCTCACTGGAAATCATGGTTAGTAATTAAGAGAAATCATCCTCAAATGGCCTTAATTCCGGTTAGTGAAATATTATAATTTACCCAGATGAATTGATGTATGAATATATTGATTTGGCTATTCGGATTTAGATATCTCACAATATGATGTATTTATATAGATATACATAACAATAATTAAATAAATGATTTAGGTATTTGGATCTGTTCACCCACAAAAAAGAACATCGTTGTGTATCCATTTTTCCGTTCAGATCGTCCCCACAATGACATGTCATTGTGTGGCATTCTGTTGTACACTCCCTGGCCATGGATTGCCCATGAATCATATCACCAAAACCCAGCATTTTGGTGATGTTCCCATCTAGCGGACTAAACTCATCTTCGCTACCAGGATGTGCCCTTAATTTTGTTAGTGGTGCCCAATTTTTGGTTAGCAAAGTTGGTCTATAATATAATTCTACTTTCACTAGGGGTTACAGTCGGTATATCTATGGTTACTATGCTTTCAAAACCAACTTAAACGAACTTATACCTGGGGGGCACCACCTTATAAGATATCCACCAGAACTCCTTAAGCCTTACCCTCTCGTAAACCAACTATGGAAAATCACAATTCTTAATGGATAAATTAACGAACTTAATGGCCATTTTCAATAGCTACAAGGTGGTCCCCCCCAGGTATGTTTGTTGGTTTAGATTCACCCCATGACTAGTTCAATATATCTAGCATAAACCATAGTTATTGAAGTTATTTGAGTTGTATAAACCATAAACCATGATCTACCTATGAAAAATGGTGATTTTCCAGTTCGCAATATCTGTAAACGTTCACCAGGCCGGGTAACCACCCACCAAACCGCAGGTGGGCTGGATCACCGGGAAGTTGGTGAGCGGCGAACTGCCTCAGGCGGATAAAGATGGGAAAAGATGGTAGATGCCAATCAACATGGACATATTTATGGATGTTGAGAGGATATTTCATGGATATTTTGTCAGTCTGTATATATTTTTTTCTGGATATGTGATGGATATTTTTTTAGATATGTTATGGATATGTTCTGGATATTTAGCTGATATTTTAGATTATTTTAGGATGTTTAGGTATCAAACTTAAAGGATTTCTTTACATTCATGTTGATGGATGTTGAAGGCTGATGATGGATGATGGAAAAGCATGTGCGATTGTCACGTTAAGTGTGTGTTGACACTTGAATTGATATGTATAGATGTATAGTTTTGTTTTTTGGGATTGATTCTATCACAGCAACCAATATAGGTTCCTGTTTTTTGTTGGTGATTCCGAAAGAATTGGTTCTGAAGTTCTGTTGGTTTCATGTTGAAGATCTGGCCGTGCCAACCCTTGAGAGGGTAGGTGAAACACCGATGTGATCATAGTTTTTGTTGTATTGAGCATTCAATTTTGGGTTTGATATATATATATATATACTGGCCAGTATATATATATATATATTTATGGATATGTTTATTTATGTGTATGATATGTATATATATATATATACACATATTGACCCAGATATGATATAACTGTTAGATACTTTGAACGAGGCCACGGATATATGGAAGTCCTCCGAAAAAGTCGCCACGTATCAAAAAACTCCTGATGGGTGTGGAAACCATGAGTTTGGTGGTCAACAAATTATTCAGTTTGGGATACTTATGGGATATAGTATCCACTGGCGCTTTTTTTTTCGTTTCAAGGACGTGACCCAAACGTCGCGATGTCAGGAATTTACGGCAGATGTTTTCTATCAGTTGTATATGAGTCTTGGCGTGTCAGCGTCGATAGCTTGACCAGTTTTTAAATGATCTCATCCCCCACCCGATTTGCGAAACGAACCGATTTGATCGTTTTTTGCGATGGACAATAACCAGCCAACCAGCAAACATTTAATTTTGGGGGACTACCAAAGATTGACCATGATCTTATGGACTTGTAGTACTTGTGGATCAGCCCATTTTGTTTGGAGTAAGTAGGTATTAAGAGGTATATGAAGAGCATGAATTGTGAAATGAGGAAATTACGAGTGTTTTAGGACACAACAGCAACACAACCGTATCATCTTAGTGTTGACTAAGTGAATCATCTGGTGTCAAACTTTGTTTTTTTCGACGATCACTTGGCAGGTTGTTTTTTTTTTCTGATCATGTTATTGGGTTTTCACCTGGGTTAAGGCTACACCCAAAGTTCATTTCTTTAAGCTACGGCCAAATAAAGTATGACCAAATCAAGGACAAACATATCCAAACTATGCAGCTATTCCAGCTATAAATCCTGATTTTGGATATTGACTAAAAAAAACAAAGTCAAAGTAAATCATTTACGGTTAGTCAATATAGAAATTATGACCATACTAATTCATTTATGGTAAATCATGATTTTGGATATCGACCAACCATCTGATTTCACCATGATTCCGTATTACCAAAGGTGGTATGATATACCTGGTATTACCAAGAATGTGGACATGTTATGAAATGTTGATGTATGTCTCAAACTTGGGTACTATATAGCGGGTATCCCATAATTTCCATTTTCCATGATATATGATTTTACCCTCTGGAAGTTTAAGATAGCTATGGAAGCCATGGCCCATTTATATACAGATGATACACATTATCATTTACCATCCGGTAAATTAACATAGACCTTGAACATAGCCTAGTTTTAATGGAAACTAATCTTCCAACCCCGATGACTGCCAGGGACGAAGTGTTAATTTACCAGAGGGTACCTCTTAAACATGACGATTTCCAGTTCGCTATGTGCCGTCATTCCATTCGTCACTGAATCACATGGCGCCCCAAGATGTTCTCGGTGTGAAGAATCCTTGGTGGCTCAACCCGGCTTAGTTCACCCCAGTTGTAGTGGGATTTTTGTAGGGCCAATCCACTTGTTTTCTTGGGGCGAACTAACTCACTAAGTGGGATGAGCCACCAAGTACTTTACAGCCAGTGAAGTTCTGGTTGGTGGTTTGGAACATGTTTTTTTCCTTATATTGGGAATCATAATTTTAGCTGACTAATATTTTTCAGAGGGGTTGAAACCACCAACCAGAATTTGTGATCATCTTAGCCATTAAATCAGGGTAAATGATATAAATACTATAACGACCTCACGTCGCGACCTCACTCGAATGGTGGGTGTTTGGTCTAATCCGGAGGGATCAGAATGGAGACTAAAAAGAACGCCATATTGGGGGGAGCCCGCTGGATTTTCCTTCAATTGCCTCGCAAACTGAGAAACATCGGATATGTCGATAAAAAACAAAACAATCAACATCGATAAACATACCGTAAGAAAGACATTGGGGCATCGGGGCCGATTTGATTGAAAATTTTCTTCAGCTTTGGGCCGCATTTCCATTGCGGTTTGGCCTACCCGAATCCATCTCTGAATATGGTCCCTCTGAATATGAGCCACACGCTCATGGATGAAAAAACCCTCAGGAGGATCGGAAGATTGATGGCCGAACTTTTCAGGTTGGTTAATGATTCTAACAGTTATGGCCCTTAACAGTTATAAATGGGCTTATTTCATGATATATAACCTTAGTTATAAGTTATATAGGAGTTATAAGTCCATTTATAATTGTTATAAGGGACACAACTGAATTCAGCCAGATTTGACAGATGTTTCATCTGTCGGGGGACCCCCATTCGATGCTCCTTGTGATCCCTGAGGAAACAGTTGGATCCTAACAATTTGTCGCCTGTGGATGTGGGTTGCTGGGCAGAAATCACTGGGATCTGGAGAGCTCAAGTCTCTTCAAAGTCTCAGGGATGGGAGACATTCAGTTTGCAGACAGGTTTTTTTTTTCTCAATTTTTAGTGCTCAAAAAGGACCGATGGATAAGAGCAAGATCATCTAGCCATTTCCACGTGAATCACGTTAATGAACCCAAAGTCCAAACATGTCCAAATGGTGTTCAAATGGGATTGTCCCAACATTGGATTGCCCTCAATTCATGGTCATTTTATGTTTTCAGACTAAATTGTCAGTTTTTTTTTCAAAGCCAGTTTAATAAATTTTCGCGTTTTCCCCATAGTTTCAGACTTCCCGAACAGATCCCATGTGGTTTTTTCATAACTTTAGAATGGCCAGATCTGCAGATCTGCAGGCTGCGAAAGTACGCAGATCCAAATTTAGCCCCAAAAGTCACGATATTTACGCAAGATGTTTGATAAGTTTAGCATAATTTTATAGCAATTTTCCATGGCTTCGACTGAAGGTAGCCTCTGAACTTTTTTGGATCCCTTGGGCACCCTGTCCTTTCTCGAAATCGTCGTCGAGGCTCGCTGGTGATGAACTACACGGTGAAAGCGAATCCCAAGAACACCATTGCAGCAGCCACTCGCCCTCGATTTTTGGCGGGCCATGTGGGATACGTATCAAAAATGGGAGAATCCACGACTCGGGGACTGAACAAATCTCCAGATTTATTGACTATGCAGGTACTAAGTGAGATGATCATCTAAGCATGACTGGGTTCCATGGTTTTTTCCTTCACACATCAACCAAAGATTAGTCGGTGGCTTGGGTTGGTAGTTTAGATTCCTGGGAATACCAGTGGTTGTGCCTATCGCCTTCCAAAGTCTTTAGAAAGGGAATCCTGGAATTCAAAACCACTATATGGGTAATCATGTGAGGCTGTGTAGGCCCTTAGTAAGCCCTCAATAGATCCCTTCATGTTTCATGGCAAGATCAAATAACTTTCTTACATTCCATGGCCCATTAATCACGACAAATCCCATCCAATACCACCAGAAAGTCACCATCAAATCACCATGTTTGATGCTTAATGATTGGTTGAAAGAACTCCTCTGCCCAAATGTAGTTGGTTCTAACTAAACCCATATTAAGCATTTCTACCCCCTAGTCATTTTGCTTTGCCATGGAAAAGTGTCATGGTCAATAGCTATCTGACACCTTTCCGGCATTAAATCCATAGAACTCCGTACTATTGCTCATATCACCTAGAAAAAAAACGTCATTTCATCCATTTTCAAGCTATGAAAAATCCATTTCACCCATACTCTTCCCATTATAATATATATATATATATATATATTAGCCATGCAATATATCCCACATCAGCCTGATGATCTGGTTGGTCAGAAATCTGATTCCCATCCCAAACCACAACGCCATTGATCTGGTTGGTAAATGAATCTGATTCTCCCGAAGCAACGCCAGTTGGACATGCTGGCAGACACCACGTTCTTCGCCACCGAAGGCTTTGACACTTGGAGCACTTGGTGAGACCCGAAGATATCTGCCCCCAGTCGTCCTTCTCGTTCTCTGTTAGACCTACCCGAAAAATGAAGACGTTTTTCACGTTACGTTTTATGTTACAATAATAACGACGATAGGTAGAATTAGACCATAAACCCAGAAAACTGCATTTATAGTATTTACAGAATCCAACTTGACTTTCGTTGCTATAGTTGAATGATCCCATTTACAAGGTGGGGCTCCCGTCACGAAAAAATGCTAAGCCGGTGAACATGACTGCAATAACTGGGGTTTATGGTAGATTTACAACTAGAACTAAAGTTCATGGTGAACTATTGATGATGTAAAGCAGTCATGCTAAACTGTTCGATTTATGGTGATTTCGGGTAAAATATCACGACCTCACTGCCACCTCAGTGGAATAATAGTTAGTGAGGGAATCATCCCCAAATAGCCTTAATTCAGGTGGTATGGCTGGGGGTCCGCAAGAGAAGTGGAGAGGCCGATAAAAATAGGTCAGTGAGTTAATTATACTTTATATACCAATATTTCATGGAATGTTTTCGTATAAACGGGATATATAACCAACTTTGCTACAAAGTGGTGCCCCCAGTGAAGTGTTTGTTGGTTTAGATTCACCCATCTCCACCGGACATCTTAGTTAGACTAGTTATAAAATGTTCTAAACCAACATACCCATCCAGATTATCTAGCTTGTCTTGGTCAACTCCCCATTTTCCTTTCTGAAATCTATGCTTTTCCTTCAGTCTCGATGTGTTTTCATCGTCGAAACCGAGGACATCACGGTGGAAGACGAGACCGTGGTCCAGGTCATTGGATGGCTGTCAATGTCCAAAGATGGGGAGGCCCGGGATGAAGTCAACCATTGAAGTGGGGAAGATTTCATGGGTTCAGAATGGTGATAGTGATAGCAATGGGAGGTTTTTTGTTTTTTTTTCCGGATCATTTGGTTTTTATTTGGTTTTATATATGGTTTGATAGGGATAATACTGGGATACTAATGGGAAATGGTGGATCTAGCCATTTTTTCAATGGCTCTTCGAATGGTTTTCGACATTATTTCAATGGATCACAATTGGCATATTTATTGGGATTGTAATAGGGTGAATTTACCCTCTGGTAAACTAACATAACTTTGGGAAATCATAATTTTTAATGGATAAATCAACTATAAATGGTCATTTTCCATAGCTATGTTAGCTACCATAGGGTACAGTAAATTATGTTATTTCTTGTAGGCTTGAGGAAATGGCTTTTTGAACGCTGAAGAAATGCGCAGTTTTTGTACCAAGAAAGGCACAAAAAGCACTGTTGATGGACTCAGGGGATTCTCTTTACCTGGTTGATATCGGGGATGAACTTAGCCTCTGGTAATTTAACATAGCTATGGGAAATCACCATTTTTAATGGGAAAATCCACTATAAATGGCCATTTTCAATAGCTACGTTTGACATAACCAGAGGGTAGCTGCTTGGTGCTTTGGAACATGGCTTTTTAATACAATATGTGAGGCCCCCGTTGCCGTTGGATAGCGTTCCGTTGGTGCCAATAAGTCCATAATTTCACGAACTGGTTTATGGTACGCAAATAACCAACTTATAACTGGGGGGGCCACATTGTAGGATATAATGGTGTTTTTATTGGGATATAATGGGATATAATAATCAATAATGGAACTTAATGGATTTTTATGATGTTCCATTCAGTTGGGAATGTCATCCCAACTGACGAACTCACTCCATCATTTTTCAGAGGGGTAGGCTCAACCACCGACCAGCATTGATACCATTGAAATGGGGATCCTGCTGAAACGAGGCGAAGGAATATGATGTTTACCACCTGTTTTTCTGGGCGACTGTTAGGGAATTCGTACAGGACTGTAAGTGTTTTTGTTTTACGGACACAGCCAAATTTTGTGTGTATGTATAAAATGTAATGTAATGTGATGCAAAAAAGATATCACGGGCTGTAATGTAATGTAGTGTATAGTGTATTTGTTTGTTGTATTGTTATGTAATCTAATGCGGCGCATGATGATGCAATGTAATCTAATGCGGTGCAATGTAATGTGATGTGATGCAATGTGATGCAATGCAATGTAGAGTAAACTAATGCAATGCAATCTAAAGTAATCTGATTCACGCATATTCACGCAATGTAATGCATGAAATGTAATGTGATTTGCTGGAGTGTAATATGATCTAATGTAATTTAATCTAATGTAGTTTGATGTAATCTATTCTGATGGACGCCATGCAGTGCATGTATTGTGTATTACATAGGTATTATTTATATAAATATGCCTTAAATATGATTGTACATGTATTATATTTTATTGTTTTTTTTTCTACATATGTATGATGTATTTGTCATACATGTGTATATAATTTATATTGATTACAGTATTTTATATGTATTACAGATACGTATCATGGTTGGCTTCAGATATCCTCTGTATGCATATATACATACAACTCGGCAAAATGGGAATCTATATAAGAAATCCACATAGGGGTTTGTCTTGTGGCAAAAGCATGATTCTGGACTGGGGGTTGCATTGAGGGTTGCATGGGAAAAGGAGAGTAAAGCCACATGTGTTTTTACTAATTTTACATGCATCAACGTAGAAGTTGTTTCCGGGCGAAATTCAGGATTTGGTTCATGTCACTTTTTGGAAGCAATCGGAGAAGTAAATGCATCCAGGAACTGCTGGAACTCACTGCTGGAAGAACTCCACATGCGGATATCACAGCATGGTGAAGGCTCAAGTCAATGTGATGCTTCGCGTTACTGTAACTTTACTGAGTGGCCAGAGTGAGACATTGTCACTTGCACAGTCCTCCAAAGTAGGGGACTTGCAGGTTCTTGCGCAGAAATTATTTCAACGTGGCTTCTTGAGGCTTGTGAATGCAGATCATAGCGTGGTGGATCCTACATTGTCTCTGCAAGCTGCAGGACTTGAAGATGGAGACCACCTGACAGCTATTGTTATAGAGGCAAAGGTAGCAAAAACAAACCGAGCTTTTGCGTTGTTTTGCTCTGGAGGTGACCGGGTAGTCACATGGGGCAATCCGGAAGAAGGTGGTGACAGCTCTGAAGTTCAAGATCAGCTCAAGGGTGTCCAGCAGGTTCAGGCAACTGGCAGGGCATTTGCAGCTATCCTGTCAGATGGATCTGTTGTGTCTTGGGGCCATCCAAAGTCTGGTGGTGACAGCTCTGAAGTCCAGGATCAGCTCAAAGGTGTCAGGCAGGTTGAAGCAAATGATTGGGCATTTGCTGCCATCCTGGCCAATGGATCAGTGGTGACTTGGGGCGGTTTACATGAGGATGACGGTGGTGACAGCTCTTACGTCCAAGATCGGCTCAAAGGTGTCCAGCAGATTCAAGCAGCTCATGGCGCATTTGCTGCGATCCTGGCAGATGGGTCAGTTGTGACTTGGGGCGATCCAGATCGTGGCGGTGACAGCTCTTCGGTACAAGACCAGCTGAAAGGTGTCCAGCAGATTCAAGGAACTTGTCACGCGTTTGCTGCGATCCTGGCGGATGGGACAGTGGTGACTTGGGGCCATCCAGCATATGGTGGTGACAGCTCTGACGTCCACGACCAGCTGAAAGGGGTCCAGCAGGTTCAAGCATTCTTCTCTACTTTTGTTGCCATCCTTGCGGATGGGTCCGTTGTGACTTGGGGAGCTGAGATTGATGACAGCTCTCACGTCCAGGATCGGTTAAAAGGTGTCCATAAGATGCAAGGAAATTGGGGCGCGTTGGCTGCTATCCTGACAGATGGGTCAGTTGTGGCTTGGGGCGATGCAGATTACGGTGGTGACAGCTCTGAAGTGCAACATCAGCTCAGAGGTATCCGGCAAGTTCAAGCAACCGAGAATGCATTTGCCGCAATCCTTGCAGACGGATCCGTTGTGACTTGGGGCCTTCCGCTTTCGGGTGGTGACAGCTCTCACGTCCAGGATCAACTGAAAGGTGTCCAACAGGTCCAAGCAACCTGGGGCGCGTTTGCTGCAATCCTGGCAGATGGCTCGGTTGTGACTTGGGGCGATCCAAAGAAAGGTGGTGACAGCTCTGAAGTCCAACATCAGCTCAAGGGTGTCCAACAGGTTCAATCAACTACACAAGCATTTGCTGCGATTCTGGCGAATGGTTCAGTGGTGACTTGGGGCGACGGATTTTCTGGTGACAACTCAAGTCACCCTTTTGTCCACAATATGGAAACCCAAAAAACCCGCAAATGCAATAAAATCAAAAGCCGCAAATGCAATAAATGCATAGCTGAAGCTGCAGATCTGTTTGCATATTTGTAGCATATGGTAGCATATTGTGCAAGGTCACACCCTTCAGTCACTGGACTCGCGAATAAAAAAAAGGGCCGGGCGGATCACAGTTTGATCCATTTTGAATGAGTCTTGACTTTAACCTCTAGAACCATGGAACATCATGGTACCTAAAGCTTGTTTTTGTTCCATAAATCTATATTGGCCATGGTGATAACTTGGATAAATTATGATAAATTACCTATATAATCCTACTAAGTGGGGGCCCCCAGTTATTAGTTGGTTTATGAACCCCAGTAACATCCAGTAACTAGAGTTATTTGCGTACCATACTTGTTAGTAATTGAAGTTATCTTCACCAACTGAACGCTATCGTAAACGGGGGCACATCAATATCCATGGATCCATGGCGTATCATCACTACGGGATGCCCCGTGGGTTCGGAAGTTTGTGACTCCACTTTCACGTTTGGCTTTGTGGTACAGTTACCCTCTGGTAATTTAACATAGCTATTGAAAATGGTGATTTATAGTGGATTTTCCCATTAAAAATGGTGATTTTCCATAGCTATGTTAAATTACCAGAGGGTATACCCATGTGTTAGTTATAACTGTTGATTTCTATGGGATTTTCTACATAAATGGAGTGACTTATATAGTACTTATAACTGAGGCTCTGAGCCATTGAACATATCAAAAAACTATCCCATCTCATGATTTCCCTGCGAACGATTGGTTATCATACTGGCGTTTGTTTCGTCGGCGATTTGGCGTATTTTCCGTTTTAATCCACCATCAAAAGGGGGAATCGATGTTAAGTGAAGATGTGGCTTATTTTTTGGGGAACACCTTATATAAGCAAATCCAAGTTATAGGATCTTTTTTTTGGTAGTTCATTGTGATGTTACCCGCTGTTTTTATTTTTTTCATCACCAACTTTTTTGTTGAAACTCATCCTTTGAACCCCAGGAAATGTGGTAGATTTTTGTCGAACGAGTTCAGTCAGTGGTCACCACCACCTTGTCGGTACCTCCAACTTGACCTGACATTGCCGACATTGCGACATGGCCGTGTTTTCGATCACGACTGGACGTCCTATATGCATCGTTTTTGGTGGTTTATAAGTTTACGAGGCCTTAACAATTCATATGTATATACTATATATATATATGTAACTTGTAAGTGATATGATCATGGCATTCTATCACCTACTTACCAACTGGGATGCAACCCCAAGCATGAAAAGAACATGTGTCAAGATCTTTCATTTTGTTGTGCACATGCAACACAAGATCATCTATGTGTACCCTCAGCTGTAGGTATGATACCGTCTATAGACCCTAAGCGTAGTTAGCCTAATTCAAAGCCAACTTAGCTATCTAGTGGACAGCACATCACACAGAATTTGAACGTTTGGATTTTGGGCAGGAGATGGTCAAAATCTGAAAGCTGCCAAAAGTCCCATCCTTTCACAGAAATTTCTTGGAATCGGTCGATGATTTTCAGATGCTGAAATATTCCACCCAGGTAAGATTGCCAGAGGTAAATGTGGCTATTTTCTTTAGCATTTCCATTGGGTAACTTCGATGGAAACTCTGCAGGCATGGGTGTTCTTATGGAGTATGTCAAATCCCCTTACAAGATCTTACAAGGCATGGAAACTTGTATATCCATGGGAATACACTCATATTATGACATATATAGCCATCATATATACATAGCCAGCCATATATGCATATATACATATATGTATACATATATATATATATATAGACATATATATATACATAGCCAGCCACACGTGAAATTGTTCATCGGCCACACATCAAAATTGTTCAGCAGCTAGTACAGGAAGTGACTCGTCACATGGGGGGTGAGCCAGCCGGAAGGATTTTTGAGCTCGAAAGATCAGCCTTCTAATAGGTAAACCTTGCTTTGGCAGCTCACGAAATCGCAAAATGTGGGTGAACATGACTGCAATAACTGAGGTTTATGGTAGATTTACAAATAGAACTATACTGGTTGGTGGTTTGGAACATGACTTTTATGACTTTCCCATATATATTGGGAATTCCATCATCTCAACTGACGAACTCATATTTTTCAGAGGGGTAGGTATACCACCAACCAGCTAGGTAAACCTTGCTTTGGCAGCTCTTATACTTATTGATTTGTTTGGGCTTCAGAGGGGAAACATATACAATCATATACATATATCATATATATATATACTATTATATACTGTACTACCTAACTATACACAAATCAATGATGTTTCATATAGAGATTTCCTAAAATTGAGGTGCCCCCAGTCATCATCCATGTTATAGATGGATTTTCCATCAAATACACCATCCAGCCTATCTATGGGTACCCCATCTATGGAAACCTCCATTTGTTTTGTGGTGGTGCAAATGATTTTAGATTCGCTATGGCCTCCATAGCGAAACACAGCCGAAACACAGGCTGCCTTGAAGAGCTACGCGAAGATCCAGCCACAAGGTGGTCGAGTTGTGTCGAGTGGGGGTGGGGAGTCCAGTTGTGAAAACTCTACTGGAAAATTGCAGTGAAAATCCAGAGAGAAATACCACTTCTTTCTATATGGTTATTTCTATGGAGTGAGGAGTCAACCAAAGCTGATAGGGGGGGATAATTTGAGGCGAGTAGAAATGGGAGATGTTTTTTCACAGCAAGATGACACGCATCGGCGACTTTTTTTTATGAGTGTTTTTTTGTTGGGCCAATTGGCCTTCACCGCCCCCAGCAATTGTTGAGGTTTCTTGACCAATCCCCAAGCCCAACAGTTGTGAAAGCTGTGGATATGGGCACCGGCTCATTGAATGGTCATGTTGAGGAGATATAGGCCATAGGCATACCATTACAAAACTCAGAACCTCCAATACAATGAGAACATCATATAGCAATGATAGGGGTTGAGGATATTATGTACCACAGCTACCCTCCTAACCACAGGGTTTGCTCAAAAATCAGGGTTAATGTTGGTTGAGACCCGTGAAACCACAGGGACTTTTTTGTTTGGGGTACCTTGCATGGGGCACCCTTCGATTTTTCCATGAAGACGGACATATATATATATATATATATATGGACGTCATGGCCTGAATGATAAAGACCTCACCGTGACGTTACAGGACATGATGCTGAGTAAGTCTGGCAAGTGGAACTACTCAAAATTCATCTGAGTTCCGGTTACACATTCAGATAGCTTTCCAAGTTGGGTAGAATAGAACTTGAAGGACACTAAGAATGAGCACCATTTGTGGGTTGTTTACCAAGTTTACCACCCTCATTTTTGGTCCCATAGCATCTGTAGCGGTACCAAGCGTCCAGATAGGCTGGCAATTCCTCATTGATGACGGAATAAGGGTTTTGAAGCCGTAGAGTGTTCCCTTCAGCGAATTCAGAAATTCAGAATTCAGAACGAGATTCGGGGAATATTTCAATGTTGTTTGATATGATCTTTGAGGATTTTGCAGATTTCCTGAACATGAACCATCAATTGTTGGCCCATGTTGGCCCATAGCAGTAACGGCACTGGTTTTAATCGGAGCACGGTGGGGGCACAGTTCGGTTCGCTGGAGCCAGGTGGAGAAAATTTCGCGGAGGCCTACAACAGAGTTGTGCCTGGCCTCAACTGGAAATTTCGCCTGGCAATTTAGAGTTGGGCCTGCGCTTTGTAAAAAATGCTTGCAATGATTGTCAGTTATCAGTTATCATGTTTATATAATGTATCATGTATCATGTATCATGAGTCAATTACTATTTATCATGTATCATGTATCATGAGTCAATTATTGTTTTTCATTCCTCATTTCTCATGCATCATATATCATGTATCATCTATAATCTATAATCTATAACCTATCATCTATCATCTACTGTATCATCCATCATCACCATCATCATCACCATCACCTTTCTCTCTCAAGTTCCATCCATTCTCCCATCCATATTGACCAGCTGTGCACCACGGCGCCGGCCGGGGCTCAGGTCTTGCAACGCGAGGCAAAGTACACCAAGTTGACGGGCGATGCTGGGGGACATTATCATTCCCAAGCGGCGCAGAGCCTGAGGCCATTGAGCACAAAATCTGGTGATTTTGTGCATCCAAATTGCTGCAGTGATGGAACCTTGGAAAAAAAAAACAAACAAACAAACATCATCATCTGTAAAAGTGAGATATCTACCATTAGAACCACCATGATCTATGTATTTGACCACCATTTTAACCACCTTTGAGATATCTACCACAAACCCAAGTGAGTTATTGGAGTTACTAACGTTTGCGAACGTTTATGGGGATATCCCGTAAAAGTGGCATAAGTGGCTACCAAACCTGCCCAGTGGTCGATGCCGCGATGTTCTGAGAACCAACTGGTTCTCTGATTGAAAGAGGGCAACCATAGCATGGAAAACCCGGCCTGGTAAACGTTTGCATACCCTTGGGGTACCCGGCCTGGTAAACTAGGATAAAATAGTGGTATAATGGGATATAATGGGATTATAGTGGTATAATGAAATAACCCTCTGGTAAACGTTTACATAGCCAACTGGAAAATCACCATCGTTAATAGGTAAATCAACTATTTTTATGGATCATTTTCAAGTTCGCAAACTGTTAAATTACCAGAGGGTAACCCCCCCACCCCAGGCCACAAATTGTTTGTTCTCCTGAACCAAAATCGTCATTGGCGCTGTCTCAAAACCAAGCTGTCTCAGGCCGCTTTTTATGTCTTTTTTTCAACATGAATTCAAGGCACCTAAAGTGACCTCTAGCACTTTAGACTGATTCAAATGTCTATCAAATCTATAATGCTAAAGTGCCTGACAGTTCAAAGTGACTATTTTGGGCCTAGTTTTTGTGACCATTTCAAGGGTTAAGTGACCTCAAACCAAAGGAGAAAGAGGTCACAACTTGAATGGTTGGGAGATCCCATTAGATCCATGGCCATTGGGGGTCTTCCGTTTTGTGAAACTTCCGTTTTTCATCAGGCAAATTGAGTATGTTTGCCCAGATTTCACTGAAAACACCTTTTGAAACCATTTGATTTCAGTTTTCAGTATTCCCCAGATTTCAGTTACTACTGTGTTAAATACTAAATGCTGGTTTTAACATCATTTAATTTGCAAAGCTTAAGTATTTTGCGCTCAGAAGCCCATTTGTGATTACAGTTTTGGCCGTGCTATACGTGTTATAAGTCAGTGAAATAACACTATTTATGGAATGATGAAACCATTGAAATAAGCATACAGATAACTGCTTCAGAAGGCTTTATATAAGTAGATTGATTCTTACGGCATTATTTTTGGCTTTTTTTTAATCGGATCTTTTATGGGATTTTTCCCAACCATCTGAGATGGCTCTGTTTTTACCCCGTGGCGCCACGACGTCACCGACGTCACGACGTACTCGCCAGGGATATTCTCTTGGGCGGATCGAGTGCTGCAAGCAGTTCCGGCGATCCGGACGCCCTGCAGGCAACGTGGCGGGGCTGTGGAGATTATCAGCTGGTAAACATACAAAAAGCTATGGAAAATGGCCATAGAAATAGTGGATATTAGTGGATTTACCCATTAAAAATGGTGATTTTCTATAGTTATGTTAAATTACCAGAGGGTAATCAATGTAGATATCGGGGGCGATTGAGCGAATTGTTTGTCTCCTGTTTGTCTTGGCATCTATGAAACCAATAGTTGGAATTCGATCAGCAAACGTTGTGACTTTGGGATTTGATATGTTTTTTTGGGTAGCTGAAGATTGAGAATTTCAAGCAACAAAGCAACATACTATACCTATAGGATTATACCCGAAAATTCAGAATTCAGCCAAGAAAATTCGGATGTAACTTGGATTTCGCACCCCAAAATCATGGAAACTTGAGTTTGTCACAAACAGTTTGTCCATAGTTTTCCTTTGGTTTTGATACGTTTTTCTCGGGTTTATGCAGGTTTTTTGGTCCCATTTAATCCGCACCATACCCCCAGAAGAATCCCTCCCTTGGTTTTCACGAGAAATTCTGCAGGCCTCCTCAGGGGCGCAGCCCGCGAAGCCGGCAACGCTGCGGTTTGCGGAGGAGTTGGCCAACAACGTGAGCTCCTCTGTGAAGGACCGGGGACATAGATTTGGAGGATTTATGAATGGATACCTATGAAAATCTATGGATTTCCGAATTAGTTTATGGATCGATGTGTTTTCTTGATGTTCGTATAACTGATAAGGATATTGTATAACATCACCAACATTTGCGAAGGACCAAAAATGCGTGGATCTATGGATTTGTTTCGGTATGGATAGTTAAAATTCTTGTGGATTAGTTAAAGCGTTTCTGGATAGCTCGCTGGAATTCACTGGAATGATGCTTAGTATATCGTATACCCTCTGGTTATTTAACATAGCCATGGAAAATCCCAAAAAACAATTCATAAATGGGCCATCTATACCATATGGCTACGTTAAATAACCAGAGGGTAACTGTAAAACTGGATAATTAATAATATGAAGGGATACCGGATGCTGATAAATTTGCGGATTCTTTATCTTAATCATTTGGTAGCAAAACCAACATTGTATATATATATAATATCAAATAGATATGATGTATCTATGATATAATTGTACATATATATATATATATACATATATGTACATATTATGGAATATTATTGACAAAACTGTAATATCAAATGATGTTCCTAGGAGAGATGCCTTACAACACAGGGTCTTTTTGTATATGTTTGTGAGTTTACAATTCCATCCAACTCTGGACGCAACATTGAATAATATCTGGTTGGTCGTTTGGAACATTTTTTATTTTTCCATAATATATGGGCCAATAATAGTATGGAAACCATCACTGGTTGGTGGTTTGGAACATATTTTATTTTCCCCAATAGTTGGGATGATGATCCAATCTGACTAATATTTTTCAACATGGAAAAAACCATCAACCAGATATGGAAACCATCATGTTGGTGTGGAGTGTTCCATCGAAGTTGGGGTAGATTTAAGTTTGGAATGGTTTCTATCGCAATGTTCACCAGTTTGGTTTAAATTTACCATTTGTTTAAATGGGAGCCCCAAAACATCCAAATATCAAGGAGGAAACGTTAGCGCATGTTAGCGCACATTTTTTTGGGTCAAACCTTTAGTGGCTCGTGGTTTCAAAGATTTTTGTTAAAGCCCTATTGGGATGATTTTCCCCATTGCCTATATTCCAAAGGAGGGTTGAAACATGTTGAAACCACCAACCAATTTTAATGTGTTGTTCTTTCATCATAAAAATGGCTGTATATAACCAAGAAGGTATTGGTACAATTAAACATGTGAAACCAACCATTTAATTGGGATATCATTGGAACATGAAGGGATAAGACCAAACATATGATATGGGTTACTTAAAAAAGTGCTTCTAATAGGGATATCATGTCCAACCCCTGGATTTAGGCCCGTTTTCAGAAAACACATGCATAGAAAAACATATAAGCACATAGAATACATACAAACACACGCACACACATATATATATATGTATATATGTATATATATATATATATGTATATGTATATATAAATATAATATATATATATATATACACACATGTGTGTACATATCAATCCAGCTTCGCAAGCCAACAGCAGGTTCCGGGCTCCAGGGTTCCTCTCCCAGACCCAGAGATTGAAACCCAGCAGTGCTGTTGGGATTACCCCCTGGTAAACGTTAACAAAAAACTATGGAACATCACCATTTTCAATGGGTAAATCCACTATCAATCACCATTAATTAGGCATTTTACCATGAACAATGGTGATTTTCCATAGTTTGTTGTTAAATTACCAGAGGGTATGTTTTTTTTTCCACACATCTTCGCTGCTTCACCATGTTTCACCATGCTGATCCCGCAGATTTGGTCGAAAATTTCCATGCTCAAGTCCGGGAGCGCAGCGCTAGCTTTTTTTAAACTTTTAATAGTGAGTTGTCCATTAAACATAGCTATTAAACTTTTCTTTTTTAAACTTTTACAAAACTGTTTTTTTTTCACATAGCTATTGAACATGGCATTAAAAATGGTGATTTGCCATAGCTATGTTAGTTTACCAGAGGGTAAACCCTAAGACCCTAAAAACCTAAACCCTAAAACCATCTAAAACCCTTAATCTTGAAATCTAGAATCAGAATCGCTGTGTATAGCCAGTGTTTTCGTTCATCCACTTGTGACAAGTATATGAGACTGTTTGGGTGTGTTATGTGGATATGGAAATGCGTCCGGGTTGGGGCCAAGATGTTTTGTTTTTGTTTTCGTGCAGGGATATGATACGATGGAATATAGCCCGGTGGCCCCATTCAACCACCAAACATGGGGTGGTCATGAAACATTCTTCTATCATTGAGTTGTTCCAGGTTTTATAGCCCATTGTGTTTTCTTCTTGGCTGGAACACTGGAACATGTAGCTGCTTGTATTGACAGTACCCCACAGGGGGAACTCGGGAACGAACCAAAATTGGGTTTTCAACTTTCAGTACTTTAGATACTTATTAGTACTTTGAAGAATTGGCAGAGAAGTCTAGAACTGTTGGTTTAAAAACAACATGTTTTTCATGAGTAAAGTGAGTCTTTTTTCGTTGATTCGCTGATCGAAGCCATCAGCTGCAGCTCCTGCAGCTCGCTGATAGGACTTCAATGAGCAAACCTATGCCTACTCGGGTACCAGTTCAAATCCCTTAGTGCTTTGGGCAGCAGAGAGTGGCTTTATTCGGTGGCTTTATTTCACTATAAGTGTTGGATTCAAAGTAGGTTTCCGTGAATTTTGGCTATATCTATAGTCAAATTATACAGTATAGTTATATCATTAGTGTTTGATTATAACTATACAATAACTTGGATCTATCTTGCATATATCTATAGTCAAATGGGTGCAACTAAACCAACTCAAAACTCCATTGGTGCTGCATGTTGTTTTTTTGAGACGGGGAAACCATTAACCATGGCCAATCGGCCTTTGTTGGTAGAAAAAGATACGATACCATTTCTGAACAGTGTAACATTCCAGTAGTTGGTAGATCCTGGGGAATGTTGGGGTTCATGTTCAATTCTGCTGAGTTCTGCAAGTGGCAATCCCGTACATATTCGTCACACAAATCAGCTTCATGTCAGCTTCACACACGTTTGACTGGCTAAAGTACTCTACCAATGCAGGTTTATACATTGGAAAAACATGGAAAAACATCGAACCAAATGGAGGATTATTCATAGCTATGTTACATTACCGGAGGGCATTTGTCCCATTTTGTCCCACTTGATTGATACAGTTTTCAAACATGGCAATGGAAAATCAAATTTCTTTAAGATAAATGTCCCATGATAAGCTCCATAAACAGTTCGAGGATTTCCAGTTGCTATGTTTGAATCACAAGGGACCACAAGGGAAGCCCTGGTGCAGAAAAAAGACACTCAGCCACCAAAGAGGGTCAAACGATTGTCTTCTCAGAGGTGTCCGTTTTGTCATGGTACCCCCAAATCATCCAGTCATTAGACCCCCTGAGTTAGTATTGAAACCCATGGTGACTTTACTATATTATTACTATATCAATCTATATCATAATTTTCTGTGGGCCACTCGGTTCTCCCCAGTCTGACCGATTTTCCACGTTCATCTCCACTGACAGATACTGTTTTTTTGTTTCAAATGTGAAAGCTGGCTGATCAGAGAATTGTTGATGCTGGCCGCTGCTTTTAGCTTAAGGATGTTAAACGATGTTTAAGCTGTTTGATCCACATCTATCCACATGACACCCAAAATGAGTCTACTGTAGACTACAGTTGCTACGGTTTCCTAATTTCACGTGTCGCCTTGTTCCCAAGGATAGCACCTGCAATAGCATCAATGGCATGATCAAAAAGACACAGAGCTTTTTGACCCTGATGAAGCTTGGTGCTTGGTATAGTCAGGGGAGCTGCCCAAAAACAGGTGTTAGCCCCCAAAAAAAATGCAAAGATGTTTGATATTGAATAGCCACACTCACACTGACTAGAAAACACATATCAGTGAGCATATGGAAATCATATAGGTTATTTTTTGCAAACGTTGAACATGGTTTTATGATGTTTTCTGATGTGTTATTCCATTTATAGGTACAATGTGGCCCCCCCCAGTTATAAGTTGATTTATAAGCCCCAGTAACTAGTTCGTTATTTGCGTACCATAAACCAGTTCGTGACATTGGAGTTATGTGAACCCCAACTGAACGCTATCGTGGCCGGGGGCCTCACATTGTTTCCATCAATTTTCTGGTACCATAGCTTGATGGAAAATGACGATAAATGGGGTACCCGGTAACCCCCAGAAAATGGAACCCCCCATATCAAAAAAATGTGGGGTGGTGCAGATATATGATATACATTTATTAGTTCATGTTGCATTCAATGTTTACCAAGCAATGACACTTACGAGTTAGTAGGGATCATTGGTGAAAAGTGACCCACGCCTTTTCTTTTATGGCACCCACACCTGGCATCGCTGAGGAATAACATTGCCGGTCCCGGGGGACAAGATTTCCTGAAACAGCAATCCATGCAGTTCTTGAGCAGCTGCCCGGCGAGTGTTATTCTCCCGGTGAAGCGGTTCTTACACTGCAACGGGATGATATGGGATGTGTATCCCCTGAATATATCTGAATTAATGGTATTTATATAAGTATTGATGGTACCTAAAAAAGTCGTAGCTTTTTTTTAATGGATGGTTATTCCCCAAAATATGGTAATCATAGGTTTTGACCCATCTCCATATAACGGTTGTCGGAGGACCGTGACAACCTGCTGTGAATTTAGGTGACTGGTGACTCCCCCGGCCGTTTTTAGTCAGGCTTGCTGAAGGTGACGTTTACAACATGTATACTCTTTGGTAAACTAACATAGCTGGCTGGAAAATCACTATTTTATAGCTGGGTATATCCATGTAAATCCACTATTTCTATGGTCATTTTCAATAGCTATGTTAGTTTACCGGAGGGTATATATATATACATATGTAGATAGATATAGATGTATAGACATGGATATGGATATGCATATGTATCTGTGTAATTATGTGTATATATATAATATATAGAGATAGATAGATCAGATAGATAGATAGATAGATCAGATAGATAGATAGATGGATAGATAGATAGATAGATAGGTAGGTAGGTAGATAGATAGATAGATAGATAGATAGATATTGACTTAGATGAGTCCAGCACTTCATAAAATTACCTCGAGAAAGGAATATTCTTGATGGTGGTCCGCCAAGCCAAGGTTTTATGCCTTAAGGCAGATTACAGAATTACTCAAACTGTAGCTTGTTGGGTTCCTGAATTTCAACAAGAATGTCTGAATGTCAGTCATTGCAACCTATCTACTGTAAATCACTTCGTCTTGCTTGAACAACTTCCTAGGCTTCACTTAGTTGAGTTCCCTCCGAGCATTCTCGTCTTTGTGCTCGTATTCATTTGTATTTGCATGGTTGTTGGTGAGTTCTTGGCTACATTTCTGGCAATGGAACATCTTGAAACAGCATGAAACAGATACCCTCCGGTGGTCCAACCGGCGAAAATGCAGACGGGACGAGAAGATCTCTGATGGCTATTTGGTCGAAATCACGACACGTAGCCGCCGAACATGGGTGTAAATCCTCCATGATTTTCACGGATTGATGTGTCCATTTATAGGGAATTTTCTATTTGCCACGTTTGAGTACCAGAACCAGTTGTTTCTTCTTTGTTGCGAGGTATCTAAGACTGAGTTTGCTGAAAGTGTTTGTTTTTCATGTTCCCATGATTTGGGAACCAAGTACTGCCTTGTACTGTATAGCTGTATTATTTAATGGTCCCCTTGAGAATATGATCATATTATCAACCATTCATACCATTAACGAACACATATCCCAAGAAAACACAGGGCCTATAATTTTTGGGTTTACTAAATCAACTACTGTATTCGAATCCAAGATTAAATTGGATCCATATTTGCGAACATCTGATATTGTTTTGGGTACTCGAAATGGCTAGGAACTACGATAGACACAGAAATTAGAATCATGAGGATTGGTCACTCAATTGGTGGGTGAGATTTGTATCGTTGAAGTCACCACAGTTATGGTCCTCAACTGATATAACATGATATAGTTGGTGAAATATATCATCATATATCACCAAAAATATATCTAAATATCAGGTAAGTTGGCCACTTTAGCCACTCAAGGGCAGGGGTCACGTCCCAGATACTGCGCAAGACATTGTGCTGGTCTCCGACGAACTGGTGAACAAAGGCAAGGGGGCGGCGGCACCCATGCAGTGACCAGAGATTTGAGACGAATGGCCCCTTGTCCATGATATAATATATATTATACCCTATGGATCCAAACACTGTCTGAGAAGGTACGGCTAACCCTCCAAATTATAGTGAATTATACCCCAGTCCCACTTCCTTTCAGAAGGTACGACTGGATCCATAGGGATATATATATATATATTATATTATATCAAACACCCCCCAAACGAAACCATGGTGGGAATTTCCACATACCATTTTGATTTGCGGGGTGTTTAAGAACAGGGAGATGGGATTGATATGAACCATCTTATTATTGGGCTACCCAATTTACCCATACAATATATGTTCTACGGAGTAATGAACGGTAAACATATAAGATACATATCCTCCTCTAACTGGAACTGCACTTCCAAGACCATAAAACATGATCATTCCCTGAAAAAGAAAGCCATTGACTCGTTGGTGGTTTGGAACATAATTTTTTATTTGTCCATATATTGGGAATTTCATCATCCCAACTGACTTTCACTCTATGATTTTTCAGAGGGGTCCGGGCTCAACCACCAACCAGCATTGACAATTGGTGAAACCCCTATTTGTGACGGCCTGTATGGCTATGGCCGCAACACTTCGGCTTGGGAATCTGCAGAATCCCCAGCCGCCCCCATAATATCTCTGAAGCACCAGCCTGATGGTGCCCCAGTTCGGTAGCATGCGTAGTTTTGAATTGTTTGCCTAGCCTTTAGGTATTTGAGGCTTTATGGTGAGGAAATATGAGGAAATAACTAAGCGTTTTGTTTTTTTGAACAGAAAACTACACCAACAAGTATTCCGAGAAGGGGCACAAAAAAAAGATTCAGTACATGGTGTTTTTTTTTCGTTTGAAGTATGATATGACTACTTCTTAATGGTATAGTATTTACCCTCTGGTTATTTAACATAGCCATGGAAAATGGTCCATTTATAGATGGTTTACCTGGGTTTACCTATTAAACATGGTGATTTTCCATGGCTATGTTAGTCATAACCAGATGGTAGTATTTACCCACCAATCATTCTTTCCACAACTAAAAATGGGACCTCCTGGCTGATGGGACCCCCATTCCCATAATCTTCCCATACGGAATAGGCGTTAAACCCACCGGGAGAACCCTTACTTGGAAGGGCAGTTGCAGTTGTAATTGGATAGATGATGATAGATGTATAATATATATATATATATATACACATCATAAAACCACAGTTATATGAAGCTATATGAAGTTATATCAGGTTATATCCGAATTTATGGAACTTTGTAACCATGCAAAACAACCACCATTTTTTTTGCGGTCCCTAACCCCACCATCCCCACGAATTCAGGCATCCAAACGGTGAAGTGTTCGGCCGGGCAGACGGATGCCTGCAACGTGGGCTGGCAGGCAACGAACGGCTAAGTGGCGCCATTAAACTCGGTGAATTCCATGGCTTTTTTTCTGGCTGTTTATGATAGATATGTTTCGAACTATGATTCATAGATGTTTAAAAACTCTGGATGTCTATGATGGATATGCTTCGAAGTATAAATTGATCGATTAGCATGAGTAGATCAACTATATTCAGGGGTTATAAGCAGCTTATGAATTATGATAGATTCATTTTGTTTTTTTTCAAATCAACAAACATCATTGGGGGTGCACCTCCTTAAGGGTGCCTCTGAGAATGGATACCTCAGGGGTTACGCCATGTTTTTGGACAGAGCCACATAGATAAGGACCAGGTCCACCACCTTGTAACAGAAGATGTGACCCAATGAATCATGGGTATGGTTCATAGTTAACAGATGTTCGCAACATGTTGTTTTGCTATGTTTTGCTTAGTGGTTTCAAAGCTACAGAAGTATAGTCATCCTGGAGTAGATAGAATATGGCAACTTCAAAAAGTCAGCACAAAAATGGGAAATCTTTGAAGAATCCATATATATATATATATATGTATATACATTCTATATACTCCAGGATGATTATATATATACACTGGTTAGTGGTTTGGAACATGAATATTATTTTTCCATATATTCGGAATTTCATCATCCCAACTGACGAAGTCATATTTTTCAGAGGGGTAGGTATACCACCAACCAGATATAATTTGTTGTAAATGGGTTTATTATTCCATAAATGGGGTGACTTACTGACTTATAAGTGGTAAAAGGCCATAACTGAAGTTGGTTTGTCAAGAAAAAAAGGTGGGATTACCCACAATGTATGACCATGTGAATGGGGAATAGGCTATAATTTTTTGAAGAATCCATATATTCTATATACTCCAGGATGATTAATTAAATTAATCAAATTAATTACATAATATTATATACCTATGGATCCAAACACTGTCTGAGAAGGTACGGCTAACCCTCCAAATTATAGTAAATTATACCCCAGTCCCAGTTCCTTTCAGAAGGTACGACTGGATCCATAGGGTATATATATATACTGGTTGGTGGTTTGGAACATTTGGATTATTTTCCATTTCATATATGGGATCTCATCCTTCCCATTGACGAACTCCATGATTTTTCAAGATGGTTATTGCACCACCAACCAGTATATATACATATACATATACAGGATGATCCATATATTTTTTTTACTCCAGGATGATTAATCAAATTAATTACATAATATGATATAATATGTAAATATTTAAATATATATATATCCCTATGGATCCATGGCCACTGTCTGAGAAGCTACGGCTAACCCTCCATAGGACTCATCTTTTTGGGACGATGCCGCAGGTGGACTTTCCGATGAAGCTCAGCGGAGGGATGACGTTCATCACCAGCCACTGGGATTTCGGAGGGGAGCGTTCGGAGGGGACATCTGAGAAAACCATGGTGAAGTTAATAGTGATTCATAGTGTTAAGTTAACCATGGTTAATAGTGATTACTAGTATTACTAGTGGTTAATAGTGATTACTAGTGGTTAATACTGGTTAGTGGTGAAAATAGATCGGAAAAGAATCGTTGATAGTGGTTTTTTTGGTGATTACTACAATGTGAGGCCCCCGTTGGATAGCTAAGTTGGTGCCAATAACTTCAATTTCACTATGGTTTATGGTACGCAAATAACTATAGTTACTGGGGCGAATCTAAACCAACTTATAACTGTGGGGGGCCACATTGTAGTGGTTAATACTGGTTACTAGTGGTTAATAGATCTTAACAATGGTTGATAGTGTTTTTATTGGTGGTGATTTATGGTGATTCATGGTGATTTATGGTGATTCATGGTGATTTAATACGTAAGCATGACCATTAATTGCTTTCCAATGGAGATATAGTAGGTATAGAATGGGTATATCGTGGGGATATAATGGGAAATCTTAACCTCTGGTTATCCATGGCCCATGTAGTTCAATGATTCATGATGATTTACGATGATTTGCGATGAAATCTATGAAGATTGGGGATAGAATGCGGATGTTTTATGAGAATATCAGCCATGGCAATTTTATGGTTCTATTTGACGGGATAAACTTTCTGATAAAGCTATGGTATAGATGGCCCATTTATGGATGATAAAAATGATTACCCTCTGGGAAACTAACATAACTATGGAAAATCACCATTTTTAATGGGAAAATCCACTATCAATCACCATTTTCAATAGCTATGTTAAATTACCAGAGGGTATTTAGCGTTCTTAAAAGTTATGATTCTCCAGCTCGCTACTTTAAATTACCAGAGGCTATCACAGACTTGATATTGTGGGGTCGGACAATGCAACATGGTTTTCTAATGGGGATATAGTAGGTTCACAATGGGCATATAGTATATAATTAGTGGGGATATTATGAGGATATAAAGGGGATATACACAAGGTGGTGACCCAGTTTGCTAGCTAAATAGTCTTATGCCTAGGCCAATTTGGGTTTAGAATTCATATATATATATATCATATATATTATATATATATCATAATTAATTATCTATTTATATATATATATATATATTTCGTAGATGATTTTACTTCAAGTTAATCAATCCAATGGATAGAGGAACGAAATCTAGCTAATGTTGTCAATAAACAACCGTCATTGACATTTGAACTGCCATGGCAAGGTAAACCATCTATAAATGGGCCATCTATACAATGGCTATGTTAGTCATAGCCAGAGGGTATATATATATATATTTGCCTGTGTTTGTCTGCTTGTCCATGCAACCCATCAACCCAAGATGAGGTAAAGGTACCCAACTCAAAAGTAAGTGAAGTAGATGTAACCTTTTGAGATCGTAAAGTTTTCATCAGATAGCATCTTTTTGTGGGCATACACAATTTTCAGATACATCCAAATATCACTTCTCATCTCAAGTTTAATATAGTATATAATATATATAATTTAATATGTATATATATATATAATTTAATATATATATATATGTACACAATATATATAATATAATATAATATAATATAATATAATACAATACAATATAATATATATAATATAATATAATATAATTTTATATAATATAATATTATATTAAATTATATTATATTATATATATATAATTTGATATATATATGTATACAATTATATATAATATAATATAATATAATAAAATATAATATAATATAATATAATAAAATATAATATAATA
>Ga0126342_10000585_pt1 | contig 41756 bp, 33 predicted proteins | sample Cyp1metagenome_FD_92528 | JGI IMG/M metagenome (GOLD analysis project Ga0126342, IMG submission 92528) | Coral microbial communities from Lord Howe Island, Old Settlement Bay, Australia - Cyphastrea 1 metagenome | ecosystem: Host-associated > Invertebrates > Cnidaria > Coral ...
ATTCCAAATACAAAATGGGGGGCACAACCCCTCCTGTTTGTACAAAAAAATCCTGGCTGGCAATCTGTACTGTAGCCCAAGTCCTCCCCATTTCGTAGCTGAAATTTGAAGGAGGATCCATTTCATCCATGTTCTGACACACCCAAGTTCACGACACCTTGCAATACGTTGCAGGCCAATCTGTCAAGCTGAGGCCGCAGCTCACTAACCATTGAAGATACCCCTTCCACGGGTAAAACCTCTCGCAAAAGCCACGAGTGGATACGAATGGCACGTCATTGGCACATCTTCCACAGGATTCCCATGCTGACCAACAGTGTCCAACAAATTCAGAGTGCAGCGAATGGCCTTTCTATCTTCGAATTCCTTGCAGGACCTGCCCATCGGATTGGGAGAATTTGCAGAGTTTGTGAGGTCGCGAAATGGGCCACTTGCCACTTACGCCACTCATATGACTCATATTCTGGAAATATCTATCACTTGCAGCACAGTTAACTTCGAACATTTCGAATCCAGCTGTCAACCAACAGTTCAACTGACCACAACTGGCACCACGGGTACCACGGGCATCACATTGACATGGGCACCTGGAAACCAAGTCTTTGATGGTTTCCTCTTGCATCCCAAGTCTTGCCTGGCCGTATTCGACATTCGACGTCAAGGCGAGCATCACTGGGACCCTGGCGGCCTCTTTGAATGTGGAAAGTCGAAATACTTTTATTCCAGGAACAAGAGATTGGCAGAGGTCAGGGATGCATCGTATAAATCGTACTATTTGCTAACAAGGCACTTTAGTTTGCCTGACAAATCCTTCAAACTCGCGTCGAAGATCTGCCAACTGCAACTCCTGAGGTTCAGTAGATTATTGTGTATAGTATAGGTTCACTGGAGTTTGATGTTTGGGGATCATATGTTCATTATAAACATCCATAAACATCCACAATCATCCATACATGCGGTTGGGATGGGTGGTGTAGGACATCTGATACAGTAGTCACATAGAGTCACCGGGCGCAACGCTTTGAGAGTATTGAGATGTGGCATTGCTGGGATGACTAGGAGAACTTGCACCATCATGATCATCATGATGAAAAGCAGTTTTATTTAGCGGTAGAGAGATGTAGAGAGCGATGCTCAAACATGCACCAAATTGTTGCATGGATCGCACATGTCCAAGGCGCGAAGCGGTTGAAGCGACCGTCCAGCTTTTCCTCAGACTTGTCTTTTTTACCTCAACGGGACAGCTACAGGTCACGGTCAGGTGGAATCGTGAGTGCCTCAATCAACTTTGAAGTCCTGTACATCTCCCAAATCTTTGAAGCATCCTGCTGTAAATACCTTTAACATCTTTTGCCAACCTTTGCCACTTTGATCCTAGTTGCTTTGTTCAATTATCTTGCGGAGTTCTGCGACGTCCCTCGTTCTTGTTTGCTCTTCCAGCTCTATCCTTGGCACAAAAAATCCTCTCCCCTCCACGTGAAAGACGCAAAGAAATCCTGGAGCCATCTGGAGCCTGCAGGCTTGATGTCTCTGCATTAGCATCATTAGCCCCCAGGATGGGAGAGGCAAGGACTTACTAGTAACAAGATAGTAAATAGATGTAAATAGCAACAAGTAAATGACAAAACTTTGACACCTCTCAAAACCAAAAGCAACTCGCCAAGGCTCATGTTGACCAATGCTTCCCATCTCGCTTGGGCGATCTCCATTTCTGTTGTGCAACTTGGGGCTCCATCCTTCCGCTCCTCAAACTAACCCCGCTCGATTGTCGGGTGCCAATATTCAATGCATTTGGGGTTTCGGATGTTTTTGGTCATTGTTTGGCATTGACTTCCTATTGAGTCTGTGGTATATCAAGCTTTGCCGTTTTATGAACCATTCTGAACCTATATGCAAAGGATGTTCATATTCGGCAAGAAACTTCAGCGCCTGCAAAATATCAAAATAATTATGTTGGTTCCAAAGCTGCGAAAATAGAGACAAGGACGAACAAGCGCTCATGAAAATGGCGGATCACAAATCCCCAACAATTCCCTACATATTCGCCCTACATATTCTCCCTACATGGCCCTACATGTTCCATCCTTGTCACCTATGATCTGACAAGGCACAGGCGATGCCGAGACCGGTGGCGAACGGCTATGCCTTGGCTGCCTTGGAGTCTTGAAACTCGTGTGCAAGGGCTCCTGGGCAGCAGCAGCTCGGATTGGAAAACACGCTGCGCGACGGCGCGACTTGCGGATTGGCAGCTCACCGACATTCATCGGATATAGATGATATAGAATTCAAACAACTTAAATATACAGTTTTAGTATGTTTTAGTTGTAGTATGTTGTAGTTACTTCAAATGACTCAAAGACTAGTCGGCAAGATTCGGCAAGTCTTGATTTCACCAACTTTCGCTTTCAAGTCAACCCTACAAACATCTGTGGAGTGTCTCAGCACGTCTCACCTGCGAGCGGATGAGATTTTCCATGTTCTGAAGCTGTTGGGACAGTTGAGCCAGCTGATGGCCATGATCCTGACACAGAATTCACAAACGTCATGAAGCTTAAAGCCCATGTGAAACTGCACGTGAGAAAGAACAAAATGAAGACGCGTCATGACGTGTCATGACTTGGTATGATTTCTGCACAGTGCCACTGTGTCATTCGTGCAGCTCGCACGGTTTGGCCGGCTCCTGCAGCTGCCGCTGTAGTTCCAGCACAGCCGCCATCGTGCCAGGTTTCTAATACCAAGTTGCAACCCCAATACCCGGCTGAAGCCCAAGTGGCCCAAGAATTGGAGAGAGTAAGCAACTGGTGATACCATGGCCATTGACAAGCTTGGGGAAGTCACAGCTCCTCAATAACCCTCCACTCAAACGCTAGCCTTAGACGTGCCATTATCTCCACAACACATTGGTGTGTGAGAAAATGGGTCATCCCATGTCATACCCCGAAACAGTCACGTGAAAATGATGGGGCACCCTATTTCAGACAAACCAGATCCCAGATTGATACAAATGCACACTATTAACAGCTAGGGTTATAGCAACGTATTAGCAATGCATTCGCGCAGCATTTGGTACCATACAACTCGTCGCAGTGGAATGAATCAAAACTGCACCACATCTGGGTATCATACCTGTAGTGGATGCAGCCCGAACATCTGCCACACTTAAAGCAGGTGTGGTAGCAAACTTTGAATCACTGCGGGCGGTGCTGCTGTCACCTTCTAAGCCTCCCAGCAGTTGATAAGCCATTGCAAAGCCTTTTACAAGTGTAAGTAACTATATGGCATGTCATGTGTATCTGCATACAAATATCCGCCGACCCCAGCGAGAGCAGGGGGAGCGCGTCAAAAAAAAAGTGTCGTTCCGGCACTGCCGTTTGGCCCCCGCCGATGCTCCAGCAGCTGGAAAAGTGTTTGGAAAAGCGGTGCAGCAGCAGCGCAGAAGGAGTCCACTTAACGAGGGCGAAAATAGACTTTACAGCTTAATCCCGAACTTTTGCGATTGAACAAACTTACCCTGCAGTGCTGCAGTTCTCAAATGTGACAACACAAAATCCCTGAACTAAATGAAGGATTTAGTTCGTTGGAAAACTCGTCGAACTAAATGGTGGCTTGCCCATTGCCAACTTTGATTTCCGGATAATATCCTACGTGTTTATGGTGCTGATTAAACCCCGAAGCAGCCTTAGCTACACACGTCAAAATAATATATTATATATATATATCATATCTTCCATAGGCTTGTTGGAGATTGGATTTTTATTCATGTTTCACTAGTTTGAAGGTGACTGAACTAACAACAATGGTGCTTTCATGGTGAATTCATTGGGGAGTCAATGGCCTTCAATGGTCACTTAATGATAGGAGGGGACAATTATGGGGATTCAACCGTCAATAATCTATATAGTGGGGATAGAGTGGAACATGAGTGATAGAATCTCTTTATGGAATATTGACGGGAGGTTACCTGCATAAACCACCGCTACTGTCACGTCTCCTATTTGCTGTTACTGTTCCTGTTGCTCTTGCCATTGCTGTTGTTACTGTTGTCGTTATTGTTCTTATTATTGTTCTTGTTCTTGTTGTTGTCGTTGTCTTTGTCGTTCTTGTTCTTGTTATTGCTCTTGCTATTGTTCTTCTTGTTGTTGTTCTTGTTGTTGTTCTTCTTGTTGTTACTGTTGGTGTTGTTGGTGTTGTTGGTGTTGTTGTTGTTATTGTTGTTGTTGTTGTTGGTGGTGGTGGTGGTGTTCTTGTTTTTGTTTTTGTTTTTGTTCTTGTTCTTCTTGTTGCCGTTGTTGCTGTTGTTCTGGGGTTGTTCTTTCTGTTGTTTTTTGGAAGTTCTTATGTTGTTGTTGTTGTTGTTGCTGTTGTTGTTGTTGCTGTTGTTGTTGTTGTTGTTGTTGTTGTTGTTGGTGTTGGTGTTGGTGATGTTGTTGTTGTTGTTGTCGTTGTCGTTGTCGTTGTCGTTGTTGTTGTTGTTGGTGGTGGTGGTGGTGGTGGTGTTCTTGCTCTTGTTCTTGTTCTTGTTCTTGTTCTTGTTCTTGTTGAGGCTGATGATGATGATGATGATGATGATCCCACCCTGCACCTTTTGGCATGCTGGCCCGCTGTTGGGCGTCAGCCCCTTAAATATTATCATGCAATGTCAACAAACCCCGATGAATGCCGCATTCACTTCCTTCTTAGAAGGTACGTGTTCTTTTTGATTTAAATTACATGTGTGGCTTCTTAGAACCCCTCTGCTTCTAAGAGCCTCTAATTCATCTTTTCAGGTTCAAAGAAGCACCCTGGAATCCATCCAGACTTGCATCCCCCTAGATCAGCCCCTGAACATGCGAGCCGATGAGAAGTGCAAGCTCTACTGTACAAACGGACTCACTCTCCAGCTCCTGCCACGTCGTCTCCAAATTCCAGGATTACTGGACTGGGAATGCTGCCCAAGAACCATGCCTTTTGGTTTACTCACGGGAATGCAAGCAAACAAAGGGTTGAGTCGGATATAGTCGGATGCTTGAGAAGGTCCGTCACATTTCCCACACAACTTGGCTATTCCTGATATTGTCACTCAAGCGGTTGGCATATTTCGGCATTTTCTTGACATACAACAGGAGCATCCAGCTGCGCGGACCTTTTTGCAAACGGAACGTGAGGAAACAGGACTTGTCGAGTTGACAGAGAAATGGAAAACATTGGGGAAAGTTTCAATTTCAAACTATTGCCAAAACTATTGCCATCTGCCACAGATTGACATCAGCATGTAGAGCTGACATCGGCCATGCTCCATGAAAGGAAAATGCTTGTCCCATGGTACTTGTGCCTGGGCTGGAGCATGCTGGAGTATGGCATCAAAGTCGAAGGCCGCGGCTGCTGCAGTTTCCCGGTTTTATGGAAGAGATGGACACTGTTGGAACCAGTTGGCATATCATATACCAGTGTATATCAGTATATATCATATACCTAAGTTATCAAATATTAGCACACACTAGCCACACCTTTCTCTGCTTGCCAAGCTTTGGCCTCGCAAATCAGTTCGGTTTCCTGCAACCTTTCGCCATCAACGCTCCGCCTTGCTCATCTCATCCAGCTTGGTCCTCTGCTCGTTTCAAACTCCGCTGTCCGAAGAGCTTTCTGAAGTCTGCGTTGGAGACAATTCCTGTAGGATTATCGTACAACTCCTTCTGCTGTCCTCGGCTTCGCGACAGAAAAAGAGACAAATGGAAGTGAGAGAGCACAAATTCAAAAACAAGTACAGCACCACAGGCACCCCAACTGATTCCGTACAGTAATAAGTATATATAAGTATGCTGCATGCTAATGTAACCTAGTGGAACCTTGTCTGCTTCCCAACCTCACATCGGTAGATGCAGCAAGGTGCTTCTTGCCACCTTGCTCAACCATTGCACAATTTCTTCTCGCGTCACCTGCGGTGCCCGCTGCCAGGCTGAGTCTCTGGTGGCACTGCACCATCCACAGGCTCCCGGAGACTCATCCCAACCATCTACCGAAACTCGGAAGCATAGGAATCAGTCAGCGTAGCGTATGGGCACCTTTCACTTCCTATTTCCTAAACATATCTACAGAATTCCACAGAACTCTAGGGTGCAATCAATCTTGCCTCCTGTCGCATTGCTTGCTGCACTCCATGATGAACCTGCTCCAGAGTGAGGTCTTGGTCTGGGCAAATCTGTAGCTTTGCCAACCTCGAATTTGCGAAAATGGTTTCAACATGTTTCAACGTGTTTCGCCCATGCTCACGGAGTTCACCGGAGCTGTGCGAGGTCGATCCAATCATTTCCAAGTGGTGCACCAGTGCACCAACATGACTCGAGATGCTGATTTAATGCAGCAAGCATTTAAACGCCCCTTTGCCCGGAGGCTTTGGTAATCTGATGTAATCTGTAAAGTCCCTGGCAGCATGCGGACGGTGCGGATTGTCAAATAATATGTCCAGGACATTCAAGGCTTTTTTGATCTTCTTTGCATTCAAGCGGCAGCTTGTCAAAAAGACGTTGCTCTCGTTCTCCTGAGTGAGGAAAACACAGTGGCTTTCAGTGAAGATAGGTCATGGATGATCATGGATGATCATGGATGAGCGGGCTCTCCACTCCAAAGCTGTCTTTTTTGTGTGATTGCCCGAGCAAACGGGTTCTGTTGTATTCGAAATCGTTTGCTCCTGTCTCCTGATGTCTCCTGTCTCCTCTGCAGGAGAAATCACCTTTCCCATGATCCCCCCATCCCCCCCAAAGAACCAACATGAACCAACTATCTTTGAATCTTGCCAGCTTGCCTCATCTTGCTCAACAAACCATATATACCGGATCAGCTAAAAAACCCACAGTCAAGTGACCTGAAACGATGGCCAAAGCAGCCGAAAATTCCTGAAAATCCTCAGGTGGCGGGCCGCAATGTGGAGCAAATGCGGAGCAAATGCGGAGCAAATGCGGAGCAAATGCGGAGCAAATGCGGAGCAAATGCGCCATCATGCACGATAGTAATTAGATGTAATTAATTAGTATTAACTAATTATAGGTTCTTTCATTTTCTTTCTGAATGCCCAAAGGACCACTTGGATCAACAAGGTTGAGGGCGGTCACGGGCTTGTGCTTCCCATCTGGGAAAATCTGCCAGGCAAGTTGCTAACTGCTTAGACTTGTCTGTGTCCATGGCCGCAGCAACCAGCAAACCGTTCTCACGGTCAATCCCAAGCACCTCCTACGCAAGGCATCAAGCAATGCTGGCGATTTGCATGACACATCGAGCAACTGCAATGCAATCATGACGAATGCAAAAGTTTCGTCCTCAAGGGCTCTTGCAATTTCATCGTAAGAAATGTGACCTCAAACATGATCGCAGCTACACCCAGAATGGATACACAAGTTGGAACAAACTTGGCTGATCAAACTCGAGATCAGATTTCCAGACACACGCAGCAAAGCGCTCAACAAATCTTACAATGACAATCACTTCGTACTTCGTTGCATGTCCAATCATTTCCATGAGCAGCACCAATATCGCCTGAAGCTATTCTGAGATAAATGCCACTTTTGCTGTGGTCCACTCTCTTGAAACTATCTGCAGCTCTTCGTAGATCCCCTGAGGCGCGCTGGAGTCTGCGATTTGAACAGCCGCCAACAAACGATGAAATCAAACTAAATTAACTAAATCATACTGCCCCTTCAATCCATGTTACAATCGTATCAATCGTGACACAGTCACTGTCTACATCTCAGCATGTGAAGTCAAGTCATTCCTCTGGAACCGTCGGTGCTGGCGCAGCAATTGCAGCATTGAGCTAAGAATGCAGCCAACTGGAAGGTAAGCCGCCAAGTGGTATGCAACAGCTCGTTGCAGGGGAGTCCGCTTGGCAAAGCGCACGAGAGCTTTGCAAATGCGCCGCCTGAACAAGTTGCAGAACTTCGTGCTCAACAGGCGGGGAAAATTCAGTCTTGCCTCAACTTGCTTCATCTTGTTTCTGTTTGTCTCTCTGCGCCGCGGACTAAAGTGGGATGGAGTTTTACAGTACCACGCCGGGGAATCAGATTCAAGGTTTGCAGCCTGGTGTTGTTTTTCTCAATCTGGCACTGATATGCACTGACCCCATCTCGAAAGTCTCAGCGCCTTTCCATCATCAGCAACTCTTCCCCTGCAGCCTCCTCTGCTTCAACTGACCTGGTCTTCATGCATATGCTGGATATGTATGGATATGTCCGATATTGCCTGATGCTTCCACGCTTCTGGACAACCTCCCCAGAGACCTTTCCATCCATGCCCGCATAACTAAGTAATTATGCATAACTCACTTCCGCCCAGAAACATGAGAACAAATAAATTAATCATAATTAATCATCAATTGCCAAGTAACAAGGAAGCACCTCCCAAAGAGGTGCGACCCTCTGCCCGCAGTCTGCGGATGCGCCGTCGCTCGCAGCGTTCCACCAGCCATGGGTGTTCCAAGCACTCCTCAACAGGCCAATTGCAACAAAATTGGCACGTCCCTGATCATCGTTCATGTGGGTTCCAAAAAGATAAGGAATGATAAGGAGACACCGACATACCGACATACCGACATACCATGAAAATCCCTGAAATACATTGAAATACCCCAAAATGGCCATGAAATCATGGGATATGGCGGTGATGAACCATATGGGGCCATGGGATTTGGGCCGATCGCCCTGCGCCCCGTCCAGACTGCTCGGTCGCTTCTCCGGATCCAGCTGCAGCATCTGACGAACGAAATCCAGGGCACCAGGCGACACGCTCAGCTGAGCTGTGAGGTCCGCTGCATCCTTCGGGGCTGTGGCATCCCGGTCATTCCACGTCCCGCATTATGCCCCAAAAAGCTGAAGAAGGGATCGAGGAATCGAGGATGACTCAAATGTGACAATTCATGACAATTCACTACAATTTCCCATGCTGTACCGTTTTCTCCTGCCGTGACTGGATGGGGAGGAAACAAGAGAGAACAGTTGACCCATTGCATCCCACTGCACTTGCATCCCGAGTCTCCATGTTGGCGCGTGTGGCTTTGTAGTCAACGGGTCCATATGACTTTCCGCCAGCATAGGCCACTTTGTAAGGTACATCTCCGGTGAATAGTTGGTGCGCAACAATACCCAGACTGAAGATGTCACATCGGTCATCAAAACCTGAGTGCTGTGTGGGATGGAAGCAGAATCAAGAAGCACCGAGCACCAGTTGAGGGCAAAAGAGGAAAAACTGCGTCAAATGAAGCGGAACACGAGCACATACGAGGAATGATCTCTGAACCTGAAGGACTGAAGGTTCGCAGAACTAATCAGACACTCATAAATGAATGTGCTTATCAACTACGACTCTGACTATTCCTCCCAGGTACCGTGCATTCAAAAGCTGCCTCAAAAAAGAACTTTAGGTGCACAAGATATCACAAGCTGATTTGCATGATCGCGACGATGGAACGGAGCAAAACCAATAGACCATAATAGACCAACACTTCCCAGCACCATCTGCAGCAAATTCACTTGAGCGTTCGCCAAGCATACAATCAATGACCTCTGGTGCCATTGTCTGAGGTGTGCCAGCCGGCATTGGGCCAACACCTGCAGTGACCAAATCTGTAAACAATGTGGAGATACATTGAATGGGGCTTGGTTTGACGTGTCCAAGATTTGGAGTCGCATCATTTCATCATTCCCTTCTGTAATGCACTTGCGATGACCTCCAAAGTTTGCGTATTTTGGAATCCTGAATTCAAATCTGAAGGTTGCCGCAAGAAATTATTAAAGTTGCGCTATTCAATTGCAATTCTAATTTTTCTGTCTTGGCTGTCACGTATTGTGTTCGCGTCTTTCTCACTTGCACAACCACCATTCTGGATTGTTCCTTATAACTTGCACTCAAAACTCCTCGGTATTAATAGAAACTACTACGGATTGTGCGAAAGGACCGCAAGAGGGATGCAACTTGGGATCAAGGAAGGCAAGTCCCAATTTACCAATTTCATCCAATTTCACGATCGTCTTCGATCCATGCTGGAAACAAGCCTCAAACTCCCCATTTAGCTGAGAGGCCCTGCGGCTGCAGTGTCTCTGCCACCCCCAGGTCGATTAACACCAAATGGGGCGGACCACTGTTGGCCAGCAGCATCAGGTTCTCTAGTTTCACGTCCTTGTGGATACGCGATTCCTGAGGAAACGAAGCAAACTGCGGCAAATTGCAATGGCACTGCCACTTGAACATTGAAAAGCTAGAGTATACAGGTATACTGTCAAAGAATACCAGGAGCATTCCACGAGAGCTCCAAGCTCTTCCAACAAGAAAATATCACAACCAAGATTGGCGTGTCAGATCTTTTCTCTGGCCCATTTCAAATCATTTCAACGTTTCCGGATGGGATACCATGGGATACCACCTGATCCTCCGCTATGGCCGCTGTGGTTGATCTGCCACGAGTCGTGATGCAGGTGACGCAATGCATATAGAGCCTGGTGCAGGAGCTCGGCCACGTAGCCCTCACTGATGCGGGGTCCTGACACGGCTGTGCCCATATCTTTTTTGGCTGCTATGAAAGGCGTGATCCAGCCTGATCTAGGTCATTTTAGTCAGATTAGCAGTGGAATCTGTGGAATGATCACCTCATCCAGTCCCATTTCATATGAGATAGAGCGCGATCATATCAAACCAGTCCATACACTAGGAGATATGGATATGGGAGGGGATGGTCCAACATGGTCAACCAAATGACTAGATTCTGCACGGGAGTTCCACCAGTTTTCCACAAGTGTTCCACCTTTGCCATCGACGAGGGTTGTGATCAATTGCCGCAGTGTTCCGCCGTTCACAGACTCCATGATAAAGTACCTGGGATAAATGCTCGCCAGATTAGACTCTGAAGAATCCATCGGCACCTAAAGATTCAAGGAATTTGGCTGTGCCAACCGGCACGAAAAACATAAGGCTAAGGTTGAAGTGATCCTTTGAAAATGCTTGGAGCATTGCTGCGCCAACGAAATGTCAAACACTGCTTTTGAGGATGCCAACATGCAAATTCGTACGGTAGTTTCAAAGCTGTCTGTGAATTTCAAGCATCAAGCATCAGTAGAAGCTCATGACCCATGGGTTACCTTTCAGATGTAGTTTTCCCATGTTTTCCCAAACAAAATACAACCCCTTCCCAGCATTCGGCATCGGCCAGCATGTCTGACAAGGTGCGCATAACGCTCATCCTGAAAGAAATCAAATAACCTAAGATGTCAAAGCATGCGAAAGCCGGAGGTCTGCTTTGACGTTCCACTAGTTTCTTGTTAGCTGTTCTTGTTAGCTGTTCTTGTTAGCTGTTCTTGTTGAGGCCAGCATGTACGAACATGTACGAACATGTACGAACTCCGTTGACATCAGCAACTTGACTACAAATTGCACACGCAAACCAATCTCACAAGCACAAAAAGAATCAAAAAGAAATGAAAGCAAAACCACAGGGCAAAAGGGATCAAAAGGGCAAAACCATTTAAACTTGCCACACTTGCCAAACACTTAATTATCGCAAGACCATCCAAAATCCATCCAGATCCATCGGCCAAAGATGGCCAAAGTGCTTGATGATATGCGGATGGTTGGTCCGTTGCATGTTCCAAAACTCCTGCTCCACCATCTTCTCGGCCTCTGCGTCCGAGATCTGAAAGTGCTTGCTGAGCTTCACTCGGTCCACTCCTGAAATCTGCTAAGGGCCCATAAGGGCCCCACATCGGATTCAGAATCTTCAGTCCGCTTATGCTTTAACATCTTAAGACACCCCAAGGCCGCCCCCGCACTGGCGCAACAAACCTGGTGCAATCTCCTTCTGTCATTATATCTCTTGACCTGTACCTGTCTGTGCCACATCCCTCTCCGCGGCACTCTGCGGCACCGTGGTCTGTTGTGCCAAGTATCGTTTCATCGCTTGCAGATCGTGGGTAGCTTCATTCCGCACGAGGAACACCCGAGCAAATGCACCACCCCCAACGTCTGCATCCACAAATGTGTAGCCTAGCGCTACACGGCGTCAGGTGTCAGAACCTTTGTGCTGAAGTCAGGCCTTCAATCCTTTTCTCCATTGCTTGCTTCTCAAGCTTCATGGTGTCCATGTGTTCATGATTTTCTAATACAACAATTTATAGTTAATTATTCAGTTATTCTGTGTTATTTTAATCTATTTTAATCTATTTTAATATGTTTCATGTTGGTCTTTTCCATTGCCGGCAAACTTCATATAACTTTGACGTCTGCCTGCAGGGCAGGGCTCGAAGCGCTTCAGTCCCACTTGGTCCATCCGCCGAGAATTCAATCCAGAGATCCGCTGTTTTTCGAAGGGCTCTTGGTGGTTCGGCGCTTTGAAAATCGTGAGGTTGCTGACTCCTGCCTGGCGGTTGCGAAAGCGATGAGAAGGGATGTGTGATTTGGGTTGGTTTTACAAAATGTGAATGCAGGAAAAACAGTCCACTTCACTTCAGTCTTAGTATGTCGTAGTTATCCAATCCATCCATAGATTCACAAATTCACTGGTTGCCACCAATCAATCAATGATTTTGAACTCTTCCATTGTCTCATTAGCAATGTTCCATCTTCTGCCCCTGTTGATGGCCGAGGCTTTACTGGCAAATGTTACCCAACTGCCAATATGTGCCAATTGGTTGCTTAGAAGTGCAGCATAGTGCTACACTGGCTGCTACACCACCTGATACCACCTGTTCTGTGCCCAGTCACAGCATGTCGTGCAATCTCATCTTGCGTAACGCGGAGGTTGTCAGTGATCTCAGGATCTCATACATTCAGCACAGAAGTGCAACATGCTCTGCAGAGTGTATGTGTGATCATATGCCTACATGATTCGCCAGGTACTTATGTTCCACATGTAAGTTGCGTTCAACCTTTAAACTTTCATGTGCTCTTCGGCTGAGGGAGGGAGATCTAAAATCCAAAGCATAACAGAAAAATCGAGTGCATCAACGCATTGTAAGCACACTGAAGGCTCATCAGGCATGTCAATGCGCAGCGCACATGACAACCCACAAAGTCTCTTAGCATCCACTCACACGATTCGCATCGATTCGAAAAAATTCCCAGGTTTTCTCCTCATGACTTTCACTTCCATTGCCGAGGTATGCGAGGTATTTGGACTCACCACTCTATCTTGCTACGTTGCACGATGTTGCCCAGAGATGTATCGTATCATCTTATCGTTTCAAACCTGCTGATCCTGCCGCGACTGCCGCAAGGTCATGACCAGCGACATCTGCCCCTGCATCGTGGAAGCAGCACCTCTCTAAGATGTACCTGAGCCATGGGGATGCCGGGATGCCCATGGATGCCCTACAAATCCGAGCATGTATATCATATCACATATATATATATATATATATATATAATCTCACGAAAACATAACACCCAAAGCACAAATATCTTCACGTTGTCAATTGTTTATATTGTTTGTTTCAACATCGGTACATGTCCATATCGTCCATTCCTGACAGGATGAATCCAGGGTACCACGGACGTAGCGGCCGTTGACAAAGGCCATGTCTCGCGCGGGGGATCATCTATGTCTTGCGAGGTTAGAACAGCAAGCTGTGACAACTGCAATGCAAACACGTCGAAACAACTTCTTCCCATTTTGGTCTACATAAGGATCACTGGAAGTGTTGGATCGTTCTGGATCATTTCGCTCGAAATTCGCAATGTGGTGCAAAAGAACGAGGCACTGATGCTGGTTCAACAAGAGGCATGCCATGAGTCTTCAAACTCTTTAGCCCATCATGGGTCTTCCATCTGCCACTCAAGCCATCTTAAGCATTCTTAAGCCGCTTTCTTAAGTGGTCTGGGTCTGGGCAACACAATTCTACGATATTCTACGACCATAACTCCTACTTCTGTTAACAGTTCCCGGAACCACTCAATGTTGCACCACATAAGCACGAAAGGTTCAGCATGTTTGATTGTTGCAGCATTGAGGACTCAGTTTCTGTGCAAACACGGCCAATCCAAGGAAGCAATACACCATAATACACTGCGCGTCAGGCGATGATCTTTTCTTGGTCACTTTGCCCACTGATGCACATTGTTGCACTCCGTCACAGGCACACGGTCGATTCGGGCGCAACTTTCAGCTCTATCAATACAATGCGCTCAGGCATTGAACTATTCAACAGATTTCTACTGCAGCACTACCCAAATCTGGATACACTACCAATATGATCAATATATGTAAAACGAGTTGAGCAGAGGAGATGAGGGGAGGCCAACTTGGTGATTGGAGTTCACTACTTGACATCCTCATCACTGTAGCCTGAGGCTGGATGGCTGAGCATGGCTGAGCCACAGCAATGCCATGAGTTCCTCGGATTTTTTGTCGGTGAAAAGTGGTGAAATGCCGTCGAGTCGCCAGAACTGCTGCTATGTGAAACCTGCGAGAAGCTCCGCGAATTCTTGAGAGAGATAGATAGATAGATGGATGGATGGATGGATGGATAGGTTGATAGGTAGGTAGGTAGGTAGATAGATAGATAGATAGGTAGGTAGGTAGATAGATAGGTAGATATACATCGGCATATATAGACATATAACATATACATACGTACAACATAATCATATAACATAGACATGTAACATAGACATTAGACATATAACATATAACAACATGTATATAACATTATATAACTATAACATATACATAGATATAGAAATACATAATATCAGAGATATAGAATGATGTAGATAGTATATAGACCATGGACATGTCCAGGGCAGAGGCTGCAGGGTGGCAGAGAAGACGCTGTTTTGATGTCTTCTCGCTGGCCTCGTCATATTCAATTTGTCGTGAATGTCGGCAACCTCAGGTGTGGCCCTTCACAGCCATGCAACGCTAGAACACACCAGAAGCGCTGTGTGGTTAGTGCAGACTTGGTTCCAAACCTCCAAGGCTCGTTGATGGATTAAATCTGACCTTGGGATTTGCTTAACATAGCAGATTTGGCTGAATAAGCACCAGGATGAAGAGAAAGTGATACAAAGATTAGAAAGTGCTACCAGTTCTTTTCCTTGCTAATGCAGGACATCGAAAAAATACTTGCCAACTTGATGAATCAAGGCGTCAGTTTTCCAAGGTCACCACTCCGAAGCGAACTCCATTGGCCAACAGGATCCCCAAAGGTCCCAAGAGCCACCCATAAATCAAGGCTCCGTTGACCACCTGAGTTGTCATGACATGTCCCATCTATAACACGAGAACGCGGTGTTTCAGGGCCAGATTGATGGAGTCGGAGTCAAGAAGTTCAATTAACAGAAGGATATCAAATGCCAGGCCATTCATTGTCACCAGTGGCTTTCAGCACTACACCAAGTCCAATCTACAATGATCTGCAGAATGATTGTAGTCGAGGAACAATGGTTGGGAACCAGTGCTCTGGATGGTGCGCGCGGCAGGTGAAAAACATGATGAAGAAGAAGGCCTTAAAAGATTACTCAAAATGCATCTGTCAAGCAAGAAAATGAAACATCGTGCCGTACTATGCCATGCATAGTATATGCTTGTATGGGGATGTATGGGGATGTATGGGGCAATACCTTCCTTTGCATCGCAGTAAGGTTTTGTTTAGAAGGAGTCATGTGAGTTCAATGGAGCTTTCAGCATGGGCTGTCAGCAGCTGTTATGTACACTTCGGGAATCGTCGAAGCTCCAACTTCCGATGTTTGCGTTAATTGATGCCAGGACTGGGCTTGACGTCTCTGCTTCTCAGAACTTGCGAGCCGTGATTTGTGTCAAGTGGATAGTGTGAAGCACTATCCAAATAAGTTGTGACATAATATGTGACATGTCGTGACAAGAACTTGTTGTAAGAATGATTGTCTCTGAGGCTGCGGGCGATTAATCCTGCCAATCCCAGGCATACCTTCACGCCAGTCTCCTTGGAAGTGCTCCACAAGTCTAAGTTCGAAGATCGCACTCACTAGCACTGAAAAAAATATAATATAGTCTTGGTGTATGGCAGGATGTACCAGAATGTACCATTATGAAGCAGGAATAAGCAGGATGTGGGAGGCAGTTTTCATTGATTGCGGGAGACTTCATGCTTCAGTGAACACGTATGAACACGTCTCCACGTCTTATCTCGCCATGGCTCAGCACCTTTCCCCAGCAAAGCTGGTGGACCTAGCACAACATACCGAAGTCCATTGACCTTGGCGCAGCAGCGAAAGCTGTTCTGCTTTCACGGCAGAAAGCTTGGCTGCTACAAAAGGGAAGAGAAATGGAGAGAAGGATGGGGCATGATGATCGATGACCAACATGACAACGAGCCAACGATGGGGCAGTTTCTGGCGTTTCTATGCATTTCTAACCATTTCTGCCAATGCCGGAAATTGCCAGAACATATATAAATCAACTTTGACATCGGATTCTCTCAATTGCTACAAGCACAAGTAAGAGCAGGCAAGGCACCAAGACCAGCAAGAAGAGAATCAATGAGCCCTGGGAGATCGCAGCCGTAAAGCCCAGCACAAACCAGTTGAATCGGTACGGATGATATTTACACCTCAAGCGCAAGAATGATTTTGCTTGGTCTCTGCATCAAGCTCTCTATGGCATACTCATGCATGCTCTATGGCATGACCTGACAACTTCCACTCGAAAGGACTGGTGTCCGATCAACAACTGGATCGATCTATAATCTGGTTCCTACAAATACAATCTTTACACAGGATGTACATGGATGTACCGTGGAGGGTGCTGGTTCCACCATGTGCATGTTCCAGGCACACTCCCACGAAATGTTCTGCCAGCACTATGGAAATATTCAGCACCACCTCCAGCGATGAGACAACCCGGGACCCGTACCGGATGCAGCTGGTGACAGTATATCGAAATCAGAGATATTATGAGATGTTCATCATGCAAACAAGTCGTGCAATCGCAGTAGATCACAATTGTTGGTGGATGTCGGGACCAAAGCTTCATGAATCAGAATGCATCAGGAACATTCAAATTCATATAATTCATCAAACATTTAGAACAAAATCAACTGAGTCATCATGCAGCACATTTCACCCAGCAAGGTAGAAACATGTGAAAACAACAATTGTATACAATTGTAACAATTGGCAAAAGGCCGAAAGGTCTTGGTCAATCTTGGTCGCTCCAGACCCCTTAGCCACCCAGGGCCACATAGGGCCACGGATCGCCTCAATGAAGATGAGGCCCAAGGCCACGCTGGCAATGCGACAGAAGCTCAAGTGGCCCTGAGCCTGCACGAAAATCTGGGAATACTTTGGACGTGAGAAACGTCAGAATGTGATAGAAAGTTGCAAGAACATTCGCAGCCACACGCTCACCTGGCAAGGGTTGAGCAAAAAGATGTTCATGCGGTCCGTCATGCAGGTTGCTTTTTCTCCATATCTTGATAAACTCTGATTTCATGAAATTGTGTATATTATAATGAAATTTCTGCCAACGCGCTCTCAATCGTATGTTTTAGATTAATTATATATTAAATATTATTAATAGATATTGATAGTATTTTCAAATTTCAGTAGCCATTCAATACCCACAGTGTCTCCACGACTGCGGTTTCAGCCTTTTTGGCGACATAGACCATGCAGCTGAGCACTACCCAGTAACCAATCAGGGTCCCCAGGATCAGAAGCCAGGACCACATTGCCTAGCGAGATGCGAAGCCATGAGAAGCTGCTTGCAATGGGTGGATGTGTGATGTTGCTGATTGTTGCTCTACCCCAGATTTGGAAATGCTTTTCTCGAACAGAGCTTTCTGTTGGAAGGTGGAACAGTAATTCATAGGTGACCTGGGAGTAGTGTTTCCCATCTTTGGGGACCTTTTGGGTCCATTTAAGGCTTGCCAGCATTGCAAGAGATAGCTGGAAGGCTTTGACTTCCTCCCTGAATCCAACTCATTCCTGGCTCAAAGAGAAAATGGCTAGCTGCTAGCCCAACATAGCCCAACCACCATCCCTGCAACCTCAGCTTCCACCATTCCCAGCTCTTGGCCTTCGGGGAGGCTTCAAATACTTCGTGGCAAAAGAGGTCATAGCCCAAGCGGCCATGAGAAGCTAAGTATAGGACATGATGATACCTCGGCACTACGTTGAAGGTCGGCAAAGAAGTGGCACAAGTTCCTTTGGGATCTCTGCGACGACTTGTATTCACTCAGTGTTGCAGGCGAGGTTGCCAGTCCACACCTCCACGGTGCGAAGCCTGCTCTTCCCACCAATGCATTGAGCCTTTCCTTCAAACGCTGTGAGCTGTGAGGAGATGTGGGGAACTGGACGGTTGGGCCCACACACGCTGCCGGAGAAGCAGCGTTAGAGAACATGCAACCGGCAGACTGATGAGAGCTCGAGAAATATGAACAAATTACAGTAGACTGCTGAAAACATCTCATGCACCCTATACCCAACTGGCTATATCCAACACTACTCAACAAGGATTTGCATGGGTTTCCTCCACACCTCTCTCCATCATCGCTGTTTTTCTGCCAAGCATCTTGATCAATCTGACAGTACCTCAGCACCGCATCCCTAAATCATATCTGCCTGCCTCATTTCCTGACTCAAGTCGCTCATTCCTGAAAGGTCCAATATGGTCCAATCTTAGGTGCCAGGCACATTAGGCAAAAGGCCAAAGGACCTGCCTGGAGCACCAGAATGAAGAAAGCCCTCGACCACGCCTCACGAAAGATGAAAGAAGTGGATCTACTGGCTGGAACAGGATAAATTGGATAAATATTGATTTATAATTGTGCCGAAATCAAATTAGAAACAAACATCTCAGGTCAATTTGAATACGAATGGGCAACCGTGATCACTTGCATCTGACACTTGTGGCTCACCTCAATTGGATTCAATCGGCGCATTTCAATCACTACAAGCTGGAGATTGCTCGGGTAAATTCTGGCTTCAGAGCACTATGTCTTGTCCACAGGAGCCATCCTGTAGCGATCCCGGAGCGTGCCACTTGTTCGCCTTGTTGTTGACTTCACGGATTGCCTCATCTAGCATCTCATAGCCAGCATCCTGAAGCAAATGTGACACAAATTCCATTCACATCCATTTGCTGCCCATAGCTTTCCCAACCGGCCTCGTCTGACTCTTCATCTGCGAAGTGATATTGCCGAATTTGTTCCTGAACTGCTTCCATGCAAACACTAACACAACTAACACTGGTGATGGTGCAATATCTTCAGGAGGAGCACACTTTTTATGCCATTAGTTGGTAAGATGTTGATACCCTGCCAGGCCAGATCAAGGTGCTGATATTTTTCCATTGTGTTGCAACTAAGATGCATCAATCTTTTTGGCATCCTCCACTTTGCTGCACTGGGCATTGGCAGAATTCACTTCGCCCGCCTTGAGACACGGCGAAGAAGGGACAGCTGTTGAAGCTGGCAAATGGCTTTCCAAAAAACCAATGGTCAACTATCCAATCTATCCACATATTCCCATAATATTCCCACAATATTCCCACAATATTCCCATAATATTCCCATGTCTGTTGGTTAATAAATCACCATGTTCTTTTCCCAGTTTAGAGGTGATCCACATCATGGCACGTCCTGCGGCTGAGCGTCGGAAGCCAGCGTGTTTGCCAGCTTCACGGGCACCAGTAAGGTTTGTGCAACCTCCGCGTTGATGCATGGAATTCATTAAAACTGTATTCTAAAATGATCTAAAATGTAAATATCTATCCATCCATCTACAGCATCAATCTATCTATATCTATCTTTCTGTGCGTCCATCCATCCATCTACCCATCCATCCATCCATCTACCCATCCATCTACCCATCCACCCATCCATCCATCCATCCATCCATCCATCGTTCTTTCTGTCTATCTCCATCTGTCATTATCTATCTAGTTATCTCTATGCCCATTTCCAAAGGGAAGCTGTCAACAGCTCAAGATAAATTTAGCAATGCAAGGCACATAGAGAAAATGCGCAGCATTGCAGCATGCAGCTAAAACATGTAAACAATGGCCAAGTGACAAACATCTCGAAAACGCACCACCTAAGATCCACAGCATAGGCGCTGTGAAAGTCTAAGTCGTCTGGATTTAAACTGTCTTCATTCCAAACGATTTGGAACATGACAGTTTTACACCGTTATACACCGTTTCTATGCCCACTCTGCCATTCATCAATGCACATGGTTGAGTAGCCGACAGCCGGGTGTACATCTCCTGAGGCTACGCAATCGAGAGGGCTACTGTGAGCTGTGACGTGGTGGATGTCCCCGTGTCATCAGCGTTGTGGCTGCAAGTCGCTTGATACACGTGAAAACTGTTGTGAAATGTTGTACCTTTGCCATCCCAAAAGCCCATTCCAAAAGCTGAGCGTCGCAGTTGTGATTGGGCACAGCAACCATACCTGCAGGATTGCTCATATTGCTCCAGATATTTCATGATCAAATCTGCTGCATATCTGCTATCATCTGCTGATATCTTTGCCAAGATGCGTCCCTTGAAAAGGTGCCCAGTTCGCTGCAGAAGCTGTAACACGACAAATGCAAGAACGGTCACAACCTCGGGGCGCAGAAACAGCTTCAACAGCTTCAAGACTTGCGTACGAGTACAGTATCAACGGCTACGGCAAAAGCGATGCTCGCAACAGGGGACGAGGCACTCCAACAATGTGGCCAATGCACACGAAGGCATACATATGGCCTTCCAATGGCTTGAAAGTCCATTCCCAAACATAGATCGGCAGAAATTCCTTGTCTTGGGGCGCACGGCAAGAAACTCTCCTGATCTCCCACCGCCCAAAACCTGTTCATAGTTGGAAGCCAGTGCAGAAAACAAATCACAAGTCATTCAAGGTTGGAAGCCAGTGCAGAAAACAAATCACAAGTCCTTCAAGTAGCCCGAGTTACAAACAATGGCTTGCAGGTCCCGTAGGCGCATGTGGTATGCATAGGTATGCAGCCTTTGATTACAACCTTGGCTAGGTCAGATTGCGAAAGCATATAAACCGTCAAGCATCACAACACATAACTGTTGGGCCACGTGGAGCCAGCTGATATTGAAGACATCGAGACAGCAACAGGATCAAATTTCATACCTCTAGATGTTCTCAGTTTCCAAATCTGCCTTGTTCCAAGCACAGCCAAGCATCAGGAGTAAAAACACAAGTCACGGAAATGATCAGCAATATCCAGGGAATTCGAATCAATACAACTGATTGCCGCCACCAGCCTTGGATGTGCTGGAATTCATCCTCCCTTCGCAGCATTTCGCAGCTCTAGATGCTTCATGATGCTTCAGTTTCCCGCCTCCAGACTTCTCGATTTCTTTTCCTCGGGTTGAACCGGTCAACTCGAGGCCATGGAGCTTGCACGAAATATCATGAAATGCCAGTGCGTAAAAGATCAACCACAATAGCCACGAGAAATTCATGCGCTGAAAAAGAGAATGCAACATAATGCAACAATGGCTAATAATGGCATATAATGGCTAGTAAGACAGAAGTACAAAGAGTGCATCCATCCTACGCGGTCTTTCTTGCGCAATCAGGAGCTTCAGATGAGTTTCCTCTGTCATGGATTCTCTGTAGCACACGATGGAAAGGGCTCTCCTGCAGCACAAGACTCCGCAGACCAACCAGTACATCCAGCACCCATCTGTGTCACAAGCTGGAGAGTTTTTCATATAGATACACACATATATATATATATGATACATAATGCATACACTTGCCTGTACATTTACATGTACGCATACGCACGCGCACACACACACACGCATATATATGTGTGTATATATATGTATGTATATATATATATACATACATATAATACGCATGCATATCCATATACATACAGATACACATACAATCACATACGCATATTCAATATCTGTACGATACCTATTGCTCAAACATGCCACAAATGACAATGGGTAGCTTTCAACATGCTGATGAAGGAAATCCATGGCACTGCGAGCCTGTGGATATGTCCCCAGCTGCTCCGCGATAGTGGGGCCGCAATTGTCCTCGCATTGGTATAGGGACAGCGCACAAATGAAGAGTGACCTCAGAAAGCAATGCTGGGAACACTTGACATCACTTGGCTTCTGTTAAACTTGTGAGAGGGACGAAGAGTCGCAGTAATCATCATTGATCATTAATTAATCAAATTGTGGCTTTTACTTTGAAGAAGTAGGACCAACAGCAAAAGCAAATCTCTCTGGTCAAATTCATCCACGGTACTCTTCATATTGGACAGAACGTTCCAGGGTACGGCAGAAGTCCAAGGCATTCTCTGCCCAAGCCTTGGCAAATGGTCGAATAGTCATCCGCAACACCACCACCAAAAGTGATGCCTCCTCTGAGGTGCCGTTGCAGCCGAGCCGCTTGGGAGATCATTACATCAACCTCCTGAATGGCAAATGCCAAAGGTCATCCAGCTTTATTTCATGATCTTTCAAGATTCATATTAGCTATTTAGGCTATTTGTGTTGCCACGTGGTTCTTCGCAACTCAACTCAACAGGGAAATTCTGTGTGTGTGCCTGTGTGGTTTTGCACGTGCATGTAGTACTGTAGTGCACCTATCTATCTGCTTACCAGTATCTGTCCGTATCTATGGCTATCATTGTCTATCCCTATCTAGCTCTATTCACCCCTCCCCATCTAATTATCTATCATTGTGCGTCCGTCTGTCTGTCCGTCCGTCCGTCCGTCCCTCCCCACTCCATACATCCATCCGTTCGTCCATCCGTCCATCCATCCATCCATCATCTATAGTCAGATAGGTAGGTGGGTAGGTAGGTGGGTAGGCAGGCAGGTACGTAGGCAGAAAGGCCTGTATTATGCATACATATCATACATATCATACATATCATACATATCATACATTCTTATCTTGCAACATCTTGCAACGTTTCTTGCGATCCACTGCGAACATCGCAGCCACATTAGCTCCGTGAAGCCCGGACTCCTTGGGACTGTTGGCATTCACCAACACCGCATAGCTCAAGCCTGTACCTCGCGTCATGGGGATCACCTCAGGTGCACCCCCAGTCTTGCAACTTGCAGGCAGACAACATGTCAAGATATGTCAAGATATGTCAAGATAGTTCATCATGTTTGTTAATGTTTATGACTGCATTCAAGTTTCATATTTTTTCACGGTAAATTTACTTGTGCCGCGAGCAGCATAGGCAGTAATTTGTCTCAAACACCCCTACCCATCGCATTTAGCAGCTCCGTGTTGCGCGAACGTTGCAGAAGCAAAGACTAGATGACATGGCCACGAATTGACAGCAAAGTTCAGGCTAGCTGCATATTTTTGCACAAGGTCTGCTACCGTGAACTCGTCAGTCCAGTCTGGGTCTTCGCGGCATTCGTCCAATAATCTGAACAGCGGCAGCGGGGCATAAACCAGGGAATTCAGACATATGATGAGGTTGCTGTGTAGCAACACCAAATCCATTGAAACGATCTTTGCTTTGTGCGACAACATGCGACAACACAGAACACCAGCCATTTCACATCAAACGGTGTGAATCACAAGACTATGAAAATCATAGTGGGAGGCTACAATTTGCACAAATGTGGGCCTGGCAAACTGCTTCACAGTAATGCCTCAGTCATTGCTGGTCGTACTGTCCCAGCTTGAAACCATAGGCAAGCAAGCTAATGCGCACTTCCATGTTTGTTTAGTTGCTCGATTTCAATGTTTGAATGAATGAGAACGTCACTTCCAGGAAATGCTTTCCTTCAGTTGAATGGCGGTACCACAAAGATAGAAGCTGATCAAAGCAAGAGATGGTGGGATATGGTGGGTGAATTCCTGCCGCCGAAACGCCCCATTTTTCAGGCCAAACTTCAAGCGCAGTGCTCCTGCCCTCTCCAGCTGGCACAATCCTTGGCGCTCGCGCTCAAGCGGCCAATCTCTTCAGCCAACGGGGATCAAATCGACGGCACTGACTAAGTTGACCAAGTATATAATAATATAGATAGATTGGATAGGATTAGGATTAGGATTAAATTAGGATAGATAGATTAGATAAATTAGATAGATTAGATAGATCAGATAGATTAGATAGACTATGTAGATTAGATAGACTAGATAGATTAGATTAGATAGATAGGATAGAGGTGATAGGTTAGATAAATTTAGATTAGATAAATTAGATTTAGATAGATTAACGTGATTATTAGATAAATTAGGTCAATTAGGTAAATTACATTGGATTTAAAATTAGATTAGATAAGATAGATAGACAGACAGATAGATAGGTAGATAGACAGACCGACAGACAGACAGATAGACGGATAATGTTTTATACATATACATAGTGCATTTTAGATGTAGGTATATATAATAATAATGATAATAATAATAATAGTAATAATAATCATCATCATAATATAATATATATATATATATACGTATGTATGTATGTATATATTCATAGTATGTACATGTATGTACCATACCTACTAAACAGACTGGCTAAACGCAACACAGCAGAGTGCAGCATCAGCAAAGCATCTGGGGTTTCGCAGTCTTCGGAAAGTCGGAGTCACCAATCGCAACCGACTCCTCCAGGGCGGCAAATTCGTCCAACTACTGATCCTGTCAGCATCTGCTAACTTTAGAGTAGGTATTTAAACAAGAAGCATGCGATAAACACCAATCTCTCTCTCTCTCTTTCTTGTGATATTCTTGATATATATATATATAAATAACATAATATATTCTAATATGTCTGGGCATTACATGGCATTACCATGTTGCAAAACATATCGACCGAAGGCCATAGGCCAGCTGATTGCTGTGTTCTATCTGCCAAAGGTCCGTGCCTTGCGACTTCCCCAGTGGAGGAAGCGTCTCACGGGCGAAGGCGAAGACCTCAGTGACATTCAGCTGGCAGAAAGAAAGGAGAAACAAATCGGCCAAAGCATGCCAAATCTCAATCAAAATCTCAATCATCCATAATCATCCATAGTCATCCAGAATCATCCTACAATCTGCCGTTCCATATAAGGAGATATAAGGAGCGTGCATCATCGTGCATTAATTGTTGTTCACTATGTTAATATATTCCAAGGGCTCAGATTTGGTCATACTTTGTCACACTTCGACGCGTCCTAATGTGAACCCCCAAGCAAGTCACAAACTTTCTGCTTCGCCGAGGGTCATTGTGTCCGCGCCCTTCGCCCGCAGCAACAACACATTCTACATTTACGCAGCTTGAGACATCTTTGATCCAAAGCTGGAGGCATCTGGAAGTTCATAACCAAAAATTGGACAAATGTCCCCAAATTCCCCAAGACCGTCTCCCCACGTCTCCCCATCTTGACTCAATGCGGCCAAATGTGACTGTGGCATTGTAGAAAGGTGTAGAATGTAGATCACTTGCATGTGAAAAAGTAGCATGTGACAAAAGCCACAAAATCGCCATCGATATCTCTCCAGTGGTTCACCTGATCACCCTCACGCAATCACTTGAGTTCAATCAATAGCACACGACCTCGGTACCTATGGATTCATGAAATGATCAACAAGTGAACTTGATTTGTGCCACGCACTCCTGAGCGAACCCCCTGTCTTTGCAGCTGGGCGAATTTGTCAAGAGCCCGGGCCAAGAGAAACATGCTAAGCAGGAAGGTAGCAAACATATGCAAAAAATATCAAAAAATACCTTCATGCAAGCACCTTTTAAGTTCGCCGACATGTGCCTGCATTACCTGATCACCCTCAGCTCATGCCACCTCTCTGCAACCTATTTGACGGGGTGCTTTGCCAGCAACGTGTGTGCTGACGGCAGACTCATTGACCTGCATTGACCATTGACGAAAAATGTACTGCAGCTGCCTTCACTGGCTCAAGTGGCTCAAATACTGCTGCAACAAGCCAGCTGCAGACCCTCAGCTGTGGGGCAGCAAGCCCCAGTCATGTTCGCGGCTGCACAGGCAGGAAACTTGGCACACTCGGTCCCTGGGCTAATCTTCACCTCCTGGACTACCAGCCAACATGGACGGAATATGACGGTTATATACAGTACAGGATTAAGATGGACATCATATGTCCAATGATGGGAAATGATGAACTATATCATCAAAATATCACAAAACATCATGAAACATCCTAGAATGAAAGAATTTGGAGGAAAGGAATAGTGATCCCAGAACATGTTTCCGCGTGTTTCTGCCATCTTCAGCTCGCGGTCCTCCGCAGTCTTCGGAAATCCATCGCAGCAACCCAGTGTTACATGGTCCTGGTTCGGGCAGCAATCGCCTTGCGAAATTCCAACAGCAACACAGGCTGGATACATGGCCTCAGCCCAGGATGTCGACAGCATTTCGCTTTACACAATGAAGATCAGTTATGAATATTATGAAGCATTACATAGCATTACTGACAGCAAAAGTCATTACGGCATGAGTGTGTGACACAAGGGAATTGTAAGAAAATACCCAGAAAAGCAACTAAAAGGAGAAGAACTGGTCAGAAGATTCGGCCAACTGCTGCAGCTCCAACTTTCAATGTTACACTCATTCCGTTTTGCTTGGCTCAGTCACGCAAGTGCTGCCATTCACACCAGCTGATACAGGAAGTGCCGACTGTGCCGCTGCAGTCTTTGCTGCTTCCTCTGCATCCTGCGCGATGTCCAGAATGCTCTGCTTGGCCATGTCGACCACTTGAAACTTGCCTCGGTCACTTGAGTGATGATTTTCAAACATCAAACAAATTCAAACAACCACCACATTGAGATATTGCCCAATGGCTGATGCAGCCAGGATTCCAGCATCCCAGGAACTGGGCAAATCCTTCCAACTTGCTCGACAAGACCAGCATGAAGCGTGGAAGTCTGCATCTGAAACCAAACAATAGCCATGCATAGCCCACCACTAGCATCCATGAGCAACATTGAGCAACAGTGCAAGATTTCCTCTCCCAAGAAAAGTTCAGTCCTCGTGAAAGCCAGCTGTTTCAACTTTACTTTCCTCGATCACTGCTGTTGCTTTTTCAATTGCCTCTTGGCAGTACTTGGGCCCTGTAATAGTCGCAGAGAACCTCGGCGAGCACTTCAACTGACAGAATGAAAGGCTTACAATATGGATGGAGGTGCACACCAATATCATACTGCAGAGTCAGTATCCAGTGGCCATCAAAATCAATGACATGTGACACAATGTGACACAATGTGACACACGCTTACGGCACATATTGCAGCCTGCAGCACTTCATAGGTGCAGCCTGCAGCACAGACTCGGGTCCCGAAAGTAGGCATCCCCCATCGGGCCAAAAAGTAAAGTGGGCACAGCCATCGACTCCTGAAAGCCCACTGCCATGCTAGTGACATGCTAGTGACATGCTCACATATCCAACATGCTTTCAACCCAAATGTAATGAAGTTTGGCAATCTGCGGGTCCAAGTGTCAACCTTGAAATTCATTTATGCATGTCATTTCATTTCGTTTCAATTCAGTTCAATGCATTTCAATTCATGTTTCAAAACATGTTTGAAATCATTTGTCAATTCATTTGTCAATTCATTGTTCAATTCATTTCGCAGTTCATGTTTGAAATCATGTGTCAATTCATTCTTCAAATCATGTTTCTATTCATTTCAAAATCATTTCAATTCATGTAATTTCATTCCTTCATTCGTTTGTTCGTTCGTTCATTCATTCATGCATTCATTCCTTTCCTTTCATTCCATTTCATTGCTTTGCATTGCATTCCATTCCATTCATTCATTCTCTCTTTCTCTCTCTCTCTCTGTGTCTGCGAAGGTATTGTTCTGCGAATGATTGGCCTTGCTTGAGATCTGAGGTTCGCTTTGGAAAATATTGCCGTTCATCCACAGGACTTTTGGATACTTTTGGTGTCCGGATCTGGAAATGTCTGGAACCAGTCCTTGGCATCTCTCTTGGCAAAGCTCCGCACTCAACTCTATCGTGCGTTCGGTGGCGGGTAGAAGCCGCGGCTTGTCATAAAACATGCCTTGCTGAAAGCAATTTTGTAGTTCCTGTCCGTCGCATTTGAGAAACACAAAATCACATGAATACTTCATTGCATGACATTACATGTATCATGCCACGATATGATGTCCATATGAGTCCATATGTCTCTTTGCTGGCAGTCCTTAATGTGAGGAAAGTAAACAAATGCGCAAATCACACACATGTAAAATTTGGTCTTACATGGCAGTAGCACAATGATGTACAATGTGTGTGTGTGTCTGCCTACATGATATGCACGAGATAACATCATGAGCTGATTCTTTTGGTACCCTTTTCTCACCACTTAATCTGTTAACCTTGCCACTGGCAGGAAGCAAAACAGTCTCAATAATAAACAGTGCGCAAACAGAAACCCTCCCCTCTCAAACACAGAAGAATTGTCGTTCCAGGACCTGTCCTGCTGATCAAGTGCGAGCCTCAAAAAGCCATTCGTCTTGCTGGTCCTGCGAAATCCCTGACCTAGCGGACCTAGCGCAAGTGCTAGAGAGACAAGACTTAGCCCAAGGGATGCGAGCACACTTGCAGCCCATCTTCCAGTGCAGCGCTTTTCGGAACGCCGCGGCAAAAGCTCCTACAAGTATATAGGTCTCTCATGGTCTCCTCAATGAACGGGTTTGGAAAAACATCAAGATTGTATGCATCCACACAGATCAACATGTCTGTGTGTTACATGTGAGGTACACATCATATCAATGCCATCGCCAGGCTGGCCCACATCTCATGTCAAGCTATTGCTCCTCTGTGGCCCAATAGTCCACCTCAACGACTCAATATAATGTGTATGTATCTATTGCTCCTCCGTTTCTTCGGAGTCTGTGCGCACTTCCGCCATGAAGGCAGGTGATTCAGTGCTGGCCAATGGCTGAAACATGATGTCTCTAAATGGCTCCGGTGGGAATGGCTCTGATGTGTGTTTTCTTTGCACGCGACCCAGGCATCCGTTTTGATGAGCACATGCATGGAACACTTAATGAATTGAAAAGGCTGTCAGACTACCAGCGAAGCTGTTTGAATTGCACAATTGGATACAATTGGCACAATTGTCTTGGTGACATCACTAGCATCATTGAACACCAACATCACTACAGTAAAGTAATCAAACCCGTTCCCCTCATCGGAACCATCCTGGGGTCGCACAGCTTGGTGTGCGCCACTACCGGCCTCAGGCACTCGACAAAGGAGCACCAAGATCCACCAAGTGCGGACAGTGAATCATTCAGGATATCAATGAAATGTCAAAGATTTGTCAATGAATATCATGTTCACATTTTTTTACATTTCAAGTTTTACACATTTATATATACACAAATCAGAAGCAGGAAAGGGTGGTCAAGGGTTGATCTACCAACCTACGAAGAAACATCGCTGCCATTATTTTCTCCAGCTGCTGTGAACAAGAAATGATCTGGACATCTGGTCTGTTGTGACCTCAACTTCAGGCAGCTGCCTCCTGCAGTTTTGAGCCAAACGATGCGTTTGGCAGCCTAGGTATTCTCGCGACATCCTCATCAAAACCAACCGTCAGGACAATCATGGGAAAATGGCTCTTCAGCTGTGCCAAAGTGGCCAGGAAGGAGAGGCATGGTGTTGAACCAAAGGCATAGATTCGCACATCGCCGCTGATTCGTGTCTTGGCATCTTTGGAGGCCCTCGTTAAGGCTCGCCGTTGAATTCGCCGTTGCGCTGCCTTGAGGAGCGAGAAGACTGCCAATACAGCCTGGTGCTCCGCGTGTCGACCGGCTGCTGAAACTCCAGGCAAAGCCAATGGTCGAAGGAGACCTGGTACCTGTTCAGAGTGGCCACCAGCAACTGCCACCAAACGCCCTGGCTCCTGTTCCTCAAGCTGGAAATCATCTAAAGAAAGCGAAATGTTGTAGGACAACCATGCAGACCTGATCGAGTTAGAGCTCCAAAGCCTTTCAGCTGCGGCTTCCCTCGCTGAAGCCCAACAGGGATGACTGATCTCCGCGACTTCTGCCAGGTTTGCTCTTTTCAGGACCTGCCGGGATTGCTCAGCACCAAGGCCTGGTAAGCCCAAAGATGCTGCAAAGCGCTCCAAGGATTTGAGGCTCTGGGCCAAGGCCTTGGTTTTCCCTTCGCTTGCAACTATCTCTTCCAAGTGTTTTAGGAGTGGCAGAATCACTGCATCCTCATAGGCTGATATGAGCTCTGCATCAAAGCTGCCGGGAAGAACTGACCCAGTACCAGCAAGCAACAAAGCTTCAACCATATCACACCAGTCTCTGCCAGTGTCCCAACCTTCAAATGATCGCCCGACCTGCTGCAGAAAGCTATGGCACAGCGTCCCAAGCAAACCTTCAGAGTGCAACCCTAGGGTGGCAAAACCACGAGCTGCTAGCGCACAATCTTGAGCTTCCAGGCCCGTCTCGGCCCTCTTCTGTATCTCCTGCCTTGTTGCTCTGAGAAGGCTACAATCTCCCAGCCTTAGTCTTGCCCCTGCAACAGCCACACCTGCCAGCTGATAAGTTTGGGCGTCTGAAGCATTGAGTTCCATGTTTGTCATATCCAGAAAGCTCCCATTCAGCCAGTCGCTTTCTGGGCTTCCATAGGCCCTCGGCCAGGTGGCAGACCGTCCAGGCTTTACTGACAACGATGCGGCCCAAAGTAATCCTGCTACTGATCCAAAATCAGCAGCCGATGTATTTCTTTCACTCCGGTCCTGAAATAGTTTCGACACCTGCATGCTGAGTGCGGGAACCAATTTGGTTGAAACGTGCAAGGCACAAGAAGCCCAAATAATGGCAGCCGTCTGCTCTGCATTCAGCTGCTCAGCTTTTCTTGCCACCTCATTAGTTAAACGTTCAATGGAATCTTGGTCGCGACAACGCCATCGCGCCATGGAACCCAAGATCCGAGAGAGCTGCCGGGGTGGCAAGTTGTGAAGACGTTCAGAGTTCTTCGTGGCCTCGCTGACCACTGCTTCTGCAAGTGGAGCGAAGTCTGCACCACGAGTCTGGGCTGAAGCAAAAACTGCAGTCACCCTGGCGAGAGCCCCCAAGTCCTCGGGACTAAATGCCTCGATGCACCGAATGGCTTGAGTCGACATGCGCAAAACTGCATCCTCTTCAAGCCATCCAGGTCTGGAGACGGACTTACCAGCACGCGGACGCAAAGCTGCCAAGGCCCATAGCCCAGTCGCCAAGCCTTGTGGCGATAGGCGTCTGACTCTATCCACCATGTGTGGCAACAAGGTGCGTAAGGCATTCTTGTTCCTATTGCGCAAGGATGCCATCGACCAAAGAAGGTTTGACATGGCTTGTGGTTGAAGCCGGTCTGCACGACCTGCAGCCTCCTCCAGCACAATGTCCAAAGCAGGACTTTGCCAGCGCACCCTGGCCGATGCCCATGCGAGTCGCACCAGGGCCCGTGCACCCAATCCTGGCGCCCGAGGGGCAGCACCGTTCACCAACGCCTCTACTGCAGCTCCCTGACCTGCCATTGCCATCGCTCGAACCAGCACAGCCATGTCACGATTTCCAAATTCGTTGGCTTTCTGTGAGGCCTTTGCTGTCACCAAACTCACCACATCAGAAAGGGAGATGGAAACTGCAGCAGCACCGAGGCGAGCCAAAGTTGAAATTTCCATTTGTCCACTATCAAGGCGCTGGAGCAATGCACACAGCAGCCTCTCTTCCGTTTCTGCATCACGACCTATAGACCCAAGCCTTTCCAAACAACTCACTGCGTGGTGCTCGTCGAAGTGCTGCAGTTCGGCTCGCACAAGTTCCTTCAAAGATCTTCAAAGCATTTCAAGAGTTTTCAAGAGGTTGGAGGAAAGCATGCATGACTACAGAAAAAATGAAACATAATGAAACTATCATAATCACAAATGATCCTTGCCAGTAAGCATTGCTGACATTTGACCCTCAAAAAATTCATGTGCTATCACTGTGCTATCCCAGGTAAGGCTCTCGAAGGTCTTCTATGCTCTCAACTTCGATGTGGATCCGAGTCTGTAATTCCCTGGCTTTCTCTCGCTCTGCATCTGCACCCTTGGCCACCGGCCAACTCGGTGGCGGTCGCAGGACCAGTTCACTTCCGCCCCGATGGCTGAATCTGCAGCCTATGGCGGCAAGATGCCCAGCTCTGGCCCTCAAGAGCCTCAAGCTGTAGCAAATCTGGGGAATCTGTGTCATCCTGTGCTACAGAAATTGCACGCTGCAGTCATGTGCGAAGAAATCACATTGCAAGCCGTCAGTGTACCAAACTTTGGGCACAAACTTGGCATCTTTGCGAACTATAACTTTATCATACTTTATCCCTCTCTCGCTCGCCCTCTATGCGAACTGCATTACTTGATTTAAGTGGCCCACTAAATAACCCCTTGACACAGTTGTAATTGCAAGAGCTGCCAACATGCCAACAGGATCCAAAGCTCCTGGATAAGGTCTACTAGACTGAGGAGACTCTTCCTTCTAAGTTTTGTGAAATCTTAGACTTGTTACCAACATCGGACAACCAGCTTTCTTGAGCCAAAAGCCAATTGGAAGGGGGCACGGGCTCCGAATGGTTTCTTGGAGTTCGAAATGCAACACTCCCCCCAAAACTTCCCCAGCTTTGGTTCCTCATAATCTATCAGTGTGTCCCTGTCGCTCGAGGTTTCATGAGGCTTCAAGGTCCAAGAGCTTATTGGGGATGCCCAGCCACCCCCAATATTTCTGCATGGGTGTGCCTACTGTGGGGGAACCAACATGAACCAGCCACCAGCGGCAGGGTGGCCAAAAGGGGTTTGGGAGAAAGGCCACGAGGCCCCAAGCTTGGCAAGAAGATTGAAGAATCGGAATTTGAATGTTATTTGGCAATTATTTGGCAATCTCCCTGTGGGGTTCTGCAACTCCGGGACTCAGACCTTCGCTCTGCCAAAGTGGGTTGCAATCTGGTGATGATAGACTTAGAATGACTTAGAGGCAAGTGTATGCAAGTGTGAGCTTCCTGCACCCCAGGTTCTGTTGTGCTCAAGGTTGTAGACTCAACATGGCAAATGTAATGCAAATGTACAAAACCTGGATCCATGTTCAGCTGGTGTTCAGTTGTTCAGCTGTTGGTCACCCTTCACACGCATTGGCCTCCATCTGCACTATGCTTTGCCGGTTCACCACGGGATTCAGACACTGCCTTCAAAGCGGAGCCTAAATTTGCTGAAAGGAGCGGCCACCGTCTTGAATGTCTTGTGAATCACTCACGTAATATGGAAACTTTGATGGACAGTGAGTACTAGTCTGATGTACTCATGATGATTTTGAAATATCCTGAACGAACTTGTGGCCAAGCCCTCCTATTGTGATCCATTTTTTACAACCCCACATTTGATTGACAGCCTGCAGTCACTTTGGATTCGTGGTGCTTTGAAATATTTGAGATAACCAGGTAATGTACGTTCTACGCAATATCAAGGACCATACTGATGAAAAATCTTCAGGGGCAACCTTCTTCATACTCCAGCACATGAATACATGCATTCGGGCTGCTTCACTAGTCCAACTAGTTGAAACCTGGAAATTCATTGAATTTGTCCAAGAAACTATTTGCTCATTTGCATGACGTGATTTTGGTTTTAGGAAAGGCGTGCCACGATCTCAACAAGAAACCAGGCCAGGCTCGCTCTTCATTTTTCTAGTGAAGCTTCTTTGGCTCACTTTTCCGCTCAGCATCCTGTCCGAGGAACAGAGCGCTGTCCGCAATTGGCCGTTATGGGTTTGATGCAAGTAATTTGCAGTAATTTGGCATGTTGCTTCCACAGTTTGTTGGCAGCCGGCCTCTGAGCTTCTTGGTCTACTGAAAGACCCTCAGTGGCTGAGCCTCTGTGTTAAGCACAAACTCCTCCATTCGCCCCGAGTCATGGCGAGACTGGTGTGACTGCTAAGATGTGCAACTGGAAGCCTAAGCTCAGGAGGAACTTTCATCTTTATCGATCTTTATCGATCTGTATCATTTATATATCATATGTTATCATCTTTATCATGGAATCATTTGCCAACAGGCACAAGTGCTGCATGAGCCTTCGGGAACTTTGATGCATTTTGAAGCGGGCGCAGTTCCTATCCTTTTTCTTGGCCAGTTCAAAGGCCAACTACCAACCATCAAATCTTGCAAAATAATGCAAAATAATGCAATGATGGGAATCCGTAGAACCGTCGAATTCCTAGATTAGATGATAAAGACTACATTCATCAGCTCGTTTTTTTGGTCGTGTCTCAAATCAAATGATTGAACAAGGAGGATATAAGAAGATGCGACTTATAAGTTCTAAGGCTTCTAAGGCGAAACTGTGGCCATTCCAGCGAACGACGAGCCTGACAAACCTGATGAGACTGGGATTTCCACGAAAGTCACTAAAGTGAGCCTCCTGTTTTGCTTTTTTTCCTTTTTGCGCTAAGATGCGCTAAGCATAGTCGACCGCCAGAGCGCGGTGGTCATCCAAGTCAGTAATTCGCATTCAAGACCAACTCTTGTCCGGATTTCCCAGCAAAACGGCATCATCACAAAGCCTTGATCTGTTTTGAAACATCATTCAAGTCTCCAGCGAAACACCATTGGCTACCAGGGAGACGTCTGGTGGTTCCAGCGAAATTGCACCCGTCAGCTTCACAACACATCAGTCAAGTCAAAATGGGTCTTGCAATCTTTCACGAATACGTTGGGCCATGGTATCGTTGAACCAGCTTCTTTCTGCAAGACCAGAACCAGGCGAGTGCCCCGAATCTCCCAACGAGATACGTCAGGGTCACAGCGGTTCAAAAGCTCGTCATTTACCAAGGTCCTCCCATTGATCTTCACCAAAACGTGGCTGTTGCGAATCTTCACTTCCACATCCTAACTGGCACATGGGTGAGAATAGTGAGATGGACAAGTTTCTATCATTTACAGTTTTTTTTTAAACTCGTTAATCATACAGCAGCTGCTGTTTATGTGCGAAGTTTGAACATTTTGAACATAACGGGCATACTGACGGGTTGATGCTAGCTTGAACATGTGAATATCATCCAAGATTCCCGCGCTTTGCATCCCTCTGGCATGTCAAATTCCACCTCCACCTCATCCCCTGGTGGGACATTGGCCCATCTGCAGATCTCAGTAGACCCGCTGGGGCCGCAATATGGCATGGCTGCGCAAGCAGCTGTTTCGGAGTCTTGCGTTCTAGCAGTATGATCAGCATGCAATTTATGCCATCATCATCAATTATCAAATTATCTCTTGGGGCGCAAGCATGCGACATGCGACAACATAAAGCAGGCATTGGATCCAAGGATGTTACGTCGTGCATTCACAGTTTCTAGTCTCGTGTCTCGAGGTATTGCTTTGAAACACCCACAGGCGCCAGCCCAAACAATCTGATATTCATGAAACCAGCAGGGGCATAGCAGGGCCATTGTTTGAGCCTAAAGTGCCTAAAGCTGCGGGAACACGCTCACTCGACGCAGCTCAACTAGAAGCGCAGAGGAAGATTGGAAAAATGTCAGACTATTGGACATATAGTAGATTAGTAGAATCTGTTCCGCAAGAATGTCGGTACAAGATGGTACAAGATAGCACAAGAGTCGCAAGAGTGCTAGTCAGAGATAGAGAGTCCAGCAGTCCTCCAAGTTCACCGTGTTGCGTGGCGCGAAGATGAGGTAGAAATACTTCAGTGTCTCCCCAAGCCAAAAGCTCTCCTGTCCAAGGAGAGCATAGGAGAGCTAGATATGGCTAGCCATGCTTGACTTCTGTTTTTAAAAAAAAAAAAGCACTTGGATGATCTTGGATGCGCTTAGCAGGATTTTGCCAAACCAGGGCAAAGGGTTACAAGTGGCAAGAAACATGAAATGACGACAAGACATAGCTGCTTTTCGGTACTTTCTGATTTGATCTTCTCGTCGAGTTCTCAACCCTACGAGACTTGGTCTATCTTGATATGTATAGCCCCCATTAGCCCCCCCATCGATATCATTGGCCAAAGTCTGATCAAAGCCATCAACCAGTCGTTCGAGAGTGCAGGCACGCGTCTTAGACATCTACTCTCAATACTTCATTAAAAAGGCGAGTGGCTTTTTAGTGACAAGATGCGACAAGTCAAAGTGCCTCCGTGTGAACCCTTGTGCCTGGGAGTCCCTCTTTGGTGCCGTCTTCTTCCGCACATCACTGACAGCGCTGAAGCCAAATTTCACCTGGCTCTCCAAAAGAGATCCCCTCTCATCATTCCAATGTTTCTAATAAGTTCTACGGTAATCATATCTAATCAATTCTCGTTTCGTAGCCAATGGTGTGATGTGCAGCATGCTTGCTGCATTGGATGAGCAATGCAGAATAAAGTAGGCCTGCATGGCGTGAGAGATATTGCTCCTTGGATCCTCAACATCCTCAACACATCTCAACTCGGTGCACCCTTTTCCTCAACTTTTCCTCAACGGATTGCTACGTGCCTTGCTGTACTTCAGGAACGGCAAGAACATCTCATGGCCCTGGAAAGCAGTGGAGCCGTGCTCTCAGACCCTTTCCAGAATCGTTGAGCTCTCTGAAACCCAAGCTGAAAAATCCCAAGCAGAGCCTGAGTCAAATCTGACTGGAATAGAATATCATATTATATCATATCATATCATGTCATATTATATCATATCATATCATATCATATTATATACATAGTAGTTTTATAATAGTTTTATAGTTTCAAAAAATCGAGGTGCATCAGGAGTTCATTAGCTGAATGTCACATTGTCCTTTTTCATTGTAGCCTTGCCTTCCTAACCTGAATGACCTACACTTGGCTCAGGCACCCATTGCCGGTACTTGTGGTCCCCAGTGTAGTACCACATGTGCCAGACTGCCTGCGAGCAAAGTCATTGTTGATTCTTTGGCATCACCACGGCCCACTCCCCCAAAGTGTACCTTATGCCTTATGGATCCTTATCATAGTTTGAATTTCAATGAGCCAGCTGCAAAAGATTGAACAGGAATCAAGAGACCAGCAATGTTGGCTTTAGGGTGTGTCATTCATTGATGCACTTCCTATGCGCACTTGCAGCATCTTGCAGTTAAAATGCTATAACCTGCAGCAGCTACGGTTTCCTGCCAAACGCCTCAGCTGCTTCCGGCCGCAGAAGGTTTTGCGGAGCATCGCCCGGAATCGACATGTCTTGTCCCTGCCACAACTCACTCAGCTGATAACCCTGCGACGGCAAGTTGCCGTTCCAGTTGTGCCGGAGGTAGCAGAAATACACCGAGTAAAGAAAAAAGAAACATAAAAATATACAAAAAGTGTCAAAAAGTTGAAAGTGAATTCTCCGGAATATCCGCACCTTTGCCCTCCCTCACTTCGCCCTAGAATGGTCTTTTCGAGTGGCATAACAGTGGCCTTCACACCAGTGCGCAATTTCCAGTTGTGCTTTACCCTCCCCCCCAACCACAGCGCATACTCCTGCCTTGCCAGACTGCACGTTGAAGTTGACATATTCCGGCGACAAACCAGTTGGCGTTCGCCTACACTAGAAGCCGACCGAAGGGTGGGGCAATGACCATGTGATCGGCACAGGTCCCACATGGTGTCAAGACCACAGTCTAAGGGAATGAGCTAAGCTTCAAGGCTGCTCACTTTGCAAGAACAGTCGCTGTTAGAAAGCACTGGGTTCATGACACATACATCTGATAGCAGGTGTATGTCAAATCAGCCTGAGCCATTTGCACCAAAAGCAATCGAGACGCTGTATCATGCTATATCATTCAGTTTCAGAGATACGTGCTGGCCCTGATACTTTGAGCAACGCATAATATCCAACCGAATGAAATCAAGATTGCAAACTGCTTATTGTCAGGTGAAGTTCAAACCCGCGTCCAACTTGCTTTGCAGAGAAGCCTTCCCAAATCACGGCTTACTGTGTTGTATTATGTTATATTGCTATGGGGGTGTCTGTATCGTTGCCCGACTTATATACATATATATATAATTATAATTATAATGATATCTCTCTCTCTCTTTTTTGGTTATGTGTATATGCATACACATGCATATTTGTGTATATAAGCATCTGCATTTGTATAATTACATACTATGTGCATGTAAATGACTATAATATATATATATATAGTTATATAATATTATATAATTATATATGTACCATTATGCACCTATACAGTAGCAGCTGGCTGAAACTAGGCGAAGCACAGCAAGTGGCTCCCAACGTGGGTCCACCTGGCGAGACCATCGGTTCATGGTGGAGCCATCAGCCGTCGACGGGTCGACTTCCCGACATCAAAACTCTGTCCGTCTGCCTCCTCTGGGGGGAGGCTTCGACTACCCAACCTTTGCTGAGTGATTTAACGCACAGTGGGAGCAAATGGAAGCCACTAGTCTGCAATAGTCTGCATATCCCCTATAAGACTACATGGAAGAGCTTGGCTGAAAGACTTAAACCGGTTTGATATGTTCGATGTACAGAAATGTTCATGTTTGAATATACATTGTATACATATATATATACACACACACGCACACACACACATGCGCACACGCACACACACACACATGTACATATATATATATATATTTATATATATATATATATATGTATAATTATGTATATATCCGCATATACCCACTATTCAACTTTTTAATCATTCAAATTCATTCATGATAGTTGAATATGATTGATGTCTTCTGTGCTCTCTGTATGATTGAATTCCTTTTGGACGATGGTGAAGCCACACTTTCAATGAACATCGACATCTCAAGACCAGGATCCGGGAGCCCCGACATCAGCATTCCGGCCTCCAGCTGTTGCAGCTATGGAGGGATTTGGAGGGATACACGGGTGTCATGTCAGCTACAAGCTACAGATAATTACGGATACTGAGAACTGCACCACAAAGCAAGCCAAGTGGTCCATGCGATTCCGCTTGCGGCCACTCCTCAGCTGAAGAATTGGCAAGATGTTGGCAAGATCTCTGTGAGATCTTAAACGGGCAAACATTAACATTCCAACAAGGCTGTTACCGGTTTTCGGAGCTGCTTGGGAGGAAAGAGCTTATTTTATATGATATTGATATATATATATATAATTATATATATATGTGTGCAAATACCTGCTTTCTGGTGAAAATGTTTGCAGTTGAGAAGATCCAGCATCTGCATGCTTGCGGGTGCAAAGTAATTACTTCTTTAGAGTTGCACGTCTTGACAACTGGGTTTCTGGCTCCAATTCAGCAATGAAGCGCAACCCTCCAGCGGTCTTCTCCACCTCAAAGGCAAGATGTCGTGAATATCGGCATGTACCCACTGGCTTCGCAAGCGACCACATTCACATGTTTGTATAGTTGTCTTGCCATTGGTGAAGGCTGGACCCGCTACCGCTACAAGGCTCGAACCATTTGATCCATCATCTCTTTCATAGCCTGAGATGATATCGAGCAACCAATCCGACCTTGCCCTGGTGCCTTGCCCCACTGCCTTGCCCCGCTGCCTCGCCCTGCTGGGCCGATCAAGAGATGCAAACCAAATCAGCTAGAACCAGAACTTTGGACGACCAGACCTAGCCTAATCGACACTGCTAATGCTGCTCATGAATGGCCCCCTGTACAAAGTCATTTTTGCCGAACCCCGGGACTAGAGAGGATCCAATATGATCCAAATGCTGAGTTCCCGGCTTGTTTCCAAGCCTCCTTGAGCTGTGCCTTTAGCAAGAAGGTGCACAGCGAATTGAGCCTTCAACAATGTGCGATATGATTTAATAAGCTGACTCTTGCAGTCGGTTCCTACTGCGCGCGGGGGGAAATGTGCGAAAGAGATGTGACACCTGAAACGCATGAATTCGATTGAATTCGATTTTTACTGGCACACTGTGGCTCGCACGCGTAATTTTTGAATACATGCGACTGTGTCAAGTGAGAGTTTCCTTCCCTTATTGGAGGAAAATTGAGGGAACAACGAGGCTGGTGATTTGACTTGTTTAGTCTAACCGGACATGATCAAAAATCACTCAAACCATATCTCAAACCTATCCAACCATATCCCATCATATTATATTCATCCTTGCACTTCGCTCACCCTTTGCATTAGGTATTCCTAGTTGGCTTTGAAGTGACTGAGCTCTCGACGTCTTTCTTCCCTCCCTGGATCCACAACTTCAGAAGATACTCGTAGTACGAGTCTCCTCGAGATCGAAGTGTTAAACGCCAACATAAACTAAAATGTTCACTTGGAAAATTGTTTGGGCAGTATGCAGTATTGAATTAGCAATCATTGATACGCAATGATGTGTATATGTGTCAGTAGAGACTTCAAAGTTTGAACTGAGAAATAGAAAACTGCTGATCGAAGTTTTCATCCAAGCAACCCATGGCTCCCATGGAGATTTTGTTTCCCATGAAGGACACTGCCTTAGATGAGAACAACAACGCCGCTACAACTGTAGAGTATTTGCACTTCTCCGCAGGCTCAACAGGCTCAACAGGCTTGATCCCAAAGGCCATCGCCGAATCCAACCCCTCAGGTTTCGACTGATTTGCTGGGCGGGCTGAGGTAGATCCTCAGCGTGCTGGGAGTTGCTTGGACATCCGAAGAATTCCAGAGAGAAAATCCATGATCAATGATGCTTAGCCAACTTGGCCGTGGAATGGCCATCTTGTGCCACATGTGAGGTGACATATGGTGACATCTTTCTACATCTTCTCCTTTATAAGCGATCTTTGGCTGAGGTCGCCTTGGGTGATTGAAGGCACATTTCCATGCCTCAAATGAAGGCATTAATGTACAAGCAACATCAAGCAACGGCTGCAGTTGTGGCAGCCTGTGAAGGCTATGAAAATTGCGGCCATGCCTTCAAACAGCTTCACCACTGAATGGGCCGCATTGTGTGAGCTACATAGTTCCAATCCTCTAAAACCTCTCTTGCCTGGAAGATTGCAAACACTGTGGCGCACCATTTAAGCAAGTTCTTTGAACTAAAGTTAACTAAAGGAAAAAATTATGAAGTGTGAACTCGACCATGTACCCACATTCACTCCTCATGGGAAGAATGCCATGACTCCCTGTCTTCTACTTTGATCCACGAAGCCATTGCAAAACAGGAAGAGAGGTTTAGCTACCCGAGCCGAGCTTGAGCGTTTTTTTGGTGGCAAGGGAGAAGTCAACTACAAGTCGTAACTTCGATAGGCAAACAGATTTGAAGGCGCCAAATGACCAAGTGCAATAATCAATAGCAAACAAACATGAAAGGGGAGGGGATGAGTTCCCCTTCTGCTTTCCTCTTTGATCTCGCAAACATTTTTCGAGTTTGCGTTTGTATATAGACATGTACCCCACATACCCATACATAATTATGTATTTGTATGTGAATATATGTGAATATAATATACAAACGTTACCGTATATTAATATGTGTATGTGTGTGTGTCATTGTCTGTGTGTGTGTTTTGGTTCCTTGATCTATGTTGACCCGCTGCGTTTAGATCTGCAGCTGGCTATTCTAAAAGGATTTTGACTCATCTTGATATGGCATTGAACAGGCGTCTTGCCACCTGTTGGAAACAATTCAATTTCATTCGACATACCAACAGTGAGCTCTATATAGATTATATAGGCAAATGTTCTGGCACCTCAATGCGAAAGGCAGCCTTCCATATATGACCATTTCGGTGTGGACAACCGGCCTGGGAGACGTGATCCGGAGAGAGGTCTGCAGAGTTGGTTTCGACCAGCGAAACCCGAAACCCGAAACCGACTGTTAAAGTTGGTTTCAAACTGCGAAACCCGAAACCCGAAACCCGAAACCGACTC
>Ga0126342_10000586_pt1:0-30000 | contig 41747 bp, 36 predicted proteins | sample Cyp1metagenome_FD_92528 | JGI IMG/M metagenome (GOLD analysis project Ga0126342, IMG submission 92528) | Coral microbial communities from Lord Howe Island, Old Settlement Bay, Australia - Cyphastrea 1 metagenome | ecosystem: Host-associated > Invertebrates > Cnidaria > Coral ...
GAATCCGACGAATGAAAAACCATGGCAAAGTTAACCCTCCGATGATTTAACGTATGGAAAACCAGCATTTCGAAAAAAGGTAAATCATCTATGGGCCATTGGTAAACCCATCGCCATGGTAGGTAAACCCAACGAGAAACCGTCCCCGATGGGGAGGCTATGACTGGGATGATGTAGAATGAACCCCAAACATTGTTGGTTACCCTCTGGTAAACTAGCATAGCTATTGAAAATGGCCCATTTATAGTTGATTTTCCCATTAAACATTGTGATTTTCCATAGTTATGTTAGTTTACAAGAGGTTAATGGGATTTGTCTATGGCATTGGGTGAATCCCACATTGATCTAATCTATTCAGAACCATGGGTCCATCCATCGAAATGAATATGTGAAATGTATATTATACACATTAATACATACAAACGTACAGTATTTGAATATCCTGGCAAATGATAAGAATGCCCAAATCGGAAATGTGTGGCCCACTTTCGTATGTTTCCTCCCGCTATCTATCCATCTATCCATCTATCCATCCATCCAGATTACCACTGCCATCAGCAAAGGCCCGTATGACTCGTCAGCCAGCTTCTAGATGGAAGATGACTTCAAAGATCTTCAAAGTCTTACAACCAGCATCAACAAGTAGAGTGATTGACTGCCCTTGCGGCAACTAGCTGGAGCATCATAAAGCTCAAAGTATGAAGGTAAACTATTTGCATGTTTAGCTAAATATGCTAAATCATCTCTATATAATATTATATATATGTATACCTAGACCCTCCAACTACCCCAACAAAATGCTAACCTGCTAACAGAATTGAAATTATGGTTCCAGGATGGGGCCCCCAAGATAGCCAAGTTGCCTTCTTTCAGTGGTTTAACTATGGTTTATGGTAGATATAACGAACTAGTTCATGGGGGTTATTCATGGTTTATAAACCAACAAACATCACTGGGAGGGCCCATCCTGTTATTCATGGTTTACAACCCCCCAAAAAAAAATAATGGTTGTTATAATCCTCATGAAATATCCTATTGTATCTCATTATCCCATCATATGACTGTTATAGCAGATAATGGTTAGTAAAATATGATGGGACATGATGGGGATTATAACAGCCATTTTATCCATTGTTTATGACTGCTAATAGGATTTTAATGAAAATTTGGTTTTACTGGTTCATATGCTAACCATTGGTTTAACCTCCCTCAACAATCGTTAATGGTTAGTAAAACACATTTTTTCATGAACTTCGCCTCCAATGGGTCCGCCGTGGCGGTGGACAAAATCGTTGAGCGCAGCTCGCGCAGCGATTGGTTTGCCGCGCGCGTGGTCACGTCCTGGCCCGCCCGAGGGCAAGCCGCTGTTGGAGTCTAATGGGAGGATCATGGAGCTTCTGAGCGACAAAAATTCAAAGTCTTACTGGTGCTAAACGCAGGGAATGGATGGGTTGATGGGGGTAGATGGCGGTTGATGGGGGTTGATTATTGATAGTTATTGTGGATCATTCCCGAAAATTCCCTGCTAAAAATCATCAAAGTTGGATTTTTAGAATGTCTTAAGCAACAAAAACTCATCAACAATTGGATTCTAGCCAAGAAAAATGAAGATTTAACATGATTTTCATCCAACAATTAACAATGGTGGCTTAAGCAACAAAGATGTGGTTTACAGCAGAGCCTGCCATGAGCATCAAAGCACACAATCAACCAGAATCCCCCGAACAAATCAATCATAATCCTGAATGAGAGTGAAGAGATACTTCCCATAGTTAATCGAAATATAATACTACATAAGTTCATATTATATATATAATGTAGAAAAAAAAACTGCTCACATAAACACAAACATGATCAAAATACTACACTTATATATTCCATATGTATACGGACCGTCATATTATCATAATATATACTAATACAAGGTGGTGCCCCAGTTCGTTAGCTAAGTTGGTTTAGAACTCCAATAACTAGGCCCTAAATGGTAGATATATCAAGATATATCGAACTCGCCCGGTATGGTTTATAGAAAAATATATATAAACCAACTAGATCGCTGGGAGGGTGCACCACCTTGTAGTAGTATATAAATCAATGTAGGATGATCATACCCTGTGGTCATTTTACATATTGAAAATGGCCCATTTATATCAATTTATTTCATTGATTTACCCATTAAAGATTGTGATGTTCCATAGCAAACTGTGACAGTTTACCAGGCCGAGTAACTATCATCAAATCCCTGAGGTTGATGCTTAAATCCCCTCAAAGTCACCATGAAATCCCACTATGACCATCTGGTTATGACTAACGGTTAGCCATGGAAAATCACCATTTGTAATAGGTAAACCATCTATAAATGGGTCATCTATACCATGGCTATGTTAAATTACCAGAGGGTAGTTTACCAAACGCCGGGGATCCCCAAAACACCAAACGCCCCGTTTGGGATACCTTGGCCGACAGCATGGCGGTGGTCTTCTGCTTCACCGCCCGACGCTCGGCGGCCGTCTTCGGCAGGAAGTAGTTGTTCACTTGGCGCCTAGGACGAAATCAAAAGGTCAACCTACCCTCTGGTAATTTAACATAGCTATTGAAAATGGCCATTTATAGTGAGTTTTCTCATTAAAAATGGTGATTTTCCATAGCTATGTTAGTTTACCAGAGGGTAAGGAAGCTAAAGATGCTTTAAAGGGGGGTTATAGCAAAAAAAAACATGGGATTCAAATGGTTTTTGAAGAATCTTAGAGGGATTTTTAATGGGTAAAAAATATCACATGTTTTCCCACGAAATTTCCATGATTTCCCATTGATATGCTTTTTTTAATTAGCCCAATAATATACCGATATGGACGTTTCCAAAGTCATGGGGGTACCCCAAATCATCCAAGTCATTGGACCATGACTTAGTATTGAAACCCATGGTCACTTAGGGATCCCCCATGACTTTAAGGAACCTCCATGGCATCGTTGATCACCCGTTCGGGGACGGAAAATGTTGGGAATATGGTGATATGTAGCAACCCCAAATAAAGGCTAGAAACGTGTTTTTTATTGTTTTAAACTCGCTATTTATCACTATTATAGATTCTGATTTTACTCTTCTAATCCTTCTTTTGGGGGTTGCAAAAAAGTCTGGAAGTTGCTTCAAATGGCTCCAACAAATAGATGACATAGGCTCGGCCTGGAATACTGCAACGTGGGGTTAAAATTGAAGTAAGGTTAAAGAGGGATGATACTCTTTGTGAATGGGGCTGTGATTATGATCAATCATGGGGGTATAAGTTATGAAAGCAAGAAAGTGGTTGAAATTTTAGAGCAACACGCTTGATTGATCCCATTCCCCCCTAATTTCGCCATGTGCCTTCAAACTGAGCAATTCCAATACTAGGGTTTCGTTTGGGATAGTATGGCGTGATTATTTTTGGACATCCACGCAAAATAGGGCAACCATGGTGAGACTTAGACAGGCTGTGAAAGAAATGTTTAGCTGGCAAATTAACCCTATTGATAGCAAAAGTTGAATATCAATATATATCAACATGGGGGGTGAAAAATGACAAACATATAGTTCGACAGCTTATATCATCATATATCAATGGTGTACATCCATTACCCTCTGGTAAACTAACATAATTAATTATGGGAAATCACCATGTTTAATTTGTCAAAAATGAGTAAATCCACTATTTCTATGGCCATTTTCAATAGCTATATCTAATGGTGTACATCCATTAGCTGGTGAATTAACCCCAATTGATATAAGTTGCACTAACCCATCCCATCACTTCGCGTATCCCAGCGGCCTTCGCCACTTGTGCATGTGCAGCATGCCTGACGGGGCGTGCTGCGACCATGAGGGCGCAATCCTGTCCCAAGCGGAAATCCTGTCCTAAAGGGAAATCAAAATGAAGCGTTCAACATCGTGAAAAACCCCAAAGCGATGGAATTTGAATCTGTAGTGACCATCTGGTTATGACATTCACAGTTCGCCATGGAAAATCCACCCATCTTTACAGTAATAGGTAAACCATCTATTTCTATGGGTCAAAAAAAAATCTATGGCAATTAAATAACCAGCTCGGGTAACTTTAGATATGGCCCTATGGCAGCTGGTTGGCGGGAAAGTCCACCCCGAAAGGGGATGTCCCAGCTCTAGCCATGTTTTATCGCTGATATTCTGCCCTTGTTATGAAGTTGAAGTTGATGGTTCCTGTACCCTCTGGTAAACTAACAGAACTGTGGAAAATCACCATTTTTAATGGGTAAATCAACTATAGATAGCCATTTTCAATAGCTATGTTAAATTACCAGAGGGTAAATCCCATAAACTATACCTTGATTGATTGTTGAATCAGCTATATTTCCCATGAAACATCCCCACTATATCCCCCCGATATCTTTGGCACACTCCGTTTCATTCAAACGATATTCAAAACAAAACTCTGATTGATGTTCCATTGAATATGTATGTATATATATATATACATATCCCCACTACATCCCCAAGTTTACCACCATTGTGCGTTGCTTAAACCGTAAATCATAATACAAGTAAACCATACTAAACCATAATATTCCCGTTACATTCCCAATAATATTCCCATGATATCCCCTATTATTTTAAAAAGAAACATCACATTATATACCCTCTGGTTATTTAACATAGCTATGGTATAGATGGCCCATAGAAATAGATGGTGTACCTCTTAAAAATGGGTGGATCTTTCCATGGCGAAATGTTAGTCATAACCAGAGGGTAAGGCTATGTTATATTAATCCCTATTATAAATTATTATATGTTCCTATTATTATAATTAATGATATTCCCTATTATTCGCTATTATATAATATATGTTATATTTTTAAAAAGAAACATATATTATATAATATTCCCATGATATTCCTATAATATTCCCATCACATTCCCAATGGAGCCCGTCCACATCCATGAGGCCACGCCTAGCAATCGCCGGCGCGTGAGCACACCACGCCAGCGGCGCTGGATCATGAGCACCACATCCTTTTAACGGAAGCACCCCAAAACGATGGTGAACTTACCATAGATATTGTCAATGGATTGATTTAAGGGAAAATTTACAGGAAAGCCCCATGCTTAATGGGAAAATCTATGGTTTCCTGTTAAGATTTTCCCTTAAACCAATCCATAGATATTGGCACAGGTAAGTTCTTTAAGTCATATCTACTATAGTTTGGTACTATACTCTTGAACATTGCTAATTCCAAGATAGTCATACAGTAATTATAATAGATTTACGTCTTTTTACAAACTCTATATATAGTCCAATTAAGCTGAAGCATCAGCGGTTTAGAGTAGATATAAGTAAGGTGTATATATATATCTGGGTAAATTATAATATCTCACTATCCTGAATTACGGCCATTTTGGGATGATTCCCCTTACTAACTATGATTATAGTGAGGTCGCAGTGAGGTCGTTATAAATTACCCAGATGTATATATATATGGTAGATATCGTTCGAACATAGGGCCACCTTCTAGGACCATTCAACATGACCGATGTGATGACCGATGTGACTTCAGTGACTTCCAAATCTATGGATGTAATTAACATTGGTATGAAGCATATTTAGATGATCCACAACCCTCCAAAGTTACCGTTTTGATGGGTGGTATAGCCAAAAAAAAGCTGGGTGGTTTATTATTGCTTCACATTACCCTCTGGTAGTTTAACATAGCTATGGAAAATCCACCCATGATTCACTGGTAAATCAACTATAAATGGCCATGTTTAATAGCTATGTTACCAGAGGTATAGGTATATCACAATGATGTAATCAGCCTCCAAACCTGCATCCCGTTGTTTAAGTTGCGCGCCTTGCGCTTCTTGAAGTTGCGGCGGGCTTCGATACCCTTCACCCAACCTGGCCGCAACACCAAGGGAGAGAGCGCCTAGCACCAGAAAAGAGAGTCTATGTGAGTCTATCACTGGCATTCACTGACAAATGAAGTGATGAATCTTTTGCCCCGCCCAAAAAAACAATGGTTTTGGTGAGACATCATAAAGAACTTCCTCCATTTCTGGCTGAAGATTCACGAATTTGATCCCTTAACCTGCCAAATGCAGTGTTACCCAAACATGGACATCAGAATGGGTTACTGTGAAATAGATTGATGCTACAAGGCATAGTAGGTAGATCACTGAGTCGGCCGTGGAATCCAGACTTACCGTCCTCCCTCAAGCTGGTGCCCCGGGTGGTTACAATTAGCGAAGTTGCTTTACAACTTATATTTCACTAGGCCATGGCGGTCATGGTAGATACATATATTATCATATGATTATAGCATATATATATATATAATTTAGATTATTAGTAGTATTACTATTGTTTGATATTACTATTATTAATATATATTATATAAATCGAACTCATATTTTTTGGTAGATAACGTAGATATATCGAACTCACATCTTCCTTGTAGATACATCGAACTCCACCCGTTTTTTGGGTGAAACTTTTTAGGTTGGTTTATAATCCCCATCAACTAGTTGGATATAACCCCCATTCATCAGCTCAACATTGGACTTCTCACCTTCGTGGTGTCATCCAGTCGTCCCTCGCCTTGCAGCTGAGACAAAGCCCACAGAACTCTCGGACGAGCTCGTCGCATGTGCTCCTGGGGACTGAGCTACCCGAAGAAACCTCACATGGCAATGGGAAATCCACCATAAATGTGCATTTCAATGGGGAAGCATATGAAAATATATGAACATATATGAAAATATCATGTACACTCTCTGGTTGGTGGTTGACCTACCCCTCTGAAAAATATGAAAGTCAGTTGGGATGATAAAATTCCCAATATATGGAAAAATAAAATTCATGTTCCAAACCACCAACCACCTAGTTATTGGGGGATTGTCCATTTGCCATCTTTGAGTAGCAAAGGCTTATTTGGGAAGAAAACATCACAGCGCAGACAGCAGCGTAAAATCAAGCATCCAGATTGGGCATCGTGTGGTGCCCTGCAATTTACATCAGTTTACCCTACCATTTAACGCGGAACATATAGAAAAATAGGATTTAAAAAAATAGGATGATAAGCCTAGTGTAGAAATAGATTGACATAGATTACCCTCTGGTTATGACTAACATCGCCATGGTGGCGCCATGGCCCATAGAAATAGATGATTTTCCCAGCTAGTCTCTCCATTTATGGCTGGGATTTTCCATGGCTATGTTAGTCATAACCAGATGGTAATCTATCAGAGCATCGAATCATGAGACTGTCAGACTGTTGGCTGATCAGATCGGGCACCTAACCATGGGCCACTAAGGAACACCCCCAAGGAATCATGGTATCTACGGTAGAGGTATGTTTAGAATTTGGAACCGAACATTCAGGGTCTAACGAAAAAACGGGATAAAACCATATAAAACACCAGTTCACCATTATCTATCATTGTTTCTAACCATTGTCAAAACACCATTAACTGGTATAATCGTGCATTAAACTCGTGTTGGACTACCCTTCACCAGTCACTTTTACCACTCACCCCTTCTCCAACGCCCACACCCCGGAGCCTGGAAGGCAGGGTCTAAGCGTTCCAAGAGCACCAGCAAATCCTGAGTGCTGGGGCAACATCTCAACTCGACAACCTGCTTCACTAACGAAAGTATAAGGCGAAATTCAATGGACCAAAAAACAAAGAACAGATGAGACATTTGGATTCATTTCGGTTCCGTTTACGGCTTTTTGATGTTTTTGGGATCCATGGATCATTGATTTCTGAATGGCCCCAACTCTGAGCTCCCCTGCCATCGCGTCCATAAAAAGATGGAGCCTGTCGGGCACCCCCGTGTCGGTGTGTCAGGGGAGTCTGGGAAAAGGGCCCCCTGAAGGCTCGGATGGTCGGCGCCGAGGCACATGCGATTGCCCTTGGCATGCAGCATGGTGAAGCATTCCTTAGATCAGAATCATTTGTTACCATGTTTCTTGAAATTTCTTATGGTTGCATCGGAATTTTGGAACGATTGAATCAGTCTTAGTGATTTCAACCAGTCAACTGGTGGTTGGAAAATTGTGGTTTGGATGGACCCCCCTAAACGGAACGTCACCTCCAGGATCGGGAATCCCAGCAATATGAAATGCCGATTGGGGCCATCATCCCAGTTCGGGCTTGAAAAACACGAACCATAGTCTTACCGTAACATGTTTGTTATTGTTCTTAGTATCTGCTTTTTTCATCGGGGGAAGGGCTGAAAAATACCATGCCGGCTGGGAATACAACTTGCATAGGTGTATAGGAGTGGATAGGATCACTGGAATCTATCAGCAATCAAGACACCAACCGAGGGGCCAAGGGGCGCTTCCGGTTTGATGATATGCTATATCCATAAATTTATCCCTCAAACATAGGACTGTCACATTTATATCCCATGTATAATCATTGTATCTAATGATGCCAGGCCCCCTACCGGAGGTGTATCATGTTAGTAAAGCAATAGTAAACTATCCCCAATTATACAATTTTTATGGGTGGTATCAACCATCAAAATATGGGCGGCAAATGAAATCTCTTTATATGTAGGTTGAATCCATATTCCAATGTATTCGAATATATCCCATTCATATTCCATTCATATTCCCATTGGTATTCCCATTGATATTGCCACTTATATTCCCATTGCGTCATATTACGTCGCTATTATACCACCATTTTGCATTGGTTAAACCATATCGAACCATAATAAACCATATGTATCCCGTTGATATTCCCCTAAATATTCATATATCCATTAATTATTTAAGAAAACATCTTCCAAGCATAAATATTCATTGATATTCATTGATATTCCGATTGGTATTCCCATTGATATCCTACATCTTCCACCCACCCCAAACGCCAAAACCCTAGCCGAAGCGGAAAAAAGCGGCTGTGCACATCAACTCCTGCGTCTGTTCCGAGAAGATCGTCGCGCGGACGTTCCTCGGATCATATAATCACTGTCAGTATAGCGATTAATATGTGCAATCGTAGTGATAATTTGCACCATGATCTAAGTGATTATAGGAAATATGGTTAATTATAGTGATATTTTTGTTTAATACTGATCATAACGTAATTGATGAGTTAAAATGTGTATATATCATATGATAGTGATGTGTGTGTAATATTCTATAATATTCTATAAACATTCTATAAACATTGTCACCACCAAACAGTTTGGGTTTCACATGGTTTCACTGCAGCGTATGATGCGAGTAGCAGTTTTTCGGTGAACGAAAGACGATGGCTGGCAGGTTGTTCAACCAGCCGGGATAGTCCGAATGGCTGGTCCGTCTGGGGGTCCATCCGTGACCGGTTTGGTTTGGAAGGGGTGAGGTGGTAAATCCATCTGACCACCATTTTCATCGAGACAGGTGTATGATAGTGTATGGCTATGATATCTATGATATCTATGATCCATCAAATGTGGTTGAGAAACTCCAAATCTCGCTCTTTGGCTGCCCATTAATCGTATAGGGAATATGGATAAGGATAGCCTCGAACCGCTCCCTCCCTCCACAGGATCAGGATACTACCCCCTAGAATCATCAATGAAATCTCAATATATCTCTATAATCCATCAAGATACAGATAGATAGACAGATAGATAAATAGATAGACATATAGATAGACAAATAGATAGATAGATATAGATAGGTAAATCGATAGATAGATAGACAAACAGATAGATAGATAGATAGATAGCTAGATAGATAGATAGATAGACAAACAGATAGATAGATAGATAGATCATTGGCTATGTTATATATTTAAATATACAATAATATATATATATACACACGTATGTATATATATACTGTATCATTATTATATTGTATTTATGTGTGTCTATATAGTGCAGTTGTTGTATCCCCTAGACTTTTTCCCCATCCGAAGCGGCACGAGCTTCTGGCACTGGTTGCACATGGGCACCACGCCCACTTTCGATGCGGTGTGCTGCCGCCGATGGCCTTGGCGTGTCGGGGTTTTCAACCCGGCAACTGAGCGAAATCCCCAAGTTGGAACGGACAGATGGGAAACTGTTGAGAAAATTGTTGGGAAAAAGTTGCGCGAAAAAGCATACAGAACTGTGACTGGACACCCCAACTATTAGAAAGAATGTTGCAAATCACTTTGTTGAAAGATGGTAAAACTACCAGGCAGTCCAACACCGCAGCCTGGTGGTTTTTTAGGCCAGAGGTTCAGACCAGATATGCTATGACCTTTTTGAATCTGACAACAAACATCAGCAGACGGCGACCTTTCAGCTGCCCAGATTCCATTGAAGTGGCACTTCCAAAAGCATTGCACGCAGTAATTGTCCAAGCAATAGTCCTTGGCAAGTTTCAATGGCCATGTATCAGAACGTACCTTCTGTTCAGACCTAGATAAGTGGTGGCAAATGGATATATGGTAATTACAGGGTGGTACCCCCAGTTATAAGTTGGTTCATAATCCCAACTATATAACTAGTTCGACATAACCCTCATTCATCAACCAAACAGTTATTGAACTTATAGAATATAGACCAACTTAGCTAACTACTGTGGATGAAAGAAATCCTGCACCAGTTGGTAGATGGTTTATTCCATTTTAAGGCAATTTTTTACAGTGTTTCATAGGAATCCCAATAGTTACGCTGCCTGGTGGAGGATTTCGCAACCATCCACAGTTTGGGGCAGCACCCTACCCTCTGGTAATTGAACATAGCTATTGAAAATGACCATTTATAGTGGATTTTCCCATTGAAAATGGTGACTTTCCATAGTTATGTGGCTGTTTACCAGAGGGTAAATTTCATGTTTTGAATGGATGGTGTCACATACCTTAAATGTTACATGTTGGGAGCTGGGACCCAAGGATGATGAAGATCTGAAAGGGGAAGCTAAATAAAGAGCCCGATGCTATGGCCCTGAAGAATAACTTTAAGGAAGCCATGGTAAATATGGTAATGATTCTCGGGCTTCTTTATAGTCATTCATATGAACAAATCACTTGTTTCATAGTTTTTGTTTATCACTACCATGAATCTTATGAATTTTAAGTAGTCATTGACTTCGCCGATGTTCATTTATGGTTCTTTCCACTTCTCATGACGAAAATATCACATATGAAATTTATCCTGCACACTGCCAGAAGCTTCATTGGAACCATTCTCCGATCCCCTTGTTGAAATAGCGTGAAAGCGCAAACGTTGCAGATTGCTTCGGTGACTATAAATCCGTGTTTTTGGAGGTCGGAGTGCTTCGTTACATGGTAAATCTATACGGAAATTTGATGAAATTCATATCATTCCCAAACAGAATCTCCCAATATCTCCCAATGATTCCTGGTTGGTGGTAAACCTACCCCTCTGAAAACTATGAAAGTCAGTTGGGATGATAAAATTCCCAATATATATATATGTGGAAAGTCATAAAATTCCATGGTTCCAAACCACCAACCAGATTCCAAATGATGAAGTAACAAAATTCTCCAAGAATTCGCTTTTGGGGCATGTGGATACCCCCGGACTCAGCTCACGGATAGCCATTCACCAGATAGCCACCATTCATATCCCATTACAATACCCTTCTTAGTAAACAGCCACATAACTATGGACAATCACTATTTTATAGCTGGGTAAATCCACTATTTCGTCGACTGGGCCATTTTCAATAGCTATGTTAGTGTACCAGAGGGTATTGGTATAACTTGGTATAACCATTAGATATTATTGGAGAATGGCCAATGTCGTTGCCATTGGATATGTTCATATTCACTTTTTGATATTGGGGATATCTTTTCTTAACATGTCTGAACCATTGATCCATGGCTATCCCGGTCTCCGGTTCTTCGGGTCAAGGAACACATGCAAAGGCCGCCGGTCGGTCTTCACACTCCTCGGCGCACTTTTTTGTTTCCGGCGAAACGTTGACCTCTTGGAGAAATGGCAAAAAGCCATGGTAAACCCTACAGTTTTCCCAAAAAGGCTATACAAAATCAAAGTGTATGGCTGGGCTACAATCCATAAAGAACGAAGCGAAGTAAAGAGGATGTGAGAAAGGCATTGAAGGTTCCAACAAAACGGCAAATCACCCAATTAGGTTCTAACAAAACAGTGCGGTTCATCACCTTGTCAGTCAGGGTGCACAAAGGAAAAAAATGGGATGATTCGTCGTGGAGAAATCGTGTGCCAAAGACGGAGGGTTCAAAAAGCATTGCTTGCACCGTGATGCCATAGCTTAAAATCTGAGATATGTTTTTGTAAACCTCTCTCTTTTTAAAATGCAATTTGGTTTGCATTGCTTGCATAGAGATGCCAAACCTTAAAATCCAGCCACTTTTGTTTTTAGAAACCCTTTTTTGGGGGGGTTGATGAGCCACATCAAACCAAAATCATTCCGAATTGCGCAGGGATGCCAAACCTTCAAACTCAATATTTTGTTGTTTCTAAAATTGCTTTCTGTTCATGACACAAGGCAAAACAACATTCAAACTAGATGATTTTGCCCAGAGATGCTGTTTTACATTTTTTGTGTGACACTTAAATGTGTTGATATGTTTTGATGTTACCCCAAAACAATGGGTTCATTGTCGATATGGCCCTGTCAAACTACCCCAAAACAACGGGAATCTCTTGGGAGCATATGCTGCCTGCTCTTGGAGGCTGGGGATGCACCGAAATTTTCTGAGGCCAAACCCCCAGTTGTGGGCTTCAATCCGGTTGCACCAAACAAAAACGAAAGTGTAAGTTTGCATCTGTGAAAAGCAACGCAGTGGTAAATAGGTGTATATATATATACATCTGGGTAAATTATAATAATTCACTAACCTGAATTAAGACCATTTGGGGATGATTTCCCTTATTAACCATGATTTCCAGTGAGGGAGAACAGTGAGGTCATTATAATTTAACCAGACTGGCACGTCACCCAACAGATTTTCTGGTTCCTACCCAATGATCCACATCCGCACCACATATAATCACATATATATATACCATATATATATATATAATATATACACATATATGTGATGATCCTCTATGGTCCTAAGGTATCTCAAACTTCGGCACTTGCGTTGCATCATTTAGCCTCTTTCGCCACGGCACTTCGCAGCGTTTTTGGGGTTCGATCACATCTCCATCCTGGGGCGCACGGGTCCTGTTGACTAATTGTGGTAAACCCAAGAGTATGATGGTGCCAGAAAAAGAAACAAAAACAGGGTTTAGTGTGCCCAATGATATTTATACATACATGTGAATATATAGTGATATATATAGTATACAGTTTATACAGTTTTTGGTAATGTCATTTATATTCATTCATGTTAATCAAATTGTAAACCTAAGTTTATGGCATTGGATTTACCACATTGTATGCATGTAATTGCCTAATTACTGCCAACGATCTCAACAACAACTGCTACCCATAAAAAACAAAGCTGGAAAGGTGACCCTCGAAGTTTGTGGGTAGTGAAATCTGGATTATAGGAAAGCCCTAGAAAGAATCATGACTGGGTGTGTGGCCCGATTCAATTTCCAGGAAGCAGCAAAGGGAGAGCATCTGAATGCTGACCCTCGCGAAACTTGTGAAACATAACAGTTGCCAGTTTCATCACTAAAATTCTATCTTTCCAAACCTCTTTTGGGGACTCATATTTCTCGACTGTTGAGTCGCTGAAAATGATCCAAATCGTTGACGAATTCCTTCCATTTTGCCAACATCACCAGTATCTCATGGCTCGTCATGTTCGGTGGATTTTTGCGCCAGCTTTTTCTTACTGAAAAAAAAACACTTCACACTTTACCCAGCTGGTAGATAAGTCCTGACCCAACTGTAGCCAGCTCTGTTATTTCAACATATTTCAACTACCTCCTCACTTTAACCCAGCTTGGTATCTTGCCACCTGCGGGAGAACCCTTCCTTGGCCAACCCCTCTCGGGCGCCCCGACGGACACGCTGACCAACATGGACTTGTGCTGCAGTCGGTTCCCGCGGCGGTGCATGTCTTCGAAGCATTTGAAACAGAAGTAGTCCTGTTTCAACAGCGGAACAACCTCACCAACCTTCGGGTTGAAACGCCCCAAACGTCAAAACCTTGGAAAAAAAGAGCATGGATTTTGGATTCTTTAATGATTGTTGGACAACGCCCAAAAGGATAAAAAGATATAAAAAGGAAATCACGACCATGTTATTGTAGATTGGGAGTTCACCAATATTCACCAGCCCCCCTGCAGATCAACAAAGATGGCTGGTTTTTACCCAAGAAAGGATGGGGACTAAAATGGAGTTCACCAGCTATAAACACGGAGTTCATCAGTCAATTCTGCCAACCCCCCATATTATATTTTTCGTGGGAAGAGGAACCAAAAACGAATGGCTTGAAACAATGGGGGCATGAGCCGTGAATATGGTGAACCAGCAGTATCTTCATGGCTAGGATTGTGTCTTAATCAACAAACATGGGAATGGACCCAATGAACACAGTGTTCATTTGTCCCCGATTCAAACCATGTTAGAACCAATCCGTGGGATTGTGTTTTCCTATAGGTTTTCCCATGTGTTCATATATTTGTCTACATGTGTCCTAGATGTTCATATTCATATGTTTGCCTATATCATGTCCAATGTTGTCACATGGTGTTTTCCCTCACAACTGCAATTGTCCATACAGTTCTCACATGTTTCCAAAATTTTCCCAAACCGTTTCCCATGTTGAAACCCATATTTAATGGGATCATAGTTTCCCAAATATTCCTATATTTTCCCACACATTCAAGCAGATTTATGTTCAGATGGATTTACCAATATTTTCCCATGGTTCATCCATGGCTGTAAAAACAAACAGATTAAAATGATTAAAACCAATTCTTTCTTATATCTTATGTTAAGACACCATGTTAAACCCATATTTCCCCATATTTTTCCATGGCTTTCCCATGGTTCTACTTTTCCCAGATCGGAAATGGCGGGGTCCTCGCAGTTGGCACAGAAGACCTGGGGTTTCTTCACGGCGCAGGTGGAGCACAAACTTCCGCAGGCCGTGGTGAGGAAGGTGTGGTTCTTCCTGCCGCTGGCCGTTTCTCGGGCCGGGAGATGATGAATCGATGAGAATTTTGAGACGATTTTTAAGGGACGGGATAGCAATGGATCCTAATGATCCATATATGGCAGGATGAATCGGATCATATAAGGGATGTTTATATATGCTATGGATTTTACCATGTAATTATATATGGGATGAGGTTATATTGGATGATACTGTCATAGATTTGGATCGTTGCCCCCAACCAATCATCAACCCATTGTCATGCGGCCAACTAACATATAGATGAGGAACATGAGAACAAAAAAGGTAGATCGTTGCGAGAAACAAGCATGGAATTGTATCTTTACTGGCGGGTAACTGGTATGCCCGTGTATGCCCGATGTCCATCTATGCCCGAAACACTATAGATAATATTCTCTAACAAAGTGGCCCGGCGGCGCACGCATACGCTTTCTTCAACCATCTTCCACAAACGGCGCTGGCCGACCGGTCCATAAAACAATCCTACAGGCTGTTCCTCCAACCTGTTGGGAGGATCAAATTGCTCAATCCGGTGGTGCAAAACATCGCAAACCAATAGCTGCCTGAAGTCTAACATGGAATGTCTCTTCACTTGATAGTATAGTAACATATAGTAACCCACAAAAAGGTGCAAAAAAAAAAACAACTTCAGTTCATCACGATGTCAGACTCAGAATGTCCCTCAATCAGTGGATGGTGGATGGTTTTTGCTTTGGAAAATCTCAACTGGTTTTACCGTGGTTTTTCAGGGCAATTTTAGGGCTTCGGCATCTCAAACCTCTGGAATTTCACTCCCGGATGCGTCACGGCTTCACGCTCTTGAAGCTGGCCCAATGGCCCCAGGTGCGCTTGTACTGATCCCCACCTCGCTGATCGTTTTCCCAAGGGCTTTCCCGGAAGGGTTTTCCACATCAAGGGTCAACGTTTAGCCTAGGGAAAATCATGGAACTAAACTGGATAGGTTTTCTGCTGTGAAATCCCTGGAGGGTTTTTGAAAATGCGGTTCCAAATTGCGAAGTCTGGAGGTCCATTTCATCCTCAAATCTGTTGGTTCTGTGGCTGTTCCAATGGGATTCACCATCATGTTCATTCACTTTCCCTATTGAAATGGCCACAATTTGGGTGTATCCACGGTTCTCAGGTACCAAACCCATGACCCCCTTAGGCCCAAAGCTATTCCAAGCGTCTAGGATTGCCAACTTCGTTTACCATCGTGAAGATCCGTGCCTCCAGGCGCATGGCTGGCTTATCGCTTCAATTTTCCACTTTTTTTTCCAGGTGTCAATGTGAAATCTCCACAGCTTTGCTGAGATTTGACCATCAAACCTCGAATCAACTCTGGTGAAGCTACCTTCTGGTAATGAAACATGGCTAGAAAATCCTCAAAAAATCATGGTTTAATGGGAATATATGGGAATATCAACTCTATAAATGGAGGATTTTCCAGGCCATTTTTGATTCCCGTAGGGGAACTCTAGGATTACAAGTTGACCCATTTTCACCTACGATTCATCAACCTTTACCCGAAGAGTTGCCCAAGGTTGCTGGTGAAATTCCCTGGTCAAATTCCGCCCATGATTCTTGATTGTTGAAGCATGCCAAACCTTCACATCTTGTCCTTACTACCCTCTGGTAAACTTCTACATAGCTATGGAAAACCACCATTTTATAGCTGGGTAAATCAACTATTTCGACTGGGCCATTTTCTATGTCGCAAACTGTTTGTTGACCAGGCCGGGTCTGCCATAGATCATCAAATTTCTGGGTTAAATCTCCAAGAATCTCTGGCACCATCTTTGTTGGTTAACGTTAACGCCCCATATTTGTTGATCAAATCACCACGTTAAACACTATGTGTGTTGCTAAAATCACTATGTCAATAGTTAAGCCACTATAATCAATAGTTGATCAGTAACTATTGATGTTAATATTACTTCAAAATTAAATAGTCAAAACACTATGTGTGTTGCTTGAATCCAAGTATTTGCTGGTTACATCGCATCACTACGTTTGTTGACTAATATGTTGCTGGCTTTACCACCCTTTCCCGGCCACTTTGCACCTCCCAAATGAAACATGGGAACCCAAAAAAAAAACTGACTCCGTATCCAAGTGCGGGAAAAATCATCCAGACCCATTTTTTGGGATTCCATATTTATCGCTTGAACCTGCACACTCCTGGTTTGTCATCATAAATATGATGTTTAGATCCCTGATGCTGCTAGCTAATTCACATGTTTAACGTTGCTTAAATCACCGTTTTGCTAAGGATGTTTCTGAAAGTAGCTCCAACTGGCGACCTATTTTTCATAGGGAATTTCTGGCTACCCAAACAGCTCCGAAGCGCTCCCGAACCGTTCACCACATCGGATAGGTGGATCCACCTTTTTTTGTTCATCCGATTAGTATTCATTAATCCCATATGCTCCATGTATAGTATATTTACCTACATTTGGTTTATTATTAGGGCAAATGTAGGTAAATATACTATACATGGAGCATATGGGAATATCCCTTTAATATGTCATTATAAGTATATTCCCAGTTAGCATTCCCTACAAAAAAACACCAGCCAACATAAAACTATCATTACATATTCCGTTTATAATCGTTTATTACCCTATTCAAATCCCATTATATAATTGCTTCCCATTTTCCATGATCTTCTCATTACAATCATTATCCTATGATCATTCATATCCCATATACCATGATTTGGAAGGATTGTAACAATTATAACCATTATCCTTGTTACACCATGAAATATACAATTTTACCTACCCATTATATACTGATATTGCATCGTATTACATCCATATCTTCCCATGATCAGGTACTATCATTCATATCACATTCATCATCTGGTTGGTGCTTTTAACCATCTTGAAAAATCTGACTTCGTCAATGGGAAGGATGACATCCCATATATTATTATGGAAAATAAAATTCATGTTTGAAACCACCAACCAGATATAGTTATTTAAATTTCATGTTAGTTATTTGTATATTATTACCTATATATCCTATATTCTTATAAACAACCAAGCAGTCATCCGATGTATTTTCCTCGACTTCGCACCCCCTTCTCCCAGCTCCCAGCAGCTGCTCCCAGCTCCAGACCTGTTTGGGCTTCACTTCCACCGTCAACGTGGAGCCTAGAAGTCGCAGCTCTTCACCGCTCAGCTGGTCCTCGAAGGGCGGTGATTTTTACAGCCTTGGTATAGGGATACCATGGGAATCTGATATGGAATATGGGTGGAATATTGATGGAATATGAATGGGATTTGATTGGGGTTTTATTGGGATTAATGAGATTTTACTGGGAATATAATGGAATATGAATGGTATATAATGGAAAGTTACTAGATATACTCTCTGCTAATCAAACATGGCAATGGAAAATCACCCGTTTATATATATATATATATATATGGTTCATTGTTGTTTTCCCATTTATATATATATATATATATGTAGGTGATTTCCAATTGCAATGTTTGGTTACCGGACAGTAACCACAATGTCCCATCAGGGGTTGGAAGACTCCATATATATATAATATACATATATGTTTTTTTTTTTAAAAAAAAAAAACATAATTATCACATTAACTCCATATTGATCCATATCATCCTAACGGTTGTACTGTTGGATACTGTTGGCAAATGTCCGTCAAATCCCGCTGTAGGATGATCCTACAGAAGCCGTAGGATGATCCTACAGAAGCCGTAGGATGATCCTCAAAAGCTGTAGGTCATTTGGAAATATGGTTGCCTTATATGATATATATTAGTGAGATTTAGTAAGAATATATATGAATATATTGGAAATATGGCCTTATTTGGAGATATATATATATATACATAATTAGTAAGAATCAATTCATCCAGATTTTGCTGATTTGTTTGAGCTGTGTTCAATACCCTCTGTGATCTCATCCTGGTTTGTTTGGACCAGTGCCATGTATAGCCCCGTTTTAAAATCCACAGGGGGTGTGTTCACTTCTCCACGGGGACTTTACCTGACATGAGCCAAACTGTTTTGAGTTTACAAAAACCAACCAAAACTCTCCAAAAGGGGCTCACAAACAAAACCCCATTCACACCATTTTTGGCCTTCTTCATAAAGCCATGACGTGTCTATATAATCGTAGATAGCCTGCAAGACATATACAGATATATACAGATCGTCTTTGAGCTGGTTAGGTATAGCATATTCACATTGACGGCACCGGAAAATAGAAAAATCAGTGGATTGGTTCAAGGGAAAATCTGTAGGGAACCACTATATTTGATGGTAAAAACCACGGTTTCCGGTCAGATTGTCCCAACAAAACCAATCCAATGAAAAATCGCTTACACTTCCTTCACACCAAGGTCTACCCCAAGCGCCCCCATACTTCACCGCAACTCGCGATGGAAACGCCGCTCCTTGAAAAGCGTATGTCCAAGAATCGCAGGCACTGGCACCACTACCATCTCCTGTGAATTACCATCTGGTTATGACATTCACATTTCGCCATGGAAAATCAACACCCATTTTTCATAGGTGTTGACCATCTATTTCGATTAGGGCCATGGCTTAACCATGGCTATGTTAGTCATAACCAGAGGCTATGTGAAATGGGGGCTTTGGGATGATTCGGATGCAATGATCCCCTCCTTCACCGGTTTCTCTGTGGGGTTCGCCAGCACGATCACCACGTCCGACACACAGTCGGTGCTACGAATAAAGGCCATCAGGTCCTTGGTCGAAAGCAACATGGCGGGGCTAGGAGGGTCCTGGAAGGATTTATGGTTTCTAGGTAATAAACCCAAATAAACTCAATTTATCAATTTAATTCATTTTAATTCAGTTTATGTTCGAGATCATATCTGAAGATTCTGGCAATACGCATAATATGCCATCATTTTCGACGAACTAGCGTGGTCAGGACAAAGATTGGTTGGCGTTAAATCGGATGTGCGTCTTGGTTGGTATGTGGTAAATAGCCATGGTTGGCTCACACAGTTGTAGCATGCCGGATTAGGAGGAGAAAAAAACCATGTTTCCAAGTTTCAAGCGATATCATCATAACCACTACCAATGAAGATAACGAATATATAAGCATGGCCAGTTCAGCCAGCGACATATGGGATGCGGTTTCACATATGGGATTGTCTAAAAATTAGATACCACATTCCATCCAACCCCCGTAATCATCATGTTCCCTCTTGACATCTCTTGGCCAAGAACGGTTCATGGCCGTGCTGTGGCCATGGTATGCCACCTGGTATGCCATGGTACTCGAGTGAAGAGATCTCGGTAGTTTCCAATTTTCAGAGCCCTATGCTTCTTCCGCAAATCAATCCTTTGTCACCGAGGCTGGCAGCGGGCACTCAATCAGGGACCACTGGCTGCTGCTGCTGAAACTGCTGGTAAATACCGTTTGAAACTGCTGGTGATTTTATTGGGAAAAAAACATCATTTTAAAGGTAGACCAGTGTTAATTCACCGGCATTTTAAAGTAGGCTTCCGATGATTTTAGTCTGATGATTCTCCCAGGGTCCTGGATCGGCGAGCCAAGGTTGGCTTTTGAGGAATTTTTGGGATCCTTAAAAATACAGGTCTAAATCAGAGTCAACAAACAGACAAAAAGAAAACCCATATAATGGATAGGTATATCCATCCATCCATCCATCCATCCATCCATCCATCCAATGTCACCGTAATCAAACATCCATCTTGCCAAACATGGTAGCTCCGTTCCAAAAAACCCGGGTGAGCCAAGGAGCAACATCTTGGTATGTCTTAACATCTCACTCTCCTTCTCCTAGGTTTGAAGGCACGGCTCAAGGCACAAGTCCCCAACTTTCCCCACTGTTAAGAGGGAAGTCATCGTGAAAGAAAACGATCTCCTGAGATATTCATAGATAGACTCGTAACATACAGCAAGTGGGAATATCATCTAATGAAAATACTGGATTTAATTAAGTAGTCTAGTCTACAGAAAGTTTTACCGTGGCTGCCGCTTAGATCACCAGCATAACTTGTGATGGGTAGATTGGGCCGTCGTCACTTATAACATGATTAACATGTTAGAACTGGTTTCCCCTTATAAGTAGGTAACCAGTAAAAATCTATATTATAGGTCACGAATTTTCGTGGTTTCCCTTATTAGGTCACAGTAGATACCTTACAACAGTTAGAATCTTATATGTAGGTATCTATAAATACATAATGTCAACCCTGGATGAGACTAAACCATGGTTTATTAATTAGGGGGTACCCCTCCAATAGTCATTTCATTTGATACTTTTTTATGGTACCCTCCCAATTAAACAATCTAGGGGTTTATTAATCCAGGGTTGACATTATATATTAAAAAAAAAAAAAACTTATTGTGACCTAATGTGACCTATACCCACGGAAAGCTGCTCCCAAGAAGCTACAAGGTGGGCGGCCTCAATTTTTTTTGTTCGCGTTATAACTATATACATAAATGTGTATATATATATCGAAATATATATAACTGCCATAAATCATCATAAATCCCTACAGCTTGAGTATTGTATAAGAATGCACTGGATAAGAATTTGAAGGATCGGATCCAATGTGGGAAACAGTTTCAGCTATACCAAGCACATAGTACTTTAAGAATTTGAGGGACCCTGGGATAGGAGTGCCAAATTCTTAAATTACTATTTATACGTGAGGTTTTGTGGGTTTTGTGGGATGGGAACTGGAAGGTAGCAATCCCCCTTTGCGGTTCCTTTTTGTGGAATGACCCCTTATGGCCTTATGGGATGAAATCGGGCTTTGTTTTTAGCACAGCCCTTGTGAACCTCAGAAACAGTTTTTCAGGCTCTGGAAAAAAAACACATTCCCCCTGAAACTTGAAATGGAATTAACCCTTCTCGCGGGGATTGCAGGGGTCAAGCCAGGCACTGCGAAAAAACCATTTGTCGCGACCTGAAAAATTATTTTTTCGGCACTGCCCTTGTGAAACTCATTGACGCTCGGCTTTGCAAAAAAAAAATCAGGCTCTTTTTTTTTTCGCATGCCCCTTGTTAAATCTGCCAACTCCACCTCGTTACCTCGTTTAAGCTCCTCCAAATTGCGCAGATGTATACAACACATAACTAAGAGTGCTCTAAGAATTTGAGGGACCCTCGACCTATTGTGATGGAAATTTGCCTGCATTAAAAACAAAGAATATGAGGGACCCTGGGCCTCAAGCTTTCGGATTAACCAACTCTCGGGCTGTACTTATTGGAGTTATGTTCACCAACTTAGCTATCATCAAAATCAGCTCATAAATCCCTTAAATCTCCATATGTTTCTTGGCATTTCGTCACCATTTTCCCATGGCTTTCCCGCATCACCACGCGCCAAGCTTGGCGCGTCTCCAAGCGTCCCTTCCCCACGGCATGGGCGCCCGGTTGTGCGGATCATCAGCACCTTCCAGCCCCAGCTCGTCACCGTAGTAGACCAACGGACACCCGGGCCATGTGAACTGAAGAACTTGCGCAAACTTTCGGGCCTGGAGATTCGAGTCGTTTTTTTTCATATGGCTAGCGAAACGAAGGATGATTGGTGATGAAAGTTTGAGCACCAAAACTAATGATTTCCATGGGATTTGGCCAAACAAATGTGGCCTAAAGGGATTTAACCAACCAAAAATAGGATTTAATGGGATTTAACCAACCAAAAAAGGTGCTTTAATATGCTTTAATAGGATTTGGGCCTGCAAAAGACTTTCTCTCTCGCCATCTCTGGGAGATCAGCAGCTGATCTGAAGCTTTTAGGAATGGATTTCTGGTGGGTTCATAGGAAATCACATCAGCAAAGTGCAGTTCAACAAAAACAATTTACCCAACCTGGTTATGACATTCACAGTTCGCCATGGAAAGATTCACCTTGCTATTTTCATAGGGGTTAACCATTTATTTCTATGGGCCATCTATACCATGGCTATGTTAGTCATAACTAGAGGGTAAGTTTGTTTTAGCGATTTTAGTGGCGAGATCCGACTCTCTGGGAATCCTGGAAACCCCGGATGTGAGCGGCTCACATGGAGCTACTGTACCTGTAAGGTAAAACGAATGTGGGGATATTCCCTGAAGTTTAGCCCTAAAAAATCGGCTTTATATATGGTAGGTACCTCCAATTAGGTTCCTGAGATGGCCGTTGATGAAATCCAAGAAAGTTGGGCTGTAGTTGAATCCCAAACATGCCGGATTATGCCAGATTCTTCTCTGAAAAAATCCAGAAAACAGATACCCTCTGGTAATCAAACCTGGTAATTGAATGCAATTGAACATATTCACAGATGTTTTTTCCATTTAAACACAATTAAACCATCATTTGCATTGTATTTTCCATTGCCCACCATTCATAGTTGATTTCCCACTTGTGGATGATTTTGAATTGCCAAGTTTGACTACCCGAAAGTATATCCACCATGAAAGTATTCCATCAATATTCCATTACATCCCATGAATTGTCCATAAAAAAAACGTGATATTCCAATATTCAATCTCAATATTCCATTAATGTTATAATATATCCATCATATTCATGGTTAATATATTCCATTAACCATATGGACAATTATACCACCATATGGACAATTTTATATGGACAATAAACATGGGATATTCCATCAATATTATGGTTATTCCCATTTTATGGTTATTTAAATTACCATTACATCCCATGAAAATATTCCCATGTTTTATTCCAATTATACCACCATGGAGAGAAATGTCCACCGTCGCGATTTCGTTGCCTGGAGATCCGGAAGCCGATGAGCCAAGCGTGGCATGTCGTGGTTGCTGACCACGATCCAACACTTCAGCACCTACAAAAGGTGCGAAAAAATGGGTCAAAAATGGTCAAAACGTATCTGATTCACGGGGATGGTACATGATGGTACCTAGCATTTTATAGCTGGCTAATGGATGTTTAATGATTGGGTATTTACCCTCTGGTAATTTAACATAGCTATGGAAAATCACCATGTTTAATGGGAAAATCCACTATAAATGGCCATTTTCAATAGCTATTTATGTTAAATTACCAGAGGATATTCCCCCATTCCCCCAACGCATAGGTTTTGACATGTTTTGACCCATCCCCACATGGTAAACCCTGGAATGCCATCGCCATCTCGGGAGAGCAGTCAAGCAATTGCCGACATGGAGAGACCCACCTGGGGGTTGCCCAGAAAACCATCCTGACCCCCAAAATGATCCAAAAACTACGTGCGTTACTCAAAATTCAAAAAAAAGTGCACTGCAAACTAACCAATCATGGCCAACTCTTTTATGATAGTTCACCTTTGAACGTGGAGATTCAACCGACGCGAAACTGCCAGTTGACAACCAAAGGCAAAAGGAGGAAGTTACATCAAATTTGAATCTGCAAACTTGGGTCCCAAAGAATCCCAAGAATAGGAGTGTCCCAACAGCATTAGTTTGGGGAATGGGCTATTTGCTCATTGTCATCATCTGGAGGAATCTGTTGGCACCGATAATCTGCAACGATGGGCCCACGGGCTTATAACTTACAAGCCTCCACAAGGGGGATGTCACCTCTAGAAAGGATGTTGAATTTCAAGTCCGTTAGCTTGGGAAATGCCCCTTTGATGGGGCACATGTGCTACTCAAACCTCCATTGTTGCTGATTGAATACTTTTCTTGCTGCTTACCCTCTGATGATTTAACAGTTCGCAAAGGAAAATCACCATGTTTAATAGGTGATTCAATGTGATTCATCTAAAATTTGCCATTTTCCATAATGGCTATATATATATATGGCAGTGTGTCAGAACCAATAGTACCCCTTCTGTTCACATCAAGTCATAGCTGGTAATTAAATGGATGTTCATCCCCCTAAAGCCATGGTATTTTCATAGGTATTGATCCATAGCCGTCAAGTTCTGCTATCCAACAGGATCCAACCATGAGAGTCTAGCTGCTTGGAACTCGAACCCATCTCGCGCCCCCGTTGGATATACCCGGCCTGGTAATGACTAACATAGCGAACTGGAAAGATCCACCATTGTTTAATGGGAAAATCCACTATTTCTATGGTCATTTTCAATAGCAAACCGTTAATTTACCAGATGGTAACTTGGTTCACTCACCGGGACTTCTGCCGTTAGAAGCACCATTGAAAAACCCGGGCGGCCCTACAAACCATTATAGTTATCATTTTCAGAATGCAAAGGGATTCCAATTCTTGATCTTTCCAACAGTGAAATCCGAAAAAAATCCCATACCCTCTGGTAAACGTTTACATATGGAAAGATCCACCATTTTCAATGGGTAAATCCACTATTTCTGCCATTTTTAGCTATGTAACAAATTACCAGAGGGTAGATTCACAGCATGAAGACTCCGGCGGTCTCCTCCTCCATCGAGGAATCCGCGATCATCCGCGACAAGGATTGCGCGGCAGAGGGGCCCGGCAAAGTGCCTTCCGCCACGCCATAGATGAGGACGCCCAGGTGCAAACTCATGACCTAGGTGAAAACATTACGCTTGTTGGGAGAAATATGGGTTAGGTTTATCTGCAGATGATTATATTATATGGGTTTTACGATGTTTTATGTATATCTTTATATAGGTATTTGGGTTTGATATGTGCCATGATCATGGGTATATATATATATAAAAATCCCCTATTCATGGTTGATGACCAATCCCATTTTATGGGAAAATAACCCACATTCTTAACAAGGCACATATGGGTTTCATAAGCTTCACATCAGTCCTAGGTCTCATTACCTGTGGAAGTTTTACCAATACTATGGGCCATGGGGATAATATGACCTGAGATGGCTTCAAGTCTGGGGGAATGAGAAAGGAGCATGAGGCCTCCATGCACATTTTACAAGGTGATGCCTCCCCAGTTATATCATAAGTCGGTTTACAGCCCCCATTGACTATAAAGCTATATCCCGGATATCCCCCATACACCCAAAAGTTCAACAAATTTCTGTACGTCAACTAAGCTATTCTCATTCTGCAAACTCCTGGGACCAATAATGCAAGCCAGGCTGGGCCTGTTGTTGTACCTCATACCCTCCGGGGAATCAAACATGGCTGGGAAACCCCCGAACTCAATGGCATAGAGGGTTTACAAGTTGAGAAAATCATCGCAATAAATTGGAGATTTCCCAAGCCATGTTTCAGTCCAGTGGGGTGCACCTCCGCCAGTGGCCCAACCAGCATGACTTGATCGCGTGACTGGACCAGCAGTGATTGCGGTGTTTACCGCCAATTGCAATCTGAAGCGGTTGTAGCAGTATATTCGGTTTGTATCAAAATGGCGCATCCCTCAGAAAAAGAATACATTTATATAGATAATTATAATTATATATACGTATATATATATAACTATATATACATATATGATTTATATATATATATATATATTCATATATACAGTACATATAACTACAATCATATCTTCACCAGAGAGTTTACCGTGACTTGGGGTACCCACAAGGACAAAGTTGACCACACAAGGGCAAGGTAATCCTTCAGTTACAACGCGTTTTCAATCGCGTCCAGTTGATCAGCAAGATTGCGGCCCTTTGCGGGCCTGTTGGCAAGTAGTCTTCCCGGGCGAAGCCGCGGCTAAGCCGCGGCTAAGCCGCGGCGCGTCGCTTGAAATCCGGGATCAAATGAAGGACAATGAATTCTGCGCTGCATCGCATCTGTTCCCTTGACGATTTTTCCCGCCAATCGGAGTGTGGGACGGGACCGTCCTGGGAAGTCATGACTCGCCTTGTAATCATAGATGGACATAGATGGACATACCATCTTGTTATTTAACATAGCCATGGAAAATCACCATTTTTAATAGGTAAACCATCTATAAATGGGCCATTTTCCATGGCTACGTTAAATAACCAGAGGGTAGATGGGAGCAGGGCCCAGCTTGGCGCAAGCCTGTGAGACGCGTCCCACTCTCCGTTGGAAGCAGAGTGGTGCATCTCAGTGCCAGCTCACCGCACATGGTTCCAAAATGATGTGGCCATCAAGCGTTAAATAAGAAGTATACACGGCAACGGGAAAACCCTTACCCTCTGGTAAACTAACATAGCTATTGAACATGGCCATTTATAGTGGATTTTCCCATTAAACAATGGTGATTCTCCATAGCTATGTTAGTTTACCATAGGGTATCAATGATTACAAATGGAGGTTCTTTCTTGGAACGTCGTCGAACTAAACAGGGCACTTCCCATAGCCATGTTTGATCTTCAGTGGCCAGTGGGCAGATTGAAACACCGCCCAGTGGCCACATGTTGCCACTGGACCATGCGCGGATTTTCCCGGGGGGGTCCAGTAGAGGAGACATTCTGACACTAATCGTACGATAACTGAATCCCAGTCCTGGTTTAATTTAAGGCCTATAAGTGTTGTAACAATAATTCTCAAAAATTGTGTCAATATCTCAATAATTCCAAGTCCCAATCCTGGTTTAAGGCCATCGAAATGATGTTTGTGATGCAATATCAGTTGAGGTCGTGCCAATTTATCCTGATATATCCCATGGCCTTGCCTCGCAATCTGATCACCAATCACATCCTTTCAACAGTGGATGCAGCTGCCGCTTAGACAGAAAATCTCCATTTGGTACCCCTTTTCATGGTGATGCTCTTGAACATCCAAAAGCCATCTCAACCATATGTATGTGCCTATACATATATTTAATTTTATATCATATCATATCATATTACATTATATTATATTATATTTTATTATACTATACTATACTATACTATACTACACTATACTATACTATATTATATTATATTATATTATATTATATCAAAATATATTGTATTATAAAATATTTTACTGTAATATATTGTACTGCATTAAATTATATTATATTGTATTATGCTATAATATATTTAATTATATTATGTTATATTATAATGTGTTAAATTATATTTTACTGTAATATATTATATCATATCATATACATTATATTATATCATATTTTATCGCATTGTATTTTACAATATTGTGTTACATTATATTAAAATGAATTATACTATATTACAATATATTACATTATATTATATTATATTATATGTTTTATTATATTATATTATATGTTAAATTATATTACATTATATTATATTATATTATATGTTTTATTATATTATATTATATGTTAAATTATATTATATTATATGTTATATTATATTATATGTTATATTATATTAGTAATAAATAAATCATCATATATATATATTATATTATACATAATATGATATCACCACCCTTTTAAGGGAGGGGGGCGTACCCAGAATGTAAGCTATATGTTTCAAGGTGTTTTTGAGGGGGGCCTTGAAAATGTAAGCTTACATTTTGAAGGTATTTTGACGACCCTCCCCACAAATACGATACCTGGGGGACGTTCAGTGACCAAATTTACATTAAGGGGGGGGTCCCAAAAAATGTACCTTACATTTTGGTAGTCCCCCCTGAAAAGTAGCCTAAAAGGGGTGGTGATATCATAATTATAAATATATATATATCATAATCTATAATTATCCATATTCACTGCTCAAAACGGATTCAAAAAATACACAACCCCAAGGCACATGAATTTGAAACACCTTAAACACCTCAGGCACTTGGCGATGCCAAGCGGGCTACGAAGCCGCCGGCTGAGGTCACCAAAACCGTTCACCGTTCACCGTTCATGCTGAGAAATGGTGGTTTCTCCTTGTCATGGGGGATTCCCAAAACCAAAGATTTCAGTACTAAAACTGCATCTTCTCATGATTTTGGTTACTAAAACTCCATTGTTACTAAAATGGATGGATTTGGGGGCACCCCCATTTTCGGAAACCTCCATCCATCTTCCGCTCGAATTTTGCTGGAATGATCCAACGCCCCTGAAGGTAGGTTTGGATGAAGGATGTTGGGATGCAGAGGTTTGCTTCCTAGGAGAATAAGCCGAATGGGCTGAGAATGGCTGAGAAATCTCATTCAAAAATATCAAACATGTCCTGGGTCATCTGGACCATCTATATTTCTGGAGCATATTCCCATTTTGAAGTTTGGTGACACATGGCCATCCATTCCCATTCTATCCATCGTGTTGCTTTGTCATGCTTTGTCACCGCCAAAAAGTCAAAGACACACGGCCGCTATGGTGGCAATGAGGACGGAAGAAAAGAAATTGCCTTCAGCAAATCCAGTTAGTTATATACAAGATATGACAAGTGATCTGGAGTTGAGGTTTAAGCTGTGACATGCTCTCGAGTTGGATCATACGATCATAATGTCTTCTGCCGGAAAAATGTCAATGATTGGCAAGCAAAACAAAGGACTTACTTGTCAGACTCGTTGGCGGCCATATGGGAAAGTAGTGAACTGCCATGATTATATTGAAATAACACCTGCAACTCTACCGACAGTGACGCCACATTTCCAGATCATGCTAAACAGTAACATACGGTGGACTGGCGGACGGGCCACGTAGAGAAAGCACCCGGGCTCAAAATCCCAATGAAATTCTGAAACGAGAGGCCCCGATCCCAGATTGTTATCGCCTTGGAGCTGCCCATTTTATCCCGCAACTAGGAGCAGATTGGGGTTTATTCGGATAGTTGCCTGCGAATCTTTGGTGACCTACTCTCTCTCTCTCTCTCTCTTTCTCTCTCCGACCTGTCTTCAATTGAGCCTGCTACGGTGACAGTTCTCTTTGTATTTTAAAATCGGAAGATGGCCCGGACGGCCAGCCCCTATTCGTCAATCTCCAGTGTCGGACGAAGGCTTTTTCGCCCACGAACTAGCAACCATAAGTCTTCACAATTCTCGACCGCCTCCGGATCCTGTGCTGCCTTTGCAAAGAATTCTTCATAGCCATGCGGTGGAGGGGTGTAAAGGATCTTG